>ULQO01028654.1_pt1 | contig 11061 bp, 5 predicted proteins | sample 1954601 | NCBI WGS metagenome assembly ULQO01 (sample SAMEA4835658, study PRJEB28245) | human gut metagenome | biome: gut microbiome; material: fecal sample | place: Denmark | collected 2008
AGTAGCCGGTATCGCCTCCGGCTTTGCCGAAAATCTGCTGCTGCGGGCTGCTGACGTGTGCCTGAAGGAAAACCGTAAGGTGGTTTTGGTGCCGCGCGAAATGCCGCTCAGCCGCATCCACCTGCGCAATATCAGGGAATGTGCCGATAACGGCTGCATCATAGTACCGCCGATGCTTACTTTTTATAACGGCGCCGATTCGCTGGAGCAGCAGATCGACCATATCATCGGCAAGATCCTGATGCAGTTCGGCATCGAATATCAAAAATTTGTTGCCTGGCAGGGGGAAGAAGCATGAAAACGACGCTCTTAACAGCAGGCAGCGAGCCTTATGCAGTTACCGCCTGCGTCGTTTGCTGCGGTTCGGACATCGCAGTCGTGATCGGCGGCGGTGCGGCGCCCCATATCGGCGCGGTAGCTTTGGCGTCACCCCGGCCCAGCCTGAAAAATAACGGTGCTGTTTCGGCCAGTGCTTCGGTACTGTGCCGTTTGGGACATAAAGACGACCAGCCGGCGCGGGAAGCCGCCCTGTATCTGGCAAGCCGCTTCAATACCAATGTTACCGTCACCGTCGGCCTGCACCTTGATGAGGCCGGGGCTGACGATATTGCGGCCCTGCAGCAGAGTCTGCAGCAAATTCTGCACAAGGTGGAAGACTGGCTGCTGTCTGCGCAGGCATAAACAGATTTACCAAGACTGCCTGGGGCAGGACACTTACACATCAGCATAAAAATGCTCTGACGAATTTCGTCAGAGCATTTTGTTTGAGCAGGTATTGTTAAGTTAAGCACTCCTTACAGCTTATATAAGGTATGAGCAAAAATAATTCATGGCGAAGATACACAGCAAAGGATGATAGATAACTTAAAAAATATATAGTAAAGGTAATCGAAATACTTGTCCGGAGATTAAACTCCGGGCAAGTATTTTTTGCTTTTTACACAATATGGTTTGCTTTTTGCTTCAACAATATACATATGACCTGTTTTATCTTAGAAAAGGCAGAAATGAGTTTAATTAAACTGAAAAATAGTATGAATTTTATACAAAAACGAGAAAATTTCCTGCGTGTTCAAAGTTATGAAATAAAAGAAATATCGTTATTTGGAAATTTTTGCTTGAATAAGTATAATTAATTTTGTAAATGAATAATTAATTTTTGATAACTAAAATAGGGAAGGATGAAAAGTTTGATGGGGAAAAAACTTGCATATTTTCTTGTGTGCTTAAATACTTTACTGACAGCGGCAACAGCCTGTGCCGCACCAAGCAGCGATATTGACCTGCAGCAGCAGATTCTGCAGCAAAAAGAACAGGAGCTGGCTGCTAAACAGGCTGAACAGGCCCTGCAGCAGCGGGTCAAACAGGGGATGTCGAAAACGCCTGCCGGCAGCACTAAGCTGGAAGTAGTTGCCTTGCCGCAGGAAGTCAACAGCTTTAAGATCAAAAATTTTACGCTGAAAGCAGCATCATATGGTTATAAATTCAACTGGATAACTGATTATCTGGCAAACTATAACGGCGAAAGTATCGGTGTGCAGGGGATCAACCTGCTGCTGCAAAACATCAATAAAGAGATCATGAACAGGGGCTATGTTACGACCAGAGTTTATGTTGAGCCGCAGGACCTGAGCAGCGGGACAATGTATTTTACGCTGCTGCCCGGTATCATTTCTGATATCCGTTTCCGGGAAGAAACCTGGGGCACCTGGCATAATGCAGTGGCGATGCGCAAAGGATCACTGCTCAACATACGCGATATTGAGCAGACCGTCGATAACTTTAACAGCGTACCTTCGCAAAGTGCGGATATTAAAATAGAACCCGGCCCCAATGAAGGTGAAAGTGATCTGGTGATCGATATCAAACGCGGCAAACCGTGGAGCCTGAGTATGACTCTTGATAATTCCGGCACCAGGGAAACAGGCAAGGTCCAGATGTCAGGCGCTGTACAATTGGCTCAGCCCTTTTCGGCCAACGATATTTTTTATGCCAGCTGGAATAGCGATGCTACACAATCAGGAGAAACCAAAGGCACACGCGCCAACAGCTTTTATTATGCCGTGCCTTTGGGCAAAGAACGCTTTGCCTTCAGCCACAGCAAAAACGATTATCATCAAACAGTAGAATATGCTGTCAATCCTTTTGTCTCCAGCGGCGAATTCACCTCGGACAGTCTGACTTGGACGCATCTGCTGCAGCGGAACCAAAGCAGTAAAACAGATTTTGAACTGGGTCTTGTGCATAAAACGCGCCATAGCTATATAGACGGTACGGAAATTGAAGTGCAGCGCCAAAAAACAACGTCGATGCAGGTAGGGTTCAATCACAGGCAGTATCTGGGCCCCAGCGTTTTAAATGCCTCGGTGAAATGGCAGAAGGGCCTGCCGTGGTATGCCGACGCCGGGCCGACCGACGGTATGAGCGGCGAAGCGACGACGCAGTATAATATGTATCTTATCAGCGCTAACTTTGCGACGCCGGTACCTTTCGGAGACAACTACGATGCCCAATATAACGTAAGCATCAGGGGCCAAAAAAGCGATCAGCGCATTTACGGCAGCGAATTCTTCTCGATCGGCGGCTGGTATAGCGTCAGAGGCTTTGACGGCGAACAGACCCTTTCGGCAGAAGACGGTATCACTATCAGAAACGAACTGCGGTTCCCGATCGAAAAATATCACCAGTTGTATCTGGCGCTGGATTACGGTAAAGTATCAGGCCCGTCAGCCGAATACCTTTTGGGTACGGAACTGGTTGGCAGCGCCATTGGCCTGCGTGGCCAGATCGGCCCCTGCAATTATGATGCCTTTGTGGGCTGGCCTGTGAAAAAGCCGGACGGATTTACCTGTGCTGCCAGAACCTACGGTTTTATGCTGACGGCGCAGATCTGAGAATAAACTGAGGTCAAGTTGAAAATAAAGGAGAGCGAAATCATGGGAAAATATCAAAGCAGAAAGAAAAAATTGATCGCCTGCGCTGTAATTATGTCGGTGCAGATGCAGGCAGTTTTGCCCTGTTATATAGCGGCAGCGGCTCCTCAGTCTGCGCCGCCGGTAGTGAATATTGCCAAACCAAACGAGAGCGGCTTATCGCATAATAAAGCCGATGCCTTTAACGTAGGGCCGGAAGGACTTGTCTTCAACAATAATGCCAGCGGCGGTAACGTCAATACAGCGCTGGCAGGCCAGGTAGGCGCCAATGCCAATCTGGGCGGCAATGCTGCCAAAGTGATCCTGCAGGAAGTAACAGGCACAGGCAGATCGAACCTGAACGGTATGATGGAGATCGCCGGCAGTAAAGCCGACCTGATCATCGCCAACCCTAACGGCATCACCGGCAGCGGTTTTGGCTTTATCAACGTAGGCCGTGCCACCTTAACAACAGGTACGCCCCGGATCACAGCCGACGGCCGGGTGGAAGGCTTTGACGTGAACGGCGGCAAAATAGCAATAAACGGCGCCGGCAATATGCCGGTATTTGATGAAACTACCGGTACCTATAAATATGTGCCGGTCAGTAAACTGGATATCTATGCCAATGCGGCAGAGATCAATGCGCAGTTGTGGGCCCAGGACGAAATCAACGTAGTGACCGGTAAGAACAAGATCGATTATGCCGCAGGAACGGCGACAGCACAGCCAGGCAGTGCCGGCAGCGGCGTAAGCCTTGATGTTGGAGCTTTGGGCGGCATGTATGCCGGCAGGATCACTTTAGTTGGTACCAATAAAGGCCTTGGCATGAATATCGGCGGCAACCTTAACGCCCAGAAAAACCTCAGTATTACCAACAATGGCCAAATAGTTTTTACCGAAAACAAATATCAGGAGATCGACGAGGACGGCAATCAATATGAAGCCGCAACCATGATCCACTCTGATGGCGCTATGCGTATCGACGCGAGTAATGCAGACATTGAAAACGGCGCGATGCTGACCGCCAGAGAAAACATAAATATAGAACTGGGCGGAACGCTGACCAACACCGGTAAAATCATTGCCGGTGAAGAATACGAGCAGGCAGAAAAATCGGATATCTTCCAGCGCGATAGTGCTGATCTTTCGATCAAGGCAGCGCAGGGCATCATCAATACCGGCCTTTTAGACGCCTCCAATAATCTGTCAGTCACTGCCGCTGCCGGCGACGCCGCACTTGGCGGCACTATCAGCGCCTTAAATAACATCGATCTTGCGGCAAAAAAGGCAGTCGATATCAAAGGCAGTGTTTTTTCTGCAAACGGTACGATCGCCGTTACCGGCGCCCAGGTAAAATATAGTAAAGAAAACCTGCAGACCCAGAATCCTGAGCAGGTAACGATCTTAGAAACCGACCCGGAAAAACCAGCAGAACTGCCGCCGCCGGAACCGCCGCGTGAAGCGGAAGACCTTACCAATCCGGAACTGGCTGGCACTGCCGGCGTAGCAGGCACAGTTCAGCAGGATAAAATAAGCGACAGCGAACTGGCCCTGGTGGCCGACAGCACTGCTGACGGCAAATATAAACCCATTATCGACAAAGCCGCCAACGGCGTAGACCTGGTACAGATCGCCGAAGTCAACAGCAACGGCATATCACGCAACCTGTACAGCGACTTTAACATCAAATCCAGCGGCCTGATCCTGAACAACGCTACCAAATACACCCAAACAGAACTGGGCGGCTATATCGACCGCAATATGTTCCTGGCCGGCAAAGGTGCCCGCGTTATCCTTAACGAAGTCACCAGCTCCAAAGCCAGCGTACTCAACGGTTATCTGGAAGTTGCCGGCAACAGCGCCAGCGTCGTTATCGCCAACGCCAACGGGATCAGCGTCAACGGTCTGGGCTTCATCAACACCGACAACGTCGTGCTGGCTACCGGCAAAGTAACGAACTGGGCCGACGGCAACATGAAATTCAGCGCGGCCAAAGGCGACCTGCTCATCAACGGCGACGGACTGAACGGACGCGATCCCGGACGGTTAGACCTTATTGCCGATAATATCACTATCGACCGCAGCGAACTGTGGGGCAATGAACTGCATATTTCGGCTGACGGACTGCTGGCTAATACCAGTAAGATCGGCGGCAGCGGGAATGTGGACATAACTGCCGGCAGCATCGAAAATACAGCTAACGGCTACATCGAAGCCGGCAAAGACCTGACCCTGGAAGCGGCAGGACTGCTGCACCAGAACCAGGCCACCAGCAAAGCCGGAGGTGATCTGAACGTCTCCGCCGGCTCGATCAATAACGAAGCGGCTTCCCTGCTGGGAGCAGGCGGCAACCTTACTGCCAGTGCGGCCGCAAGCCTTGACAACACCGGTGCGACCATCATGGCCGGTGCCAAAGTCACTATCAGCGCCGATAGCTTTGCCAACAGCAGCTCGGCACTGGTCAACGGTACTGACCTGCAGCTGCAGGCAGAGCGTCTGACTAACGACAATGCCAATATCTATCTTACCGGCAGCGGCAATATCACCGCTGGCCGGCTGACTAATCAAAATATGGGCACTATCCATATCGGGAAAGACGCTGTGATTACCGCAGACACCATGCTGAACACCAAAGCCGCTGTTGACGTGCTGGGTAACCTGTCAGTGCAGGTCGGCAGTTTCACCAATACCGACAGTGCCTATCTTGGTGCAGGCCAAAAGGCCGACTTTACTACCGGCAGCTTTACCAACAGCGCCTTGGGCAGCATCTTTGTCAGCGGCGGCTTCACTGCAGACAGCACAGGCGATTTCACCAACGACGACGGCTTGCTGGCGTTGGGCAGTACCGGCAGCATCACGGCCCAGAACATTTATAACCAAAACGGCAGCGGTTACTATAATGGCTCCGTCATCAGCGCCGCCGGCGACCTGACGCTTACAGCCAGAGAGACATTGCTCAACCGTTCCTCGGATATCGAAAGCAAGAGCAATATTACCATAAACGCTGCTGACCTGATCAATAAAAAAGAAAACTTCGTCACCGACTGGGACGTGACCTACGAATATATTTCCTATAAGATCCCGCATCTGCAGGGCGGCGATTATTACGACGCCATGCGTGAATTTACCCGTACCATCCACACTGGCGTTATCAAAGAAGAAACCGCCGACGCCAACATCATTGCCAGCGGCAATATAACCATCAATGCCGACAACGATGTAACCAACCACTACAGCAAGATCATGGCCGGTAAAGATTTGACCATTAACGCCGGCGGCACTGTCGAAAACGTGGGCTACCAGGGCACGATCCACCACGATGACCTGGGGCAGGATAACCACTACTGGAAATACAAAAAACACAGAAGGCTGCATATCGGCTGCCATATGGTCTATGGCACTACTGTCATTCCCTATGAAGACCACAACGTCTACGACCAGGACGCAGCCCCCGGCAGCGAAAGACTGGCAGTGCTGGGTGCAACCGGTACCGTAAAGATCAACGCCGGCAACGTCGTCAACAAAACCTTAGAGGCTGACGGCAGCCAATATGCTGACCGCGACAAAACCGTAAGCACCGACGTAGATGACAAGCTGGCCGGCAACAGCGCGGCCGAAAGAAAGCCGTTGGACGACAACAAGCTGCTGGCGATCGACCAGTTGCAATACAACAACAAAATCTATCAGCTTAACGACGACCCCAGCGCCAGGTACCTGATCGAAACCAACCCCAAATTTGCCGACTACCACCAATTCCTCTCCAGCGACTATCTGCTGGAACGGGTAAAAGCCGACCCGGAAAAAGTAGCCAAACGATTGGGTGACGGCTACTTTGAACAGCAATTCGTTATCGAACAGATCGGACAGCTCACCGGCAGACCCTATCTGGGCAGCTACGGCAGCGACATGGAACAATTCCAGGCCCTGATGAACGCCGGCGCCGTAGCAGCGGAAGCCCTGAACCTGGAGATCGGGGTCAGCCTGACAGCGCAGCAGGTCGCCAGCCTGACCAGCGACATCGTCTGGCTGGTCGAAACAACCGTCAACGGCCAAAAAGTTTTGGTGCCGCAGGTCTATCTGGCAGCAGTACGCAGTGAAGACCTGCAGCCGGGCGGTGCTTTGATCGTCGGCGGCGATGTAGAAATATATTCCAAACAGGATATCCAAAATGTAGGTACCATCAAAGCCGACGGTACTTTAGACCTGCACGGACAAAATGTCAGCAACCTGGGCGGCAGTCTGGCCGGCAACGATATCGCGATCACGGCGGCCGACAAGATCACCAATCAGGGCGGCAGCATCACTGCGCAGCACGACGCCGCTTTGCAGGCCCACGATATTATCAATGAGACTACAACCAAAAATACCACCTATAAAGAACTGCAGCAAACGACCGCAGGTAAAACTGCCGGCATCACTGCGGGCAATGACCTGCGTCTGGAAGCGGCAGGCGACATCACTAACAAAGGCGGCGTTCTGGCGGCAGATAACGACCTGACACTCAGCGCAGGACAGAACATCAATATCACCACAGTCGCCAACGAAAAACACGTAGCAGTGACCTACGGCAGCTCGGCAGCCGAGATTCACAGCGTCGAAAACCAGCAAAGCGCCCTGACAGGTAAAAATGTCAGCCTTACGGCCGGCAGCGACGTCAACATCAAAGGCGGTATTATCGCAGCAACTGAAGATGCAGCTATCAAAGCCGGCGGCGATGTCAATATTGCAGCCGTTAAAGACCTGCACAGCGAAGAAAGCAGTGTGGGCAGCCGCGGCAGCAACTATTATAACCACTCCCGCCAGGTCGATGAAACCGTAAAAGGCAGCCTCGTCGCCGGCACGGAAAATATCACCGTCAGCAGCGGCAGCGACATCAACCTGCAGGGCAGCAGCCTTGCCAGCGAAAAAGGCAAGATCGAGCTTGACGCCGGCAGCAATGTCAATATCACCAATACAACAGAATACCACGAACGCCTGCAGGAATCGCATACTAAGGTCAGCGGCGTCCTCAGCAGCAAAACCACCGACATCTACGACTACAGCAATCTGGACGCTGTCGTCGGCAGTACCGTCAGCGGCAGCAGCGTTGTCATCAACAGCGGTGCTGATACCAACGTCAAAGGCAGCAGCGTAGTTGCCGATAACGACGTCAGCATCAACGCCGGCGGCGACCTGAATGTGACCAGCGCCGAACAGACCAGTACCAGCGAATATATAAAACAGGTCAAAAAATCCGGCCTGCTCAGCGGCGGCGGTTTGGGCTTCACCATCGGCAAAGAACAGCAAAAAGACCAGTATACCAACCAGAACACCGAGCAGGTAGGCAGTACTATCGGCAGCATCAACGGCAACGTCAATATCGAAGCCGGCGAAGATGTCAGCATCAGCGCCAGCGACGTGATCGCCGGGCAGGACATCAATGTAACCGGCCAAAACGTCACTATCGAAAGCGCCGATAATACCTATAACGCCCAGGAAAAACACGAATATAAAAAGAGCGGGATAACTGTATCTTTGGGCACGCCAGCCTTATCAGTGGCTCAAAGTGTGCATGATACCATCAAAAAAGCCGACAGCGTTAAAGATGATCGTCTGAAAGCACTGATCGTTGGCAAAGAAGTCAGCGACCTGACCAAAAACGGCAAAGACAGCGTCCTGAATCAGACAAACAATGGCCTGCAGGACGGCTTTAATGCCGATGACTTTACCCTGACTGTCAGCATCGGCAGCCAGAAATATAAGAATGAGTCCAACAGCACTACCACTATTGCTCAGGGCAGCAGTGTGCAGGCTGGCGGCAATGTCAAGATCACTGCAACTGAAAAAGATGTCAATATCAAAGGCAGCAGTGTCAGCGGCGAAAATGTCGATCTTGCAGCCAAAGGCGACGTCAACATCACCTCCAGCGATAATACCAATACGGCCAATTCAGAATCTAAAGGCAGCAGCTCCAGTCTGGGACTGGGCTTTAACACTTCTGGACTCAGCGATATCAGTGCCGGCTACTCCAAATACAATGGCAAAGTCAAAGAAAACGGCACAACGCATACCAACAGCACAGTTACTGCCAATGACAAGCTGACCATAGAAAGCGGTAAAGATACCAATATCATCGGCGGCAAAGTCAGCGGCGACAGTGTGGAAATGAATGTGGGCGGCGATTTGAATATCGAAAGTCAGCAGGACAGCCAGAACTATGACGAAAAATATACTTCCGGCGGCTTAAACGTCAATATCAACTACGCAACAGGTGTAGGCGTCAGCGGCGGAGCCAGCAGCGGCAAAACCAACTCCGAATACAACAGCGTCACCGACCAGAGCGGTATCTATGCCGGCGAAGGCGGATTTGACATCACTGTCGGCAATAATACCGACCTGAAAGGCGCAGTTATCGACAGCGACGCCACGGCAGATAAAAATAACTTGACTACAGGCACGCTGACGTGGGAAGATATCGACAACAAAGCTGAATACGAAAGCAAGGATACCGGGATCAACGTCAGTATCAACAACGGCGCAGAGCAGAACGAAAAAGGTGTTACGCCCAATATAGGTATGCCGGCCGAAGGTGAAGCCGAAAGCACTACCAAAGCAGGTGTAGCACAGGGCACTATCGAAATAACAGATAAAGATAACCAAAAACAGAATATCGAAGACCTGAACCGCGATACCAAAAATACGCTGAACCAGCTGGAACAGATCTTTGACAAGCAAACAGTAGCCGAACGTAAAGAAATGGCGGCCTTGTTTGGTGAATTGGCGTATAATGTAGTACATAATATTGATGGTACGCCTGAACAAAAGGCAGCTTTACACGCTCTTGTAGGTGGTATTATGAGCGAACTTACAGGCAGCGGCTTCTTGGCGGGAGCCAGTGGTGCAGCAGTAAACAAACTGTTGAGCGATGAACTGAAGAAGATTGCCGGAGACGATCCGGCGCTGCATCAATGGTTAAGCGCAGCGTTAGGAACGGTGGTGTCCGATGTTGTTGCGGGCAATGCACAGGCAGGTTCAAGTGCGGCGGCCAGTGGGACGAAGAATAATGATTTAATGTTAACACCAGAAGAATTATCAGAATTAGTATTTGACAATGATAGAGCAGAAGAATATTGTAAGCAGCAAGGTATCCCTGCAACGCAAGAAAATATTGATAATTTAAAAACAGGATTTACTAATTTTGTTGAAGAAAATAGTGAGTCTGATGCTGTTATTGCAACAGGTGGTTTTGGTGTGGAAGGTAGTTATATATATGATTTAAAAGCCCAAGAAAGTTATTTAGCAGCTGGAGGATCGGGAGGCAAAGGTGGTATAGGAGCCGCTTTATCATTAGTAGCAATAAAAATAGTTTCTTCTGATCCAAGTATTGATCTTAACGATGCCAAAGTGAGAAAAGAGATTTTATCTGGAACAAGTATTGGTGCTAATTTTTATGTAGGAGTCGGTGGGGGAATATCAATTCCGTTAAATTCCCAATATAGCGGGCGCATAACGATAATTGTTAAGGGTATAGGAACGCCACAAGTAGGAATTAGTGGTTCTAATGCTCAAGCTGGAGGTGATATTGCTAATGATAGACATAATGAAGCTTTGGATAATAAATATGGTTCAGATTGAGGAGGAAATAATATGTTTTTACAAAACTTACTTAGATTTTACAAAACACAGACTAAAGTTAACATTGTATCAATGGTGATTCTAGGTTTTGTTTTATTATCAAGTTGGTTTTGGACTGGTAGTACAGAAAAATCAGAACTAGAAGATGAAATAAGGTTGAATATTCCGGATATTATGGTTTATGATTCCAAAGAAGCTTTAAAAGAAACACTTATAGTAAGCGCTAGAACACCGAATACAGCAATGGCTTCTAAGATGTTTTTAATAAGTAAAGATGGGGAAGAGATAAAAAAATACTATACAGATAATTTGTTAAAATTAGGATGGAAATATAGTGGATATGAAGCTCAAATTGATTATAGAGATAACGAGCATGATGCAGATATATTCTTTTTTGATAAAGGAGAATACAGATTTTTGCTTTATTTTAGTCCACCTTTAGAAGTGAAAAAGGAAAGTAAATATTTTTATAAAAAACCACAATATACAATCCATTTTGCAAAAAAAAGAGTATTAGATAAATAAGAACTAT
>ULQO01013729.1_pt1 | contig 11047 bp, 6 predicted proteins | sample 1954601 | NCBI WGS metagenome assembly ULQO01 (sample SAMEA4835658, study PRJEB28245) | human gut metagenome | biome: gut microbiome; material: fecal sample | place: Denmark | collected 2008
ATTAAACCGATTGCACTTTGTGCCGCAAAAAACACCGAACTTCTTGAAAAGCAGGCTCGTGAATTTATGCCTGAAGCTGTCTGCATATATGATGAAAACCGTTACAGCGATATGAAGCAGCGGCTTTCCGATACCGATATAAAGGTGCTGTGCGGAATGGATGGGCTGTGTGAGGTGTCATCACTGAAAACGGACGCTGTTGTAAATTCGGTCGTAGGTATGGTTGGACTTCGTCCTACTCTTGCGGCACTTGACGCAGGCAACAAGGTGGCACTTGCTAACAAGGAAACGCTTGTTACGGGCGGCGAACTTGTAATGAAAAAGGCAAAGGAGAAAAACCTGCCGATACTGCCGATAGACAGCGAGCATTCCGCTATATTCCAGTCGCTTATGGCAAGCGGAGGAAGCGGTATCGAGCGTATACTGCTTACGGCATCGGGCGGTCCGTTTTTCGGATACAGCTATGAAAAGCTGAAAACAGTAACAAAGGCACAGGCGCTGAAGCACCCTAACTGGAACATGGGACAGAAGATAACAACAGACAGCGCAACGCTTATGAACAAGGGGCTTGAACTTATAGAGGCGGTGTGGCTGTTCGGAGTTACACCTGAAAAAGTTGAGGTAAATGTTCACAGACAGAGCATTTTGCACTCTGCGGTCGAGTTTGAGGACGGTTCGGTCATAGGTCAGATGGGCGTACCCGATATGAGAATACCGATACAGTTTGCGCTGACCTATCCCGAAAGGTTACCGTCACCGGCAAAAAGGCTTTCTCTTTTTGATGTCGGCACTATGACGTTTGAAAAAGCGGACGAGGAAACGTTCCTGTGTCTTAAATACGCAAAGAAGATGATAGCAAGGGGCGGTACAGCCTGCACTGTGCTTAACAGCGCAAACGAGGCGGCTGTCGGACTTTTCCTTGAGGATAAGATACCGTTTTACCGCATAGGAGAGCTTGTTGCCGACGCTTGTGAAAATGTGAGGGAGCATAAAGAGGTAACGCTCGGCAATATACTGGACAGTGAAAACACGGCAAGGGAATATGTAATTGCCCACGCTTAGAATAAGGAGGCACTTTTGGACATACTCAACATTTTACTGGGAATACTTCTGTTTTTTTTGATTATACTTGTGCATGAATTCGGACATTTCACGGTTGCAAAGCTGTGCAAGATGAAGGTCAAGGAATTTGCGATAGGAATGGGTCCGAAGCTGTTCAAAAAGCGTATCGGGGAAACTGTGTTTGCCTTCAAGGCATTGCCTATAGGCGGCTCGGTCATGCTTGACGAGGATGTTGAAAATGACGACCCGAGAAGCTTCAGAAACAGGCCTGTGTGGATGAGAATACTTGTAATCGCCGCAGGTGCGTTTATGAACTTCGTTCTCGGATTTATCTTCTGCATTATTTCCGTTTTATGTTCAAACAGCGTTTCGACCAATGTCGTTGCGGGATTTCAGGAGGGTGCGATAAGCTCGTCTGTGCTTCAGGCAAACGATAAGATACTGAAAATCAACGGTATGAACATCTATACAACGATGGATATTTCGTTCCAGCTTTCAAATTCACAGTCGAGGGGCATAGGCTCACAGTATTACAGCTATGACTTTGTAGTCGAGAGAAACGGTCAGACGGTTGAACTGAACAATGTTAAATTTGCGTCACGTTCCTACGCAAAAATGATTTCGGAATATAAAAAGCTGGTGGGTGAAAAAGAGGGATATGCGGCACTTCCCACCGAATATTTCGATATAGATACTAACAGCTATACAGAGGCTTTCAAGGAGCTTGAAAAGAACGATGCAGAATTTGCAAAGTCGTTTACGGCAATTGCCGATGAATATAAAAGCGGATATACGTCTGAGGAAAACAACCTGTATCTTGACTTTATCGTTTACGGCGAGAGGCACAATTTTGTGAACGTTATACAGGCGGCGTGTGCAAACTTTATTTCATACGGCAGGCTGATATGGATCTCGTTCGGCAATCTGCTCAACGGCACATACGGTCTTAACGAAATGTCGGGTCCTATCGGTGTTGTGCAGAGTGTAAGCACCGTTGCTTCTTTCGGCTGGGGCTCGCTCATGACACTGGCGGCGCTGATTGCAATAAACATAGGCATAGTAAATCTTCTGCCGATACCCGCTATGGACGGCGGCAGACTTGTGTTCCTTTTTATAGAACTTATCAGAGGAAAGCCTGTCAAGGCGGAGCATGAGGGAATGGTGCATTTTATCGGTATCGTTGCGCTTATGGTGCTTATGGTCATAGTAACATTCAATGATATTGTAAGAATAATTACAGGCGGTTAAAATGAGTAAGAAGAAAGTTAAAGTCGGAAATCTCACTCTCGGAGGAGAGCATATATATATACAGTCGATGCTGAATATCCCTGCGGATGATGTTGAGGGCAATGTAAGGCAGGCAATCGAGCTTGAAAAGGCAGGCTGTGAGATAATACGCACGGCGGTGCCTGCGGTGAGAAACTCGGAACTTATATACGCACTTAAAAATGCGGTCAATATACCTGTTGTCGCAGACATACATTTTGATTACAGGATAGCGCTCGAATGTGCGGCGGCAGGTGTTGACAAGATAAGGATAAATCCGGGAAATATCGGGGATAAGGACAGGGTAAAGGCTGTGGCGGACGCTTGCCGCAACCGCAATATTCCTATAAGAATAGGCGTGAACAGCGGCTCGGTAGAGCGTGAGCTTCTTGCTAAGTACGGCGGTCCTACCGCGCAGGCACTGGCAGAAAGTGCTTCACGCCATGTGGAAATGCTCCGTGAATTTGATTTTGACGATATAGTGCTTTCGGTCAAATCGTCCGATGTCAAGCTGATGACGGAGAGCTATCGTCTGATACACGAAATGTATGATTATCCTCTGCACCTCGGAGTGACCGAGGCAGGCACAGCCCGTATGGGCATAATCAAGTCGGCGGCGGGAATAGGCTCACTGCTCCTTGACGGTATCGGGGATACGATAAGAGTATCGCTGACAGCCGACCCTGTAGAAGAAATATATGCCGCAAAGGATATACTTAAAGCAGTAGGCATAGGCGGCGGTGTGAGGATAGTTTCCTGCCCCACCTGCGGCAGAACGGGGATCGACCTTATTTCTATAGCAAAGCAGGTCGAACAGCGTACAAGAGATATACCAGCCGATATAAAGATAGCTGTAATGGGCTGTGTCGTAAACGGTCCCGGAGAAGCGAGAGAGGCCGATATAGGCATCGCCGGCGCAAAGGGCGAGGGTATAATCTTCAAAAAGGGCGAGGTTATACGCAGAGTGCCTGAGGAAAAGCTGGTTGACGAACTTATGGACGAGGTCGGCTTGATGCTCGGCAACAAAGAAAAATTATGAGGAACGTGAAATAAATGGCTGCCATTTTAAAAGAAATTCTTGACAGGGTCGAAATGCCTCAGCAGACAGCGGACGCACGACTGCTGTCGATACTGTGTGACGAAGCGGATAAGAGCATGATTCTTCAGCTTGAAGCGGATGAACTGATACCGTACAGCGTGCTTGCCGAAACGGGCAATGCGATAAAGAAATATCTGGGTGTGCCGTCGGTAAAGATTTATCCGAAATATGCACCTGAGCTGTTCAGCCCGTCATATCTTTATGACATTATTCAGATATTGAAGCCGTCACACGGCGTTATAAACGGATATATGGACGATTCCGAGATAAGCGACGACGGAGATACATTTGAGTTTACGCTTATGCACGGCGGAATTGACCTTCTGTACAGCGAGAAGATAGACAAGGAAATAGAGAAGTTTACAAAGGGTGTGTTTTCTAAGGCTGTCACGGTAAAATTCAGCGAAAATGCGACAGTAGGTTATGCAGACCTTGACGAAAGATATTATGAGGAATTGTCGGCACAGCCGCTTCCGGATTTTGATGAGATCGACAGAAAAGCGGCAGAGCGTGCAAGCGAGAGCAAAAGTTCAAGGGGCAAGAAATCAAGACCCGAGCCGAGAAAGCGTCCGGGCAAGATAACGCTTACATATCTTGAGGATAAGCTGAATACGGACGGACTTTTATATCTCGGAAACGAGATAACCGAAGCACCGCAGTCGCTGAAGTCACTGGGCGAAGAAAGCGACAGCGTCACGGTATGGGGCGAGCTTACCGATGTTGAGCATAAGGATACAAGAAACGGCGTTTATACGATAATTACGGCATCGCTTTGTGACGATACGGGCAGGATACCTGTAAAGCTGTTCGCTAAGACCGAGATTATCGACGATTACGATTTTCTTGAAGACGGTGCGGTTTTTGTTATGCACGGCAGTTATAAGCTTGACACATTCGCAAATGAGATGCAGTTCAATCCTACTGATATAATGCAGGTTTCATTGCGTGATGATTACACTATGAAAACCCCTGCGCCAAAGGCTTCCTCGCAGGGAGGAAATGCGCCTGCCGCTCCTGCAATGACAAAGGCAAACGTGTTTGCAGAGCCTGAGGAAATGGATCTGATGTTTGAAACCACGCATTTCGGCAGTAAAGCAAAACTCGTAATGGGCAAGCCGATAAATGACGCTCCCGTTGAGATGGCAAGCATAATGACGGAGCGTGACAATGTTACCGTATGGGGTGAAATCTTCAATGTCGAGAAGAAGGAAACCAAGAGCGGAAAGTCAACGATAATCACAGCCGCATTCAGCGACAGGACTTCATCTATGATAATGAAGCTGTTCGTTTATAATACAAAGCTTGACAGCTACAGCTTTATTCAGAATGGTACAAAGATACTTGCGAACGGCAGTTATAAGGCTGACGATTTTCTGCACTGCAACTGCTTTAATCCGCAGTCGGTAATGCTTGTCGAGGTAAAGCCGAAGCAGGACAATGCTCCCGAAAAGAGAGTAGAGCTTCATATGCATACCAATATGTCGGATATGGACGCAGTTACAGCTCCGTCAGTGCTTGTAAAGCAGGCTCACGCATGGGGTCACAAGGCGGTAGCTATAACCGACCACGGCAACGCACAGGCATATCCTGAGGCTATGAATACCGTTGAGAAGATAAACAAGGACGATCCCGACTTCAAGGTGATTTATGGTCTTGAGGCATACTTTGTAAATGACGGAAACGCAGTTGTTGACGGGTGTGACAAAGTAAAAATCGAAGACGATATAATCGTATTTGACATAGAAACAACGGGACTTCATCCCGCAAACGAGCGTATAACCGAAATAGGTGCGGTAAAGCTGCGTAATATGGAGATAGTTGAACGATTCTCGACATTTGTAAATCCGATGATGCCGATACCGTCAAATATCACGGAACTTACGGGTATCACGGACGATATGGTAGCCGACGCTCCGACAGAGGATGTTGCGGTCAGCGACTTTATGGCTTTCTGCGGCAATTCTCCGGTCTGCGCACATAACGCAAAGTTTGACGTGTCGTTTATCAGAAGTGCCGCCGCAAGAATGGAAAAGAGCTTTGATAATCCTGTAGTCGATACGCTGAGTATTGCAAAGGCGGCGCTCAAGGGTATCAAGAACTATAAGCTTGATACTATAGCAAAGTATTTCAAACTGGGCGACTTTGACCATCACAGAGCGGTTGCGGACGCAGAAATGCTGTGCATGATATATATGCACATAGTAAACGATACAAGAAAGACCGCAAAGCTTGAATATATAGGCGACTTCAACACGGCATTCGGAAGCGTGGATATAAAGAAGCTGCCTACATATCACCAGATAATTCTTGTAAAGAACAAGGTCGGTCTGAAAAATCTGTACAGACTTATTTCCGCATCGAACCTTGATTATTTCTATAAAAAGCCGAGAATACCGAAATCCCTGCTGTCGCAGTACAGAGAGGGACTTATCATAGGAAGTGCGTGCGAGGCAGGCGAGCTTTTCAGGGCGATACTTGAAAAGGAATCGCAGGAGAAGATAGAGGAAATCGCATCGTTCTATGATTATCTTGAGATACAGCCTATCGGCAATAATATGTTCCTGCTTAGAAACGGCAAGGTAAGCAGTGAAGAAGATCTGAGAGATCTCAACCGTGCTATAGTCGAGCTTGGCGACAGGCTCGGAAAGCCGGTAGTAGCTACCTGTGACGTGCATTTCAAAGACCCTGAGGACGCTGTATTCCGTGAGGTACTGCAGGCAGGACAGGGCTATGAGGACTTTGCTAATCAGCCGCCGCTTTATTTCAGAACTACAGATGAAATGCTTGAGGAATTTGCTTATCTCGGTGAAGAAAAGGCGAAGGAAGTCGTTATTACAAACACAAACAGAATCGCCGATATGATCGAGGTGGTACGTCCTATACCCACAGGTACATATACTCCTCATATTGACGGTGCAGACGAAGAATTACAGCAACTTTGCTGGGACAGGGCGCACGCATGGTACGGTGACGATCTGCCGGAAACAGTTGAAAAGCGACTGAAAAAAGAGCTTGACTCTATCATAAAGCACGGATTTGCCGTACTGTATATGATAGCGCAGAAGCTGGTTGCGTTCTCGGAAAAGAACGGTTACCTTGTCGGTTCACGAGGCTCGGTAGGTTCATCGGTAGTTGCCATAATGGCTGGTATCTCCGAGGTAAACCCCTTGCCTCCGCACTACAGATGTCCCAAGTGCCGGCACAACGAATTTATCCTTGACGGCTCTTACGGCTCGGGCTTTGACCTGCCGCCGAAAAAGTGTCCAAGTTGCGATATAGATATGATCCGTGACGGTCACGATATACCGTTTGAAACGTTCCTCGGATTTGACGGCGATAAGTCGCCTGATATTGACCTTAACTTCTCGGGCGAGGTACAGGGAAAGGTACACAGATACACCGAAGAACTGTTCGGTAAGGATCACGTTTTCAAGGCGGGTACTATTTCAGCCGTGCAGGAAAAGACTGCGGAAGGCTTTGTACGCAAGTGGCTTGAAAAGAAGGGTATGACGGCAAATTCAGCCGAAATATCACGTCTTGCGGCAGGCTGTACAGGCGTTAAGAGAACAACGTCACAGCATCCCGGCGGAATGGTCGTTGTACCGAGCGATTATGAGGTTTATGACTTCACGGCGGTTCAGCACCCGGCGGATAAGACGGAGAGCGATATGATAACAACGCACTTCGACTTCCACGCACTGCATGATACTATACTTAAACTCGATGAACTCGGACACGATGTGCCGACGCTGTATAAGCACCTTGAAGATATGACCGGCATAAAGATAGCGGATGTTCCGACGAGCGATCCTAAGGTCATGGAACTGTTCACCTCGACAGAGCCGCTCGGCATAAAGGAGGAGGATCTCGGCGTTTCAAGCGGTACATACGGTATCCCCGAATTCGGCACACCGTTTACACTGCAGATGCTTAAGGACGCACAGCCAAAGAAATTCTCCGACCTTTTACAGATCTCGGGTCTGTCGCACGGTACTGACGTATGGCTCGGAAACGCACAGGATCTTATCTCAGACGGGACCTGTACGATTTCAGAGGTTATCGGATGCCGTGATGATATTATGGTTTACCTTATGCATCAGGGTCTTGAGCCGAAGCTCGCATTCAAGATAATGGAGATAACCCGTAAGGGTAATGCCAAGAAGCTGTTCAACGAGGATATATACAAAGCGTTTGAAGAAAACAATGTACCGCAGTGGTATATCGAAAGCTGTAAGAAGATAAAGTACATGTTCCCTAAAGCACATGCCGCCGCTTATGTAACCGGTGCTGTAAAGCTGTGCTGGTTCAAGGTCTATTATCCGTCGGAATTCTATTCTGCGGTACTTACAAAGCACACAGAAAATATAGATGTAAAGACGGTTCTCGGCGGTAAGGAGAGCGTAAGAAACAAGATACAGCTTATTCAGTCAAACCCGGAGGCTACTGCAAAAGACAAGGGTATGCTTGACGCACTGCTGCTGATATATGAAATGATGCTCAGAGGTATTACGTTCCTGCCTGTTGACTATAAGAAGTCGAGGGCGACAACTTATGCAATAGAGGACGGAAACCTCCGTCTGCCGTTCCTTGCGGTAGAGGGCTGTGGTGAAAACGCCGCAATAAAGCTCAAGGAAGTTATCGACAAGGGAGATTTCATCTGCCTTGAGGATATTCAGGCACAATCAGGTATAAACAGCACCGTTCTCAGCAAGCTGTATGATATGAATGTATTCGGGGATCTCCCTCAATCCGCACAAATCTCCTTCTTTTAAACGGGCGGCGAGTCGCCGCAGACAATTCCGCCTTTGGAGCAGTTTCAGCTATCCGCAGGATAGCAAAACGGCGGGCGGCAATGTCCGTTCCGAATTCCGACCTTGCGGCGAGTCGCCGCAGACAATTCCGATCTTTTTAAAGGTCGGTGAGGGGCTGAAGTACGGCGGACGGTCGGGGAGCAGTGATACAACAGACATTAAACAACAAATATTGATTGTTGGAAATATAAAGTGTTTTAAGAAAGGCAAGGTAAAAACCAAATGAACTATTCGTTCAACGTGAGAATTCTCAGTCATTTTTATCACAGCGCAGTAAAAGCTGAACTTGAAAGACGGAATTTTCCGAAAGATATGGCGAAGAAGATTTTTGCCGAGCATAAGGCGATAGTTACCCGTGCAAAAGACATCGGCAAGTCAAAGCTGATGAGCTCTTATATGATGGGTGCGTATTTTATCGCTATGAACCGCAGTACAGGAAAGACGGCGGAAGAGAATTACGAAATATTAAAAGACGGATTATGTGCTTCAAAGCTGTTTCACAAAGCTGTAGGGAATGTAGACAGTTATCTTGACGAAAAGAAGATGTCCGGACGTCTTGCGTGGTCGGAAGAAAGCCACAAGAGAAAATATGAGAACGACTGGGTAGTTGATATATTACCTGCAAACGATGAATATGAGCTTGGTTATGACTATCACGAATGCGGTATATGCAAGTTGTGCAAGGACGAGGGCTGTCCCGAACTCGCACAGTATCTGTGCCGTATGGACTATGTTCTTGCGGACATTATGGATATGAAACTCACAAGAACAAAAACTATAGCTGAGGGTGCTGATATGTGCGACTTCAGATACAGCAGAAAGTAAATTTGACTTAAAAGGATAACGGTACACAATGAAAACAGCGGCAATTATATGCGAATACAATCCGTTCCACAACGGACATAAATATCACATAGAGCAAACCCGTTTACAACACGGTGCAACTCATATCGTATGCGTTATGAGCGGAAATTTCACCCAGAGGGGCGATGTTGCGCTTGCGGATAAATATGCGAGAGCGAGAGCCGCACTTATGGGAGGTGCGGATCTGGTGGTCGAACTGCCTACTCCGTTTGCACTGTCGAGTGCGGAGCATTTTGCTATGGGGGCTTGCCATATTGCCGATTCTCTCGGTTGTGTCGATATGCTGAGCTTCGGCAGTGAATGCGGTGATGTTTCTGTGCTTGAGGAGGCGGCAGGAGCAGTTGAATATGCGGTGCAGACCGATGAGTTTTTCAGCCTTATGCGTAAAGGCACTTCGTATCCTGCGGCACTGAAGCAGACGGTCGAGAAGAATTATACGTCAGATGTCGTGCAAACGCTTACAGAGCCTAACAACACGCTGGCGGTCGAATATATCCGTGCGCTTGACAAGCTGGGCGGTATGATAAAGCCGGTTACGGTAATGAGAAGCGGTGCGGCACACGACAGTGACGATGGCAGTGATACGGTAATCAGTGCATCAAGGCTCAGAAAAATGCTGAGTGCAGGCGAAGATGTAAGCGCATATACCGATTTTGCCGATTATGAGAATTTCGCACATATTGAAAATATCGAAACGGCAATTCTTGCAAAGCTACGCACTATGTCAAAGTCGGAATTTGAACGGCTTCCCAACGGCACGGGCGGAATGGACAGCAGGATATATAAGGCGGTACGCACGGCGGTTTCACTTCCGCAGCTGCTGCTTATGATAAAATCAAAGAATTTTACTATGGCAAGAATACGCAGACTTGTGCTGTGTGCATTCTTAGGCATAACGGGAAACGATCTTAAAAATCCTCCGGCTTATGCGAGGATACTGGGAATGAATTCAAAGGGCAGGGAAATACTTGCCGCAGGGGAGCATAAGCTGCCTGTGGACACATCGCTTTCGGCACTGGCAAAAACAAGTGCGGAAGCGGAGCGTTTTGCAAGACTTGAAGAAAGAGCGGGAAATCTGTACGCACTGGCACTTGATAAAAAACAGCCGTGCGGTGCCGAATTTACTTCAAAACCGGTTATAATATAAACAGGAGGAAACAGTATGGACAACGCAGGAAAATACAGAGAGCTTCGTGAAATGCACAAGGAATTTATATATCACGGCTACGACATTGCCGATGACGGAATATTCTTTCATTTTTCGATAGATGATTATCATTTTTATCCCTCGTGGAAAACCGAAAGCGGACTTCTCAAAAACGTAACTCCGTTTCTCGAATACATAATATTCAATCTCGGTATGGCTGAGCTTGTCAGCTACTGGAAATGCGCCTGTCCGCCTGTTGTAAAGGTAAAGTGCGGTTCTCTCGACGAAAAGCAGTGCCTGTGGTGGAAAAAGCTCTACTTCAACGGACTTGGAGAGTTCTTCTACAGGAACAATATAGACGCTGATTTTGACAGCTTTATGCAGATAGTGCCTGATGATAACGGCAAGCGTAAATACAGCTGTGAAAGGGAAGTCGGCGGTTATCTCGTTGCGGTAGGCGGCGGAAAGGACAGCGTTGTTTCTCTTGAACTGCTCAGAAAATATCACGATGAAACGCTGTGCTATATAATAAATCCGAGAGGCGCTACGGTAGAGTGCGCCAAGGTCGCAGGCTTTGACGAAAGCAAAATTGTCGGACCTCGCAGAACGATAGACAGGGCGCTCCTTGAACGCAATGCGGACGGATACCTGAACGGTCATACGCCGTTCTCGGCGGTGGTCGCATTCTCGGCTTATCTGTTTGCTTATCTTTACGGCAAGAAGTATATAGTGCTGTCTAATGAAAGCAGTGCGAATGAAACCTATGTCAGCGGCAGGCAGGTAAATCACCAGTACAGC
>ULQO01053809.1_pt1 | contig 10946 bp, 9 predicted proteins | sample 1954601 | NCBI WGS metagenome assembly ULQO01 (sample SAMEA4835658, study PRJEB28245) | human gut metagenome | biome: gut microbiome; material: fecal sample | place: Denmark | collected 2008
TGAACGTCGAGGTCGCCAAAGCCTGAATGGGCTGACAGGTGGCTTGGCTGATGGCTGACAGCTGAACGGTCGCTAGCATAATAGGTCCCGAATCCGATAGATTATTCCGGAAGGTTCGGGACCTTTTTAAATGGTCTTTTGGTGGTCTTCTATCGGTATTTTTGTCTGTCTTTTGGCGGAACTGAACAATCGACCATGAAATGTTCAAACATGAAGCTACAGTGAACCCGTGGCTTCAAGCCTTGCAGACTTGATCTGTATCCGTAAGCATATAATTTATGTCGGCGCGCACTTTACATATGTGATCGCATTGCGCGTACGACTCGCATGTGGAAACAGATCGTTACGCGAATGGTTCTCAGTACCATCCATATGAGTCAAGCACACATTTGAGAAGCAGTCGCACACCGGGAATCGCGCTCGCGCGGTTCCCGTTTTTCGCTCGTTTTCCTCACCGCAATATGCATACGCGTGTTTCTTTTTGTGATTTGTGGATATACACAGCAATCCGTAGGGGTTGATTTGCTAGCATGCGGTATATTGCATGTCATGATAAGCGCGCACGATTGTTTTGCGGAGTCGTGCTGTGGAAAACGAGGATGTTATGTGTGATGGAGAAATAGAACTATCTGACCGTGCAAAATCGCTTTGGGGCAAAACAAATCGAGTGGATGATACTGAATGGTTGCCCCTATATGTCCACATGGCGGATTCGGCTGCGATGGCAGCGAGAATTTGGGACACTTGGGTTCCTTATGGAACGAAATCAATAATATCCCGTGACCTTGGTAATGATGACGATTTAGCAAGAAAACTAATGATTTTCCTTGCCGGTGTGCATGACATCGGCAAGGCGACGCCTGTGTTTCAGGCGAAACCCATTTCATTCGGTCCCGATGCGGAAAGCCTTGTCTGGAAGCCGGAGCAAGCAGGGCTTCCTATGATTGCGGGACTTAGGGACACCAGTCATCCCACTCATCCTATTGCCGGGCAGGTCATTCTCGAAAGGTATTTTTCGCTGGTTCATAAATGGGGTGGAAGAGAGTCGAGGCAATACGCTTGCGTTGTGGGAGGCCATCACGGAACTCCGCCGGATAAAAGCAAGCTTGAAAGCGCGAGATTGGGGAAAACGGAATCCGGTCTGGACTCAGAAGTATGGAAGACAACTCAGAATGAGCTTATAGAATTCATTGCCGGAACCGTTGGCATGGGGGATGAAGAGTGGGAATTGCTCTCTAAGAAGAGATTCAGCGCTCAGTCCGCTGTTCTTGCAACAGGCTTGGTCATTATGGCCGATTGGATTGCCAGTGACAGTGATGCTGATATGTTCCCCCTAGTGCGAGTGCATCCTCTGTGGGAAGATGAGGAGTCATTCGGCATGACGGAGCGAGAATACGATGATATTCAGTCATGGTCAGGGCTGAAAAGAAGAGCAGAACGCGCATGGGCGTGTGTGCAATTGCCTCATGCGTGGGAGCCGGCAGATATACCGTCATCCTGCCAAGATCTTTTCTCGACTAGATTCAGACTGCCCGAAGGGGCGCATCCGCGTCCTGTTCAAGAACAAGCCGTTCGTGTTGCTCGTAATACGGATACTCCAGGATTGCTGATAATCGAAGCGCCCATGGGCGAAGGGAAGACTGAGGCCGCCCTCGCCGCTGCAGAAATCCTAGCGCAGCGTACAGGCAGGGGCGGCATATGCGTAGCGTTGCCGACGATGGCTACCACGGATGCCATGTTCTCACGAGTGCATCGGTGGCTGGATGCTTTGCCGTCCCGTGATTCTACGGATGAGAAAACGGTTTGGTTGGCACACGGCAAAGCGAAACTTAATGACGATTTCCAAGGCATTATCGCAGCTTCACGTCGACATTTCTCTTCGCTCAGTCAGGATGATACCGATGAACCTTATTCAAGGAAACATGGTGAGATTCCTCCTGAAACCGTTATCTCCGATTGGCTATGGGGGCGCAAGAAAGGAGCGCTCGCTAATTTTCTTGTGTGCACAGTCGATCAAGTGTTGATGGGCGCTCTGCAAATGAAGCATGTGGTGCTGCGTCAACTTGCGATGGCAAACAAGGTTGTCATCGTAGATGAATGCCATGCTTACGATGCATATATGCGCGAGTATCTCAAGATGGCACTGGAATGGCTTGGTAGTACCCGAACTCCGGTCATTTTGTTGTCTGCAACATTGCCGGAGAGCCAGCGTGAGGAAATGGCGGAGGCATACTTGAAAGGATGGAAGAACAGCAAGCTTGAGCTTCCGTCGGAAGCAAAGCATGGAGGAATTCGGGAACTCAAAAGAAGGCAGCTTGCGGCGAAGACTGAGAAGATATGCGTCAACGCACCTAAATTGGTTCAAGAAAAGGAAAATTCATCTGCCCGCAATGTCTCGTCTGCGTATCCGGTGTTGACATATACTTCTGATACTGAAATCAAACACATGGATGTGAAACCCTCTGGCAGATCAATGAACGTGCGTTGCCAGATCGTTGATGACAGCGATGAAGCGCTGATTAGCTTACTTGATCGTCTGCTTGAAAATGGCGGTTGTGTGGGAGTGATTTGCGATACGGTCGGTAGGGCGCAACATGCGGCGAAACTGCTAGGTGATTATTTCGGTAGTGAGTATGTGAAGCTGACGCATTCGCGGTTCATGGATATTGACCGTATGTCCAATGAAGCCGAACTGCGTCAGCTGCTAGGGCCGGATAGCACTGTGGGGAATGGCGGGCGTCCTCAGCGCATGATCGTAGTTGGGACACAAGTGCTGGAACAGTCGTTGGATATTGATTTCGACGCGCTGGTGACGGATATCGCGCCGGTTGATTTAATTATGCAGCGTCTTGGAAGGGTACATCGTCACAGGCGTGGTGACAACGAGTTCGACCGTCCAAGTCTCTTGCGGGGAGCGGCGTGCTATATCCGAGGCATTGCATTCTGGAATGACAATGGTCCCGAGTTCGCTAAGGGGGTGGATGCGGTATATGACGTGGCTTCTCTGATGGAATCGCTTGCGGTTCTAGAATTGACTGGTTCTTCCGCTTTCTGCACGCAATGTTTGCCGAAGGACATAGCTCGTACCGTAAGGAATGCATACGGCGATGACGCTCGGAGTCTCGTGCCTACGGCGTGGAATATGCAATATGACAAAGGCTGCGAGGAGCGAGTGAACAAGCAGGAGAAGAAGAGAGCAGATGCTCACAGCTATCTCATTCAATCGGTAGCTGTCATGAATCGGAAACGCTCGCTGGTGGACTGGTTTTCTCCTCAGATCGATGAGGCTGATGATGACAAGGGACAACGTGCCGTAAGAGATACGCAGGATACTGTGGAAGTGATATTGCTCTGCAAGCGTGATGGTGAGGCGTGTTTGCTGCCTTGGATCGGTGATAAGCGTAACGGCATAGAACGAGGAGCAGTTATTCCTGTCGATACAGTTCCTTGTGATGATGTGGCTAAGGTTGCAGCACAATGCTCCGTGAGATTGCCTGTGGCGTTGTGTGCGCACGGGCGAATTGATACGTTGATTGCTGCTCTGGAGAAAGGCTGCGAGACTGAGGCTGTGTATTGGCAGGAATCGCCTTGGCTTGCGGGAAAGCTTGCTTTGTTCCTTCATGAGGATGTGGAAAAGCACTTGTCCTCAGATGAGTTGTGCGGGTATACGATTTCGTATTCGCGTGGTGGTGGATTGACATATGCGAAGAAAGAGGATAATTGAAATGTCCTCATTTGGGGATGATCCCATAAAAGACTTGGGATTCGTAGTGTTCCCCGCATCTGCGGGGTTGGATCAACGGGATTGCCTATTTTGTGCTTTCTCGTTGCATCTTTGGAAAATACAAAAACAAAATCTTTTATGTTGACATTTGTAGATTCTGAGTATATGCTCTAAAAAGAACCTGCGATCAAGGCTGATATGTAAAGGAGACGGGGGAATGGACGGAAACTTCTCATTGCTCGATGATAGGTGGATTCCGGTTTCCTATGTAGATGGGCATCCTGATGAAGTGTCGCTCCGGCAGCTTTTTGAGGATGCTCAGAAGATTAAGGGAATACGAGGCGATATTCCTCAGCAGGCGATGACTATGCTTCGGTTAGCACTTGGCATCCTGTATCGCGCATATTGCGTTGAAGATCCCAGCGAGGAACAGATGCGGGATATGTGGGCGGATGTGTTCCTCGCGGGGCACTTCGATATGGATATCTTGGATGGCTATTTCAACGAATGGAAAGATAGATTCTTCCTGTTCGGGGACAGGCCTTTCTTCCAGGTTCCTGAACTGGAATATGTTGGGCAGAAAGAATATGATCCCGTTTCCGAAATGATTGCGGACATGCCTAAGCCCGAAAAATATCTGTTTGCGATGCGTGGTTTGGGGACTACGGACACGCTTTCTCTGCCGGAGGCTGCACGGTGGCTGGTGTTTTTGCAGTCGTTTGATACGGCGGGCATTAAGACTCCGGTGAAGGGAAACACCCATATTAATAAGGGGAAGATATACCCTCTCAAGGGCTTCCTGGGTACCGGTTGGCTTGGTGGTATCGGCGGTGTGTATGCGGAGGGGGCGAACCTCTTCGAGACGTTGATGCTCAATTGGGTCCTGTATGACGACCGCTATGACTTGGAATATTATCGTTTGTTTGGCAATGTGAACGATATTCCGGTATGGGAGAAGGACGAGGTTCCTTCTGCGGACATGGATGATCAAAGCAGCTTTGCCGGTCCTGTTCAGGCAATGACTTGGCAGTCGCGTCGTATTCGATTGGTACCGAATGAAGAGCGCACAAGGGTTATCGGTGTCGTGAACTGTTATGGGGATGCCGTAACCCTATACAACACCGATGGTTTTGAAAAGATGACTGCATGGAGGAGGAGCATTCCGCAGCAGAAGAAGCTAGGGCTTCCCACTCCTCCGCATATGCCCGTTACCCATGATGCAAGCAAAGCGTTGTGGCGCGGCTTGGAACCTATCCTGTGTGTGGGGGATGATGGCGATTTCCGTCCTGGAATCATCAGATGGCTGGAAGAAATTCGTACTGAGGTGCTTGGCTCGGAAGAGCATGTGCTGAATATGGTGACGATTCATGCTCAGGGCATGACCTACGGTACGCAAAGCAGTTTTTTTGAAACCGGTATCGATGACAATCTGTCTCTAAGCATGATGATGTTCCGACATGATTATGCAGGTATTGCTGCAGTGGTGGATGTGGTTAAGCGCACGGACAAGGCCGTGACGGTTTTGACTACGTTTGTCCGAAATCTGCGGTCGGCGGCAGGCGAACATAGTGGGAAAACCCAAGAGATAGCTGACCAGATTCGTGAAAGTGCATATGCGGATCTTGACATGCTTTTCCGTGACAGATTGGCAAACTTCGATGAGTCTCAAAATCCCGTGGCGTACTCCAATGCGTGGTTGGATGAAGTCCATCGGATGTTGCTGATGATGGGACGGGATTACCTGAGTCAGTCGCCAGTGCCGGTTTTCGAAGAACACGAATCCGGAAGGTTCGGCGTAATGAGCGCCCCTCTTGCACAATTGTTGTTCCGCGGATCGCTGAACAAGGAACTTGGTCGTATCTCAGACTAGGGTTTTGACCGCACTTGACCAAAGGAGGAAATGACTATGGCGTCGTTATCAAGATACGATAAGGTGAAAGCTGTTGGGAAATATGCTGCCAGTCTGGTTTATGACGTGCAGCGTGATTATGTCTCAGGCAGCGGCAGCAACGCGAGGGGTAGGGCTAGGCTCTCGAGATTGCACAGGGACCTGGATGGGGCATCCCCGTCTTGGATGCTGATTGGCGACGAACTGTTTTCGAATTGGCCGACCGAGCTTGATGAGCCAGCGGATAATTCACCTGAATTCGAGCGCCAGAGCAACGCAATCAGAGCTGCGCTGGGGTTATATGCAGTGCATCAGCGTTCGAAAAAACAGGGAGTCGCGCAAAAGTTTCAGAGCGATCCAAGCCTACGTATGACTTTTGGGCGTGCGTGCAGAAGGATTGAACCTGATACGGACAGTGCGAAAGGTATTTTGCGACGATTGAGAGTCGCGGAGAATGCACCCGATTTCAACGGAATCGTTTGCAGTATGCGCGCTCTTATCATGCTGATGCGCAACACTGATATTCAGGTTGATTATGGTTCCTTGGCTAGCGATCTGTATTTGTTGCAGTTCTCTGATAGCCGTGGGTCCGTGTTCCAACGATGGGGCAGGGATTACTACTCCAAGTTCCCGTCAGCGCAAAGTGGTCAAAAGGCCGACAAGTAATCATCATTCATTTTCAAAAATATCTTCACAATAAACCGATTAGGAGAAAAATCATGTTCGTAGATATCCATTGCCTTCAGCAGGTGCCGCCGAGCAATATCAACCGAGATGATACCGGTAGCCCGAAAACCGCATACGTTGGTGGAGCGCTGAGAGCTCGTGTGTCCAGTCAGTCTTGGAAGCGTGCCATGCGCGAGATGTTCGGTAGCAAGCTGGACAGCAGCAAGATGGGGAAGCGTACTAAGAGCGCGGTGGCGCTGATCAGTAATGCTATTGCTGAGAAAAGGCTGGATTTGGCTGAAGAAGCCAATAATTTGGCAGAGAAAGTGCTGACTGCTACGGGCGTCAAGGTTAAGGCATCCGATCGCGCTGGAGCAGACAAGGGGTCAGCTGCTACAGAGTATTTGATTTTCATCGCTAACCGTGAAGTTGAACAGCTGGCTGATATCGCGATTGCCGCATTCGATGAGGGGAAGGATCCCTCGAAGTTGAAGAAGGAGGTGGCTGCAGTGTTCCATGGTAAGCAGGCTATCGATATCGCTTGCTTTGGCCGCATGCTGGCTGATGCTCCAGATTTGAATACGGATGCCTCGGCTCAGGTTGCCCATGCGTTCTCCATCGATCAGATTACGCCTGAATATGATTACTTCACTGCTGTTGATGATTGTGCATCGGACGACAATGCCGGTGCTGCCATGATCGATACTGTTGGTTTCAACTCCTCGACCTTGTATCGGTACGCGACGTTGAACGTTGATGCGTTGAGGGATCAGCTGCAGGATGCTGATGCAATGGTGGAAGGAGTTTCCGCCTTCGTGGAAGCCTTTGTCAAGTCTATGCCCTCCGGCAAGCAGAATACGTTCGCCAACCACACACTTCCTGAGGATATTGTGATCGTGCTTCGCGATTCACAGCCGATTAGCGCAGCTGACGCCTTTGAGAATCCCATCAAGAGGAAGGATGGGATTTCGGTCTCCAGACAAGGCGTCGAACGACTGGGCGACAGGTTGAACGAGATTCGTATCAACTACGGCGAGGAACCGGTGAAGGCTTGGCATGTTGTGTCCGGTGGTTCTGTGCCCAGTCTGGATGAATGGAGTGAACAGGTTACGCTGCCGGAGCTTGAGCAGAGCTTGCGAGAAACGCTGAGCGCCGCGTATTCCGCGTGATGCTCGGAAGGAGTTGAAATGAGCGTTCTATTATTGCAATTGGCCGGACCATTGCAGTCATGGGGCGATTCTTCGCGATTCGTTCGGCGTGAGACTCGTAACGAGCCAACCAAAAGCGGTGTGATCGGCATGCTGGCTTCGGCGCAGGGACGTACCCGGGAGGATTCCATCGAGGATTTACTAGGTATATCGTTTGGTGTGCGTGTCGAGCAACGCGGTAGGGTAATCCGTGATTTTCAGACCGAAAAATCCCTGACAAGGAAACGTAATTCCAGGAAGTTCGATAAGGAGATGTCGCCGACTTATCGGTATTATCTGGCGGACGCCTGTTTTCTGGTCGCGCTGGGTGCTGATCATTCGGTGTTGGAAACGTTGGATAATGCGATTCATTCGCCGAAATGGCCGCTTTATCTAGGTAGGCGTTCGTGCCCGCCGAATTATCCGTTGTCGTTGGGCATCCACGATGAGTATGAAGATATTCGCCAGGCTCTGAATTCCGAGGTGTGGCACGCTTCGGAATGGTATCGGAGACGTTACAAGTATCCGGATTTGGAAATCGTCTGCGATGCTGAAGAAGTCGAAAACGTAACGACGCAATCGGATTTGCCGCTAAGTTTCAGCCGGGAGGGGCGACGCTATGCGAATCGTGCGGTGCATCATTACCGCATTCCTAACCCGGATAAGCCCGTGGATGAAGGCGAGAAGGACGATACTCGGCCTCCTTCCTTTGAATCTACCGGTGAATCGGATCCGATGAACTTCATCTAGGTAGGAAAGAACGATGTTTATCTCGAGAATAGCCTTGAACAAGGCGCGTTACGGGGCTCGGCAGCTTATTAGTTCGCCATATAAGCTGCATGCGGCAGTGGAATGCGCATTCCCTCCCAATGCAGTTCGAAACAACGATGAAGGACGTATCCTGTGGAGGCTGGACACGTCTGTGGCCGATAACGGTGTTTGGCTCTATGTGGTGAGTCCGGAGAAACCTGACTTCATGCATATCGTCGAACAGGCTGGTTGGCCGATGCATGCGGAGTGGGAAACGAAGAATTATGAGCCGTTGCTTGAGCGTATCGCTAAAGGACAACGGTGGCATTTCAAACTTCGCGCGAATCCAGTCCGAAAGGCAAAAGAAGATAGGGGGCGGAGGCGCAGGAACGGCGGAATCGTTGGCAAGGTGCAAGGCCACGTTACCGTTGATCAGCAGTTGCAGTGGCTGATCGATCGTTCGGCGTCCCATGGTTTCGCCATTCTGTGCGACCAGAATGATCGACCTGACGTGGTGGTGAGGGAACGCCATAAGGAGAACTTCAAACGTGCTGATGCAACCGTTACTTTGGTCACAGTGGTTTTTGAAGGATGCTTGGAGGTCACCGATGCGGAACTGTTCTGCAAGACTCTTTGCCAAGGCATAGGAAGGGCGAAAGGTTTCGGATGTGGATTGTTGACAATTGCTCCGGATCTGAACAATTAAGGGCGAATGATGAATGCGCAAACGACAGATGGCGACAAGCTTACAGACGATTATATTGAGGCGGCGGAGCGTCAGCCGAGGAAAAACGGGCACTCTCACATGGGTACTCCGCCACCGGAGATTAGTGAACTTGTCCGTGCGGAAGACCGTCTGTCGTTTGCGTATTTCGAACATTGTACCATCGGGCGTGATGACAATGCCATTACCGCAACGGATAGTACCGGCGTTACCCACATTCCTGCAGCGACGCTGAGCGTGTTGATGCTGGGGCCTGGAACGCGCGTGACACATCAGGCGATGACGGTCATAGGGGAGAACGGCGCGACTGTGATTTGGGTAGGGGAGCGTGGCGTTCGTATGTATGCCTTCGGCAAACCATTGACGCATTCTTCTGTACTGCTGCAAAGACAGGCGGCTCTCGTGTCTAACACGAGGAAGAGATTGAATGTTGCGCGCCAGATGTACCAAATGCGTTTCCCAGGCGAAGATGTGAGTGGCCTGACCATGCAGCAACTTCGGGGTCGCGAGGGAGCGCGTATACGGCGGGTGTACCGTGAGTGTTCCGCTCGTACCGGAGTGGAGTGGGACAAAAGAACGTATGATCATGATGATTTCATGGCTGGCTCGGAGATTAACAAAGCCTTGTCTGCTGCCCATACATGTCTGTATGGTCTGGCGCATGCCGCAATAGTGGCGCTAGGTTGCTCTCCGGGGTTAGGTTTCGTACATGTAGGTCATGAGCGGTCGTTCGTCTACGATATAGCCGATCTTTATAAGGCTGAATTGTCGATTCCGGTTGCGTTCGAAACGGCGGCAACTCAGCCAGAGGATATTGGATCGGCAGTACGGCATAACGTTCGCGATGCAATATACGATCTTAGTTTGCTGAAACGAATGGTGAAAGACATTCGCACGTTATTGGGAGAATCTTCCTCCGATGATGTTCAGAGCGTTGGGGATCATGTCGGACTGTGGGATGAACGGCTGGGAGAAGTATCTGCAGGAAAATCCTATGCCGATGATGAGTGGGGATATGAGGAATGGTAGTTATTGTATTAACGGCATGCCCGGTGGGTTTACGCGGTGACCTTACTCGATGGCTATTGGAAATATCGCCAGGCGTGTTTGTGGGGCATTTGGATGCACGTGTTCGTGAAAAACTGTGGGAGCGAATCGTTGAACTCTCAAAGAACGGTCGTGCCATTATGGTTTATTCGGCTCGAAATGAGCAGCATCTTGCTTTTAAAGTGCATGGAGCTGAGTGGTCTCCGACAGACTGTGAAGGCTTGGAGCTTGTAAAACGTCCTTCTGGTCCAAAGGAAGTGTCGTTTGGTAGTGCTCTTCACCGTGGATGGAGTAATGCCAGTAAGTATCGGCAGGCGAAGAAGTATTCAAACTAAATGAAAAACGAATGACATGAATTTAGAAACCACGAAATTGCTATAATCTCTTAGTGTGTTCCCCGCATACGCGGGGATGATCCTTGCCAATAAAGCTGACCGAGTGTCCGAAGAGTGTGTTCCCCGCATACGCGGGGATGATCCCGCAATAAAGCGCGCAAGGCCGCGCACTGGGATGTGTTCCCCGCATACGCGGGGATGATCCCTGTGAGGTCGCGCCCTCGACCTTATATTCGATGTGTTCCCCGCATACGCGGGGATGATCCCCGGTACAGGAGCGGCCAATGTCACCGCGAAGTGTGTTCCCCGCATACGCGGGGATGATCCCGCTTCAAAGTGCGTGGGGAACCGATCAGCTTCGTGTTCCCCGCATACGCGGGGATGATCCCGTTGAAGCATTGGCCGCTGCATTTAACATTGAGTGTTCCCCGCATACGCGGGGATGATCCCGACACCACCAGTGGCGGTTTGCTGGATGTTGAGTGTTCCCCGCATACGCGGGGATGATCCCAACGTGGTTGACACACCCTATCGCTCTCTCAGGTGTTCCCCGCATACGCGGGGATGATCCCACCTTGCGGCATACCGGCTCACGTACTGCCCCGTGTTCCCCGCATACGCGGGG
>ULQO01025122.1_pt1 | contig 10766 bp, 10 predicted proteins | sample 1954601 | NCBI WGS metagenome assembly ULQO01 (sample SAMEA4835658, study PRJEB28245) | human gut metagenome | biome: gut microbiome; material: fecal sample | place: Denmark | collected 2008
GACCCCCATGCCCGAGAGCGTTAAAAAGATGGTCGTGCTGGACGCCGCCAATGTGGCGGAGGTCGCCGCCAAGGTCGATTTTGTCTTTTGCGCCGTCAACATGAAGAAGGACGAGATCAAGGCACTGGAGGAGGCCTATGCCAAGGCCGAGTGCCCGGTCGTGTCCAACAACAGTGCGCACCGCTTTACCCCTGACGTGCCGATGGTCGTACCCGAGATCAACGCCGACCACATCGACATCATCCCTGCCCAGCGCAAGCGCCTGGGCACCAAGCGCGGCTTTGTGGCCGTCAAGTCCAACTGCAGCCTGCAGAGCTATGTGCCTGCCCTGCATCCCCTGCGCAAATACGGCATCTCTGACGTGCTCGTCTGCACCTATCAGGCCATCTCCGGCGCAGGCAAGACGTTTGAGACCTTCCCCGACATTCTCGACAACGTCATTCCCTACATCGGCGGCGAGGAGGAAAAGAGCGAGCAGGAGCCGCTGAAGCTGTGGGGCCACATCGAGGGCGACAAGATCGTCTCGGCCGAATCTCCCCGCTTTACGGCCCAGTGCCTGCGCGTGCCTGTCTCTGACGGCCACATGGGCGCGGTCTTCGTGCGCTTTGAGAATAAACCTTCTAAGGAAGAAATTCTGCAGGCCTGGAAGGAATTCCACGGTCCCGCACAGGATCTGGAGCTGCCCAGCGCCCCGAAGCAGTTCCTGCATTACTTTGAGGAAAATGACCGTCCGCAGCCCAAGCTGGACCGTATGCTGGAAAACGGCATGGCTGTCAGCATTGGCCGTCTGCGTGAGGATAACCAGTACGACTACAAGTTCGTCTGCCTGTCCCACAACACGCTGCGCGGCGCTGCCGGCGGCGCGGTTCTGCTGGCCGAGCTGCTGGCTGCCAAGGGCTATTTTGACTGATCGGCTGCGCATGGCAGCCTTGGTGTAAGGAGAATTCGTATGAAGAGACCCGTATTTACCGGTGCCGCCGTGGCAATCATCACCCCGATGAACACTGACGGCAGCGTCAACTATGACGAGCTTGGCCGCATCATCGACGACCAGATTGCCCACAGCACGGATGCCATTGTCATCTGCGGCACGACGGGTGAGTCCCCGACGCTGACCGACGAGGAGCACACCGAGTGCATCCGCTATACCGTCAAAAAGACGGCCGGCCGCGTCCCGGTGATTGCGGGTACCGGCTCCAACGACACGAAGTACGCCATCTGGCTGTCCAAGCAGGCTGAGGCCGACGGTGCCGACGCACTGCTGCTGGTCACGCCCTACTACAACAAGACGAGCCAGGCGGGCCTGCTGGCCCACTACACAGCCATTGCGGACGCCGTGCATATTCCCTGCATCCTGTATAATGTGCCCAGCCGCACGGGCTGCAACCTGACGCCCGCCACGCTGGCCGAACTTGCGAAGCACCCGAACATCAACGCCGTCAAGGAGGCCAGCGGCAACATCAGCCACGTGGCCGAGATCGCAGCGGCCTGCGGTGACAGCCTGAACATTTACTCCGGCAACGATGACCAGATCGTGCCGCTGCTGGCTCTGGGCGGCAAGGGCGTGATCAGCGTGCTGTCCAACGTAGCCCCGCAGTACACCCATGACATCTGTGCCAAATGGTTCGCCGGTGAGACTGCCGAGAGCCTGTCCATGCAGCTCAAGGCGGTGCCGCTTATCAAGGCACTGTTTGCCGACGTCAACCCCATCCCGGTCAAGTGGGCCATGAACCGCCTTGGCTGGAATGCCGGCGACTGCCGTCTGCCGCTCGTTGCGCCCTCCGCCGCAGTGCAGGCGCAGCTGGAGACTGCCATGCAGGAGTTCGGCCTGCTGAAATAATTTCACAGCCGACCCACTGCCATGCCGCGGGTCGGCTTTTTGCTTTTGCACGACTTTTGCATGAAAGGAACAATAACACATGACGGATATTATCATTCAGGGCATCTATGGCCGTATGGGCCGCGCACTGGTCGAGAAGATCGGTGCGCGCGAGGATTGCCGCATCGTCGCCGGTGTGGATCGCGAAGCCGGGCGGATTGGCGAAATCCCCGTTTACGCCGGGTTTGACACACTGCCCTGCAAGGGCGTCATCATCGATTTTTCCTCACCCGCCGGGGCGGTTGCAGCAGCGCAGTACGGTGCCGACAACGGTCTGCCCTGCGTCATCTGCTCCACCGGCCTTTCCAGGGAGGATGAGGCTGCACTGGAGGCTGCCAGCACCAGGACGCCGATCTTCCGCAGCGCAAACATGTCGGTGGGTGTCAACGTGCTGATCGAGCTGGCCCGCCAGGCTACGAAGATCCTGGGCGGCGAGTTTGACATTGAGATCATCGAGAAGCACCATCATAACAAGCTGGACGCGCCCAGCGGCACAGCGCTGATGATTGCCGACGCCATCAACACCGAGGCGAACGGCAAATATGAGTACGTCTATGACCGCACGCAGGTTCGCCAGAAGCGCGGCGCACAGGAGCTGGGCATCAGCTCCATCCGCGGCGGCGGCATTGTGGGCGAGCACGATGTGCTGTTCTGCGGCCCCGACGAGGTCGTGACGCTGAGCCACAGCGCGGGCAGCCGCGGCGTCTTTGCCGACGGTGCCGTACAGGCAGCGCTCTATATTGCTGCGCTGGCCCCCGGCTATTACACGATGACCGACCTGCTGCGAGGTAAACTGATATGCGAATGAACGGCAACGATCTTGCCGCCTGCGCGGTCATCGCACTGGGCGTCGGCGGCGTAGTTGTCGGCTCTCTGCTGGGCGTCGGCAATCAGGCTGTGACCCTGCCCGCGGTCAATCCGCAGCCCGTAGTCGTGGATATGCCGGCAGAGCCGGAACCAACCGCTACACCGGAGCCGACCCCCGAGCCGACGCCAACCGTCGAGACCGTGCACTTTTCCGCCACGGGCGACGACCTGATTCACGATGGTATCTTTTTGCAGGCTAAGGGGCGCGGCGGCGACCACTACGATTTTGACGCCGCCTACGCAGCCATGCAGGGCTACTACGACCAGTTTGATGTGAACTGGCTCAATCAGGAGACGCTCGTCAACGACGAGTTCGCCGCCAGCGGCTATCCGATGTTCTCCACCCCCGGCGAGATCACCGACACGCTGTATAATTTGGGCTTCCGCGTGTTCAGTCTCTCCAACAATCACAGCTACGACAAGGGGGCGGCGGGCATTGAGGCATCCATGGCACACTGGGCTGCCATGCCGGACGATGTGGTCACAATGGGCTTTTACAATCTGGAGACCTATGACAACTACGCCTACCAGACCGTCAACGGCATCACGTTCGGCTATCTCTCCTATACGGAGCACACCAACGGCCTGCCCACGCCGTCCGGCACAGACTATGGCGTTGTGTATCTGGACGACCATGAAACGATTGCCAAACAGATCGCCGATATGCGCCCGAACTGCGATGTTCTTATCGTCAGCGCCCACATGGGCACCGAGGGCACGCACGAGGTCAACGACTTTCAAAGGGAGACTGCTCAGTGGCTGGCCGACCAGGGCGTCGATGTCATCATCGGCACCCACCCGCATGTAGTACAGAACGCCGCATGGCTGACCGGTGTGAACGGCAACACGACCTTCATCGTCTACAGCCTGGGCAACTTCATCAACGCGCAGTCCTCGCGCGATAATGTCATCGGCGCGATTCTGGACGTGTATTTTGATAAGACGACCCAGCCTGACGGCAGTGTGAGCATTGCCATCCGTGACCCAAAGCTGCACTGCGTTATCAGCCAGTATGAGGCCGGGTACAAAAATATCCGGGTCATCCCCTACAGCCAGTACACAGACGAACTGGGTGCAGCACACGGAGAGTTCACCCTCTCCCGCGAATACATAGAGAGCATGCTCCGCAGTACGATTGACGAGGAGTTCCTCACGTTAGATTGAATGAAAGGATGATTTTTATGTACGGTGTCAGCAAGATCAGCAGCGAGCAGAACATTATGCTCACCACCTTCCCCGGTGCCCAGTACAGCGCACAGAGCCTGGCCGAGCATCTGGACGTTTTTGCCAAGGCCGGTATTGTGGTCGATATGATCTGCCAGAGCGCGCCCCGCGGCTCCGCGGTGGATTTCAGCTTTACGACGAGCTATGACAACTTTGCCGCCGTTATGAGGGCTCTGCCAGCCGCAGCCAAGGCCAATCCCCCGCTGGTCTCCGGCGGCTACAGCAAGATCAACCTCTTTGGTGAGGAGATGGTCACCAGCTGCGGCGTCGCCGCCCGTGCGCTGGCCGCACTGGCCGGTGCAGGTATTGAAATCGTGCTCATCACAACGAGCGACCTTGACATCTCCCTGCTGATCCGCCAGCAGGACGAGGACACCGCCCTCGATGCCCTGCATAAGGCGTTTGAGGTCTGAGCTATCCCCCTTAAACAAAAAATGAAGGTGCAGAGCTGCACCTTCGTTTTTTATTCTGCCTTTTTAAAGCATTTTGCCGCCAGAAACGGCAGGAACACAATGGCGTACTGCACGGCGGCAGCGGCCACATCGCCCCAGCCGATGATTTGATTGGAAATATCCGCCGTACCGCTCCAGACCAGAATCATATTGTTGTTGAGATAATGCAGCAGTACGGGCACCCATATATTTTTGCCGCACTTCTCATAAGCAAAGGTGAAAAATACACCGAGCGTCACACAGACAACAAGCTGTGCGGCAATGCTCTGCAGTGATGTATCGGGGCTGTAGAAGAAAAGATTCAGCGGCAGATGCCACAGCCCCCACAGTACACCTACCGCCAGTGCGCCGCGCCGTGCGCCGAAGCGGCTTTGCAGGGCTGGCGTCAGATAATAGCGCCAGCCGTATTCCTCGCCAAAAACGGCAGGAAGGATAAGAAAAAGTTTGGCACCAGCACCAGTGCCATGAGCCACGGCGCAGACGATTGCCAGTAAGTCAAGTACTCCGCCCAGGCGTCGCCGCCCTGCAGCGCCACGGAAAGAAAGACCATGCCGGTTTTGACGACGAGGAAGTAGGCACAGATGGCAAACGCCGTCAGGAATTTGCCGTGCAGGCGCAGACCGTAGTCTTCGCGCTTTGTCTTTTTCTCGGTCAGCAGGAAGATCCAGCCCAGCACCGACGCGATAATGATGACAAAGTTTGCAATATTCAGCCAGCCCTCCTGCGGCAGGAACGCAGACAGAACGCTCATGGCGAGCATCAGCACAGTGGCCGCGATGTGCAGGATGTAAAGCCGCTTTGGCGTCCCCTGCCGTCTTGCCAGCAAAAACGCCAGCATAACGCCCGCCGCCGGGTAGAACATCTGGGCATTGGCAAAAATCGAGGTGTCCCACCCGTTTTGCAGGCAGATGTACAAAAGCGGCATCATCAGAAACGGAATTGCGTAAGCACAGAGCGCAAAGACAGTCAGCTCTTTTTTATTCGTTTTCATCGTCGTCCTCCTTTGGGTTTTCCAACTCAGCGTGGCGTTTTTTGTAAGCCTTCATGCTGAGCTGCAGCAATGCAAAGCACAGCACCCAGGTACAGACCCCCATGATGACCGCCTGCAGCACCGCAATGCCCGCGCCAAGCGCTGCAAATTTGATAAGCCCCCACACAAACACGGCAGCACCGCCCGCAACGGACACAACGGCATTGGTTTTCGTATTCGGCTTGAAGCGGCGGTCCCAGATACCGGCACGCAGATCACTTATGACCGAATAGGCGCACCCCAGCATAAAGATAAACCATTCTGCCGCCATCTCCCGCGGGGCAAAGCCCAGCAAACTTTCGATGATCAGCGCCGCCAGCAGCAGCACCCACAGCACCCAGAAGCCGCGGGACTCAATTTTTAAAAGGGTCTGTTTTTGCATTTCGTCCAGATTGTTGCGCTTAAAAAATTCTTTTATGTTCATCGCTCATTCCTCCCAGAACAGCTCATCCAGTGTTTTGCCCAGCGCCCTGCAGATGCTGCGGCAGAGGTTGATGGTGGGGTTGTACTCCCCTTTTTCGATTGCATTGATGGTCTGGCGGGACACGCCTACCACCGCCGCCAGATCCGCCTGGGTCATATCCAGCGCAGCGCGGGCGGCCTTCAGCTTCAGATTCTTTGCCATTGCCTTCGTTTCCTTTCCTCTTGCTGTGACTTTACTATAGCACGTGCCTTACATTATGTCAAGTATATATTACTTTTTGAAAAATAAATTTTCCCCGCAAAACCCACACTTGCGGCAATTCGCCCACTGTGCTATGATAGTTTTTATAGATTATGATAAAGGAAGTTTGGCTATGAAGTACAGCTTTCCCGCTTTTGAAAACGGCTTTATCCGCGCTGCTGCGGCCAGCCCCGCCCTGCGCGTGGCCGACTGCACCTACAACGCCGACCAGATCATCGGCGTCATGCGCGAGTACGCCGAAAAAAATGTGCAGCTGCTCTGCCTGCCGGAGTTTGCGCTGACCGGCTACACCTGCAGTGACCTGTTCTTGCAGGATACCCTGCTGCGTGGGGCCGAGGACGGCCTTGCCGCGATTTTGAAGGCAAGCGAGGGACTGAACGTCGTTGTCCTCGTCGGCCTGCCTGTGCGCCATAACGGCAAGCTGTACAACTGTGCGGCGGTGCTTTGCAACGGTGAGCTGCTGGGTCTGGTGCCGAAAGTACACCTGCCCAACTACGGCGAGTTTTACGAGAAGCGCCACTTTATCCCCGGTATGCGTGAGCCCGAGTGCATCGAGCTGGCCGGGCAGGAGACGCTGATCGGCACGAACCTTCTGTTTGCCTGCAAACAGCTGCCCGCCTTTGTGCTGGCAGCCGAGGTCTGCGAGGACCTGTGGTCTCCCATCCCGCCAAGCTGTGCCCACGCACTGGCCGGGGCTACCGTTGTGGCAAACCTGTCCGCCAGCGATGAAACCGTCGGCAAGGCAGCCTACCGCCGTGAGCTGGTCTGCGGGCAGAGCGCACGTCTGCTGTGTGCGTACCTCTACGCCGACGCAGGCCATGGCGAAAGCACCACCGACATGACGTTTGCGGGCCACAACCTGATTGCCGAGAACGGCAGTCTGCTGGCCGACGCCGCACCGTTTGCGGGCGAGGATGCCGTGACCGAGCTGGACCTGGGCCGCATGGTGCAGGAGCGCCAGCGCAACACAACGTTTATGCCGGAAACGAACGGCTACACCACTGTGGAATTTGAGCTGCCGCCCGTGGAGCTGGCGCTGATCCGCCTTGTCTCCTGTACGCCGTTTGTGCCGCAGGACGCCGCGACCCGCGCCGAGCGGTGCGAGCTGATTCTGCGCATCCAGGCCGAGGGCCTTGCCAAGCGCATGGAGCACACCCACGCCAAGTGCGGCGTGCTGGGTATCTCCGGCGGGCTGGACAGCTGCCTGGCCCTGCTGGTGGCCGTGCGCGCCTGTAAGGTGCTGGGCCGCGACGCGAAGGATATTGTGGCCCTGACGATGCCCTGCTTCGGCACGACGAAGCGCACCCGCTCCAACGCCGAGATTCTGTGCGAGGCTTTGGGCGTGACGTTCGGCGAGATCAACATCACCGAGACCGTCAAGAGCCACTTTGCGGACATCGGCCAGCCCGCCGACAAGTACGATGTCACGTTTGAAAACTGCCAGGCCCGCGTGCGCACGCTGGAGCTGATGGACTATGCCAACAAGAACGGCGGCTTTGTCATCGGCACCGGCGACTTAAGCGAGCTGGCGCTGGGCTGGGCCACCTACAACGGCGACCACATGAGCATGTACGGCGTCAACACCGGCGTGCCGAAAACACTGGTGCGCCATATTGTGCAGTACGTGGCCGATACCTGCGGCAATAACACGCTGCGGGATGTGCTGGTGGATATTCTGGACACCCCCGTCAGCCCCGAGCTGCTGCCCACCGCCGCAGACGGCACGATTGCCCAGCAGACCGAAAAACTCGTCGGCCCGTATGAGCTGCACGACTTCTATCTCTACTATGTGCTGCGCTTTGGGTTCAGTCCGACAAAAATCTACCATCTGGCCCGCACAGCCTTTGACGGCCGGTATGAGCCGGAGGTCCTGCTGGCGTGGCTGAAGAATTTCTACCGCCGCTTCTTTGCCCAGCAGTTCAAGCGCAGCTGTCTGCCCGACGGCCCGAAGGTCGGCTCGGTCACGCTGTCCCCCCGCGGCGACTGGCGCATGCCCAGTGACGCCTGCAATACGCTGTGGATGGCAGAATTAGAAAAACTGGAAGTCTGATCGCGTTACTCGCGTATAAAAATGCCCGGAACCACTTGCACGGTTCCGGGCAATTTTTATAGCTTTTTGATTTCGGCGTTCAGAGCGTCGTAGGTGTAGAGTGTGTTGAGCACCTGCAGCAGCTCCTTTTTGCTCAACCGCGGCGGCAGACCGAGGCGGCGCAAAAACACCCGGCGGTTCTCGGCGCTGTTGGCCGTGCCGGAGATGCCCCAGTCGTACAAATCGGTGTACGTGATGGAGCGCGACTGGGTCGTTTTCTGCTGGCAAGCAGTTTTACTTGCCAGGGCGGTTTCAAGGCCCTGTACAATCCAATCGTCGGATACGCCCTCGACGCCGAGCAGTCCCTCCTTGCCGGGCTCGGCCTTGCGTGACTCCTTGCCCGCAATTGCCGGGACGTAGGCCTGCAGGACATGCTCCGCACCGACAAGACCCGTGACAAAGTGGCGAATCTTGAACCCGGCGGCGTCGGAGTCTGTCAAAATGATAAGCCCCTGCGCTGCAGCAATGCGCTTGAGCAGCCTTTGCAGCGCACCGTCCTTGAACACCCGGAAGCCGTCCGTCGTCAGGATCGTGCCGTCCACGATATTGCTAAGGCGTGCGGCGTCGTATTTGCCCTCCACCAGCAGGGCTTGTTCCAATTTCAGCATTTATGCCCTCCCGGCCAGCGCCAACTCACACAGCGCCTTCTGCATTAAGAGGTCGGCGTCCAGTTTGCTGCTTTTCAGGTCGGTGTCCAGTCTTTGCAGGATGTGCAGGCAGTCCTCCAGCTGGGCACGCTTGAATCGCAACGCGGTTTTTTCGGTAGAATTGAGGCGGTAATTCCAATTGCCCTTGTAGCCAAAGTCCTTGGCCACATCGCCGAGGCCCCGGCGGCTGCGGCGGCCCAGCAGCACGCGGTACAGATCCAGATAGTTGCTGATGAGTGCGCCGGTAATCATGATCGGCTCGTTTTGCAGCGCCAGCAGCGTTTTCAGCTTTTGCTGGGCCTTATCAGCCTGGCCGCTCGTCAGCAGCTTGACCATATCGAACGTGTCCGCGTCGAGCGTGACCGTACCGAGCCGGCTGACCATTTCTTTTGTAATTGTGCTGTAGTTGGCCAGCGCGGCCAGCTTTTCCACCTCATTTTTAAGCAGGAACTGATCCTCGCCGCAGCGGGCCAGCAGCGCAGCTTCGGCGCCGGGGGCAAAGTCCGCACCGGCCTCCTTCGCCCAATCGCGGGCCATGGCCTGTAAAGCCGCGCCCGTGGGGCGGTTGAGCTGTACGCAGTAGCCGAGCTTCTCGCAGCTGGCAATGAGCTTTTGCTCCCGCTTGCCGGGGCGCAGTTTGCCGTAGCTCTCCTCGATGATGCTCGTCAGCACAAAGATGGCGTTCTCGGTGTCGGCCAGCGTGTCGCAAAGTTCCTGCAAATCCTTGTCGGAATAGGTTGACGGACGAATCAGCGGCATGAGTACCAGGCGTTTGCCGCCGAAGAATGAAATCGTACCGGCAGCTAGCACGATCTCCTCCACCGAGGGGGTCGGCCCGTCCAGCACCGTCGTCTCGGGGTCGTCGCGATTCAGATATTTCAGCGTCTTCTGCGCCGCCGTGTGGACGAGCGCCTCGTCCGATGCGTAGAAATAGTAGAGCGCGCAGCCTGCTTTCAGGCATTTTTCCAGCTCCTTTTCACTGTACAGCAATCGTCTGTGCCTCCTCCCAAATCATGCTGCGACCCGGGCGCAGGGTCAGTCCGGGCGTGTCCTCGCCATAGCGCAGGGTGCAGCCTGCGGCGTCGTCCAGCCAGCGCGGTGCGGCAGCGGTGTACAAAATTGCGTCGGGCCGCACGGAATCAGACAGCGTGCCCGGTGCGCAGAGGACATCCACCCGCACCGGCTCTGCCAGCTCGAGCCTGCCTGCACCCACGGCAATGTGCCGCTCCCCCACGCCCAGCACAGCGAGGTTTGCGCTTTTATTATGATACAGGTCCAGCGTCAATCCGTCAAGCACCGGGCGGGTCGTAAAGTCGGCAAGCTCCTGCACCGTCACGATCTCTGCTGCGGAAAATTCCATCTGCGTCGGCTTGGCGCGCAGGTCAACGACCAGCGCGGGCTCCTGTCTGCTGCGCCCGGCCAGATAGTTCTGCACGGCGCTCCGGTTGCTCTCCCCGCCGCGGAAGAACACCACCGCCTGCCCGTTCTGCACGCAGACAACGCAGGGATTGTTGGATGCGCTGACCAGATTGATTTGCACAACATCTCGCTGCATCCAGAAACCCAGCCCCACGGCCAGCACTGTGCAGAGCGCCGCCGCGGGCAGATAGAGCCGCAGCCGCCCGGCGTGCCAGAAGCAGACCGCCAGTGCGCCCAGCACAGCCAGCACAAACAGCGTGTACCGCTGCGGCAGGCAAATCGACGCAAACGGCAGTGCGGCGCAGGTCTGTACCAGCCAGAGCAGCCCCTTGAGCCAGAGACTCAACGCAAGGGCGGTCAGGTTCGTGATTGCCGCCAAAAACGGCACAGCGCTGCACACCAGCAGCAGGATGCCCAGCTGCAGGGCGGGCTGGACCATCCAGACGACCAGCAGGTTGCAGAGGACCCCGACCA
>ULQO01045790.1_pt1 | contig 10742 bp, 6 predicted proteins | sample 1954601 | NCBI WGS metagenome assembly ULQO01 (sample SAMEA4835658, study PRJEB28245) | human gut metagenome | biome: gut microbiome; material: fecal sample | place: Denmark | collected 2008
GCAGTTATTTTTTTATGTAATAAACTATCAATAGTAACAGTAATAAAACTATTTCTAAGTCCTGCATACATACTCCCCCTTTCATACATTTTAAATTCATAACACTTATTTCATAAGCATCACACCTTTTAAACATATAAAAGACTGGGGTATAACTGCTGAAGTCCCTCTTGCTTTGGGAATTATATCATACTTTTACCTTTTTCTCAACAAAAAAGAACCTATCAAATGATAGGCTCTCTAAATTAGTCTAAATTTATATCTGTAGCATCGCCACTAAGCATTTTGTCAGCTTCCTCTACTGTAATTGGCACAACAGAGAATGGGTGTGTAATACTTGCAGTCTTTGTTTCGCCGTCCCACTTAATACCAACAAATTCTACACTTTCGATAGCTCTTAAAGGCAACATAAATCTGCCCTCAATAATCTGCTGAGGTACTTCTGTTTCTATTTTCTTATCATTGTATGTAAAATAGTTTTCTCCTGCTGTAAACTTTAAAACATCACTACCCTTTTTGAGAGTAGCAGTCTTTGTTTCAGCATCATATTCAGCAGTATATCCCATTTTTTCAAACACGCCACGAACAGGCACAAGAGTTCTATTATCTACAATAACGCCCTTTTGTTCTACTGGGGTTTTATCCACAACAACATTTACCTCTGTTGCTGCGAAAGCATTTACACTAAGAGCCATAACAGCCATAAAAACAGCCAATAACTTTTTCATATTATACCTCCTAATTTATCTTTCCGATTCAATATTAATATAAGAAAAGAGCCTAAATAAATTAGGCTCTTTATTAAAGTTTCATCAAAATTCAATTTATTAGAATTCGATAGATGTATACTTGTTTGTAGTGTTGAACTTAGTAAGGTTTACACCTGCACTTGTAGAAACTACATTTTCGCTATCAAAGGAAGCGATTTTAATTTCTGGTTTTTCGTACTTTTTCATTATCAATCTACCTCCTTATATTATTTAGCTATTGTACCATCAACTGTAGTGTAGCTAGTTACTGTACCGTCCATAGTAAGGTTGATTGAACCAATCTTCTTGTCAGTAGAAGTAGTTGCACCAGCTTCATCAGCAGTAGTAGTTGCATAAATATCAACATCAATAGCATTAGTTGCACCAGTTGCAGAGTTAACTCTTACTGGGAATTCATAAGTTGTAGTACCATCAGCATGTACACAAGCTGTAATTTCCTGCTTAGTAGAACCTACCTGAGCATATAAGCCCTGTACCCAGTTACCTGCTGGAAGTGCATCAGCATCAAGAACAACCTTGAAAGCACCCTGAGTAGCGTTAAGCTTTTCAACAGAAGTAGTAGGAACTGTGTTGATTGCATCAACATAAGTATCAGTACCTGCACCATTTACAGTGAAGAGGTCAACGTTTAAATCATCAGCAGCTACATCTTTATTTACCTTAAATAATACATATAATTCTGGTTCTGTAGCAGAGAAAGCATAACCATCAATACTACCAGCTACCCATGAGAAGTTAATTCTATTACTTTCACCTGCTGCCTTGTTTACTACTGTGTAAGTACCCTGAACAGTTTTCTTGTTACCTCTACCTGTAGTGAAAACATTCTTAACTACATAATCTGTTGTAGCAGTAGAGTCTCTCTGAATAGCTGTATCATCATTGTTACTTAACGCAATAAGGTTATTATACTGGCCATCTGATAAATCACTATCAACAACACCTGCTGTAAGGTAATCTTCATCATATGAAAGACTTGCAACAAAACCTATTGACTTATCCCCACCTGAAACTACATCAACTGGAAGAGCAATAACTGAACCTGCACTTAACTCTCCATCAACAGCACTACCTGTTGCTGCATCAATAGGTGTACCAAAACTAAATGATGTCTGGTTAGCTGCAAAAACATTACAGCTACCAACAGCCATAGATGCAATAACTAATCCAGCACCTAAGATATTCTTAAATTTCATATTCTCAATTCTCCTTTAAATAATAACATTTATTTTTCCACAGGGAAAACATGTGTCTTATCTGTAATCTTAACAAGGAGTTCATTAGCATCTCTTACATCGATACTTGCAACTCCATCTACATCAGCTGCTACAAGTTCAGTTTCACTCATAGTAACACTTGTACTGTCTGTTACGTAAACAAGTAACTTATTACCGTCTGCTACATCGACATTACCATCACTATTTACGTCGCCATAAATAACCTTTGTAGCTGTATCAACAGTTACAGTACCAGAAGCAGCTTCAATTGTACTTGCATCAGCTAAAGCTGAAGCAGAATTAGCTACCTGAGCAACAGCAACTTTTACATCAGTAGAACCAGTAGCATTTGCATTAACTGTAAAATCTACAGTTGCAAGTGTACTTGCTTCAGTTACATTAACAGGTGAAGCTGCAGCCCAACCTATAAGAACTTCATCATTGCCTGTTTCATTATCTTTTAAATCAGCTGTAAGCACGCCACTATTAAAGCTGTCACCAACAGTTGCATAAGTGTTGTCGCCTACTTCGTCAGTTCCCTTTACCACTGGTGTGAGCACAGATGAATCATAGCTAATAGCTATAGCATAGGCGTTCACATCTGTAGATGTTTCTCCAGCACTTGGAGCAACGGTAATAGGTACTGATACTACATTACCTGCTGTAGCATTTTCACTACCTGCTGTAAATGTAGCGGCATTAGCACAAACACAAGAGCCAATAACCATAGTAGAAGCTAATACAGAGCATAATAAACTTCTGAATTTCATAATTAACCTCCTTCTTTTATAATAGAAACATTTTCCTCACCTTTAGAAAAAATTTCCTTTATAAAAGTATACCCTTTTCTTATTAAAATTGCAAGGGTTTATACAATTTTTTTGTGAATATTTTGTGTATTCATTTATTCTTGCTATAAACCCTCGCCCAAATCAACTAATTTTGCTATAAAATCTTATTACTTAACAGTAACCTTGTATAATAATGAGTCATAATCTGGAGTTACTGTAATTGTACCCTTGCCAGTTGCAACAAGTTCGAAAGCTGTTGTTGCAGTCTTTCTGCCACCAAGGTTAGCATCTGCTGGAGTAATATCTGTTACATTACCACTTTCGTCAGTAAATGTAGCCTTGATTGTACCCTTGTTTGCTGCGTTGTTGTCACCAGCGATGAATACGCTTGCTGTTAAAGCATCAGCAACATCAATAGTAATTGAACTATCAGCTGCTACATTTACAGTCTTTGTAAATGCAGTACCATTAGCACTTTCTGCTGCGAAAGCTTTGTAACTACTGCTGTTTGTTGCAGTTGTAAGCTTACCACCATTTAACCAAGTTGGTACGCTATCGTTTTCAGCTGACCAGCTGTCACCACTTACAGCAAATGCCTTGTCAGCTGGTGCTGTAGTAGTAGTTTCTGTTGTATCGTCAGCCTTTGTAGTTGTTGTAACTGTTGTAGCCTCTGTTGAAGTTTCAGTAGCTGTTGTTGTTTCTGTTGTTGCATCAGCTTTCTGGTCTGCTAATGCTACATCAGTACCAATTAAGTAGAAGTTGATACCACTCTTACCTGATACTAAGTAGTATGTACCTGCACTTGGAATTGCAATTGTATACTTAGCTAATGTTGTACCAGATACTGTTACTGTACCTACTGTTGCACCACTTGCATCAAGTAAGTTTACTGGTCTATCTTCCTTGTTACTACCACTCATTGCATAGAAGATTACATTACCTGCACCAGTTGTTGTGAATGAGATTGCTCTCTTATCAACTGCACCAGTACCGTTTGTCTTTAATCTCTGAGTAAATTCATAACCATCTAAGCTCTTGCTGTTTGCTTCAATTGTTAACTTGTTTGTTGCATCTGCAATAAGCTTGAACTGACCACTTACTGTGTTAGCTGTAATATCGCCAGCTGTTAAATCACTTGCATTAATTGTTGCTACAATGTCGCCTGCTGGAGTTACTGTTGTTGTTTCTGTAGTAGCTTCAGTAGTAGTTGTTGTTGTAGCTTCTGTTGTTGTAGTAGCCTTTGTTGTTGTTTCTGTAGTAGTTTCTGTTGTTGTAGTTACTGTAGTCTTTGTTGTTGCTTCTGCAGAAATCTGTTCAAGAGTACCTGTTACTGTAATTGTACCAATGTTTACAGAAGAATTAAGACCACCGTTTGTAGATTTATCACTTGAATCAACATTTACACCCTTAATTGTGTAAGTACCTGCTACAAGTGAAGTAGCACTTAAATTGTTCTTAGCACCATTCTTATTTTGAACATTTAAAGTTGCAACTGTATCTCCATTTGAGTTAACAATCGCTACCTGTCTAGCATATGCACCTGAAGAAATAGCATTTGTTAATGCAACTGTACCATCAGAAGTAAGTTTGAACTGAACTGTCTTAGAACCACTAATCTGAACTGAACCACTTGCATTCTTAACGCCAGTCTTTGCAAGGAACATATTTTCTGTACCAACATTTGTGTCTGCTGTAAGAGCAGTGCCAGAAGTAGCATTAATATCAGTACCTGTCAATGTATAAGTCTTAGTTTCAGGTGTAGATGGCTTAGAAGTGTTACCCTTGTGGTTTAATACCCAAGTAGCATCAAGTGCATTGATTACACCGTCGCCATTTGCATCTGCTGCAGCTTCATCATAGAATGTTTCGTCCTTGATACCCTGAATAAACTTCAAGATAAGGGCTGCATCCTTTTCATTAATCTTACCGTCTTTGTTTACATCACCCTTAGCAGAGTAATCAACAGTAGTTGCTTCTGTAGTAGAATCTGTTTCAGTAGTAGTTGTTTCTGTTGAAGTTTCAACTGAACCACCGTTTGCTGTAACTGTTACTGTACCATTAGAAGTAGTGTAGTTTGCAACTGCAAGGTTAGCACCCTTTAATGTATTTACAGTAATTGCAACAGGAATTGCACCTTCCTTGTTTGCTGTAAATGTTACTTTTACAAGAACTGTACCGTCTGCGTTAATTTTATCAGCAGGGTTGATACCAGCAATTCTTACTGAACCGTCAGTAATGTTGCTGTTAATTGTAGCCATACTGTCATTGATTATGTCGCCGTTTTCAACCTTAGTAGCTGTAAGAGCAGCTGCATCATAAGTTAATGTAATGTTGAAGTCTGCTAAATCAGTCATACCTGTCAACTTAACAGGAACTGTAACAGCAGAACCATTCTTAACCATTGCATTGCCAACAACAACATTTACACCATCAACTGGAGCAGCTGTTGTAGCTTCTGTTGTTTCCTTAGTTGTAGCTTCTGTATCCTTTGTAGTTGTTTCCTTAGTTGTAGCTTCTGTAGTTGTTTCAGTTGTTGTAGTAACTGTTGTGTCGCCACCATCAACTGCATAGCTCATTACATAAACATAAACATTAGTTGTACCCTTAGTAATTGTATGAGTACCAGCTGTTAAATCAAATACATTAAGACCATCAACTACATCTTGTTCTTCGCCATCAATCTTGATAGTTCTTGAACCAGCTGCACTTAATACTAACTTTAATGCACCATCTGCTGGGGCATTAACTGTAATGTTAGTAGATGATTCCATCTTAATACCACTATTATAAGTTACACCGTTATAAGTATACTTATTTGTTGTATCATTACCACTAATATTGAAGATGTTAGAATTTGCAGCAGCAACATCGTTACCACTTGCATCTACACCATCATCATGCCATACATAACCGTCATCAACAACAGGTGCTGATGTAGTAGTTTCTGTAGTACCATCATCACCAGTATTAGCCTTTGTTGTAGCTTCTGTTGTAGTTTCTGTTACTGTTGGAGCATTAGGGTCATTAGCAACAATCTTTAAGTTTTCAAGGTAACCATCCTTCTGAGTGTTACCAGACTTAATTACATAAACACCTGCTGGAATGTTAGAAACAGTAGCTGTCTTACCACCAGCAACATAGAGTTTAAGTTCGCCATAAGCATCGTAAAGTTCGATACCGTAAGCACTTGATGAGCCTGCTGTAAATGTAACATCAGCAGCTTTATTTACCTTAAAGATAACACCGTTATCTCTAATCTTCATAGTTGTTGCAGTATTAGTAATTTTAGCAGCAGGAGTAACTAAAGCATTGCTTATATTATACTGTGAATTAGCTGCTAAATTAGTTTCACTAGTCTTTGTTGTCCAGTAATTTGCATTACTTGGAGTAGTAAAGTTAATTTCATATGGAAGAGTTAAAGCATCTGGATTTTCAGATACAATAGGCTCTGGAGTAGGTTCCATATTGATTTCAGATGCAGTCTTCATAACACCTGCAAGGTTAAGACAGTCTGCCTTTGCCTGAATAGGTGAAGTAGCTGTATATTCATACATATCGCTACCAGTTTCAAAACCTGCATAAGGGTTGCCACTGCTGTCGCTTACCTTATCAGTCTTGTTTTTAACCTGCTGTGCAGCATTTGCACCGTTACAACCTGCAAAGCTATCATTATAAGACTTAACAGTTGCAGAACCTTCTTTTGCTGAGTCTACAGGGTTCTTACAAGCACCGAAGTAGTTACCTTCAGAGAAAATGTAAGCATGAGCTCTTGGAGAAATAGCATAAGAAGTAGCACCGTCAAAGTATGTATTGTAAATGTGGATGTTAGCCTGTCTTGATAATGGCTGTCTTGATTCAACCTTTTCGTACCAGTTGTGATGAAGTGAAGCATCATACTGAATACTAGAACTTGAAGAACCAATAAGGTTTGTCTTATGGTTGTTTATATAATGGTTATAAGCCATTGTGTAACCATAGCCACGCTTCCAGTCACAAGAACCATCACCTTCTGCCTTATCTGATTCGGCAGGGTTCTTACAGAAACCTTGATGGAATGTATTGTTATGTACCCAACTAAACTTAATTGGTGCATAACCGTTGCTTTCGAACCATTCCTTAGTCTGTGGAGATGAAGAAATAGCACAAGTACCTTCAAGACCGATAGCATCTTCAGGAGTATTTGTGAAGTTAAGGTTTCTGAATTCAAAGCCCTGACTTATATAACCTGTCTGGCTGATAATCTGAATACCCCAACCATCAAGAGTTGCGTCATCACCAATACCTTCAATTGTTACATTTGATGACTTGTATACTCTAATCATCATACCGTTATCGCCCTTAGTACCACCGTTTGTAGTAGTATTGTAACCAGTAAGACCCTTAATGTTCTCTGCTGGTGGGTTGTTACTTGTGTTAGAGTCACCACCTCTGATTTTACCAACAAATCTTACATCAAGAGGGATACCTTCTGCTCTTAACTGCTGAACAATATCAATCTTGCCACCACCAGTTACACCGTTGGCATCTTCTGACTTGTAGTTAAGGATATTACCAATACCAGCTGGATACTGGCTACCAGTGTAACCAGGAAGCTGTACTGTATTCTTGTTTTCTTCTGTTACATAAACAACAACAGCATTAGACTTTAATGTACCGTCATCATTGTATGCACCAATACCAGTTACGCCTTCCTTATGAGCATCATAGTGAGCGTAACCACTTCTATCATATTCATATACCTTAATGTTTTCCTTAGTGATTGTACCACTATTTGTTGTAACAGTTAAGTTATATGTACCTGCCTTTAAACCAGGAATATCTAATCTTACATTAGAACCGTCCTGTCTTACAAGGTAAGTTAAATCATCGCCAGTAAGTGAACCACTTGCTGTACCACTATAGCTAACAGCTGTAACATCACTCTTGTTACCAGCCCATTCAGCATAAAGTGTTTCAAACCAACCACCTGCAGCACTAAAAGATGTAGCCGCAAAAGTGTTTATAGGCATAGCAGTAAAGCTTGTTGCGAGCATAGCTGCTGCAAGTACGCTACTGATAGCTTTCTTAAAACATTTTATCATGTTTTTGTTTCCTCCCTTTAAATTTAGAAGTATCTCCCCTGCCATAGGCAGGAGAAGAAAAAGTTTCACGACCTATGTCGAATTATAAAGACTTGATTAAGCCATTTAAGAACTGGCTAATCTTGTAAGCATCGTCAACATCAACAGTCTTGTCACCTGTTACATCGGCGTTTGTAGCATTTGTTACAGCTGAAATCTTGCCAACTGCAAAATCCATAATCATTGTAACATCAGCTGCGTCAACCTTACCACTATCATTAGCATCACCCTTGATTACTTTAGGTGTACTACCGTTTGGAGTGTATGCAATGTAGAAGATGTAGTTTGAACCACTACCCTTAGTGATTTCGTAAGACTGAGAACCGTCTAAGCTGATTGTTGCAACACCATCAGAACCTATTGTAATTGCCTTATCGTTTAATTCAATAATACCACTATACTGAGGGTTAGTAACAATTGTTAATGTACCAGCAACACCATCTGGGTCGAAGTTAACAGCTGTCTTAGATTCCATCTTTAATGCCTTAGTAAGTGTTAAGCCATTGTAGTTTACAGAACCATAGCTAGATGTTAATGTACCAGTAATAGTATAGAAAGAACTGCTAGTACCGTTTAATGTAAAGTTATGAACCTGAGCACCTTCAACTGGAGCAATAGTTGTACCTTCTGTTGAAGATTCCTGACTGTTAGTTGTAGTTTCAGTTGAACCATCTTTGTTTGTAGTTGTTTCTGTTGTAGCACTTGTAGTTGGGTCAGTAGCACCTGTACCGTTACCACCAATAGACTGAATAGTAGTCTTGTAGTTTACAACTGCTGTTTTAAGAGCTGTAATTACAGAGTAGTTTCCATCTTCAGTAGAATTATCAAATGTCCACTTGAAGTCACCACCGTTTACACGACCAGCATAAGTTGTAACCTTTGCAGGTACATCAGCTGGGTCATCAACCTGTGCATCTGATACATTGATACCAAAGTTGGCATCTGTATCGAAGTTGTTGTAAGTAGTGCCACCCTTTTCAGTTGTTTCGCTTGAAGGAACCTGTGCAGTTCTGCTAGTTACTTCATAAGCATCATAGCCTGTTGAAGCTGGGCTATTCTGAGTATAGTAGCTGAATACTCTGTTTTCATTTACCATTTTGTTGTTGTATGCCTTAATGATACCACCGTTTTCACCAGAGAATGTACCCTGACCTAAGGCATCAGAACCCTGACCAGAACTCATCATTGGCTTAGAAACATTTCTGAAGTAGTTTGCTTCAACGAAAGCAGAAGCACCCATTGTTACACCAACACCATACTTTGCATTACCATCAAAGTAGTTGTTATAAATATGTACAGACATTGTTCTGATTCTTGGATGTCTTGAATCAGAGTGGTCGAACCAGTTGTGGTGATATGTAATTAATGAAGAAGTTACTTCACTCTTCATACCACAAAGTGATGACTTACCATTATCAAAGAAGTGGTTGTAAGAAACTGTAACATAAGTTGACTTACCCTTAATATCTACAGTACCATCACCCTTTGCCTGGTCAGCGTCGCCACCAGTCTTACCATAGAATAAATCAAGGTTATGAACCCATACATTACAGTTGCCTGTATCAAGAGAAACTGAGTCATCTAAACAAGCCATAACTGCAAAATTTCTTAATTCAAGGTTACCAGCATTTCTGATAAGCATACCGAAACCATGGATACCTGAGTCTTCACCAATACCTTCAATAGTACAGTTAAGGTTTGAATAAGCATTCTTACCCTTAATCTGAATACCTTCTGCACTAGAACCAAACGAATCCATATCGTCTGCATTAATCATACCTACAATACGAATATCAATAGGAGAAGTTTCTGTACCCTTCTGTAAACCATAAATGATATCCTGTAAACCAGTGTGTTCTGCACCACCTACAGTAGCCTTTACAGTTTTAGCAGTAGCAGGTGTAACATAAATAACCTTAGCACCAGCCTTTAATGTACCGTCTGCATTGTAAGCACCAGCACCCTTGTAAGTAGACTTTGGTGAGAATGCAGCACCGGCTCTATCGTGAGCCTGAACGGTTAAACCAGTTGCAGTAATAGCATCAGCTGTTACTTCACTGCCATTCTTCATTGGTACAACCTTCATATCGTATGTACCAGCAGCAAGACCTACAGCGTCTGCTCTCCAACAATCAGAATATCTTCTGATAAGTGGGTCGTCAAGCTGTGTCCAGCTAGAATCGCTTGACTTCTTAACATAAGCATTATAGCCTGTGTAAGATGAATCACTAACAGACCATTCAATGTAAGCACTTTCAAGCCAGCCTTTACTTTCTGTGACTGAAATTCCGCTTGCTGCATATACAGTAGCTGGAGTAGTAGCAAAAGGTACTACAGCAACGCCTGTTGTAATCATACAAGCAGCTAACACTGTGCTTATGAATTTGGACAAACCTTTTTTCATAAACTTTTTCCTCCCTTTAAACACATAAAGTTTATATTTTGCATAAATACTATACATATATTATACCTTGAAAGCCCCCGTTACAAATCACAGCGATTATCAACATACAAGATACATATAGGTACTCACGCTGATACTAATTAATTTACCACTTTGCAATAAAAGTGTCAATGAATTAATTGTTAATAAAAATTTTTCCATATTTTAAACAATTCTTAAGTATTGTTTTTGTTCACTTTAACAACAGTATTGTACCTTTTTTTACCCATTATCAAATTTTATGTATTATTGCCATTTACTAGATTTTTTTGCCAATTTGTATTATAGGCATATTGCCATCTTTACACTAATATAATAGAGAGTATCTACTATATATAATGTAGTGAAATACGGATTTTTTATAGCTTAAATTCTTAAATATGTAATCCATTCTTGTTTTG
>ULQO01012830.1_pt1 | contig 10735 bp, 7 predicted proteins | sample 1954601 | NCBI WGS metagenome assembly ULQO01 (sample SAMEA4835658, study PRJEB28245) | human gut metagenome | biome: gut microbiome; material: fecal sample | place: Denmark | collected 2008
GAATCCTGTGTAGTTACGGTTCTGTTAAGCGCACTTACTATACCTGTTGTGACAGACTGTCCGTATCCAAGTGCATTACCGATAGCAATTGCAGGACTTCCAACAGCTACACTTTCAGAATCTCCGATTGTAGCAATCTTGATATTTGAGTAAGTATCTTTTCCAAGGTCTGCTTTCTTTACACGTACAACTGCTAGATCGTCATCCGGATCTGTTCCTCTGATTTCTGCCTTTACCACTGAATCATCATCAAACTGTACTGTGAGCTCCTCTGAATCTGCCACAACATGGTTGTTTGTAGCAATGTAGAGATAATCATCATCCTCACTCACAATGATACCTGAGCCGCAGCTCTGAGACTGCTGTGACTGCTTTCCGAAAAAGCTGTTGTAGGTGACTGTTCCTGTATTTGTGATAGCAACGATGCTAGGCATTACCTCATCGACAACTGATGATACATCTGTCAGATCCTTTGCATTCCCTGAGGATGTCTGCTTAGTCCCACCGGATGTTGTAGTGGTAAGCTTTGCACTTGCAGTAGAAGAATTTGAAATAGCTCTCGTGCCAATATAGCTTACTCCTGTGAAAACACCGCCTCCGACGAGTCCGAAGATAAGAGCTGCCGCTACTGTCTTTGCTGCAAATGGTCCAAATGCACCAGGCTTTCTAGGTGCTCTCTGTTTCTTAGGCTTTGCAGTCTGCTGGTATGCCTGACCATTCATATTCATCCGGCTATATGAGTTGTCTGTCGAACCGGCTGATGCGTCGCCATATGCATTATTATTTGTGCCTGAATTATACGACTGATTAGAATAAGGCTGGTTTGCATATGACTGATTTGCATATGACTGGTTTGTATTTGGCTGTCCTGCTGCAGAAGCCTGCGAATATGGATTGTAGCTCTGTGAATAGCTTTCAGCTGATGTATTATTAGTCTGTGCAGCCTTCTGTGACTCATCCGGATTGTAAGGATTACCCGACATTGTGAAATTTACATTGTTTGTATTGTTATTTGTACTGTTAGTATTATTTGTATTATTTGTGTCATTCATATTTCCATAATTGTTATCCATAATAATTTCTCCTTTCGTTTATATTTAGAAGTATACTGTCAATCTGTGTTTAATTTGTGACGGGATTATTTATTTTTTCATAAATCAGTTAACTATTTATAGTCTATGTTCCCCATTGCAGGCCACTATGCGATTATAAAAATAACTGCTCATCGGCAGATGCACCTATGAGTCTGCGATAAATAGAAATTGCAGAATATCAATACATCCCTGCTAATGAACAGTTACCATAAATCATATATTAAATTTCAATTCCGTTCTTCTCAAGAAGAGCTCTCGCTGTTTCAACCGAATCTGTACCTGTCGCATTCTTTACAGGTGCAAACTCCTTCTCTCTGTCTACCTCAAATGGCAGGCTATTGTCCATCATGTATACCATATCGAGGATGAGTGTCTCGAACTTGTATGCATTCGGAGTCTCAGGCTTATGCTCTGTACCATTCTCATCAATGTAAGGCACCTTCTTCTCTACCACATGAAGTGGAAGGCTCTTCTCTGCGATAGCCATGAGCTTGTCCACGCGGAATAAATAGTTTAAGATAACACCAAAGCCATACTGCAATGAACCATTCTCGTTCTTTGCCTCTGCCATCTCAGGAGTAAGCTCGTAATACTCAACAATCGAAGGCTTGCCATTCTCAAGACACATAGCGCCGACTCTCTCGTATGGATCGCACTTTCTGACCACCTTAGAACCGCTGACACAGCCGGACTCGATTGTAGCACCTACAAATACAGGATCTGCAATCTGCTGAAGCACATTGTCCACAGCAAATACATTGAGCCACTCAACACCCTTGTCCTTCAAATCCTTGTCAAGACCGGCATTGATGAGTGACTTGAACCATCCACCGTTTCCGTTTGGTGACATGGCAAGTGAATCCTCAGATTTCATGAGCAGATTTCCATCAAAATCAACTGCCGGAACCATCTCCTGCACGAAAAACTTCACATAGTCCTTGTTGTATCCAAAATAGTCGTGCTCTTCAAAGAACTCTCTTGTCATGCTATCATTTATCTCGCTTGTCATAACATACAGAGGCACCCATGTACCGGTCTGATTTGTAACCTTCATGAGGTTTGCGACAAGCTGCTCAAAGATGTAGAGTTCCTTTGTCTTTCCGATATTGAACATGCCCTTAGCCTTGTCAAAGCCAAGACGTGTACCCTGTCCACCGGCAAGAAGAATTGCACCAACCTTGCCATTCTTGACAGCATCAAAACCTGTTGCAAGGTATTTGTCCTTATTTGCCTCTATCTCTGAAAGCTCCATAGCAGCAAGCGGTGAAAATGTACCTCTCTGCTGCTCCTTATTGTGAATCACATCAAGGTATGACCAGTCCATGTGCTCAAGCTGGCTCTCAAGCTTAGCCGGAGCTTCCTCTGTTAAGAATTTCTTTAAGTATTTCTGGTTTGTTGCCGTGATTTTTTCTTTGATTTCCGGTTTCATAAATTCTCCCTTGTTCTTGTAATTTAGTTGTTATTTAATCATTGATTTTCCATTAACTATTCATTAGTTATAGGTTATTACATTATTAATCATATTAAATTATGTGGGACCAATCTATTGATTGGCCCCGGATATATTGTTCATATAAATATTGTTTTATAAAACTTATTGCTTATAACAGCTAAATAAATACCATCAGGTAATTACTCATCTGAATCATCTGATGATGATTTCGTTCCAGAATTATTTTCAGACTCCGACTGACTGTTCTTTAATGAATCCTGCTTATCCTTATTCTTTTTCTTTGCCCCTTCGGTTCCATCAGAACCAACAGTATCATTGTACTGTGAGAGATCAAATGCAGAAGTCTTTGACGTAACACCTGTTTTTTTAGCAATCTTGTCACTGACACTTTGAACTGTCTCAGTTGGCTGATAATCAGTCTCATTAAACAGAAACTGATGAAGTTTGGAAACATTCTGTGCTAAATCAATTGGAATAACTGTATCCCCAGTAGATGAAAGATTCATTGTAGTCAGCTCAAATGGGAAGCCTGTTGTCTCCTTCATCTGAAACTTTGTAACATAAGAAGCATACTGTAATATCTCGGCAGCTGTAAAGTTTGTACTTATCTGACTCATGATATCCTTACACATCTCTGTGAGCGAGCCTAAATCTGACTGTTTAGCCTTGTCAAGCATAGCCTGAAGCACAATTCTCTGACGGGATGCCCTTAAGAAATCATCACCGGAGGTGCTTCTGATACGTGCATAGCATGTAGCCTGAGTTCCATCAAGATGCTGCATACCATCCCCCTCAAGATAAGGAGTATTATATCCTGTAGTATAATCAACCTCAGGAATCAGATAATTGATTTCCTTCATCTCCGCCTTAGTAATCTCAAGATCAAGGCCACCGATATCATCTATAGCATCTACAAGAGCCTTCCAGTCAACACAGACATACTTGGTTATATTCAAATCCAAATTTGAATTAAGCATAGCTACAGCCCTCTTCGCCCCACCATTAGCATATGCTGCATTTGCCTTTGCAAACTTTCCATTGCCTATAGGCAGATACGTATCTCTGTAGACAGAAACAATCTGAACCTCCTTAGTATCATAATTCAGACTAGCGATCATGATACAATCGGAATGCCCCTCATCGTATGAACCATTACTTCTGTTGTCCAGACCAAACAACGCTACATTGAGATATCCATGCATATTGGCAAGAACATCCTCATCAATATCCTCATTGATTCCAGCCTCACTATTTGTCAGCGCATCCTCATATTTAACCTGTCCGAGTGTCTTATTATAAGCCCAAACCACTAACAGAACAATTAACAGCAGCAGGATTTCAAATACAAAGAGTATAATCTTCTTACGTCCACTTCTTCTCTTTTTTCTTCTTCTCTTCTTTGCCATGTTATTTTTCCTTTTTTCTATGAATGTAAAGCCACGCGTCTGCGTAATCCTGACGTTCCTTCTCTGACATATTGGTATACTTTCCAAACTCCAGATTCGTCAGACGCATCTGCGGCCTGCCACACTTGAAGCATTCAACTTCTTTCCTTCTTGAAACCATCCGTATCCAGCCACAATCCGGGCAAATGTATATTTTCATCATAGTCTTTATTCAAACTGTCCGAGAACCTCAGCTGACAAAGCATCAAGCTTAGCCTGTGAATCTTCAAGAGACACTCCTTTAACTCCGAAATAGAATTTAATCTTAGGCTCTGTACCAGAAGGGCGTACACAGCACCAAGCGTTATCGTTAAGTTCGTAGTAAAGTACATTAGAAGAAGGAAGACCTGTCGGCTCAACCTTTCCTGTTGTCATATCTTTTCTTGTGTCATTCTTGTAATCACGGATAGCAAGCACCTGATAATCACCAAATTTCTTTGGCTCAGCGGCACGTGCCTTTGTCATAATCTCATTTATCTGTGCGGCACCATCAATACCCTTTAAGGTCATTGTGGAAATGCCCTCTCTGTAGTAGCCATACTTCTCGTACATATCAATCATGCCATCCCAGAGAGTCTTGCCCTGTGACTTGTAGAATGCAGCTACCTCACACAGCATACATACTGCTGCAGGAGCATCCTTGTCCCTTGCATATGTGCCCGGCAGACATCCGTAGCTCTCCTCCATACCGAATACATAATTGTTGCAGCCGGTTTTTTCAAATTTGAGCATCTGCTCTCCGATATACTTGAAGCCTGTTAAAACCTCGATATGCTTTACGCCATATGCTGCCGCAATTGCCTTACCCATATCTGTAGAAACAATTGACTCAACAAATGCAGGATTCTCAGGCAGAGTACCATTGGCACTCTTCTGGCTTAAAATATACTCACCGATAAGCATAGCTGACATATTTCCTGTAAATGTCACATACTCACCTGTCTTTGTATCCTTGCAGTATACACCGAGTCTGTCGGCATCAGGGTCAGTTGCTAAAACGATATCAGCATCCTTTTCCTTTGCCAGCTCAAGTGCAAGCTTCCATGCATCAGGATTCTCAGGATTTGGATAAGGACATGTAGGGAAATTGCCGTCAGGTACTGCCTGGCTTGGCTCAATGTATACATTCTCAAAGCCCATATCCTTAAGTACTCTCTGTACAGGGCGAAGACCTGTGCCGTGGAGTGGTGTGTAAACAATCTTGATATCCTTTGCCATAGCCTTGATAATCTCCGGATGGATAGAAAGCTTGCGGAGCTCTCCGAAATATCCCTCCTCAACCTCATCAGAGATGACATTGTAAAGACCAGCCTCAATAGCAGCAGCCTTGTCCATAGTCTTTACCTGGTCAAACGATGTAACCTTTGCCACCTCAGCCATGATGCTTGTATCATGAGGTGGAGTAACCTGTGCACCATCCTCCCAGTATACCTTGTATCCATTGTACTCACGAGGATTGTGGCTTGCTGTGATAACAACACCGGCTATTGTACCGAGTGTCCTTACTGCGTATGACAGCTCCGGAACAGGTGCGAGCTGTGGGAATACATATGTCTTGATTCCGTTAGCTGCAAGACAGAGTGCTGTGGCATCTGTGAACTCATCATGCATATTACGTGAATCATGTGCGATTGCAACACCTCTCTTTACTGCGTCCTCTCCCTGTGAAAGTATGTAATTCGCCAGTCCCTGTGTAGCCTGACGGACTGTGTATATATTCATCCTGTTGGTGCCGGCTCCTATTACACCACGAAGACCTGCTGTACCAAACTCAAGTGTGCGATAGAATCTGTCCTCTATCTCCTTATCATCACCTGCGATAGCCTTAAGCTCTGCCTTTGTAGCCTCATCAAAATATGGATCTGTACACCATTTCTCGTACTCCGCTCTAAAATCCATTTATATTAACCTCCTGTGTCAGCTAGTAATAAGCCTATTAATGTTAACCATACCGATTTTACCACATTAACGTGCATTTGAAAAGTTTTAGTTCCTTAATATTTTTTTAAACACCAGGCTTCTCATCCAAAGTGGCATCATACAGACAACAAACTGTGCCGCAACTGTAACAAAATAATCGGCCGCACTTATGGTTCCTGTCTTTAAAATACGCTTTCTTCCTGCCTTGTATTTAAGGAAATAATCAAAGCCGCCACGCCTCTTCAGCATATCATCACCGGTTCTGGCATACACAAGAGTCTCACCTATATTTGCCATACGACAGTGATTTCTGATCATATTCGCCCAAAGAAGAGAATCCTCCATAAGCAGACAGTCCTGATAATTGCCTGCCGCAAGCACCGCAGACCTTTTGTACATCACAGTCATGTGATTGAACGCATCGCGCTTTCTCTGATACTGCTTTATCACATAATTTCCGAGAGGCACTGTCCTCTCCGATAAAATATTACGTGTATCATCGGAGAACTCGCTGATGTAGCCGCCTATGATATCAAGCCCCAGATTTTCCGAAAAAGCATTCAGCTGTCTCTCAAACCGGTCAGGCACACATATATCATCTGTATCCATTCTGGCCACAAGCTCATTAGAGCAATGCTTTATGCCTTCAGCAAGTGCAAGACCGAGCCCGCTGTTTTTTTCAAGCTTTACCGTAACAAAATTTATTTCCGAAGGCCTGCATTCATAATCACTGATTGCCTCATAAAGCTCATCTGTCAGTCGGCCATCCTCCACCAGCACTATCTCGTCCGGTATAACAGTCTGTGAATATATGCTTTCCATACACTCCCTGAAATACTCAGGCTTTTCCTTGTAATAAATTGACAGTAATACTGAAAATTTGACTTTATTCATAAGTATCATCCTCCCAGACAAGCAGACTAATGTATTACCGCAAGCACAGTCTCTATGCACAGTCTGATATCATTTATCAGTGAAAATCTCTTAAGATACTTAAGATTGTACCTCATCTTGCCCGGCAGCACCTTGTGGATATATGTGTAATCCACATCATCAGAAGCCTCCAGAAGCCTGTCCTCATCCTTATACCTGATGCTTGCCTCACTGGTGATTCCGGCAGGCATCAGAAGCGTCGCCATCATCGCTGGTGTATATGCCATGACATACTTCTCCACCTCCGGTCTTGTGCCAACAAAGCTCATATCACCACATAGCACATTTATGAGCTGCGGAATCTCATCAAGCCTGTACTTTCTGATGACAGCACCGACTCTTGTGATTCTTGAATCCCCACCGACAGTCACGAGTGAACCCTTTTTGTCAGCATCATTCACCATAGTTCTGAACTTGAATATGCGAAACTTCCTGCCATACTGCGTAATACGCTCCTGTCTGAAAAAAACAGGTCCTCTGCTATCTACCTTTATCCAGACAGCAAGGACCAGTATAACAGGCGAAAGCAGCACAAGAAGAACAGCGGACATAATCACATCAAAAAAGCGTTTGAATACCATGCTTGTCCTCTTTCTGCTCAGATGCCTGTAATATTTAAGTGTAAAATCATTTTTCATGAATGTAGGAATCTCTCCCCATGTTCTCCATCTACTCATGTAAAATCTCCAATAAATTATTAATTATATACTCCACATCCTCATCGCTAAGCTTTGTGTTGAGAGGAAGTGTAATTTCATTCTCATACTGATGATAAGCATTTGGAAAATCAGCTATGTCAAAGCCCATATTCTTATATGCTGTCATCATCGGAAGCGGCTTGAAATGCACATTTGTGGCGATACCTCGCTCCGCCATCTGCACTATAAGCGCATTGCGCCTGTCCACGCCGATGCCCGGTATGCGAAGCAGATACAGATGTCCGCTCGATGTATGCCTGTCTGTAAAATGAGGCACAGTCAAGAGACCAAGCGGCTTAAATGCCTCGTCATAGCGCTCTATAATATCACGGCGCCTCTTGAGAAGCCCATCATATCTGTCAAGCTGTACCAGACCAATAGCAGCCTGGATATCAGTCATATTGCACTTATACGAAGGAGCCACAATATCATACTCCCAGTTGCCCAGACCATTCTTGTGGAGTGCATCCTTTGTCTGTCCGTGGAGTGAAAGCAGCATAAACTGCTTGTAGATATACTCGTCATCAAAGCCCTCTATAGGTCTCCAGGTGAGCGCTCCTCCCTCTGCGGTGGTCAGATTCTTGACCGCATGGAATGAAAAGCTTGTAAAATCAGCTACATTGCCACACATAATCCGCTCACCTGCTCTCATGTAAGAAGCACCAAAAGCATGAGCTGAGTCAGCCGCCACAATCACACGTCCGATTGCCCTCTGCACATCATTTGACGGATGGAAAAGAGCCTTCTTTCTCTCCACAATATCAAAAATCCTGTCATAGTCGCAAGGCACACCTGCAATATCAACCGGCACGATAACCTTTGTCTTTTCTGTAATAGCAGCTTCCAGGGCATCGTAATCCATCTCAAATGAATCAGGTGCTACGTCTATAAACTTAAGCGTTGCACCTACATGCACAGCAGGGCTTGCAGATGCAGTATATGTGTATGCGCTTGTGATGACCTCATCACCTGCACCTATCCCTAAGAATCTGAGTATCGACTCAAGACACGCAGTAGCAGAGCCAAGAGCTACAGCCTTATCCGTGCCGCATAGCTTAGCAATCCTCTTCTCAAACTCCTTGGTTCTTGGACCTGTTGTAATCCAACCGCTTCGCAGTGCATCAGCAACAGCTGACACCTCTGCCTCTGTTATATCAGGTGGTGAAAATGAAATCTGTCTCTTTTCCATAGTTATGTTCCTCGCTTCCGGCATAAAATATGCCAAACATCCGGCTTTTACAGTCTATATTATGAGCTTCAAAAGATATTTAGTTCTCCAGGTCAGGATGATATGTCTTTACCACAGAGGCCACTATCTGCTTGATATCCTTTGCTTCTGAGGTGCATGCCTTCTCGAGCATCTCAAGCTGCTTCTCAAAGAGCTCATCATCCATCTCAATAGGCTCACCCACATGAATCAGCTTGTTCGGAGTCTCCTTGAGGCCTTCCTCGCTCATCAGCATCTCCTCGTATAGCTTCTCGCCCGGACGCAGGCCTGTGTATACAATCTGAATATCCACATCCGGCTCCAGTCCTGAAAGCCTGATAAGGTTCCTAGCCATATCATCAATCTTGACCGGCTCGCCCATGTCGAGCACGAAAATCTCGCCTCCGTGAGCATAGAGCCCTGCCTGCAGCACAAGCGCCACTGCCTCCGGAATAGTCATAAAATACCTGATAATACGCTTGTCCGTCACAGTAACAGGACCGCCATCCTCTATCTGCTTCTTAAACAGCGGTATAACACTACCATTGCTACCAAGCACATTTCCAAAACGCACAGCGACAAAATCAGTCTCAGTCTGCCTGTTCATCATCTGTATAACCATCTCACACAGACGCTTTGATGCACCCATGATATTGGTCGGATTAACCGCCTTATCAGTAGAGATAAGCACGAACTTCTTCACATGGTACTCAGCTGCAATCCTTGAGAGCTTTAATGTGCCAAGCACATTGTTTTTTATTGCCTCATTCGGGCTTTCCTCCATCAGCGGTACGTGCTTATGTGCAGCCGCATGATAAATAATCTCCGGATGATATGTCTGGAATACATAGTGTAACCTGTTAGTATTGCGCACCGAGCCGATCAGCGTCTCCACCTTTACATAAGGATATTTGCGCTTCAGCTCCTGCTGTATATCGTATGCATTATTCTCGTAAATATCAAAAATGATAAGAAGCTTCGGATCCTCCCTGGCTATCTGACGGCAAAGCTCACTACCGATTGAGCCACCGCCACCTGTAACCATTACCACCTTGCCCTGTAAAAATGAATGAATACCGTCATTATCCACAACAACCGGATCTCTGCCCAGCAAATCCTCAATGCTTACCGGACGCAGATTGGAAACCGACACTCTTCCGTCCACCATCTGATAGATTCCCGGAACCACAGACACATCACAGCCTGTGTCCTTACAAATATTGAGTATATCCTTCCTGTCCTTACCGGATGTAGAAGGTACAGCATACACAATTTTCGTGATATCATACTTCTCAACCATCTCCGGAATGTCATTTCGATTGCCAACAATAGGCACGCCGTCTATAAAGCGCCCCAGCTTCGCCGGATTGTCATCTATGATACAGCAGGCCTTTGTGTGCAGATGTGAGCTCATGATAAGCTCCCTGATAAGCATCCTTCCCGCATTTCCGGCTCCTATAATCATGACCCTCTCATCACCGTTTGCGGAGCCTCTCTGCTCAAGCATCTTCTGACCTGTCCTGATAAATCTATACGCAAAACGGCACGCTGTACAAAGTGCAAAGCTGAGCATCAGTCCGATAATCCAGAAGGCATACGGCATCTTGATCTCATAAACCTCATGAATAGTAACGCTCACAACTGTAAGCACCAGAAAGGCACCAATAATATGCATAAATTCATTGATGCTCGCAAAGCGCCATATACTGTGGTAAAGCCTGAAAATATAAAACACCACAAGTGAAATCACCATAAACAATGGCACAATGTGCAGATAACCCTCCAAAAATGAGAGCGGAATATGTGAATATGAAAACTCAAACCTGATCATCAAAGCGAAAAAGAATGAGATTGCAATGATGCACATATCAATAAAAGCAAGAACCAATGCCCTGAAAACCCATTGCTTGTCATTGCCCATGTATGCGTCCGGCTTCTCCGGACCATCGTATTTTGTTTTGTCTTTTCGATTATTTGTATCTTTT
>ULQO01050847.1_pt1 | contig 10695 bp, 10 predicted proteins | sample 1954601 | NCBI WGS metagenome assembly ULQO01 (sample SAMEA4835658, study PRJEB28245) | human gut metagenome | biome: gut microbiome; material: fecal sample | place: Denmark | collected 2008
CTACAAATAGTTACCCCCAAGAAATTGCGGGTGAGCCGTCAAATGTGCAGGAAGTTCAATGGTAGTCCGCGGAGTTATTGCTACCAGCACTACATCTCCCAAACCTTTTTTGTACTCCTTAATCACGTTTGCAGTAAACTGACTGGATGAAATAACATCGCGCATTATATTACCTTTTTTCATATCTCAAATTATTTTTTTGTTTTTTGTTATACACAAGCAGAATACAGATCTTCTTATACAGATTCTGTTTGAGCTAAATTTTCCGGCTTAGATTTGTTTTCCAACGAGATATTGACCGCATTCATCCCTTTCACTCCACGTTCAAGATCAAATGTTACGATATTATTTTCTGTAATATTACCAACGACATTGTTTACATGAAAAAAGTACTTCTCAACGCCGGAAAGATCTTTAATAAAACCAAATCCTCTTGACTCATTAAAAAACTCAACCCGTCCTCTCAAAATAGTTGGCTCTTCATCCTCTTTTTTAGGAGTTGCTATAACTATTTCATCCGGGTTGATCTCTTCTTTTCTGACATTCTCTGTCGGAGGAGTTGAGGTTATTCTCCCGTTCTCATCAACATAAGCAATCATATCTTCAAAGCTGTTTGAGCTGCCCGATAATTTCTTATTTTCTTTCTTCTTTAATTTTTCTTCGCGCTTAGCGATTCTTTTCTTTTCATTTTCACGTTTACCTACTGTCATGGATTTTGCCATAGAAATAATATTTAGTTTATACTATATTTTTAATGAATAAATAATGTAAGTGCTTACTTTCAAATAGTGAAATCAGCCTTATTGAGTTTCTTACCGGTTAACTTTTGAATATCATTCACTAGTTTACGTTCTTCCTGCGAACAGAACGTAAGTGCAGTTCCCATATTCCCTGCTCTTCCTGTACGCCCAATACGGTGCACATAGGTTTCGGGAACATCCGGAAGATCATAGTTGATAACCAAAGGTAATTCGTTAATATCGATCCCCCTGGAAGCAATGTCAGTGGCAACCATCACCCGAGTTTTTCCCGATTTAAAGTTGCCCAATGCAGACTGTCTTGCCGCCTGGCTCTTATTCCCATGAATAGCCTGGCTGCCAATTCCAGCCTTACCCAGAATCTTCACAATCTTATCAGCATTGTGTTTCGTACGTGAGAAGATAAGTACTGACTGATCTTCTGCCTTCGACAATATCGAAATAAGCAACTGGCTTTTCTCCTTCTTTTCAACAAAATACACCAGCTGCTTGATAGAATCTACAGTAGACGATTTCGGTGTTATGTAAATCTTCACCGGATTCTTCAGCAGAGACTTAGTCAAGGAGATAATAGAATCAGGCATTGTTGCCGAGAAAAACAAAGTCTGCTTTTCTTTTGGAAGTTTCGGCAATATCCGCTTAATATCATGGATAAATCCCATATCAAGCATACGGTCAGCCTCATCCAATACAAAATATTGGATAGTGTCCAAATGTATATGTCCCTGACTCATCAGGTCAAGCAAACGTCCCGGAGTAGCGACCAGAATATCAATACCTTTACGCAACAGATCAACCTGCGGGCGTTGATTTACACCACCAAAGATTACTCCATGGCGAATACGAGTATGTTTTGAATAATCGTCAATACATTCACTGATTTGCAAGGCAAGCTCACGTGTGGGCGTCAATATCAAGGCTTTAATTCCCTGACGTCTGGCAGCCTCTTTATCCAGTTGCAAATGCTGTATGATAGGAATAGCAAATGAAGCCGTCTTTCCGGTACCGGTTTGCGCACAGCCTAATATATCTCTTTTTGCCAGTGCAGGCGGAATCGCTTTTTCCTGAATGGGAGTTGGTACTGTATATCCTTTTTCTCCAATTGCTTTTAATATCGGTTCGGTTATATTTAATTCTTTAAATGTCATAAATGTTATTTTTGCTGTACTCAAACAGCGATTAGTTTTATATATAGTGGGAAACCCGGACAATTTCAATCATGAAAAAGCAGAGTTTCAATCATTAAGCCAGTCTGTGGGTTGCTAAAAAAAACTCGCGTTCCAGTGTAGCCATTACTTCTTTTACGCTACTGATTTTTTCTGCGAGAAAGGCATTGCTACCAGCAAATGCATAGCCTTTTTTCATATTTCCTCTGGCTGCATTATATAGAGCCTTAATAATGCAATAAGGACTTTTTGTATAATCACATGTCTTTATACAATGGAATGAGCAACTTTTAGGCCTCTCCAAACCATTATTCACATTGTGAATAAATTCTCCATCAATAGCCCTTCCCGGCATCCCGACAGGACTTTCTATAATAAGAACATCTTCGGACTTGGAATGAATATATACTTCTTTGAATGTTTCTGAAGCATCACATTCAAGAGTGGTAACAAAAATACTACCCATTTGCACACCGGAAGCTCCCAATTCCATAAAATGCGCTATATCCTCACCTGTCGAAATTCCACCGGCAGCAATCACCGGAATCTGCTTTTGTTCTTTATAACTGGATGCAATCATCACCACTTCCGGAATCAATGCTTCCAGAGCATAATGCTGATCCTGTATTTGTTCTTTTTTAAATCCTAAATGCCCACCGGCTTTAGGCCCTTCCACCACAATTGCATCGGGCAGATAGTTATAGTTTTTTTGCCACTTGTCACAAATAATCTTGGCAGCTCTTGAAGAAGATACAATAGGAACTAACTTGGTTACACTTTCTGGGGTCAAATATGACGGCAGATCAAGCGGAAGTCCCGCACCTGAAAATACCACATCTATCTTTTCCTCAATCGCTGTACGCACCATATCGGCATAATTAGATAAAGCAACCATGACGTTTACGCCAATAATACCTTCTGTTTTTGTACGTGCCTTGTGAATTTCTTCTCTCAGTCCACTTATACATTTCTCCAGATAAGAGCCTTTTCCCTTGGGATATAACAATCCTAAACCCGCACATGATATAACGCCTACTCCGCCTTCATTTGCAACTGCTGATGCCAGACCGGACAGTGAGATTCCTACTCCCATTCCACCTTGTATAACAGGTGTTTTAATTTCAATATTTCCTATAAAGAACGATTTCATATGTTTTATTTTGTATTGGCAAAACAGACAGATAGAAGTGAGCATACTTTATTCAAGTGCTCAATACTTGGTTCTGTCACGAATGATTTACCTTGTTGGATAATTTATTAAACTATATGCCCTTGGCTATTTCAAGAGTATTGTATTACAAAAAAGCCTAATAAATCTATTTTCAGAATGGAAAGTACAGGATTAGAAATTCCTAATTTTGCATAGAAGAGCCAGAATTAGCAGAACTTAAATGTAAAATGATTTTTCGTCTTCTCTATTCAGTAGAGATTCCCCCGTTGAATCATGAAACGGAAACAGCTTTTAAATGAAAGCAGAAGACAGAATCTTCTGCTTTCATTCGGATATTAATATCTTCTAGAGTTATTATAACCACCACGGCCTCCACCGTTTGACGGTCTTTCAGTACGAGGGCGTGCAACGCTTACTGAAATAACCTTCTGGTCGTATTCAACTCCATTCAGTTCATCAATTGCTTTTTGTCCTTCTCCATCGTTCGTCATTTCTACGAAAGCAAATCCTCTGGATCTACCAGTTTCTCTATCAAAAATAACTTTGGCTGAAGAAACTTCTCCAAACTCTGCAAATAAATTTGTTAAGTCGGCATCAGTTGTGCCATAGCTTAAACCTGAAATGTAAATGTTCATCTAAAAATTTTATTAAAATAAATACTATTTTGGAGTGAGGAGGATAATTACAGAAGAGGACTACTTACTAATAATATATTAAAAAGAAGAACTACACAATAATGATTCGTAACTCAAACTCTGGGAACAAAGGTAACACAATAAATTAGATAACTATGTTTTTATTCTATATTTTTCAATAGAAGCTCAATTATTATCATTTGTTAGCATGTCAATCACACAAAACAGTCACAATTAGCAATTCTCTCATTCATTCTTGACCATTTCCCATAATATATCTATTTTTGTTCCAGAACAATTATTAAGATACACCCAACAAATATATCCGAGAATGAAACTAAACACTACAACTAGAGAAGAAATGTGGGCAAAGCAGCATCTATCTGCTACCGACATTGACTATGCTGTATGGGAGCGGGATAAATCCATGCTTCATCAACTCTCGAAAATGGGCCGTAACTGTACATTTGTTGTCGATGTTTATAAATGCAAATATGCTTACGCCTCTCCGAATTTTGTTGATTTACTGGGATACGACAGCCACAAGATAGAAACATTAGAAAGACAGGGTGATTATCTGGAATCGCGCATCCATCCCGATGATCGCGCACAACTGGCGGCATTACAGGTCACACTAAGCCAATTCATCTATAGCCTGCCTTTTGAGCAACGGAATAGCTATTCTAACATTTACAGTTTTCGTATGCTTAATGCGAAACAACAGTACATACGTGTCGCCAGCAGACATCAGGTATTGGAACAGGACCGCAACGGTAAAGCATGGCTTATCATAGGAAACATGGACATATCACCCGACCAAAAAGCCTCTGAAACCGTAGATTGTACCGTCCTGAATCTAAAGAATGGAGAAATATTTTCTCCTTCCCTATCGTTAATGCCTTCTACCAATCTTACTAATCGGGAAATAGAAGTATTACGTCTTATTCAAAAAGGCCTGTTAAGTAAAGAAATCGCAGACAAATTATGCATCAGCATTCATACAGTTAATATTCATCGACAAAATTTGTTACGGAAGTTAGGTGTACAGAATTCCATTGAAGCCATTCGTTTAGGACAAGAGAGTGGATTGCTAAGTTAATACATGCAATCTTTCTCCCCGCACTGTGATCCAATCTGGCTAGGGCATCCATTCCACCACACCCACCACCGGATGCAATCTTCTCCATTCCTCAAATTCCGGATAACTACGTACACCATCCTGAATCACAGCTTGATAATACTCCACTCCCATAATCTTTTCCGTATCAGGCGTTTCGTATTTTAATTTCAGGATAGCCAGTCTCATTTCATCTGTCAATACCGCAGAAATGCGTTCGGCCACCCTTTCAAAGTAGCCATCATAACGAGAGCCTTCTTGGATATGAATCATATCCATTTGCCAAAGTTCTCCCTCCATATCCTGATACCATGCATGCCACTCTATACACGCTTCTGCTGTATGTAATAAATTCGTATATTCAATCTTCTTTACGGACGTATTTTCCGCCAATTCAGCCATCGCCCGAAAGCTGGCAGACAAATCCAAAGGAGAAGTATAAATATGAAAATCAATATCCCGATGTTTCATCAATAATCCTGTACGCAACGAACCTACCAGATTCACTTTGGCACCAATCCCCTCCCATATCCGAACAATACGGGTATCCTCTATAATCTCCCAAGCTTTCTGCTGGTTACGTTTTGCCAATTCAAGAATATTCATCTTTTTCCTTATTAAGTAAGTATGCAAAAATAGGAAAAAGGATACATATATAGCTATAAATAACTATTTAATCCCTTAATGGGTTGAGCTAACTTTGTCCGCAAATTCAATTCTTCACCATACAACTAAAAAGAGATTATGATATTCAATCAAACAGAGAAACAGGAAAAAGAGTATTTACAGCAAGTCATAACCACTATCCATGATACGATTAACACTACCAGTACTTCCGTCAAAGAGCATATAGACACCCTGCAGGAGTACAAGGATTATCTATGGTCGAACAAAGATATCGATCCGCACGAAATCCGTTCCATGCGCGAAAGCATCTTAAATCATTTTGCATTAGGCGAAAATGTAATTGACAAACGCAGGCGACTAAGCAAAATACTGGATATCCCCTATTTCGGACGAATCGACTTTCAGGAAAAGAAAGACAAAAGCCAAGTTAGTCCAATCTATATAGGAATACATACTTTCTATGACCTCAATCAAAAAAAGAATCTGATTTACGATTGGCGAGCTCCTATTTCAAGCATGTTCTACGATCATGAATTAGGCGAGGCGTTCTACTCCTCCCCGGCAGGCAAAATTAACGGGACGATCTCACTCAAACGCCAATATCGTATTCGCAAAGGAAAAATGGAGTACATGATTGAAAGTTCCGTAACTATTCATGACGATATTCTGCAAAAAGAACTATGTTCCAATGCCGACAATAAAATGAAAAATATCGTCACGACAATTCAGAGGGAACAGAATCAGATCATCCGTAATGAAAACGCTTCTGTACTTATTATACAAGGTGTTGCCGGTTCAGGAAAAACCTCTATCGCTCTCCATCGTATTGCCTACCTGCTTTATGCACAGAAAGGACAGATTTCTTCCAAAGACATATTAATCATCTCCCCCAATAAAGTATTTGCCGATTACATTTCTAATGTACTTCCGGAACTTGGCGAAGAAACCGTTCCCGAAACCAGCATGGAGCAAATTCTGTCGGATGTAATTGACAACAAATATAAACACCAGAATTTCTTCGAACAGGTGACGGAACTATTAGAAAACCCGACACCCGACTTTATCGAACGGATTCAATACAAAGCCTCCTTCGAGTTTATATCACTACTTGACAAATTCATCCTTTACATGGAAAACAACTATTTCAAAGCAACAGACGTAAAACTCACCAAATACATCACCATTCCTGCCGAATTTATTATCGAACAGTTCAAACGATTCCACCGCTATCCCATACGTCAACGATTTGAGACTATGACAGATTACATTCTGGAAATGATGCAACTACAATATAATCTCACAGTTAGCACTCCGGAGAAAAACCAACTAAAGAAAGAGATAAAAAAGATGTTCGCGGGAAATAACGATCTCCAAATCTATAAAGATTTTTTTGACTGGATCGGAAAACCGGAGATGTTCAAGACACGCAAAAACCGCATACTAGAGTATGCGGACTTAGCCCCTTTGGCTTATCTGCATATCGCATTAAATGGGAATAACGCCCAATCTTACGTCAAACACCTTCTGATAGACGAAATGCAAGACTATTCTCCCATACAATACAAAGTGATTCAAAAACTTTATCCATGTCGAAAAACAATTCTTGGAGACGCTTCCCAATCCGTCAATCCTTATGGATCTTCCACTGCTGGTATGATTCAAAAAGCATTTGCAACAGGAGAAATAATGAAACTTTGCAAAAGCTATCGTTCTACTTTTGAGATCACCAGTTTTGCACAAAAAATTCAACCGAACAATGAATTAGAACCGATTATGAGACATGGGGAACACCCCAAGATTCTTCCATTCAAAAATACAGAAGAGGAAATCCAAGGTATTGCGGATTTAGTAAACTCCTTCAGGAACTCTCATTATACCTCATTAGGGATCATCTGCAAAACAGAATCCCAAGCAAAAGAACTTGTTCAAAAGCTCCAGATATATGCAAACGACATCTCACTTTTGTCAAATCAAAGTTCTGCTTATGTGAAAGGGATTAGCATCACTTCCGCCCATATGGCGAAAGGACTGGAATTTGACGAAGTAATCATTCCGCAAACAGATGATAAGAACTATCATTCCAATATTGACAAAAGTATGCTTTATGTGGCAGTCACAAGGGCTATGCACAAGTTAACTTTGACTTATTCTGTTTCTTCACCCAGTTGTCGATTCCTATAATAGATGTGTATTCAAACAAACATCGAAAATTAATTAAAAGAAAAAATTATAGCTAATCTCCTATTATTTTCTATTTTTGTACAATGGAAAATAAGGGAATGAAATACGAGTTTACCACAAAAGTTTGGAACTACTCATCAACCGTTGGAACAGGCGGTTGGCACATAGCCTGCCTGCCGAAAGAGATGTCCAAAGAAATAAGAGAGAATCTCGGATTCTTAGAGGAAGGCTGGGGACGGTTGAAGATGACGACCAAAATCGGCAATACCCAATGGGAAACCGCAATCTGGTTTGACACCAAACTTGATACTTATTTACTTCCTCTCAAAGCGGAAATCAGAAAAAAGGAAAAGATCACAACTGATAAAGAAATAGAGATTATGATTTGGATTTAAAACAAACGATAAGAAGAACTACCCGCAAAACAAGAGCCGCTTGAACAATCTCAAACGGCTCCGTAACTCCTTTAACAACATGGTTATCGAGCTAATACAACCACCGGTCTATATTCCTTTTTTCTGCACTGAACTCCACTCCAACTTTAACCAACTCACGCCCGTCTACCTGATAAGGTATCAGATAGCCTTTTTCATCAATCTGCTGCAAAGCCTGTTCGGCAGTACCATTCAGTTTAAATTCAAATACATAAATATACTTCGGAGTTTTCACCACTGCATCCGCCCGTCCGCGGGCACTACGAACCTCTGCTCCGGTAAATTGCCCCATCAGTTTGAAAACTAAATAAAATACAACCTGATAATGTCGTTCGGTCTTTTCATTCAGTTCATAAGGGAAATCTGCGAAGAAAGCCTGCAAGCGGGTAAGAAAAGCATCAACATCACCACTCTCCAATTCACGTACAAATTTACCAAGATAAAAGCCCCGTTCATCATCTACCACTGATGTGTAATAAGGAACCAAAAAATCCATAAATCCATATCGTACTTCATCATTGGGAAATTTCAGCAGGTAGTTTCCAAAACGCTTGTCATACCCCTTTATAGTCAAATAGCCACTCTGATAAATCAACGGAATCGGATTATTAGCATCTACCCTATATTCCATAAACGAAGAAGCATTGGCTTCTACCCCATCAATCAACGTACGCAAATCATACTCACTCTTTTTAAGCAGTTCGACTAAAAAAGTAGGAGTACCGGTTTGGAACCAATAATTACTAAACTTATACCCGTCAAAAACGTTAAGCACACTGAATGGATTGAATACTCCTTCCGCAAACTCACAAAAATGATAACCGTCATATAAAGCCGTCATCTTATTTAATGTTTCTTCACAAGTCAGTTCATTTGTTTCTGCCAATCGATTCAGTTCAGGAGTAAAAGTATCCTCCAATTCTTGTCGTGTAATACCACAAATCGTGGCATACTGCGGCTTCATACTGATATCATTCAGTTGATTCAAATCACTGAACACACTGACTTGCGCAAACTTAGTCACACCGGTAAGGAAAACAAAACGAAGATAACGGTCAGAACTTTTCAGTACACCATAGAAGGCCTTCAATGTCTTACGATAGTCATCAAGCAAAGCGTCATCACCCAATGCCTGCAACAAAGGTTTATCATATTCATCCACCAAGACTACGACTCCACGACCAGACTGTTCACAGGCTCGGCGAATTACACCCGCAAAACGTCCGGAGAGAGTTTCCTCATCCTCCCCTTTGCCATATTTCAGTTCCCATTGCGTCAACTGCCTGCTAAGAATTTCGACTAAAGCCTGGGGAGAATCATATTTTTCCGCGTTTAAATCCAAATGAAATAGCGGATATGTCTTCCATTCCTTTTCCATATCAGCTATGGCCAACCCTTCAAATAATTCTTTCTTACCTTCGAAATAAGCTTCAAAAGTAGAAAGAAGAAGACTCTTGCCGAAACGGCGAGGGCGGCTCAAAAAATAAGGTTTACCTGTGTTAGCTATTCGCCACACAAAAGCAGTCTTATCTACATAGAGATAATTTTCTTCACGAATCTCTGCAAAAGTCTGTATTCCAATAGGAAGTTTACGTAATATCCCGTCCATGATTTTTTCTCTATTTTGATTATTCAAAGATACGCATTTCCATGGGAATACACATACAAACTCCACAAAAAAGTACACAGTTTCACAGACAGCACTACCATGACTCCATTTTTCATCAAAACTAACTTTGTACCAGACAAACAACATCTCACTTCCTCTTCACTTTGCAAATCCAACACACAATAACCAGAACCAGCAAAATAATTCCGTACCAATACCAACCTCCGGTTGTCCTATTAGTAGTTTTCTCAACTCCCGTTTTATGAATCTCTGTCTTAGCACTCATATCCGATAAGCTCACAGACTGTGAATTCACTTCTTGAAGAAGTTGTTTCTCATTAACGTTTTTCCTATCCACCACAGTCTTCACCACCATCCCAGCCTTCACCCCAAGCGTATCAACAGGAAACACAAACACCACCTGTTCGATATGCTCTTCTACCACCTCCGAATCCTTTTCTGAAGCAACCTTATTTTTAACAAGACTTTTCCCGGAGCTACTATTTAAACTTGAATCAACCCTAACTTCACTCTCCCTGTTTATCACCTCTTTCTTACTCCTACATCCCGACAGCAATACAGGCACAACCAAAGCCACCAACAATACAAACAGTAACTCCCTCCCACTCCTCAAAAACTCCTTCACATCAAAACAGGGACAAGCCTTCACATATTCATAAGGTTCAATCACTCCGTCACCATTCAAATCCGGTGAAGTATCCCGATGTCCCAACACTTGGAGAATATTATATTCCCGCTGCAAATCCATAATAATCTGATAAAGCACCCGTTTTTGAGCATTCGTTCGGGTATCTGCCGGACGCCCGTTCTCATCCAATCCGCCGATATAACATATCCCGATACTCTGCTCATTCCAACCTTTACAATGAGCACCGGCCAAAGCGACATCACGCCCCTTTTCCAATTTCCCATCCAAACGGATCACATAGTGATACCCGATACCATTGAACCCACGTTCCCGGTGCCAACGGTCAAT
>ULQO01023642.1_pt1 | contig 10606 bp, 8 predicted proteins | sample 1954601 | NCBI WGS metagenome assembly ULQO01 (sample SAMEA4835658, study PRJEB28245) | human gut metagenome | biome: gut microbiome; material: fecal sample | place: Denmark | collected 2008
AGTACTTATTATGGAATTCATAAGGAAGATATGAAGATCTTTATTGATAATAAGAGTGCACATCAGTTTGCTTCTCAAGGTCAACAAAGAACAATCGTTTTAAGTATGAAAATAGCTTTAATAGAATTAATAAAAGAAGAAATTGGAGAATATCCTATTCTTTTATTAGATGATGTTTTATCAGAATTAGATGATCAAAGAAAAACAAAACTTTTAGATATTTTAAATAATCGTATTCAAACGTTTATTACAACAACATCAATAGATGGAATAGAACATCATGTTATTAAAGAAGCTAAGAAAATTAATATTAATCATAGGGAGGAAAAATGATGGCAGAAGAAAATAAAGTACAACATAGCTATGATGAGTCAGATATCCAAGTATTAGAAGGATTAGAAGCTGTTAGAAAAAGACCGGGTATGTATATTGGTACAACATCATCTAGAGGGTTACATCATTTGGTTTGGGAAATTGTTGATAACTCAATCGATGAAGCTTTAGCAGGGTATGCAAGTCATATTAAAGTAATTTTGAAAGATGATGATGTAGTTGAAGTTATTGATGATGGTCGTGGAATGCCAACTGGAAAACACGCTAAGACAGGTAAATCAACAGTTGAAACAATTTTTACTGTTTTACATGCTGGTGGTAAATTTGGTGGCGGAGGCTACAAAGTTTCCGGTGGATTGCATGGTGTAGGTGCTTCTGTTGTTAATGCCTTATCTTCATGGCTAGAAGTCAATGTTTATCGTGATGGAAAAGAATACTATCAAAGATTTGAAAATGGTGGGACACCAGTTGCACCATTAAAAGAATTAGGACATACTGATAAGCAAGGAACAAAGGTTACTTTTAAAGCAGATGCTGAAATCTTTAAAGAAACAACAACTTATGATTATGAAGTTTTAAGACAAAGAATTAGAGAACTTGCTTTCTTAAATAAGGGATTAAGAATTAGTTTAACTGATTTAAGAGATGGACAAAATCGTGAACATGATTATATGTATGAAGGTGGTATTAAGGAATATGTTGCTTATATCAACAAAAATAAAACACCAATTCATGATGAAATCATTTATGTAGAAGATATGCAAAATGATATTAAGATTGAAGTTTCAATGCAATATAATGATGGTTATCAAGAAAATATTTACTCTTTCTGTAATAATATTAATACACATGAAGGAGGAACACATGAAGAAGGTTTCCGTTTAGCTCTTACAAGGGTTATTAATAACTATGCAAGAAAAGGAAACTTCTTAAAAGAAAAAGATGATGCTTTATCAGGAGAAGATTGTCGTGAAGGTTTAACAGCGATTATTTCTGTTAAACATCCTGATCCTCAATATGAAGGACAAACAAAAACAAAATTAGGAAATGCAGAAGTAAGAAAAATTGCTTCAAATATTATTTCTAAATCATTGGATCAATTTTTATTAGAAAATCCTGATACTGCCAAAATTATTGTTGAAAAAGCAATCGTTGCTTCTCATGCACGTTTAGCTGCGAAAAAAGCACGTGAAATGACAAGAAGAAAAACAGGAATGGAAATTACATCATTGCCTGGGAAATTAGCTGACTGCTCATCAAGAGATGCTAGTGAATGTGAAATCTTCATTGTCGAAGGGGATTCTGCCGGAGGTAGTGCTAAGATGGGTAGAGATCGTCGTATTCAAGCTATCTTACCGCTTCGTGGTAAAATCTTAAATGTTGAAAAAGCGCGATTAGATCGTGTTTTATCAAGTGATACGATTCGTAGTATGATTACTGCTTTTGGTACAGGAATTGGTGAAGATTTTGATATTAATAAATTACGTTATCATAAAATCGTTATTATGACCGACGCCGATGTCGATGGAGGACATATTCGTATTTTAATGTTAACTTTCTTATATCGTTATTTAAAACCTTTAATTGAAGGTGGCTTTGTTTATGCAGCTCAACCTCCACTTTATTTATTAAAACATGGAAAAGAAGAACATTATTTATATAGTGATGAAGAATTAGATGATTTAAGAACAAAGTTAGGTGAAGGTGCAAAATATTCTATCCAAAGATATAAAGGGTTAGGAGAAATGAATGCGGATCAATTATGGGAAACAACAATGGATCCTGAACATCGTATTTTAAATCGTATTGAATTAGATGAAGCAATGGAAGCTGATATGATTTTTGATGTATTAATGGGAGAAAAAGTTGAACCTCGTAGAGAATTTATTCAAGAAAACGCAAAATATGTAACTGATTTAGATATTTAGAAGGAGTAGAAAATGGATAATCAAGAAAAAGGAATTAGAAAAATTCAATTAACATCAGAAATGAAAACTTCTTTCATGAATTATGCCATGTCAGTTATCGTAGCACGTGCATTACCTGATGTAAGAGATGGAATGAAACCAGTTCAAAGACGTATTGTTTATGGTATGAATGAACTTGGTTGTTATAGTGATAAAGCGTATAAGAAATCTGCGCGTATCGTTGGGGAAGTTATGGGGAAATATCACCCTCATGGAGATTCTTCAATTTATGAAGCCTTAGTGAGAATGGCACAAGATTTCTCATATCGTTATATGCTTGTAGATGGTCATGGAAACTTTGGTTCAATTGACGGTGACGGCGCTGCCGCTATGCGTTATACTGAAGCGAGAATGTCTAAAATTTCAATGGAATTAATGAGAGATATCAATAAAGATACGATTGATTTTATTCCAAACTATGATGGTGAAGAAAGAGAACCATCGGTATTACCTTGTCGTATTCCTAACTTATTGGTCAATGGGACAACAGGAATCGCTGTTGGGATGGCTACAAATATGCCACCTCATAATATTGGTGAAGTGATTGATGCCGTTATTGCGGTAAGTAAAAATCCTGATATTACTGTTTTAGAATTAATGGAAAATTATATTCAAGGACCTGATTTTCCAACTGGTGGATATATTTTAGGAAAGAGCACTATTAAAAAAGCCTATGAAACAGGTAATGGTCTTATTGTTATGCGTGCTAAAACAGAAATTGAAGAACATAAGGGTAGACAAAGAATTGTTGCTTATGAAATTCCTTATCAAGTAAATAAAGCAAGATTAGTCGAAAAGATTGCGCATTTAGCACGTGATAAAGTTGTTGAAGGTATTAGTGATGTTCGTGATGAATCAAACCGTGAAGGAATTCGAATTGTCATTGAATTAAAGAGAGATGTTCAAGCAGAAGTTATTTTAAATCAATTATATAAATTAACTTCTTTACAAACAACATTTGGTGTCAATAATATTGCTTTAGTTAATAATGAACCTAAAACTTTAACACTTAAAGAATTAATTCAATATTATTTACAACATCAAGAAGAAGTTATTCGTCGTAGAACACAATTTGAATTAAATAAAGCAGAAGCAAGAGCACATATTTTAGAAGGTTTAAAGAAAGCCTTAGATCATATCGATGAAATTATTCAATTAATTCGTACAAGTAGAACAACTGAAATCATTCAACAAAGATTAATGGATGAATTTGGAATGTCTGATAAACAAGCTAAAGCTGTAAGAGAAATGCAATTACAACGTTTAGCTGGTTTGGAAAGAGAAAAGATTGAAGAAGAATTAAATAATTTATTAATTACAATTGCTGATTTAAAAGATATTCTTGCTAATGAAGAACGTATCTTAGAAATCATTAGAAATGAACTATTAGAAATGAAAGAAAAATATGGTGATAAACGTCGTACTGAAATTATTCAAGGTACATTTGATATTGAAGATGAAGATTTAATTCCAGTAGAAGATGTTATTATTTCACTTACTAATAATGGTTATGTAAAACGTATGCCAGTAGATACTTATAAATCTCAAAATAGAGGTGGACGTGGTGTCAAAGGTATGGCAACAACACAAGATGATGTCATTAGTTCACTTATTCATATGTCAACACATGATGATTTATTGATCTTTACAAATAAAGGAAAGGTATACCGTTTGAAAGGATATAATATTCCTGAATTTGGTAGAACGGCTAAGGGATTACCAATTGTTAATATTTTAAATCTTGATAAAGATGAAAGTGTTAAATCATTAATTAATATTAATAAGAAAATGATTGAAGAAGATAAACATTGGTATTTATTCTTTGCAACTGAACAAGGTTTAGTTAAACGTGTTGATATTTCAGAATTTGAAAACATTAGACAAACAGGTAAGATTGCTATTAAGTTAAAAGAAGATGATTCTTTAGTTGGTGTTAAATTAACTAAAGGGGATGATGAAATCTTAATTGCTGCTAGTAATGGTAAACTTGTAAGATTCTCTGAAGGTCATGTTAGACCAATGGGAAGAAGTGCAAGTGGTGTAAGAGGTATTAATGTTGATGGTTCTAAAGTTATTGGTATGACAACAAACCGAGAAGGACAATTAATTATGGTTGTTACGGAAAAAGGTTATGGTAAGATGTCACCAATTGATGAATATCGTGTTTCTAATCGTGGTGGAAAAGGTGTTAAAACAATTAATGTTACTGAACGTAATGGACAAATTGTAGCAATTAGAGCAGTAGAAGGTAATGAAGATTTATTAATTATTACAGATGATGGTATTGTGATTCGTTTACCTATGGAACAAGTTAAAACAGCAGGACGTGCGACTCAAGGTGTAAGACTTATTAAAGTACATGATAGCAAGGTTTCTTCTGTGGAAGTTGTTGCTAAAAATGAAGAAGAAGTTGTAGAAGAAGGTGAAGAAGAGTCAGAGTAATCTGACTCTTTTAGAAATGAATGGAGAAGAATTAAAAAAATTGTTTAATCGTTTAGATCATTCAAAGTTTAGAAGTTCTTTTCATCTTGCTAAAAAGTATAAAGATTATTGTAATGAAAAAGGCTTAGATGTTATAGAACAACACGCCAGAGATTTTATTTCTAAAAGAATAGCACCGGCTGTGATTTTAAATGATGGAAAGCAAACACCGATGAAAAATCATCCTGTGTTTATTGCTCAACATGCCACGGCTTCATGTTGTCGAGGGTGTTTATATAAGTGGTATCATATTAAGCCACATACACAGTTAAATGACAGTCAACAAGAGATGATTGTTCAAGTGATTATGGCTTGGATTAAAAGAGAATTGCAAAGAAAATAGCCTTGATGTATAATCAAGGCAGTTATTAATAATATAAGGGGAAAGAAAATGATTGATATTAATTTAATTAGAGAAAATCCTACTTTAGTCAAAGAAAATATGAAGAAAAAATTTCAAGATGAAAAAGTTGGATTAGTAGATGAAGCTTATAAATTAGATAAAGATTATCGTGAAGTTGTCACAAGAGCAAGTGAAATTAGAAGTTTAAGAAATAAATATTCTAAAGAAATTGGTGCTTTAATGAGAGAAGGCAAAAGAGATGAAGCTGAAGAAATTAAAGCAAAAGTAACTTCTATGGCAGAAGAATTAAAAGATTTAGAAGTTAAAGAAGAAGAATATGGTAAAGAATTAAAAGAAATCATGATGAAAATACCAAATATCATTCATGATTCAGTACCTATTGGAAAAGATGATTCAGAAAATGTAGAAATTCAAAAATACGGAGATCCAGTTGTACCTGAGTACGAAATTCCATATCATGCTGATATCATTGCTCGTTTTAATGGTTTAGATAAAGAAGCTTCAGGTAGAACAAGTGGAAATGGTTTCTATTATTTAATGGGAGATATCGCTCGTTTATCATCAGCAATGCTTTCATACGCTAGAGATTTCATGATTGATAAAGGATTTACTTATTGTATTCCACCATTCATGATTCGTAGTGATGTTGTTACAGGTGTTATGTCATTTGATGAAATGGATGCCATGATGTATAAAATTGAAGGTGAAGATTTATACTTAATTGGAACTTCTGAACATAGTATGATTGGTAAATTTAAAGATCAAATCGTTAAAGAAGAAGAATTACCAATTACAATGACTTCTTATTCACCATGTTTTAGAAAAGAAGTAGGTGCTCATGGTATTGAAGAACGTGGTATTTATCGTGTTCATCAATTTGAAAAACAAGAAATGGTTGTTTTATGTAAACCAGAAGAAGCTATGGAATGGTATGACAAAATGTGGTCATATACAGTTGAATTATTTAGAAGTTTAGATATTCCAGTAAGAACATTAGAATGTTGTTCTGGAGATTTAGCTGATTTAAAAGTTAAATCATGTGATGTCGAAGCTTGGTCACCAAGACAACAAAAATATTTTGAAGTTGGTTCTTGTTCAACATTAGGAGATGCACAAGCTAGACGTTTAGGTATTCGTGCTAAAGGTGAAAATGGAAATTATTATGTTTCTACTTTAAATAATACAGTTTTAGCTTCAACAAGAGCAGTTATTGCTTTTATTGAAAATAACTATAATGAAGATGGATCTATTAATATTCCAGAAGCGTTACGTCCTTATATGGGTGGTAAAGATATTATTATTCCTAAAAAATAGTCACTTCGGTGACTCTTTTTTATAGAAAGGTAAAAGAAAGATGGAATTATTTATAAGTGAAGCAGAAATTGAGGATGCTTCAATGATTATTGATTATTTAAATCAGGTTGGGGGAGAAAGTGATAACTTAACTTATGGTTTAAATGAATGTTATTTAAATGAATTTGAAGAAATGGAAGTTATTCAAGATTTTATTGATCAAGAGAATAGTTTACTTTTATGTGGTTTTATAGATGATGAACTTGTTTCTTTATTATCTATTCAAGGTGAACAAAAAGAAAGATTAAAACATATTGGTCATTTTGCAATCACTGTAAAAAAAGAATATTGGAATATGGGGATTGCTTCAATGATGATGGAAGAAGCTTTAGAAATGATCAAAGAAACATCTTTAAAAGTTCTTGATTTAGAAGTGAAAGAGGATAATTTATCAGCTATTAATCTTTATAAAAAGTTTAATTTTCAAGAAATAGGGAGATATCCTCAAATGTTTAATGTCAATCAAAAGTATTATGATGCACTTTTAATGAATTTATATATTGATTAAAAATCTAAAATACGCTATAATCATATTTGCCATTACAATAGGCGGCTTCGAACCATGTCAGGACCGGAAGGTAGCAGCATTAAGAAGTACCGTCTATGTGTGATGGTCTTTATTTTTAGAGGAAAAAAAGATGAATGATGAAGAATATATGGAAATAGCTTATCAAGAAGCTTTAAAAGCATTAAAACATGATGATGTGCCAATTGGATGTATCATTGTAAAAGATGATCAAATTATTGCCCGTGCATATAATCAAAGAGAGTATTTAAATCAAACTTATGGTCATGCAGAAATGTTAGCTATTGAAGAAGCTTGTAAAAAAATAGAAAGATGGCGCTTAGATGAATGTACACTTTATACAACTTTAGAACCTTGTTTAATGTGTTCGGGAGCTATTATTCAAAGTCATATTCAAAGAGTTGTTTATGGTGCAAGTGATACAAGATGGATGTCTTTAGATAAATTGATTCATTTACCAGATCCTAAACTTAATTATATTCCCATGATTCAATCAGATATTTTAAAAGATAAATGTTCAAAGTTAATAAAAGACTATTTTAAAAAGAAACGTCAAAAGATATGATTACTCATATCTTTTTTTCGTGTATAATGTAGGAGATAGGAGTTGAGAATATGTCATATAAAGCCTTATATCGTACTTATCGTCCGCAAACATTTGAAGATGTCGCTGGACAAAGTCATGTTACAATTACATTAAAAAATGCAATTAAAGAAAATAGAATAGCGCATGCTTATTTATTTGCTGGACCACGTGGAACAGGGAAAACAACGATTGCTAAAATATTAGCTAAAGCTATTAACTGTACAGGAGATCATCCTCCATGTAATGAATGTCCTAACTGTAAAGCAATTACTCAAGGAGATCATCCTGATGTTATTGAAATTGATGCAGCAAGTAATAATGGAGTCAATGAAGTTAGAGATTTGATAGATAAAGTAAAATATGCCCCTATTAATGCTAAATATAAAGTTTATATTATTGATGAAGTTCATATGATGACACCTGAAGCATTCAATGCTTTATTAAAAACATTAGAAGAACCTCCAGCACATATCGTATTTATTCTAGCAACAACAGAACCACATAAAATTTTGTCAACTATTATTTCACGTTGTCAAAGATTTGATTTCAAACGTGTGGATGAACATGATATTATTAGTCGTTTGGAATATGTATTAAAAGAAGAAAATGTAGAATATGATGAAGAATCTCTTGAAATTATTTCTAAGTTGGCTGATGGGGGAATGAGGGATGCTTTAAGTATTTTAGAACAATGTTTAGCGTATGATAGACATTTAACAGTAGAAAATATTAATAAAGTTTATGGTTTATTAGCAAATGACGAAAAAATACGTTTAATTAAATTATTACTGACAAAGGATATGAAGAATGTTTTAAAAACATTAGATCATATGATGTCTTTAAGTATTGATTTAAAGAGATTGACACAAGATTTAATAGATGTTTTAAAAGATGTTATTATTTTTAAAAACACGCAAGACTTATCTTTATTATTTGTTTTGCATAAAAACGATATCCAACAAATTGTTCCTTATATATTAGTAGAAGAAGCATTTCAAATGATTGATATTTTTATGGATGCAAGTAGTCATTATGGACAGGCTGTAGATTCATCAACATATTTTGAATTAGCTTTATTAAAGATATGTAATCAAATTGAAAATGAACATAAAGAAGTTGTTGTAGAAGAACCAAAAGTTATTGAAAATGTTTCACATGAAACATTGGTTGAAGTTCAACAAGAAGAAGTGGTTGAAAAACCAGTAGAAAAGATACAAGAACCAGTAATTGAACCTCAAGAAGATTTACAAGAAAAGGTAGAAGAAAAGAAAGAACCGAAAGTTGAACAAGTAGAAACTCCTGTTGAAGAAGCTAAAGAAGAGGTAAAAGAAGTAAAAACAACAGCTCAAATAGAAGTAGACTTTAATGACATTTTAAATATTTTAGTACAGGCAAAAAGAACAGTTTTAAATGATATTCAAGATAAATGGCCAGTTATTAGAAGATATTGTTATAATCTTAATACTGCTAAATATGCAAATATGCTATGTGATGCTAAACCTGTAGCTGCTGGCGAAAAAGGTTTTATTTTGACATTGAAATATCAACCAGAAGTGAATAGTATTAACTATACAGAAAATTATTATCCATTAAAAAATTTCTTAAAGGAAGTTTTAGGATCAGAATATGATTTTATTGCAGTAATGGAAGCAGATTGGCCAAATATGAGACAAAAATTTATTCAACTTAATAAAGAAAAAAAATTACCACAACCACAACCAATTGTTTTACATCATATTGATGAATATCATGAACCGGTTGTAGAACTTACAGAAGCTCAACAATATGCGATTGATATGTTTGGTGATGAGATTGTTGAATTTGAAGAATAGGAGTGTATTATGAATTATCCAAAGTCATTTACAGATTTAGTTGAATGTTTTAAAAGACTACCAGGAATAGGTGGTAAATCTGCAGAAAGATTAGCTTATCATGTTTTATCAATGGATAAAGAATATGTCCAAGAGTTTGCAAATGTGTTAGCTCATTTTCAAGATAATATCCATTACTGTAAAAAATGTGGACATATTTGTGAAGGTGAACTTTGTGAAATTTGTAAAGATGAAACAAGGGATCAATCAGTTATTTGTGTTGTAGAAAGTCCTAAAGATGTTTTTGCTATGGAAAAGGTAAGAGAATATCATGGATTATATCATGTTTTACATGGGACGATTTCTATGATTGATGGTAAAACGATAGATGATTTAAATATTAATTCTTTATTTGAAAGACTTGATGGAGTTAAAGAAGTGATTATTGCAACGAATCCTACAAGAGAAGGTGAAACAACAGCGTTGTTTCTAGCTAAGTTGTTAGCGAAAAAAGGAATAGAAACAAGTAGAATTGCTAATGGATTACCAATAGGAAGTAATATTGATTATGCAGATGAATTAACATTATTAAAATCTTTAGAAGGAAGAAAGAAAATATAAGACCTTGCAAGAGGTCTTTTCTTGTTTAAATAGAAAAATCAGTTATAATAATGAAGAAAGAGGAGAGAAGTATTATGACAGGAAAGTTTATTACATTAGAAGGACCAGAAGGTAGTGGAAAAACAACAGTTTCTAAAGAACTTGTAAAAATATTAAATGAATCAGGATATAAAGTCTTACTTACAAGAGAACCAGGTGGGGTTGATATTGCTGAACAAATAAGAAATGTTATTTTAGATAAGAAAAATACAAAAATGGATGCACGTACAGAAGCTTTATTATATGCAGCAGCAAGAAGACAACATCTTGTAGAAAAAGTATTACCAGCTTTAAAAGAAGGGTATATTGTATTATGTGATCGTTTTGTAGATAGTTCACTTGCTTATCAAGGTGTTGCTAGAAATCTAGGAATTGATGAAGTTTATAATATGAATTTATTTGCGATAAACGATGTTATGCCAGATAAAACTTTATTTTTTGATATTGATTATAAAAAAGGATTAGAAAGAATTAAAGTTAATCAAAGAGAAACCAACCGATTAGATTTAGAAAAAAGTGATTTTC
>ULQO01043713.1_pt1 | contig 10547 bp, 4 predicted proteins | sample 1954601 | NCBI WGS metagenome assembly ULQO01 (sample SAMEA4835658, study PRJEB28245) | human gut metagenome | biome: gut microbiome; material: fecal sample | place: Denmark | collected 2008
CTGGACGCCGGTCTGCGCGCGGGCACCAACACCGTCACGCTGGGCGGCGCGGTGGGCCGCACCACGGAGGACGGCACGGTCAGCAGCACCGACGTTCTGCTGGACCTTACACAAAATCTTGATAAATATACAAATTTGGGCGGCGTCGCAGGCCAGAACGACGGTACCCTGGAGCAGTGTACCTATTCCGGCACGATGGGCGGCGAGGCAGACGGGGACGGCCTTGTCTCCGTCGGTGCACGCAGCACCGGCAGCACGGTGGGCGGCATTGCCGGTCTGAACAACAACACAATCACCGGCTGTGAGGTCAAATACATCAAACTGCAGGTCAGCGGTATCAGCAACATCACCACGACCCAGACCGCAGACGAAAAGCTCGCCAGTGCCAGCCATGTGGGCGGCATTGCGGGCCGCAACAATGCCAAAATCACCAACAGCTATGTCGCCACCGAGCGCAGCGGCAGCGCGGGCAGCATCATCACGGCGCGTTACGGCTTTGTGGGCGGCGTCGCGGGCTCCAACAACGGCACTATCACGGGCAGCGGCAGCAAAAAAGCGCTGGTCAGCGACGACACAACAAAGCTCGCCCTTGTTGCACAGGTTGATAATTGGCTGGATGCGGCAGATGCCAATGCCGGCATCAACAGCATGGCGGCAGAGCTGACCACAGGCAAGACCTACGCAAATCTCATGGGTGTTGACACTGTGTCCAAAGAAGGCTGCGGCTATAGGAATGTCTATAACCAAAGCGGCCTTGCCGCCAATGATCTGCTTGTCGCCCTGCGCGGCAGCAACAACAGCGAGACCGTCCGTGCCGACGGTTATCTGGGCGGCCTGGCAGGCTTTAACTCTCTCCGCGGTACAATCGACACTTCCGCCACCGGCCAGTGGTTTGTCTATTCTGACAATGCGACAACGGCATCCACTGTCGGCGGTATTGTCGGCCAGAACGAATCCAACGTCACAGACAAAAGCGTGCTGGACACTGTGGTAAACTGTGCCGCCGTGCGCCGGTTTACGCGCGTGTTTGATGGGGCTAAGAACAAGGATGATACAGACGATGACAACATTTACAAGAGGGAAAATCGTGTTGTTGTCCATGTGGGCGGTGTCATTGGCCAGCAGCAGAACCGCAGCGATGACCGGTGGTCTGTCAGCAAGGTAGTCAACTGCGGCAGTGTGTTCAACAGCCGCTCGGCCAATGTGGGCGGCGTGATCGCCTATTGGCTGGACTACGGCGGAACCGTGCAGAAATGCTTCAATTTTGGCAAAATCACAACAAACACGAACGACAAAAACAGCGGTTACGGTGCAGTCGGCGGTATTGTCGGCTTTATTGACCAGCCTATTTCCGGCGGCACCACAAATGTGCTTTCCTGCCGTAACTACGGTCAGATTTGGTATAAATCAAACGGCGCAAATGACTGCGCGGGCATTATCGGTAAAATCGAGATGAAGAAGGTCACCGATATTATGACGCTGAACATCATCGACTGCGTCAATAGCGGTGCAATCAAGGCAGAATCGCAGGCAGTCGGCATTCTGGCATGGATCGGCCCGTACAACAAGGGGAACATTGATAATGTTACGGTAAATATTGACCGCTGCCGAAACCTTAATACAGACTTTACGTGTAGCGGAGTGTATGACAGGAGAGTCGGCATTGTCGGCAGCCGCGGCAATGGCTCTGGGTCGAAAGAAGCAACCAATGTCACAAACTGCTTTGCCACGGTTGGTACAGGTTGGTATCCTATTGCCTATTTGCGCCAGAGTTACGAGAATGTCACCGGCCACGGCAACTATTATATTGAAAATTCCTACGATGCAGGCAAGAGCTTCTTTAAGAATGATTCCCGTAAACTGACCACAGAAAAACCGAACAGTACAACAGGTAACTGGGAAAAAGCGGATAAGCAAGGAAGTGACAAGGCCTACAACGAGACAGATTGGAACTCGTCCTCGAAAAAAGTAAAAGCACACCGTCTGTACATAGGCTATAACGTCACTGATAAAGCAACCAATCCTTATATTGCGTTCCTGCCCACTTTGGCAGAGGGTGGGAACGGCGCAGCGTACAGTCTGTGGTGGATGCGAGGCATTACTTCTACGGATTGGAATGCCGCAGCAAACTCTGCCTATATCAAGACCGACGGTAAGAAAGCCTACATTTACGATGATACCGGCGCGGGCGATGATACCAATCCCGGCAACCAGAGAGCGACTGTGATGCTGCAATTCGGCGAAGCTGCGAACAGTACGAAATCGGGCGTTGATATTACCGACATCACCGACGAGGTCATCCAGAACTACTATAAGTACGTGCTGGACAGCACCAAGCCCGCCCAGCCGGGAGAAATCTACGTCAAGGCAAGCCAGGTGCAGGACGCGGACAACAACGTCTATGGCCGCTACGAGGTTACGTGGGAAGCGCCTACCGATGCGGACGCCAGCCCCGCCTCCTATTACCGTGTGGAGATTTTGCCCTGCGATGCCGTAGGCAACATCACCGGGGTCGCCTACCTGACCGCTGACGTCTACCAGCGCAGCTATACCTTTGTGGCTGATAAAGCATGGACGGGTAACTTCGTCGTGCGTGTAACGCCCTACAACACCAACAACGACCCGACGCAGGTAGACAACTCCCAGACCAGCGCCGTGCAGACCTTTATGCACGCCCTGCCTACACCGGAGATTGAGTTCCGGCTGGTAAAGCGAACGGGCGGCGGCTTTGACTGGAATCAGTGCCAGACGCCGGATGAAAAATCGAGAGAATTCAATTATGAGGTTGTCGCGGTGCTGAAAAACTACACCGAATACCCGACAGACGAGGCATGGACCGTTAAGCTGACCGATGGAAAGCATCCTTATTATTTCAGCAGACGGAATGGCAAGCAGTACATCCGCCTGACCCAAAATTTGGAACGCACTTTGACGCTTACGGCGCTGGCAACCCCGGACAACAGCAGCAGTACAAAGTATCTGCGCTCGGCCCAGTACAAGTCAGAGACCTATCTCCCGTCCCAGTGGCGAGATAATCCGGGCTCTGCCAAGGACGAGGACGGTCTGCCGCTGGGCACGCTGAAACAGGACGGCAACACGGAGTTTGTGACCTACACCGGCCAGACAGCGGAGAGCTTTGAAGCAACCGTGAAGTTCAGCTTTACCCCGAGTGTCAAGAGCGACAGCAGCGAGCACGGCAGCCCGACCTACCGCGTCATGCTGCTGGCAAAATATCTGGGCAATGACGAAGTCAACGGCGTATCTTTGAACGGCCAGTACATCACGCTGGCCGCGCGGGAAAGCATTGTGACAGAGTCTCCCGTCACCTTCAACCTGAACAGCCTGCCGTCGGATGCTATGACGAACTACACCGACTTCCTTGTTGTCGCGGTGCCCGTCACCAGCGGCAAGGGCGATATGAAGTATCGCTGGGATGCCACGGCGGACGAAGTGTCCGCAGCCATCGCCAGCCATGCGAACGAGACAAACGACACCGACAAAGAAATCTGGTGGAAGAACGGCTATGAGATCGTCCGCACGGGCGAGCACAGCTATACCTATGCCCATCTGACGCCGCTCTGCTTCTCCGACGTGAGCCGCACCGTTAACACCGATGACAAGGAATGGGCTATACAGGCCACGCAGACGACCCCGCAGATCATCTTCAAGCAGCTGAACCTGAATGTTCTGAAAGCTCCGACGCTGGCCGAAACCACCGAAGGAACAGTTGACAAGGCAACCAACGAGTTGACCTATACGTTCAACTGGACGCAAGAGGACATGGACGCGAAAACGCCGACCTACAGCATCAAGCTCTACGGCCTGTTGACGGACAAGGACGGCAATGTGACCGGTCAGGAGCAAATTGCGCTGAAGGAAGGCGTAAATCTGGCCAAAGAGGTTAAGAACAGCGGCAACAGCTTTACCCTGCCTGTCAACGTGGATACCATGCTGGCCAACGGCAGCGACAGCTGGCGCTATGACAAGGTCCGGCTCGAGGTCACCCGCGTGGCGGCAACCGGCACCACCGAAATCGGCGCGTCCGCTGTGGCGGATTACAGCGTTAAGCAGCGCCTGCCCGGCATCAGCGCGCCGAGCTCCATCACTCGCGTCAACGGCGAGACCGACAACGCGGATGCCCTGCTCTACACGGTCAGCTGGTCGCCGTCCGACGACGCGCGCATTGACCACTATGAACTGTGCGTCGTCGATGCCAACGGCAAAACTGTGCTGACGCTGCCCACCACGGACAACGTCGGCAGCCTGACGCTGGATCTGGAGCAGTATCAGGGCAAGGCATTGCGCTTCCGCGTCATTGCCCACTGCAAGGACGACAGCTGCTTTGACGGCCCGGACGGCGCGTTGAGCCAGTCCGAGACCATCGTCAGCCGCGCCGCTGCGCCTGTGGTTGAAAACGTCGCTTTTGACAACAACAGCCCGAATCAGGAGACGTTCCTGAACGACCTCAAGCTCAACATGACGCTGGACGCAACCGCACAGGGCAATGTCTACTTTACCGGCTATATCTTCAGCGATGTGGCCAACTATACAAAAATTGCCAAACTGGCCGAGGCTTGGCAGGGCGAAGGCACCGGACAGGCCAAGTATGAGGCCCAGCAGAAGTTGACCCAAGCACTGGACGAGATGCTGAACAATGGCGACGCCGAGCTGGTCATCCCGACGGACAGCCGCACGGTGGGCGGGAGCGCCAGCGTCAACGACAAAACCGCCAGCTATACCTTTGTGCCCGACGGCAACGGCTTTACGCTGACGCCCGACCATGCAAAACAATACCTGCTGCCCGCGGTGCGCGTTATGCCCACCGACGGCAGGACAGCGTCGAACTGGTTCTACATCCTGCAGCAGGATGCCGCAAAGGCACAGCTGCCGGCCATCACGCTGGACGCCCCCGTGGACGAACCGGAACGCGCGCTTGGCAATGCCGTTTACGCGCAGGAGGTCAACCTGTACAACGACCCCGAGTGTAAGACCAGTCGCGGTACGACTCCGCTGGAGCTGCGCCGCTTTACGGTGGAGTGGACCGCGGTGAACAAGTACACCCAGGCCGACGGCACGGTGCGCAACCTGACCGACAGCTATACCTTTACCGTCACGCCGCTGGATAGTAAGACGAAACAGCCCTACAGCATTACGGTGACGACCTACGACAGGGACGTGACGGACGACGACGGCACCACGCATAAGCGCGGGGAAATCAAAACCGTTACCAAGACCTATGACGGCAAAACGACGCCGCTTGAAAAGCAGACCACCGTTGTGGACGCGGAGACCAAAGAGACCCGCATCTGGTACGACCTGAGCGTTGAGCCTGTGACCGACGAGAACGGCAACGTGACATGGGAACCGAAACCCTATGACGTCACCGGCACGGTGGAAAAGGACGGCGGTACGCTGTACTACAAGGCACAGACGGTTCCCATGCTGGAGCTGGTGCAGGAGGACGGCGCCGAGCCTGTTTACCGCATCACCCTGCCCGAGCTGCAGGAAAAGGTGCAGGACGACTCGCTCGAGCTGCAAAAGTTCACCGCAAGTGTGATGCTGCAGACGCTGGCGCACTCGGATAACAATGGTAAGACCGTCGAATCCGGCACGGTCAAGGTCCCCGTCAACGAGACGAACACCGCCGATGCGGCGGAGAATGCCCAGAGTATGGACTCCGCGGAGAGCGTCGCGCCCGCCGAGACTGCAGAAAGCACGGCGGCGGAAAGCGCCCCCGCAAGCGTGCCCCCGGTCCTGATGCGGGCCCGTGCGGTACTGCCCATGGCGACCCCGGAGACCGCCGCTGCCCCGGATGAGATGGACGCGGCGGAAACCGCGCCCCCGAAACGGACGGAAACAAGCGACGCATCGTAATTTTATTTCAGGAAAGAAGGTGGCATTATGCACCGCAGGGCACGTAGCATTCTGCGCGGGGAGCAGGGACTTTCGATGATACTGGTCCTCTGCATCGGCGCGCTGTTTGTGGCGCTGTCGGCAGCGCTGGTCTATGCGGCCTCCGTGCTGACGGCCAATGCCAACCGCCAGCTGCTGGAACAGGAAGCCTACCAGCTGGCAACCAGCTTTTCCGACGTGCTGGAAGGGGAGCTGAACAATAAGGACAGCAGCTTTGCCAAGTTCGTCAATGAGCAGTTCATGTTCTCCCAAAGCTACGGCAAGGACATCTATGATTTGGAATCCCAGCCCAAGGAGTTCGCCTGGAAACCGAACGGCAGCCAGCCTGATGGCGGGGCCGAGGCCATCACGGTAACACTGCGCCGCCGCCCGGGCGACGGTGCCGACAAGCTGAACCAAACGGTGAACAGTACCATTGCCACAGACCTGCGCAACCTGCTCGACACACTGGAGGGCGAAGACCGTAAGGGCATGGCAATCGTCGATTTACAGCTGGACATTACGGTGACAGTCACGAAAAACGGCGAGAGCTTTGCCTTCACGCGGACCTATGACCGCACGGTAAAGTACAGCAGCAACGACAGGGCAACAAGCAAGGTGTACTACACGGTAAATGGCGGAACAACGGAGTATTACCGTGAGGGTGACCTGACATTTGTTGCCGCCGGTAAAGATAAATTGGAAATCAAAGACGATAATATCAAAAACAACCGCCTGACGTTCCATTGCGACACCAGCCAGCAGCCCGATTCCATCACCTACACCCGCGGTGCCAAACAGAGCACCGGCACAACACAGGAGTGACCCGCTATGAAACATACTTTACAAAGTCAGCGCGGCGAGACCATTGTGGAAGTGCTTGTGTCGTTCCTGCTGCTGATGATTTTTACGTCGATGTTCGTCGTTTCGCTGCGGTACGCCCGCGCCATGTCCCAAAAGGCCGAGTCGCTACGGGAGACAGCCTATGCCTTCTGCGCCGGGCTGTACCCGGCCAATAACGCGGCCCCCAACTGGGTGAAGGAGCGGGAGGGGCTGGAGTTCTCCTTTGGCGATTACGGTGAATTTACGGTGAACGGCGTCGAGCTGGACAGCGTGGAGACAAGCGCAAAAGTTACGGAAAACGGCCAAGAAACGACGGAACAGCACAAGTTTTACCGCTACAGCAAGAGCACGGCAGAAGGGACGACCAACCCATGAAGCAGCGTTTGAAAAACCAGAGCGGCACAACGCTGGTGGAGCTGATCGTCTGCATGGTGCTGCTGTCGCTCTTTACGCTGGCGGCGGTCACGCTGATACAGCCCAGTGCGCAGGCGTACATGGACATCCAGCAGCAGACGCGCGCGCAAAATCTGGCCGACGCGCTCATTGAGACGATCCGCGGCGAGGTGCTCGAGGCGAACGGCTATATCCGCTTCACCGACGGCGCGACGGACCTTGGTGATTTGGACCGCGTTTTTGCGTCCAAGGGTGACGACTACAGCGAGGGCACGGCACTGGAATTCAGCGTCTACCCCAACCACATTGAGCTGATCGACAAGGACTGTGTGCCTATGCTGACAAAGACAGACGGCACAGCACTGCTGACAGCGGAACAGGCCAATGCACTGAACGGCTACCTGCACATGCGCTTTTACCGCGATGAACTGAATGCTGCCGGGCACTACGGCAACCCGCAGCACACAAAAAAGGACAAGGCCGAGGACGGTACTGAGACGGTCACACGGCCCTACGTTGCCTACGGCTACACAACGGCCTATCCCCGGGATGCCTATATGGGGCTGTTCATCAGCGAACTGCATTTCTACGCCCGCAGCTGGACGCAGGACGGCGACGAAACCAAGACCCCGCGCATTACGGCTATGACGGTGGTGCTGACTGTGGCCAAGCGGGACGCCAACGACCAGATCGTGCCGCTGTGCACCCAAAAAGCCATTGTGCAGTTGCCCGGTGAGCCGGTCATCCTGTATGAACCCGGCACCTGGGATGGCAAGGCATCGTCGGAGTCGTGAGCGGTGCCCTCCGGGACGATTTTTGAAAAGTATATTACAATCCCGGCGGATGTACTGGACAAATTCAAATGGACTTGTTATACTTTAAAACATGAATACCTGTGTGCCGGACAAAATGCAGGAACGTCATGGGCATCAGAGCAGAGAGGATGACTAGGATGGCAACAATTGAAATCAAAATGCTGGGCGGTTTTGAGATCCGTATGAACGGCAAGCCCGTGCTGGCACAGCTGGCGCAGTCCCGCAAGGCAACGGCGCTGGTGCAGTATCTCGTTTTGCGGCGCGGGGAGCGCGTCTCCCACAAGGTACTGACCGATACCCTGTGGGCAGGGGAGCGGTCCACCAACCCGGACATGGCCCTGCGCGCCATCTTGCATCGCTTCCGCCTTATGATCGACGCGGAGGGTCTGGATGAGATGAAGGACTGCATCGTGACCAGCCGCGGCTACTACCAGTGGAACCCCCATCTGGACTGCAGCGTGGATGTGTTTGAGGTCAACGACCTGTCGGAGCTGGCCCGCAAGGAGGGCGACGCCGAGAAGCGCAGCCGTATTTATGAACAGATCGTCAACCTGTATGACGGGCGCCTGCTGCCGCAGTCTGCGTCCGAGCCGTGGGTCGAAAGCGTCAGCGTGCGTCTGCACGGGCAGTACCGCACAGCCATTTTAAACCTGCTGGAGCTCTGCAAAAAATGGGGCGAGAGCACCCGCATCGTTACGCTGTGTACCCGCGCGCTGGAGCTGGACCCCTACGAGGAGCGCCTTTATCTGGAAAAGATCGTCGCGCTGGAGACGCTGGGCCGCCATGAGGAGGCGGAGGATCTGGCACGCCGCGGCAGCGCCATGGGCTGCCTGCATCATGCCATTGAGCCGGGCCGCGCAGGCTCTGCCTACCGCCAGATGCGCCAGGCAGACCGCAATATGGAGAGCGAGGTCTCCAAGCTGATCTCTGCTCTGCCGGATACTGAGGACACGGGGGCCTGTATCTGCGACTTTGAGACGTTCAAGGAAATTTACCGCGTACAGCGCGGCGTGCAGGTCCGCTACGGTCTGCAGGTATTCCTGGCGATCCTGACCGTGGCTCCCAGTCAGAACACCGATGCTGCCGAGACCGCTCTGATGGTGGAGCAGCTGGGCGATCTGATCCGCACGAATCTGCGCCAGTGCGATGTGGCCGCCCGCTACACCGATATGCAGTATGTTGTTATGCTGAGCGGCAGCACCGCCGAGAGCGGCACCGGCCCGCTGGAGCGCATCAAGGCCGCGTTCTACCGCATCCCTGCCCATGGCCGCTACCTGTTGAGCTATAGCCTCTATGTTCCCGAGGCCCAGGCCGACAGCGGGCGCGTCCGCCGTCGCAAAAAGACGGCGAAGAAGGAAAAATAAGTGAGCCGTTAAGCCGTACAGTGAAAGCTGTGCGGCTTTTTCATTACCCTGGCCCCCTCTGCGAGGGGGCTCCGCCCGCAGGCGGTGGGGGAGAGAACCTTGCGATAATCCGACATATTTTGGGCTATGGAAAGGTTCTCTCCCTCCGGCCCTGCGGGGCCACCTCCCTCGCAGAGGGAGGCAAGGGTCTGTTTTTTACACTTTCCACAATCTTTTGCCTAAAAATTTTTACAAAAAATCCGAAAAAACTGTTTAAATTTCCACAACAATGTGGTAAAGTAGTATCAAACAGGCGGGAGTGTTCAAAAATCACTGCGCCGCAATGAAATTCTACGCCGCAGGGCTGCCGGAAGCAGCCCCGGCGCGAAAAGAGGTTTGACGATCCATGGGCTACGCAAGCAAAGACATCCGCAACATTCTGGTGGCCGGCCACGCCGGCTGCGGCAAAACGACGCTGACCGAGGCACTGCTGTACATGAGCGGCGCTTCCGAGCGTATGGGCCGTGTCGAGGACGGTACCACCGCCAGCGACTTTGACCCCGAGGAGATCCGCCGCAAGGCATCGCTCAACTCGAGCGTTGTCCCCGTCGAGTACGAGGGCATCAAGTACAACCTGATCGACGCACCGGGTCTGTTTGATTTTGAGACCGGCGCTGCCGAGGGCATCATGGCCGCCGAGAGCGTGCTGATCTGTGTGTCCGGGCGTTCCGGCGTGACCGTCGGTGCCGAGAAGGCGTACCAGCTGGCGCTGAAAAACAATAAGGCGCGGATGATCTTTGTCACCAAGGCTGATTTGGAAAACGCCGACTACTTTAAGATCCTGGAGCAGATGAAGATCAAGTTCGGTCCCAGTGTCTGCCCCTGCGTCGTGCCCGTCCGTCTGGACGACGGCACCGTCGCCTACATCAACCTGTTCAGCCAGAAAGCCTTCAAATACGAAGGCGGCAAGCAGGTCCAGATCGACCTGCCCGACATCGGCCACCGCTTTGAGGGCCTGATCCAGGCCATGAGCGAGGCCATCGCCGAGACCGACGAGGCTTTGATGGAGAAGTTCTTCGAGGGTGAGGCTTTCACCACAGAGGAGATCGTCCAGGGCATGGCCTCCGGCGTGCGCAGCGGCCAGATCACGCCCGTGTTCTGCGGCTCCGCCGTCAACGCGCAGGCGCTGGATATGCTGCTCTACAACATGAACGTGCTGCTGCCCGGCGCGGACACCGCGTCCGCCGTGGGCGAGTCTGGC
>ULQO01020272.1_pt1 | contig 10545 bp, 14 predicted proteins | sample 1954601 | NCBI WGS metagenome assembly ULQO01 (sample SAMEA4835658, study PRJEB28245) | human gut metagenome | biome: gut microbiome; material: fecal sample | place: Denmark | collected 2008
ATAATAAAAACTTCCTTTATTCAAAAAACATCCTTAATAAGGTAAGTGCAAAATAATTCGACGGATTGCTTTGCCCTAAGACCCGGCCCATAATAATTAGTAGAGAATGCAAGCGCTTTACTTCATCTTCTTTTTCTAGAAATGATAGATGCGAGCATTTTACTCTATTAGATTTATGGAGGACTACTCATGAGAAGCAAAAGAATACCTCCCGAAGAACAATACCGTCTCATCGTGGAATGCCGTCAAAGTGGATTAACAGATCATCAATGGTGTGTGGAACACGACATCAAGCCCGGAACTTTTTACAACTGGGTAAAGCGACTGCGGCAAAAAGGTTGCATGGATTTACCAGCGGCGACCGGACGCAGCTATAGCACTCCGGAAAGTCAGGAAGCCGTCAGGGTAGATTTTCATAATCCTGACACCATCTCATATGAACAGCCATGGGATATGGTTTCTGCATCTGTGGAAAGAAACAGCATTTCCGAGGCATCACCTATGAAGCTGTCTTTTGGAAGTTTCCTTCTGACTATCCCAAATAGAACAGACCCACAGCTTCTTGCCCAGACACTTCGCATTGCGAAGGAGTTGGAATGTTAGGGGATAGCACAGTCGCCGATGAAATCTATATCGTAACCGGCTTATCCTTAAGATATTTTTATCCCCATCTTTTTGAAACTGCCCGTATCCTTGGTGTTTAAACACAAAAAGATGAGGATAAAAATTCATCTCAGACCACAAATCCTTGCCAGCTCGTCCTCATTGTCTGTCCAAAGGGGTTCTTCCTCAGGCATACCTCCAATACTCCCTCCCATCGCTTCCTGCATCATTTTCATTGATGGCGTAGCATATATCCTCGTTGTCTGGGTCGATGAGTGACCCAGTATCCTTGAAACCAGTTCAAGCTCAACGCCGTCCTGATAGAGACCTGTCGCCCGCGTGCGCCTCAGCATATGCGGCCCAGGCCGCCTTGGCATTTCCGGATGCTCTTTCCGGACTTGATCGGCATATTTGGTGATGATCCGTTCCACATTCCCGGATGACATAGCCGACAGGTGGCCTTTTATCACCGTGTAGAACAGCGGCTTGTCCAGACACCCCTCAACATGGAACCTTGAGAGATATGTCCGCAGATGCGCGACAGTTTTATCTGTCAGAGATACAATCCGTTCCTTATCTCCTTTCCCATGGATACGCACATAGGGGATAGCCGCATCAAGATATAATGATGACAGTGTCAGCCCAAGGAGTTCGGATACCCTCATTGCCGAATCATAGAGAAGTACCATGATCACCATATCCCGCAGGCCATTTTTCTTCTGCAGGTTGGGAGCTGCGAGCATTGCGGCGCATGCCCCGTCCGGAATGGTCTCCCTGATGGGCTTCGTTTCCTTCATGAACGGGACCCGGGATGCGCCAAGGGCTATACTCTGCAGAGACACATCCCCATCCGCCGCATACCATAAGTAGGATTTCACAGCGGCAAGCCGGTTGTTGCAGGTGCTTTCCTTACAGCCCCTGTCCCTGAGATGGGCCATGAAGTCGAGCAGGAAATCGTGTGTACAGTCGGAAAAACGGAACTTCTTCATGGATATTTTCCTTGTGTCCGTGACATACCTGCGGAAAACCGTCAGACCGTCAAGATAGGTTTTTACCGTGCAGGCACTTCTTACCGCCTGCGATGGCAGATAAATATTCAGAAAATCGTTTGTCCTTGAAAAAAACAAATCATTGCGGAAACCGTTCCTCTCACTCATAGCCGCTCACCTCCGGTATTATGCTGCCGGAAGAGATATCTTTCTTCCTTATTATCCGGAATGAGGATTCAATCTGGTGGTAGTAATAAAAGGTATCCTGCGGACTTGTATGGCCAAGGTAAGCACTCAGATAGGGCATCATCGCATTTAGGTTTTTCCCTTCCTCCATCCACTTGTTCATCCTTATGACGACAAAACTATGTCTCAGGGAATGTATCGTCGGCTGTCTGCAGCCGGGCCTGGCGTATGGTGTCCGTGACCAGATCTCCTTGAATTTTGCATTCAGGGAAGCCGCCCGGAATGGTTTTTCAGGATCACCTGCCGGGAAAAGGTATTCGGAGTAAATACCGTACCGTTCCTGCAGGATGTTTATACATTCGGAACAAAGGCCTGCAACATCATCCGCTATGAAAACCACCCTGTCCTTACGGCCCTTTGACTGTTTTATCATGGCTTTCGCCTTCCCGCCAGACAGGTCCACATCCGACCGTTTCAACAGCCTTGCTTCCGACACCCTGAGGCCGCAGCAGAAAATAAGCCTGTAGATTGCCCTGTATTCCATGGCCAGCCTCTCGAAGCGGGTTCCCCGGATGGCAGGCTGGTAGCTGTCCAGTTCCCTGAAAAAACTCCTGACCTCATCCTCGTTGAGGACATAGGCCAATGTTTTGCTTTTTGCCGAGAACTTTGCCGGGATATAGCAGTAATCCCAAGGGAAGCCATATATAATGACAGCTGGCGCAGGGCGGACATCCTGTTCCCGAGATAGGCTCTGCCTTCCCCGCTTCTCTGCATCCCCCATTCGCTTGAGATTTCTTTTGTGACCATCGGAGTATGATACCCTTTCCGGATACAGAAGCGGTCAAAGCTTATCAGGATATGTCTTGCGCTGTTAAAAAGGAAACCTTCCTCATGCTTATGCTGGATCAGCCCCTCAATGTATGGCGCAAAACAACTGCTGAATTCATAAGTATCAAGCGTCATAAGGCACCTCCTTCCACGGCAATGCCGCTTAATGACAATGGGCATTCCATCATCCGTTCGTCATCAAAAGAAAGATATTTTACAGCAGTCGAGTTATCGTGATGCCCCAGCGCATCCATGACAGCATCCATGCCCGCATTGTTCCGCAGGATGCCGGTCGCAAAGGTACGCCTCAAGGTGTGGAAGCTCACGCCAGGCCTGTCCGCCATTTCCGGAAGCGCAGCTTTGAAGGCGTTCTCACAGCTTTTTATCGTGAGCCTGCCGAAAGGCGCTTTGTGCCGGATGAAAACGTGGTTATTTTCTGCTTTCGGCCTGGATGAGCTCAGATAGGAATACAGGGAATTTCCTGCATCGCTGGATAGTGGCAGGACGAGCGGGTGCTTTGTTTTTTCCTGTATGATCGATATCCTGTTGAACGGCACTTTATATGAAAATACTTTTGTCACTTTATATTCAATATGATTCTCGGCAATTATTATGATAGTCACTTTAAATGATGTTATTTCTTCAATTATTTTGTAAATGAAAACATCCGGTATTACCGAATGTTTCTGATTAAAATGAAATATCATCTTCTAAAATGTTGAATTGATTCTCTTTGTTTTGTTGCTTTAACAGTAATGATATTTCTAATAATTCATTTTGTAATGCTTCAATTGCTCCATAGATATCTTCTAACACTTCATCTGTTTCCAAATATTCGATTTCTCCTGTTTCATCGATTTTTAATGTATATACTTTACTCATTTTAAATGACCTCTATTTCATTAGCTGCATCCATGACCACATCTACATCTATCATATTCCTATTTTGATTATTTCCTATCAGTAAACATTGGTTGCACAACTGATTTATTTTTCTTGGAATTCCATTACATGCATTTATGACTACTTCTAATGCTGCTTCTTCAAATATTGTCTGATGACTTCCTGCACCTTCCAGTTTTCTTAATATATATTTTCTTGATTCTTCTTTATCTAAATTATCCAGCTGGTAATTCATGACGATCCTTTGCCTTAATGGTTCATGTACATTTAAGTTCAATGTTCTACTTAAATTTGGCAGCCCCATCAGTAAAACAACAGCTCTATCTTGTGAATCCATCTCAAAATTAAATAACAGCTTTAGATCATTCAATGTTCCGCTTTTTAGATAATTTGCTTCATCCAGCACAATTACCAATGTCACTCTTTTTTCTTTTTCATAACGTGTGATTGTTTCCTGAATAACTCTGAAGTTATCCACTTTTCTATGATATGGTTCAATTCCTAATGAACTTGCCAGTTGTTTATAGAATTCCACAACTGTCAGTGTTGAAAGCGGAATATAGACAACTTTATAGGCTGCGCTGTTTAAAGTTTCACACCATTTTCTGACAGATGTCGTTTTCCCAAGTCCTGGATTTCCTGTTATTAATCCAAATCCCCTGATTTGAAGAAGATAGTTCAATCTGAAGATCAGTTCTTTATATTCATCTGTTTCAATCAGGATATCTTTTGTATTTTTTATAAATGGATTGAATTCCAGTCCATATCTTGATGTATAATTGATTCCCATTATTCATTACCTGCCATTCTTACCTTTCTTTTTATTTTTGAATTGCTATGTTTATCTACCAGGTGAATCTTCTCATATACGTCAGATTCTTTATCATATGCATAAACTTCATCAAGATGACTTGAATATCTGATTGTAATTCTTCTGTTTGCATATTTTGAGTCGACTTCATATTCCTGATTGTCTATCATGACAATACAGTCAGCACTTACTTTTCTTTCTATTTCCAATAAAAATGCCTTTTCTATTTGTGAATCTGTCATTCTTGTCATCTACGATGATTCATTAAAGAATCTGTCTTGAGGTGTTAAACCGTCAAGAGCACTATGTATCGTATTATTGTAATTTTGAACATATCTCATCAGTGAATCTCTCAGTTCATCTAATGAGCGGTAATCATTATAATTGATTCCAGCCATCCATTGATCCTTGAGCGTTCTAAACCATCGTTCAATTTTTGCCTTGGAAGTTGGGGTCCTTGGTGCACAATAATGAATTGTTGCACCAATTCTCGCAGCCAGCAGCTTCATTTGGTGTGATTTATAGTTTGCGCCGTTATCAAAATTAAATATTTTAGGTTTTCCATATTTAGTAACAGCTGATCTGATGACCTTCATCAGATTAACGAAATTATCGTTATAGAAGACATCGATTCCTACAATGAATCTCGAAGCATCATCAATCAAAGCGATAATATATACTCTTCTTTTTATCCCATCTTCTTTTATATAGGGACCGACCGATGAATCACCACACCATACTTCGTTGATATGTTCTCTTTCATACCTTTTCATTTCTTTAGTTTGAGTCATACTTGTTTTTTCACAGTGCTTGTTTATAAAGCGAGTGATTGTGCTTAACGATAAATCCTCATCATTTATAGTCCCATTTTCAATAAGTTTCTGTTTTATAAGTGTTGCAGGAAGCTTTGGGTATTCTTTTTTCATATAGATGATCTGATCTGCAATATCATCATCTATCCTTCTGAATTTCCCGCTGTCCCCTCTGTTTTTTATTTTCAAGGCATCAAATCCATCCTTTGAATAAGCCAGGTACCATCGGTAGATGGTATGGGGCGTATAATTCTTTTCTTTGCCGTTGGGCAGTGTATATGTTTTATTGGCAGCTTCCTTAAAAAACTGTGAATCAGAATTCCCTTCCCATGTGCCTGAAATCAGAGGTGCAAGTATCCCATAGCGAAATAATGCAACATCTGTTCTGTATTTATCTGTTAATCTAACCATTTCCTATTACCTCCAATGATAAATTAACACATATATTGAGAAGTTAAAAAAATCTTATGTGGGTGACATGCTGTAAAGAATTTATTGTTGTTTTAATCTGCATAAACTGTCTGGAAAAGAATCTGAAACATGAAATAAAAAGAGAATATTCTTAAGAAATAGAACGAGAAAGCAGACGCTGTTTCCAGTACAGATTATACTGTTTTCTAATATATCTAATATCGGAAAGATCAAAGTTAGGATTGTCAGACAGAAATTCTTCATCGTTGTTGCTTGTAAGGATATCAACCTGATCATCCAAAAGGATTTGTGAATAGGGTACAAAATCACAAAGCAAAATGGCATGGGTATGTCCGCACTCTTTGCATAAAACCCTAAGTATATGAACAGTTATGATGGAATTAGCCATTCTAAAAGTTCTGGGATATTTTGCATGCTTAATGAGACATCCTGAATGTTTGCAGCTGGGACATTCTAAAGTTAAAAAATCTAGCTGATCAATAATTTTATCATAGGTATCTTGAGTAAAGATATTGTCATTTTCATAAAATAATGTTATCATATGCGTGTGTTGGGGATTGCAGTATTCCAAAGATTGGCGTTGGAGGAAACTGCTTTTCCTTTCTTTTTTTATCAATAATAACATAAAGGCATAACATTTAATATGATTTGGATTCATTCATATTAAATGTTATGCCTTTCATATTTAATTTGACTAAAACTGTATAAATAACTATTAAATAAAGTGCTGTTCAACAAAAAACGCAGGCTCCGTTGTGATCTCCTTTACTCCGGTGGTAAATACCTGACTGACCGTTTTCATGCCGGACCAGCCGTGGTCGATTCCGATTACTTCAATATGTTTATCCATCTTTCTTTTCCTCCTGTTCAAAAACAATTTCTTTCTCATGCTCCTTTTCCTCTATTCCAAGCAGCTTTTTCATACATGGAAAACAGTATCTTTCTGACTGTCTGTACGGACACCCAATACATTTATCTTCCTTTTCCTGCTCCACTGCCTTAGGCTGTGCATCCTCTTTTACACATTTCTTTGCTATGCACTGTCTGTTGTTTCCGTAGAAGAATCTGCACCGCATACAGCTTCTCAAATCTCTTTTTAACTTTGCCTCTACTTCAATAACATCTAAAGGCTTTGGAGATTTCTGTACCCTGATGTTAATTCCCATCCACGCCACCCGCCTCTCTCTCGGCGGTAAGCCTCTGGATTTCCTCAAGTTTACGGTCTGCCATTCCTGCCGATCTAATCAGCGCATAAAACACTAACCCTACAAGTGCTGTCAATATCCCTATTCCTATCATCTGTCGCCCCTCCCCGACTGTTCCTGCTTCTTTCTCTGTTCTTCCTCCATCCTCTCTACATACTCCCGAATATCAATCAGATCTTCCAAGTCGTAGATTTTGGAACACATGGCATTCTCAATGTTTTCCGGGGTACACTCACCATGCTCGGTAAGTGCCGCTATTACTTTCTGCTTAATTTCTTCCTGCACATCATCCGGCATAACTGCTATATAATATGGCGGCAGATAGGAAACCTCTGTCTGAACCTCCTTTTCATATTCGTAACTTTTCTCAAAATCACTAATGAATTTTTCTTTTACCAAGATTGCTCTTGTCTTGTTCTCCTCACTGGCTAACTCCACCAGCTCGTCCATGAACTGAATTAACTCTCGCTTTGTCATTGCCATCCTGCATCCTCCTTTTTTGCAATAAAAAAAGTAGGACCAAGTTAGCTTTATGGAACTTGTCCACACAAGAGCTAATTTAGTCCTACCTAAATATCAAATATTAAATTATCACCTCTTTTAAGGTACACTTCATACACCATCCGAATAATTGATGGTAATTTAGTGTCAAGTTGCTCGTTTTTCAATTTTCAAGATTAAAAATGAGCTCATCCTAATCATTTTTCGCTGTTCTCACAGCATTTTTTCTTAGGACTAAATCAGCGGAAACCCTTGAATTTATTGGCTCCTTACTAACTTGACACTATTATATCATCAGCCCCGTTGATGAATTCAGGGCAACAACTGATAGAGATACATATGCTTTTCATATTGCTGATCCCATTTGCGGTAAAACACTTGACATCATAGAGGATAGAAAAGCAAGCAGTTTGAGAAACTATTTTCTTAGGTTCCCTTTTAAAGAAAGAAAAAAAGTAAAGATCATCATTATGGATCTTTCTGGTCCTTTTAAAAGCATCATGCATAGTCTGTTCCCTAATGCATCCATAATTGCCGATAGATTTCATTATGTCAAGCTGTTTGGTGAATGTCTCAGAAGAAGCAGATTGGATACATGCTCATCTATGAAGGATGAAAGGATGGCTAAATCCATTAAAAGAAATCTTCATCTGTTTGATAAATACAGGAAGAAACTTGATGATGAAAAAGAATGGTATGACTATCATCTAAAGAAACACTTTACATGTCAGTCATATATAAAATATGTGTTTGATCATGATGAAACCGATGATTTTTATGAAAGCTATAAGATCTATCAGAATCTGTTGAAGCTCATACATGAAAGGCATAATAACTATAAGGAAGAACTTAACAGCTGGCTAGATTATATATTTGAAACGAACAACAGATACTATATTGCATATGCAAGAAACATTCGAAAAAACTGGTTTGTTCCCATATTAAAATCACTTACATATCATGCAACATATATAAGAAATGGAATAAAATATAAAACAAGTTTTAATAATGGATTTATTGAAAGTATGAATAACAAGGTCAAAATTGTAAAACGAAATGCCTATGGATATAAGTATTTTTACAACTTGAGAAAGAGGATTCTTTTACATCTTGGATTTGCATATGAATTCAAGTAAAAAATAGGAGATAACTTTCGTTATCTCCTATTAAGCCCCTCCACTATTGACATGGAGCCAAGGTTTTTCGTTACTTTTTACTAATCACCAACGTATGGATAATAATAACCTGCATCATTTAAATAATAGTAATAACAATTGCCATTTAAATAAATCAATTCATTATCTTTAAATTTAGCTTTTTCAATAACTTTTCCATCTCTTACATAAGCAAGTGTATCTCCTGATGTAACAACTTCATCCAAATATTCAGCTAATTGTCCATAATTAAAATAATATTCTACACCATCAATTGTTTGAATTCCTGAATATGGAGTTAATTCAGAATCAAAATAATATTTTCCACCATTAAATTCAATCCATTTATTTCCTACAATATCTACTTGTTCTACAACTTTTCCAGTATAATCATAGGCATAATATTTATTTCCTTCTCTAACTGTTGTAATATTTCCTTCAAAACCTGAAGTTGCAAGTTGTCCATTACTCAAAAAATAATAAGTTGCATCTCCAATTGTATGAATTCCATGATATGGATATAAATCTTGATCATAGTAATACCAATTATTATTAAACTTGATCCATTTATTTCCTTCAATTTTTACTTTTTCTATAACAATACCATTTTTATTATAACTAACTAAATAATTATTAGAAGTTGCTGTAGAAATACCATCATAATCATATGTTGCTAATTGTCCATCACTCCAAAAGAAGTATTCCACACCATCAACTTTTTGAACTCCTTGATATGGATTTAAATTTTTATCAAAATAATACCATTTATTATTAACTTTAATCCATTTATTTCCTACAATATCTTGTTGATCAGTAACAACACCATTTTGATTATAAGCAATAAGTTGTCTATCAAATGTAATTACCCATATTCCTTCATAAGTACGTGTTGCTAATCTACCTTCCCATTCAAAATAATATTTAACACCATTAATTGTTTTAACTCCTATATAAGGATTCATATCAGCATCATAGTAATACCATCTATCCCCATAATGTGTCCAATCTCCAGCAACAATATTTGCATGATTCGTTACAATACCACTTTTATCAACAGTGACAATCAACCCATTATCTGTAATTGTATCTTCATCATACCAAGAAGAATATGCCATATGACCATCATAGCTATAAAAATAATACGTATTCCCATCAATTTCTTGAAGCCCTTTAAGTAATTCACCATTATCATCATAATAATATTTGTATCCATACTCTTCATACCAGCCACGTCTTTCACTACTTAAAGTGACAGGTATTAGAATCATTTTTCACATTTGTTTCTAATGCACTAACCATCGTAGTTGGTAATGTTGTTGCTGCAACAAGAGCTGATGCTACAGAAATCTTTTTAAAATTTCTACTCACCCAATAAATATTTCATAGACTTATTAGAATGCAATACCCCTTATTTAAAACCAAACGACATTTTTTCATTCTAAAAAGCAAAAGAGGTAACTGTGTTACCCCTTTTCAACTGAAATATTGATTTTATTAATGTAAGGTTCAATAAGTTTAAAGAACCAATGTGAACATAAATGATATATTTTATAAACAATGTATGAAATAAGATAAATAATTAATGCTGATCCTAATTGATGTACAATTAAAATCAAAATACCTCTATTAACAAATTGTTCAATTCTAATATGTCTTAATAAGAATTCATGAAATAAAAAACATGTAAAAGCAGCTTTAGCTAATTCATTGATTATTTTACTTTCAAAATGAATATCCATAAAGAATAAAAGAATATAAGCAGACATTAAGATAATAATTGGATTATTATAATACCATGTTGCTGTATATTGTAAATGTAAAACATGTTCCATCATTGAAAAAGCATATAAAAATGCTAAACATCTTATAATCCACATACCTGCTTTTTTCTTAGATAATGTTATTTTATTTACACGAAGATATGCTCCTACAAAATATACCAAAACAAAGTTAATAATTGTATAACCATATTGACTTCCATACATTCCAATAGTACTTAATCCTAAATATGTATTTCCTGTTATATTTTCAGCAACATATATAACAATTGTCCAAACTGAAAAAATAAGCATGAGTATAATTAATAAGCGTTTAAATTGTTCTTTATTAAGTTGTTTAATA
>ULQO01041673.1_pt1 | contig 10478 bp, 4 predicted proteins | sample 1954601 | NCBI WGS metagenome assembly ULQO01 (sample SAMEA4835658, study PRJEB28245) | human gut metagenome | biome: gut microbiome; material: fecal sample | place: Denmark | collected 2008
AAAGGAGCAGGATCAAGAAGATGCATAGTACCGTCAGTCATAGTGCCAACGGTACTTCCCGCCACGGACGCCGAAGCGCCCGAGTTCGCGACCATATCGCAATATGAACTGCCTTCCAGAGACCAAAATCCCCCACCCGCTGGAACAATCCTCCCGTTGCCGAGCCTCCCAGAGTCCCGAAACCTCCAGTCACTGGAACAATCGGTACGCTAAACAACCCCTCACATTCCCAAAACCTCCACCCGCTGGAACAATCCTCCCGTCAACCAGCCTCCCAGAGTCCCGAAACCTCCAGTTAATGGAACAATCCTCCCGCTGCCAAGCCTCCCACAGTCCAAGATCCCCCAGCAAGTGGAAGAATCGGTACGCTTAGCCGCATACTCAGGGGGATTCAAGCCAAATGACTTCACGATTTTGATCTGGTGACCGCACGATTTCGGAATATCGCACGATTTCGGAATATCGCACGATTTTGCTTTCCTGACCGCACAACACTCCAAAACAGTGCGATCACCAAGAGGGAAAAGTGCGCCCACCAAAACAAACTCAGGCAAGGTATTGGGTGGGATTCTGCTCGAACTTGGCGGCGCAGCCCGGGTTGCAGAAGTAGTAGGTGGTGCCGTTGTATTCGCGGGTTGCTGCGGCAGTGGCCGGATCCACGCTCATGCCGCAGACCGGATCTTTGGCGGGCGCGCTCTGATTGCCGTTGGCAACATGGCCGCCACAGCAAGAGTGCATGCCTTCCATACCCTCGTGCATACCTTCCTTCTTGGCCTTGTGATCACTGAACAGTCCCATGATGAATCCTTTCTGACTATGGTTGTTGTGATTATTATCGTTCGGGTTCGGCTGACGAACCTGATACGTCTTACGAAGCGCCTTGTCCGGATCGAACAGGCGCAGTCGGCTCGCGTTCGTCACCACGCATAGCGACGAGAACGCCATGGCCGCGCCCGCGATCATCGGATTGAGCATCATGCCGGTGAACGGGTACAGTACGCCCGCCGCAATGGAAATGCCGACGCTGTTATAGCCGAGCGCAAATCCAAGATTCTGCGCGATATTGCGCATGGTGGCGCGGGTCAAATCAAGCGCATGCACCAAACCCATCAGCGAGCCATTCATCAATGTCACATCCGCGGACTGGATCGCCACATCCGTACCGGTACCGATGGCGAATCCCACATTCGCGCGGGCAAGCGCCGGAGCATCGTTGATACCATCGCCGACCATCGCCACCGTATAGCCTTGCGCCTGCAGTTTCGCGATTTCGTCCGCCTTGTTTTCCGGGCGCACTCCCGCGATCACATTGCCAACGCCAACTTGATCGGCCACGGCACGCGCCGTCGTTTCGTTGTCTCCAGTGAGCATCACCACGTTGACGCCACGCGATTTCAAAGCTGCGATGGCCTGCTGCGAATCGGCTTTCACCGTATCCGCAACGGCCACGATTCCCGCAAGCTCGCCGTCGATTGCTGCAAGCATCGGCGTTTTCCCTTCCGCCGATAGCCATTTCATGGTTGCGATAATGTCGTCAAGATCCTCATCGCCGACACTCGGCATGGCCACGTCAAGATCGTCGATCAGATCGGTATTGCCGACCGCAACGTTGTACATTGCGGTTTCGGGAGAAGATATGGATGATTCGAAGGTCACGGAAGATGCAGAGGATTCGTCAGCTGCAACAGTCGTATTATTTGCAGATATTAACGGCAACGCGACGTGCGCAGTGACGCCCCGACCGGAAATCGCACGGAATTGCGTGGTCTCGCCTAACGTAAGATGCCTCTCTTGCGCGCCCGCAACAATCGCGGCGGCAAGAGGATGTTCGGAATCCCGTTCGGCACTAGCGGTAATCGCCAGCAGATCATCCGGCATTTTGCGCCATTTTCCAAGCGGAAACACGTCGGTCAACGATGGCTTTCCAGCGGTGATCGTGCCTGTTTTGTCAAGCACGACGGCATTGATTTTGCCGCAGGTTTCCAATGCTTCGGCGGAACGGATCAGCACGCCCATCTGCGCGGCACGACCAGTCGAAACCGTTACGGAAAGCGGCGTGGCAAGACCCAACGCGCACGGGCATGCGATCAGCAGCACCGAAACCGCAGCCACCAACGCATGCACCACGCGTGGTTCCGGCCCAAACGCAAACCACAACGCGCACGACCACACGGCAATCAGCACCACAATCGGCACGAAAATGCCTGAAATCTTATCCGCCATGCGCTGCACCGGCGCTTTTGAACTTTGCGCGGATTGCACCAATCCGATAATCTGCGCGAGCACCGTGTCTTTGCCGACTTTCGTGGCACGATACCGCAGCGATCCAGTGCCATTGATGGTGGCACCGGTCACGGAACTGCCGGCCTGCTTCACCACAGGCATGGATTCGCCGGTAATCATGGATTCGTCAACAGCCGACAAACCAGCAATAACCACACCGTCAACAGGAAGTTGTTCGCCGGGGCGAATCGCAATAATATCTCCGACCGCCACCTGCTCGACCGGAATTTCCTCTTCAATTTCACCTCGTACCACGCGAGCGTTTTTCGGCTGCAATCCCGCCAACGCGCGCATGGCCTCTCCAGTACCGACACGAGCGCGCGCTTCAAGCAATTGGCCGACCAGCATCAGCGTAATAACCACACCAACCGCTTCAAAATACGGTTCGCGAGCATTCTCAGGCAGAATCTGCGGAATAAACGTGACCACGCACGAGTAGGCAAACGCACATACGGTACCCAGACTGACCAGCGCATTCATTTCCGGCGAACGGTGAATAATCGCCGCGAAACCACTGCGGAAAATCGGTAATGCGGCATAGCACATCACCGGCAGCATCAGCACAAATTGCACCCAATTCGGCATCGGATACAGCATCAACATCGTCGAACCGAATACTGGAATCGTAACGATGGCTGACACAATAAGACGCGCAATCAGCGTTCGCATCTCACGAGATTCGGAAGAATCGTTTGACGAATCAGAAGAATCTGAAGAAATATTGGAAGATTCAGCGGATTCATACGATTTTTCATCAACAACAGTTTGTTGCGATTGCATATGAACGTGAGATTCAGCAGTATTCGTGCTCTCTTCCGATTCCGAATGTTCTTTCGGCATTGCGGCATGATGTTTTCCCGGCACCACCCGTAATGTGCCATGCAGCATGTTCATGCCACATGCGAAACCGTACTCCCCCGGTTCGTTAGGGTGAAGCGTCAATGTCGTTGTGCGGAAAGCGGGCAATGCCAGGTCGACACCGAAATCGGAGAACACCACGTGCGACGAGCATTCACCGTCTTCTTTGCGATCGAATATCAATCGCAATGGCAAGCCGGCCTCAGCTTCGATGATTGCCGGACTATACCCACCTTTGACTTCGACAACCGCCTCTTGCACGCCGTTATCGACACGAGCGCGAAATGCTTTGCGCGGCGCGAAGAAGAACCATAACACGGCTGCCGCCACAATGAACGCGACAATGACGGCAATCAAAGCCTGCATATTCTCACCAACCTTATTCACGTTCACGTCTCAATGACTATCATCACAATATACCCCTATAGGGTATATTTGCAAGAGAAAAGCGGTATCTTCAGCGGTAAGATCAAGATTTCAGCGTTACGAGGAGCAGCATCATGAACGCAACCCATCACGGATACGCGGACGACCAGAAGAAAATCATCGCGCGCCTCAACCGCATTGAAGGGCAAGTGCGAGGCATACGCCAAATGACGGAAAACGGCGAATACTGCATCGACATCCTGACGCAGATATCAGCCGTGAACAGTGCGTTGAAATCGGTAGCGCTGCTGCTCGTCGACGATCATCTCAACCACTGTGTCAAAGAAGCCATCGAAGAGGGCGGGGAAGTTTCCGAAGCGAAAATCGCCGAGGCAAGCGCGGCCATAGCACGCCTCGTGAAATCGTAGACCGCAAAACATGTCAATCCCCGATCCAGCAAGCGAAAACTCACCATCGCCGCCAAATCGGGGATTGTATGATCAGACCGGAAAAGTTCCAGACCCCATAGATTTACGAGGTAGATTTACGAGGTAGATTTACAGGTCGAGGAAGTTGTCGAGGCCGACGGTCACGCCTGAGTATGCGCCGGTGGAGACCTTGCGTACGGCCAGCAGCACGCCCGGCATGAAGGAGATGCGGTCGAAGCTGTCGGCACGAATGGTCAGCTGCTCGCCGTCATTACCGAACAGGGCCTCCTCATGGGCGTTAAGACCGCGCAGACGTACGGCGTGCACGTGAATGCCGTCAACCACCTGGCCACGGGAGCCGCCATCGGTTTCGGTGGCATCCGGCACAGGGCCAAGACCTGCGGCCTTGCGGGCTGCGGCGATGCCCTGCGCGGTGTGGAATGCGGTGCCGGACGGAGCATCCACCTTGTTCGGGTGATGCAGCTCGATCACTTCAGCGGATTCGAAGTACGGAGCCGCAACCTTGGCGAAATAGTCGGCGAGCACGGCGGAAATGGCGAAATTCGGCGCAATGAACACGCTCTGGCCCTCGCGAGGCGCGGCAGCGAGCGCGGCACGCACCTGATCGAGCTTCTCTTCGGTCCAACCGGTGGTGCCCACCACCACGTCGACACCTTGCGCCACGAGTGCGCGCACATTGTCAAGAGACACGCTCGGCACGGTGAACTCCACCACCACGTCAGTGTTGCCGGGGGTGATTTGGGTGAGGTCGTCGCCGGCGTCAAGCGCGAGCGCCAATTCGGTGTCGGCCGCGTTGTTCACGGCATCGACCACATGGGAACCCATACGTCCTTTGGCGCCAACTACAGAAACCTTGATCATTGCAGCTCCTTCAAGCATGTCGCACGTACGAGCGTACGAACAGCATTTCAAATCAGTCTCACTCATTCTACTGAGGAATGTTCCATTTACGAATGTAAAGAGACGCTTCGACGCGTCACCGCCCAGCCGATCAAGGCGAACGGAATCGAAGCGAGCACGAAAATCCATGGCAGCATCAGGCTTACGTCTGGGCTGAAATGGTCGAGCATGATTCCCGTGGTCATCGAACCGAATGACGCGCCGATGGTTCCCGCGGTGCTCACCCACGCGAGGCCTTCGGTCAGCGATTCCTCCGGCACGGTCTCCTTCATAACGAGATTGCCCGAAGCGAACACCGACGAAACGGTAAGACCCGTAAGGATTTCAAACACTCCCATCATAATCAGATTGCCTTGGCACATGTGAATGATGAAGAAGCCTACCGTTATGATCGCGAGGAACGTGATCATATGGCGCCAGCGGGAGCCCTTCAGCTCGCGCGTGCCGAAAAACAGCGCGCCTATGCACGAGCCGACCGCCAACATCGCAAGCTGCACACCAAGCAGGGAATCAAGATGCAACGCTTTCATAACGGCCGTCATCGACGTATCGAATGCGGTGAAACTCATGTTGAACACGATGAATACCATCAAAAGCGGAATCACGCCCGCATAGGTGAGCACATTGCGTTTCTTGCGATTGTCATTCGACTTCAACTGCGCGACGGTCAGTTTGTCTTGTTGTTTGTCTTGTTGCACGGAATTTGCGCCGCCATTATTTCCAGTATTGCCGTCAACCGCCAATCGCACGTCCGCATCGTCGGAAGATGCCGAAACAACAGTGATTTCACGTACTACCGGCGGTTGCGTGTCACGCAATGCGAAGAACACCGTGCCGCCGATCGCGCACGCAATCGTCGGCACAAACAACTGCGAAACGGGATGCACGGAAGCCGCCAGGAACGCGGCCAGAATCGGTCCGAAAATGAATACGATCTCATCGATGGCGGATTCCAATGCATACGCAGTGTTCAGCAATGAGCCGTTGCCGGTACGGTCAAGCACATACGTCCAACGGGTACGCACAAGCGCGCCGAACGAGAATTGCGTGAGCCCCATCACCACAGCCAAGGCGAACAGCAGTGGAATCGGCACGCGCACCAATGCCGCGAACGCAAAGCCAAGCATGGCGATGATTTGCACGACAAGCACTACCGATCCGACCTTGCGCTGGCCGAATCGGTCGAACAGTCGTGCGTACAGTGGCGTGACCGCCGCCGTGGAAAGCACATATGCCGCGCTCATCACGCCTGCGATCGTCCAATTGTCATACAAATGGTTGAGTGCGAGGATAATGCCAAGGCTCATCATCGACATCGGCAGTCGCGCCAAGGCTCCGGAAGCACAGAACGCTTTGGTTCCCGGAATGGAGAACAGTACGGAATATGGCGACTTCGGGATTTCGGTTGCGCTGGTGGCAGCCATGATTATCGCTCCTTAACTTTCGTTGCGTCCGGCACGTGTGCCCGCCCACACATGCTGCACGAGGGTAGCGGCGCTCCTCCACAACGCTGCCCATAGTGCGTTACCCTACGGGCAGGCTGGAAAGCGCCGCACGTTCGGCGCACCAGCACTAGTCGTTGTCGGATTGTTCCGGAATTCCGTAGCTCAACTCGGCAAGGATCTCTTCTTCTGTTTTGTCGGCGGCATTGAGCTGTCGATCGCCCTCAATGGGTTCACTCAGATAGTAGAGGCAGGCGTCGATAGCGGTGAGCGGTACGCTCTCCATTGCCGACAGCAAGATACGATACATATCCAACTGTGCTAATTTTTTCTGAATTTCCTCTTTTTTGCGAGGTTTTTTTCCAGTTTTCCAATCGACAATAGTATATTGTTTCGACCGATCCGCCCCATCGAGACCCCCGAAGAACACCGCGTCGAGCTTGCCGTTGACGATGGTGCCCAATTGCGGCACGTTGACGACGATTTGCCGTTCCGCCCACGCGGGCTTGCGCCGTGCCCATGTCGACGTTGCGAGACGCTGTTGCCAATCGAATATCCCGTTATTGTCTGCCCCATTATCGTCTTGATTGTCTTGCGATTGCGCCGCATTGTTGCGTCGCAGCTCGGCAAGCATCGCCAATCGCGATTCAGCTACGCGAGTACCGCCATTGCCGCTCGCGCCAACGCCAATGCCGGCATCATTCGCATCGGCCATGATGAACCGTTCCGCCCAAGCATGGAACTGCGTGCCCAGTTGCGCGGCCGGAGACGCTACGTTCGGTATCGGACGCACCAGCCCACGCCAGTAAGTGCGGGCGCCACGCTCGTCCATCATGCCTGCGCGCGCCTGCAGCGAGGTGACGTTCTGACGACCTGACGCAAGAATCCTCTCGCCCTTCGCACGCACCGCGCTGTCGAACGCATCCTGCGACGCCTCTCCAAGCATGTCAGGCATGAGATTGCTGTCGGCCACCAGCAATTGCGCGCATCGCAGCAGCGAAGCACCCGTATTTTCGCAACGCCCAGCACCTTCGCCACCGACAGGCTCGCCAACTTGCCCGCCGGCCCGTTCGCCAGCTCGCCCATCAGTCTGCCCGCCAGCATTGTTCATCGCCGAATCCACCTGCAACGCAGACAAACGCAACGTCTGCAGGGTCTCATCGCTCAACTCGCACGGCCATGGCAGGAACTGGTTGCCTTCCGACGGCTCGAGCGGCGCATTCCAAGCGTCGCCGACCACCGCATCTTCAAAATCGCGGGCATGCTCGCCCACAAAAAATCCATCCGGCAACGGCGCATCGATCGAATGCAGACTGGTCATGCCGTTTTCGGAGGAATCGACATCCTCAACTTCCGCAATATCGGCCAGGTTGCTCGGCTCAGCCGCTCTGGAAACGATATTGAGCATGGAATCGCGCACTTCCACTAGGAAATTCGACGGTTTGGACACACGTTTGCAATCGCCCACGGCACGCGGATCACGGCTTTCCGCATTCGTTGCGCTGCAGGTGAGCAGCGCCTCATGACGGGCGCGAGTCAACGCCACATACGCGAGGCGACGCTCGTCGGCATGCAACCGACGGCCATACTCCTCGATTTGCGTCAAATACAGTCCGTCCGGATCAATACCTTCCATGTCATCGACGCTCATATTCCGCAAGGTGCCGAACACTTCGTCGTCAATGATTTCCGCATCCTCCAGCATTTCCAACGCTTCCAACGGATTTCCACCCACAAGCGCGTCATGGGGGAATCGCGGCAGAATATCGGCGTCCACACGCACCGGAACCGGCACCGCAGCAGGATCGGTCAGCCACGTTTTGGCGGTCTCATGATATTCGGGCGGCGTCCACACGCCATCCTGGAAACCGTTGAGATGCTCTTCATCAACGACCACACGCAGATCGCTGCCCTTGTTGGTGGGGAATCCGCCATCGGTCATGCCGACCACGGCCACGGCATCCCATTCAAGGCCCTTCGACTGGTGTACGGTCATCAGCACCACGTCGACAGGCACATCGGGAGCCACCGCGTGCTCCTCGCGTGCGTCGCGCAGCGAATCCGCCCATGAGATGAACGCGCGCAGGCTCGGCGTTCCCTGCGACGCGATCTCCTGCATATACGTGTCGACGAGCTTCAGCAACGCATCGATCGGCGATTTGGCGAGCGCCACCCGGGATGCGGCGAGCGTGGCATCGGCCTGACCGCCGCGCATATGCTCGGCCAGCTGCATGTCGATATCGAGATTCAATGCGACGATGGCCTCACGAACCACTTCCGGCAACGGGTGGCCAAGCATGCGCTGCACCTGACGGATCGCATCCGCGGCGCGAAGCACTTCCTTCGTCCCCTCACGACTCCCCCTGCCGTCAATGAGTTCCGCGAGATCGTCACGCAACATGAGGTCCACAAGGAAAACCGCATTCGGCACTTGATCTCGATATTCACGTACGATGGCACGGATTTCAGCATCGGAAGGACCCGACTTGGGAGTTACTCCATAAATTCCCAGATTTTCCGGTTTTTCTTCCTTGTTGGATTGCTCCTGCACGATTCCAGCTGAAACAAGCGCACGATACCGGCACATCGTGTTCACCTGTTCCGCGGTATCGGCGAGCGCCTGCAGATCGTTGGCGCTGATGGAGAATCGCGGCGTGGCCAGCAATCGCATAAGCGCCGCACTGTCGGTATGATCGCTGACGACGCGTAGCAAAGCGAACACGTCCTGCACCGCCGGGCGTTCCAGCAACGCCGACCGCCCCACTACCAGCGTGGTCAGGCCTGCGCGTTCGAGCGCTTCCGCGAATTGCGACATGATTCCTTTGGAACGGAACAGCACCGCCACGTGCGGACGATTGTCTTTCATGCCATTGTCGAGGTCGCGCGAGGAAGGCGTGTGCAGGGCGATCGCATGTTTGGCGAAGCGCACGACCGCGTCGACCTCCTGCCCGAACGTGTCGAACGCAAGCACGCCCACCGTTCCTTCGGGGGCTTCGTCGGTATTGACGAGCGCCGGAACGTCGACTTCGCGCATCAGCGAGCTGCTGAGGCGTCTGGCAGGCAAGCGGAGCGGTTTGGTGAGATTGTTCGCCGCTTCGAGCACCATGCGTGAGTTGCGCCGCGTCACGGTCAATGCGAATGGCCTGCTGGTGGCGTCCATGCCGAAATCGTGTTGCAGCATGCGGAATGCGCCAGGACTCGCCCCTCGCCATGCGTAGATCGATTGGAAGGGGTCGCCGACCGCGTTGACCGCGCTGCGATGCGTGTCGTCAGCGTGGAACAGCGCGCTCAGCAGTGCCGCCTGCGTGGTGGACGTGTCTTGGTATTCGTCGAGGAGCACATGCGAATAGCGTTTGCGGTAGGCCGCTCCGATGGACGGGAATCGGGAGACAAGCTGGAATGCCGCGATGGTGAAATCGCTGAATTCCGCCATATTGCAGGCGCGTTTTTCGGCATGATAGTCAAGCACAAGATCGAGCAGCAGGTCGCGTTGCTTGGCGACGAATGCGAGTTGCGCGCTGTTGAACACGCACATGTCGTGCCCGAGTTCGCGGTATTTCTCCAGTTTCTTTTCGTAGTCCGCGTCGGAATCCTTTTTCAGTCGTTTCGGCAGCTTTGGCGATTTCGGCTCTTCCGTTGGCACGGTTTCGCCGTCAAGCGCCTTGGCGATCTGTTCGACGAACGCCTCATCCCAGTCGCGCACGCGTTGCACGGCTTCGTCGAAGCTGGTGCAGTCGCCGCCGATCATGGCGCCGGAAATGGCGTTGGACAGGGCGAACACGTTGCCCGCTATGGTGTTGAACGATTTCAGATCGCCGTCGAACGCCATAAGATCATCCATATGCCTGTCAAGCACGGTGTGGATGAGCTGCATGGCACCTGCTTCGCTCAATGGCTGCGTGTTCTGGTCAAAGCCGACAAGCAGTCCATATTGGCGCACGATGGATTGGAAGAAAGCGTCGTACGTGGAGACTTCCGGTTTGAGGAACGTCATGTTCGCTGATTTCAGGCCGCGTTCGCGCTGGTCGCGAGTCACGGCCGCAGACACTCGAGACAATAGTTCCGAGGCCGCTTTGCGCGTGAAGGTCAGTCCGAGGATCTTTTCGGGGCTCACCCCCTGTTCGATCAGCGTGATGATGCGTCTGGTCATCGTGTAGGTTTTGCCGGATCCAGCGCCGGC
>ULQO01001100.1_pt1 | contig 10459 bp, 8 predicted proteins | sample 1954601 | NCBI WGS metagenome assembly ULQO01 (sample SAMEA4835658, study PRJEB28245) | human gut metagenome | biome: gut microbiome; material: fecal sample | place: Denmark | collected 2008
CTATTCAAATCACTACACAGTGTGTATGTTAAACGGTATTGACTGATAAGTTTTGAATTCGTTGACGGAAGATAAAAGAAACTTACGAAAACCAATAACGTTTAACATACACCCCACCTAAGTTTTCCAATCTTGTAATTGTCCACACTTTAGCCTTCAGGTATATGATAAAAAATAAATAAACGATCGGAAGAGTAGCATTAGAATTTTGCCACGTTTTTTGCGGATTCGCAGCCGGCTTGGTGTGCTGTCTGAGCCTCAAAGAGTTCTGATTTAAACACCCTTGAAGGCGAGTTGCACAAGGAAAGCCGGCGGATCAGCGATCTGCAAAAAACGTGAGCAAAATTCTCTAGCTGCTCTTCCAATCGTTTATTTATTTTTTATCATATACTGAAAAACTACAGTTGGCCAACACACAAATTACAACTTATCAGAAATCTGTGCATGTAATCCCTGTAATGAATTCACTTCTTCATTCTGATCCTGATGTGCTTTTACATAAGCGATTCCTTCAGCTGCTGCTTTGGCTGCTGCGATTGTTGTATAATATGGAATCTTCGCTTTGATCGCACCTTTTCTTAGGTAACTATCATCGTTCACGCTGTCTTTTCCGACTGGAGAGTTTACAATAATATCGATATTACCATTTGTGATAAGGTCAAGGATGTTTGGTCTTCCTTCGCTTAATTTATTGACTTTCTCAGCTTCAATTCCAGCTTCTTTGATCAGTTTACATGTGTTTTCTGTTGCAAGGATCTTGAATCCGTCGTCTGCGAATGCTTTTGCTACTTCTACAACTTCTTCTTTATCCTTGCGATTTACAGAAATCAGTACCGTTCCTCCTAATGGAAGTTTCGCTCCAACACCTTCCTGTGCTTTGTAGAAAGCTTCTCCATAGGATTTGGATAATCCAAGAACTTCTCCTGTAGAACGCATTTCTGGTCCTAGAACTGGGTCTACTTCTTGGAACATATTGAATGGGAAGGCTGCTTCTTTGACTCCATAATATGGAATTGCCTGCTCTTTTAATTCTGGTACTGGTGATGGTTTTCCTGTTAATTCAGATGTGATGATCTGTGTTGCCAGTGGAACCATTCTCACGTTACATACTTTGGATACCAAAGGTACTGTACGAGATGCACGTGGGTTTGCTTCTAATACATAAACTTTATCATCTTCGATCGCATACTGCATATTCATTAGTCCTTTGACATGCATTTCTTCTGCGATCTTTCTTGTGTATTCTTTGATCGTTTCCAGGTTTTCTTCTGAAATATGAACAGATGGAAGAATACAAGCGGAGTCTCCTGAATGAACTCCTGCAAGTTCGATATGTTCCATCACTGCTGGTACAAATGCGTGTGTTCCGTCACTGATCGCATCTGCTTCACATTCCATCGCATGATTTAAGAAACGGTCGATCAGGATTGGGCGGTCTGGTGTTACACCAACGGCTGCTTTCATATATCCTGCCATGCTTTCGTCATCATAGACAACTTCCATTCCACGTCCACCAAGAACGTAGGAAGGTCTTACCATCACTGGATATCCGATCTTTCCTGCGATCTCTAATGCTTCTTCTACTGTTGTTGCCATTCCTGATTCCGGCATTGGAATCTCTAATTTATCCATCATTTCACGGAACAGATCACGGTCTTCTGCAAGGTCAATGACAGATGGAGATGTTCCAAGAATCTTCACACCATTTTTCTCAAGTTCGGCAGCAATATTCAGTGGTGTCTGTCCACCAAACTGAGCGATCACTCCTAATGGTTTTTCTTTATTATAAATACTTAATACATCTTCCACTGTTAATGGTTCGAAATATAATTTATCGGATGTATCGTAATCTGTAGATACTGTCTCTGGGTTGCAGTTTACGATGATCGTCTCGAATCCCATTTTCTTCAGTGCCTGAGATGCATGTACACAGCAGTAGTCAAATTCAATACCCTGTCCGATACGGTTTGGGCCTCCACCTAAGATCATGATCTTTTGTTTATCTGTGGATACTGGGTTCTTGTCTTCTGCATTATATGTTGAATAATAATATGCACTGTCTGGCGTTCCGCTTACATGAACCCCTTCCCATGCTTCTTCGACACCGATTGAAATACGTTTATTTCTGATATCTTCTTCTGGAATCTCTAATAACTGACTTAAATATTTGTCAGAGAAACCATCTTTCTTCGCTGATGTTAACATTTCATCAGATGGCATGTTTCCTTTGCATGCAAGAAGCTTTTCTTCTTCTTCAACTAACTCTTTCATCTGCTCGATAAAGTATGTTTTTACTTTTGTCAGTTCAAAGATCTCATCGACAGTTGCACCTTTTCTTAATGCTTCGTACATGATGAAATGACGTTCGCTTGATGGTGACACTAATTTCTTTAATAATTCTTCTTTTGTTAAAGTATCAAAGTTGTTCGCATGTCCAAGTCCGTAGCGTCCTGTCTCTAAGCTTCGGATCGCTTTCTGGAATGCTTCTTTGTATGTCTTACCGATACTCATAACTTCACCAACAGCACGCATCTGTGTTCCAAGTTTGTCTTCGACACCTTTGAATTTCTCAAATGCCCAACGTGCAAACTTGATAACGACATAGTCACCGTCTGGTACATATTTATCTAATGTTCCGTATTTTCCACATGGAATATCTTTTAATGTTAAACCTGCTGCAAGCATTGCAGAAACTAAAGCGATCGGGAATCCTGTCGCTTTGGATGCTAATGCTGAGGATCTTGATGTTCTTGGATTGATCTCGATAACAATAATACGGTCTGTCACTGGATCATGAGCAAACTGTACGTTTGTTCCACCGATCACCTGTACAGAATCTACAATCTTGTATGCCTGTTCCTGTAATCTCTGCTGACATTCTTCAGAGATCGTGAGCATCGGTGCGGAACAGAAGGAGTCTCCTGTATGCACTCCTAATGGATCGATATTCTCAATGAAGCAGACTGTGATCATATTTCCTTCTGCATCACGGACAACTTCTAATTCTAATTCTTCCCATCCAAGAATGGATTCTTCTACAAGTACCTGTCCAACTAAACTTGCCTGAAGTCCTCTTGCCATAACGGTCTTCAATTCTTCTTTGTTATATACCAGTCCTCCACCGGCTCCACCCATTGTGTAAGCTGGACGAAGTACCACTGGATAACCAAGCTTATCAGCGATCTTCAACCCATCTTCTACGCTGTAAGCAACCTCGCTTCGAGCCATCTCGATTCCAAGTTCGTCCATTGTCTTCTTAAACTCGATACGGTCTTCTCCACGTTCAATACTATCTACCTGTACACCAATTACTTTGACATTATACTTATCTAAAATACCCTTTTTATATAACTCTTCGCATAAATTTAATCCGGACTGCCCACCTAAGTTTGGAAGTAAAGCATCTGGACGTTCCTTTGCAATGATTTCCTCTAAACGTTCTGCGTTCAGCGGTTCAATGTAAGTTTCGTCAGCTGTCTCTGGATCTGTCATGATCGTTGCTGGATTGGAGTTGACCAATACGATCTCATATCCAAGTTTACGAAGCGCCTTACACGCCTGTGTCCCCGAATAGTCGAATTCGCATGCCTGACCGATGATGATCGGACCAGAGCCAATGATCAACACTTTGTTAATATCTGTTCTTTTTGGCATAAAAATAATTCCTCCTTTAGACTTTATTATTATTATATAAGAAAATCAGTGAAATCGGAATCATTTTGTGAAGTTTTTTTAACTATGTTAACTTTGGATTTTCTTACCAATTCATAAGAATTTCTTAATGACAATTTATAAATCGTTTATATTTGTTTATATTCTGTATATTGAATCTCGAAATGGAAATGATTATACTATAACCATACCTCAAGGAAAGACCTAAAAGATAAGACAATAAAAGAATTTCAGGAAACATCCTACAGGTATAGTTTTTTCATATATATTTTTAATCCTCTCTTTTCAAAAAGGAAACCATCACACCCCAGATGGTTTCCTTTTATTTTTGTCAGATTTTCCCGCCTTGCTTTTCATTTTTGCCTATAATATAATGATGTTTGTTACTTTTTTATAGATTTTCAATAAAGAAAGAGAGGAACGTATGTTTTTACATACGGAAAAAAACTATGTTGGAAAACTTATTTAAATTAAAGGAGAATCATACCTCCGTAAAAACTGAAGTCATTGCTGGTATTACTACATTTATGACAATGGCTTACATCCTTGCGGTAAACCCAAGTGTGCTTTCTGCAGCTGGCATGGACCCTACTGCTGTATTATTAGCTACATGTATCGCTTCCTTTATCGGAACTATATGCATGGGACTTACTGCGAACCTTCCATTCGTACTTTCCGCTGGTATGGGATTAAATGCTTATCTTGCCTATACCGTTGTTGGTGTGATGGGTTATCACTGGCAGGTTGCTTTACTTGCTGTATTCGTTGAAGGTATCATCTTCATCGTATTATCTTTGACCAATGTTCGTGAAGCGATCTTTGATGCGATCCCTTTGAATCTTAAGAAGGGAGTTTCTGTCGGAATCGGTATCTTTATTGCCTTTATCGGTCTTCAGAACGCAAAACTTGTTATTGGAAATAAATCTACATTGGTATCTATCACAAACTTTACAAAAGATTTCCATACTGCTGGAATCTGTTCTTTACTTGCAGTTATTGGATTATTGATCACAGTCATTCTTTATATTAAAAAAGTACCTGGATCTATCCTGATCGGAATCCTTGCTACATGGGTGATCGGAATGCTCTGCCAGATAACAGGAATCTATGTTCCTGATTTCAAAACAGGTTATTACAGCCTGTTCCCTACATTTGCAATGACAGATTTTTCAAAATTAGGAGAGACTTTCGGTAAATGTTTCCAGTATGACTTGGGCAAAGTCGGAATCTTTAATTTTATCGCCGTTGTATTATCTTTCTTATTTGTCGATCTGTTTGATACACTCGGAACTTTAGTCGGTGTCAGCACAAAAGCCGGAATGCTTAACGAGGAAGGTAAACTTCCTGGAATCAAACCTGCATTAATGGCAGACGCCGTTGCTACAACAGCTGGTGCGGTTCTTGGTACTTCTACTGTTACAACATTCGTTGAATCTTCTTCTGGTGTTGCTGCAGGTGGACGTACTGGTTTAACAGCTGTTGTTTCAGGATTCTTATTCCTGATCTCAACATTATTTGCACCGCTCTTTACAGCAATCCCATCATTTGCGACAGCCCCTGCGCTGATCATGGTTGGGTTCTTAATGTTTGGAGCAATCTCTGATATCAAATTTACAGATGACAATATGACAGAAGCCGTACCTGCTTACCTTTGCATCATTGCAATGCCATTATTCTATAGTATCTCTGAGGGAATCTCTATCGGGATCATCTCTTATGTGATCTTGAATGTAGTTTGTGGTAAAGCAAAGAAGATCACTCCTTTAATGTACGTACTTGCAGTATTATTCATCCTGAAATATGCCGTTTTATAAGTATAGAAAAACAGCCGTATCATGATCGATACGGCTGTTTTATTCTTATCTCATATTAAATTAAAATGCTTGTCCTACTGAACGATTCTTCTGACACCCCATACAGCTCTGTAATCAGCATTCCGCACATTGATTCCTGTGTCTTTGCTTCCTGCATGAATGATCTGGTTATCTCCAATGTAGATCGCTACATGTCCTACACCGTTCACTACCTGATAGCAGATCAGATCTCCTGGCTGCTTCTCATTCCATGATACTGCTGTTCCTTCATATCTCTGTGCTGTTGAACTGTGTGGCAGTGAATATCCAAAATGTTTATATACCTGCATCGTGAATCCAGAACAGTCAACTCCATTCGTAAGGCTTTCTCCACCCCATACATAAGGATTGCCTCTAAACTGCATTGCGTAGTCTACAACACTTTGTCCTGTTGCCGTTCCATAAACTTCCCATGTATCTTCTTCCGGTTTTGACTCAGATAGATACTGTGAACTTACATAACAATAAACTCCACTATATCTTACCGTTGTCCATCCAGACCGTTCTCCATAACAGGTGATCTGCGTACCTTTCTTGTATGATCCTGCCTTTGCTGCACTTGTCGACGCTTTCTTACGGATCGTCAAAGAACTTGCCGTTACATATCTTGTATATGTATCTGTTGTTATATTCGCTGCTTTCTGTGCTGTTACAACAACTGGTTTCTTCTTTGACAGATATCTTGTTGCGATATATCGATAATATCTTCCATATTTGATCTTCGTATAAGATCTTTTCTTCTTGTAGCAGCGAACCTTTGCTGCTTTCTTGTATGATCCAACGATCTTTCCCTTATTTGATGCTTTTTTACGAACCACTACGTTATTGGCTGTTACATATCTTGAATAGGAAGCATATACATCATGTGTATGTGAACTCATGGATAAGACCACCATACAACATATACTTACTACACAGGAAATGAGGATTCCAGTAGTCTTTCTCTTCATATTTCCTCCCTTTAGTTCCATTTTTTACCGACTACTTCTAGTTTACTACCTCATTTTTCATATGTAAACCATTTCGTAATATTTTTTTCATAAATTCTTATGAAAAATGTACCTATTTGCAACATTTTTCATCGTTTTGAATCAAATCTTTGATCGTCTGCATGGACAAGTCAATCGATGCGATCTCGTCCGCACATCGTTTTAATTCGGAGCGGATCATTATTTCATCCTTAATATTTTTCTTATACTTCATCTGGTGTTCAAGATTTGCCCAGAAATCCAGCGCGATCGTGCGGATCTGAATCTCCGCATTTAAGCTCAGGTCATTCAGATGAATGATCATATGATAACTTCGATATCCATTTGGCTTTGGATATGCAATGTAATCTTTGATGTTAACCACTTCTATATCATTCTGTAAAGTAATCCAATCTGATACTTTGTAAATATCATCTACAAATGATGTGATCACACGGACTCCTACTGCATCATTTACTTTTGAAACCGCATTTTCAGCATTTGGTTCTTCCCCCTTTTTCAAGAGTTTCTGCTTCATGCTTTCCGGACTTTTGATTCTAGAGCTGCAGTATGCGATCTTTTTCTTATTTTCGTTTGTTTCAAACTGAGTGATCAGATTCTTCAATTGTTCTTCTGCTTTTAATAAAACCGGATACTGTTCTTTATAAAACTCTTCGTATGTCATAAATCCTCCTGTTTTTCATATCTTTAAGATAACCGTGATCAAAAGAGAGTTCCCATCTTCACTTGATGCCATAATCTTCCCATGATGTGCTTCAACCACAGCTTTTGCGACCGATAAGCCAATGCCATAACCGCCGGTCTTGGAATTTCTTGATTCATCCGTTCTGTAAAACCGGTCAAATAAATGATCAATATTTTCTTTTGTCAGTGGCTGTGAGGTATTGTATATAGATAAAATAATATTTTTCCCTTTATGTGCAGCTGTCAGTCTGATCTGTCCCTGCTCGGTACAATATTTGACCGCATTGTCCAGCAAAATGGAGATTAGCTGCCGAATTGTTTTTTCATCTCCTTTAAGTGACAACATCGGTTCAATATCTACCATAAAATTTTTTCCTTTGACCTTGGCAAGTCCTTGAAATGACTGAGCTTCTTCTGATATTACTTCCGAAAATGGGAATTCGATCATCGTTGTTTTTGTCTGTTTTTCTTCCATCCGTGACAAATAGATCAGATCATTTGTAAGACCTGCAAGCCGCTTTGTCTGTACCTGAATATCATCAAGCCATTCATTCTCTCCGTATTCCATCTCTAAGATCGATGTATCTGCATCAATGATCGTAAGCGGTGTCTTGATCTCATGTCCTGCATCTGTGATAAAGCGTTTTTGTTTTTCATAGCTTTCTGCCACTGGCTCAATTGCCCGTTTTGAAAGCAACACCACCAAAATAAAAACGGTGCTAACACCAAAAATAGAAACAAAAAAGCTAGTGACAAGAAAAGTCTGAAATGACATCATGGATTTTGTACAATCCAGAAAATATATTTTTACTCCGTTTGAAGTATTTTCTTTCATATATCTGTATTTTGAAATGAATCCACAGTTCTTGTTACTTCTATTGATTTTTTGTGCATATTTAATCGCTGTTTCTTCATCGATCGCTGAGATATTATCGGTATCCGCTTCACATATCTGTCTGTTATTGCTCAAAAATACAGAAAAATAGCGGGACTCAAAGGAAGTTTCTGGTGATATTCCATTTGTCTTTTTATGTTGAGATTTATAGAGATTTTCTGGCAATTCTCCATCATTCTCTTTCAGGAAATCTAAGATCGTATCTGCATTATGATTCATCTCCCGATAATTCAGCAAATTGATCGATCCAAGAATCAGAAATAATACAATGATCGTTGATGTCATGGAAATCGCTATAAATTTTATTCGAAGTTTTCGGATCATCCTCCCACCTCCAAAATATATTCTGCGTGACTTGCCTCTGTAATCTGAAGATTTGCGTGGAGTGCTTCTAATTTCTTTCTAAGATAAGAAATGTACATCCATACAACGTTCGTCTGTACCTGTTTTTCATCTCCCCAGATTTTTTCCAACAGACGTTTGTGCGTGATACTGTGGCCCTGATTACATAAAAACATCTCCATCATCTGAAATTCCTTATTCGCAAGACGAAAACTTCCTGTTGGTGATGTCAGTTCAAAAGTCGCTCTGTTTAATGTGATATTTCCGACATACAAAATTGATTCTGTTTGTGTTGTCTGCGTTCTGATCATGGTACGGATTCTTGCCAACAATTCTTTTGCCGCAAATGGTTTTGTGAGATAATCATTCGCTCCAAGATCCAGTCCTTCTACTTTATCGTCAATCTCTGCTTTCGCTGTCAGCATCAGAATTGGAATCAGATTTTTCTTATCTCTGATGGTTTTTAATACTTCCTCGTAACTAACGCTCTTGATAATGATCTTTCATCTTCTGCAAGTAATAACCGCATTGTGGAATTCCTCCTTTTTTGCATACTTCTCTGATTTTTGATTTATTATAGATGGAAAATGTTATGAATTTGTGAGAAATGGAATTGTTCACAGAACTTTGACATTTTTATGTATCTATCACCAGAAAAAGGCATCCAAACTTAGAATTTCTATGCTAAGCCTGAATGCCTTCTTTCTTATTATTTTACTTTTATTACTTTTCATGTCCGTTCTGGATAATATTTACTTTTCAAGATTCATCCGACCAATGCATCTTAGTCGGAAGGCTCATGATTCTGAGAGCCTATAAAAATATAAAGGGCAGAATTCTATCTTCTACCCCTTATATTTTTATATCATTATTTCATATCCTTACTAACAATAAAGACAATCCCTATTGGTATTTTCACTTTTCCTGTTGTAATTTTATCATCAAAAAATAAGTCTTTTTCATAAAGTTGAATACTATAGCTTTGATAAAAAATACATGCTTTGATATTTTTCTTATATCCATTTTTCACATTGACATATTGTGAGGCAGAAATAAGTACTTTATTTTTTGGATGAATATTTTCTTCAACAACTTTTTTTAAAATCCTCAGATTTTTATTATTATAATCTTTATTTACTTGGTATTCTATTGATAATTTTTCACGAAATTGCATGCCACCTTTCGGTGCCTCATACCAAGATGAATAACTTGGTTCTTGTAGTTCCTTTTTTTCATCTTTAGCTTTAATATAATATTCTCCAAATCCAATATCTACAACATTTGATTTATCCGTTATTCTTTTATTTCCTATGATTTTTTTATCCAATGGAATATATCTAATGCTTTCAACATTTGATACATCTTTTATATAGAAGGATAATAAGCTATTTTCCATATCTTTTGATTTTTTATCATTCGCAAATACATTTTCTGTCTTTCCACTTAATATCAACATACCTAATAAACATATAATTACAACTACATATTTTTTTATCTTGTTTTCTTTTATCATGATTTTTTCATATCCAATCGTATGTTATCAAGCAGAAAATATCTCAAATAAATTCTCTGCTTGATTAAAATCCTTTTATTATCTATTTTTTATAAACCTTCTAATATTTTCCTCACATCTATATCCTAAAACACAAAATAATAATGCTTGTATTCCTCTTCCTACTGCATTATTAATGTCTGGAGTTAGAACAATAAAAAATAAAATAAGATAACCAATTCCTATAATTAAATATCTATTATTTTTTTTATTTTTCAATTCATTTCACCTACCTAAAACAAAACAAATACAATTAATCTTGCTCCTATTCCAGCAAATGTTTTTGGAATTCCTACTTTTTGTAATGCATGCTGAATTGCGTCTGTAATTGTCCCCTCTTCCATAACCATTACTCACATTGATATTATCTTCCTTTAATGAAAAAATCCCGAAACCCGCATAAATGCGTGGTTTCGAGACTTTTAACCGAAAGCGATAGACGGGGCTCGAACCCGCGGTCTCGACCTTGGCA
>ULQO01010492.1_pt1 | contig 10441 bp, 9 predicted proteins | sample 1954601 | NCBI WGS metagenome assembly ULQO01 (sample SAMEA4835658, study PRJEB28245) | human gut metagenome | biome: gut microbiome; material: fecal sample | place: Denmark | collected 2008
CGATAGTTATTATACCAGATATGGCAGAATTGTCAAGCATTTTTTCAAAAAAACTTTTTCCTCACTACAAAACGTCATACTTTCGCGAAAAAAGCCCTCTGCAGGCCGATTTTCCGGCGGTGCAGAGGGTCGGAGTTTCTTTGTTTTTTTCTTCAGCAGGCAGCCGTTCCGGAGGCCAGAAGATCAGGCTTTGCCCCACACCAGCCACAGGTACGCATAGCCTGCCAGCACGGCGGCCAGCGTAAAGGGCACGCCGATACGCAGGAAGTCGCGGGTGGTGACGGTCTCGCCGTTTTTGCGCAGAATGCCAATGGCCGCGATATTGGCCGAAGCACCGATGGGGATCAGGTTGCCGCCCAACGTTGCACCGGTGAGCAGGCCGAAGTAAAACACATAGGGTTCCACGCCCATGCCATCGTTCATCAGGGCGGCGATGCTTTGCACCACCGGCAGCATGGCGGCCACGTAAGGGATGTTATCGATGAAGGCCGAAAGCACCACCGACACCACCACCAGCAGGGTGAACAGCCGGAAAGGGCTTTCCCCTGCCACGGCATGGAACAGCCGGGCTGCTGCGTCGATAACACCCGCCGCGTGGATGCCCGCGATCACGATGAACAAGCCAAACAACAGCAGCAAGGTGTCGCAGTCCAGCTCGCCCAGCACATGTGCCAGCGGCTTTGCTGACCCTGCCCGCAGGCAGGCGCGCGCCACGCCAAACAGGCACAGCCCCATGCACACAAGGCCGCTGCGCAGCTCGTACACCGTGTGCAGCGGCCCGGCTGCAGGCTCCGGCAGGAAGGATGCCGCAATGAGCAGCCCCACCGTGAGCAGCATCAGGGCAGTGGGCACATCGTCCTCCACCTCAGTCTCCACCTTGGCGGCGATAGGCTGGGTCTCGCGGCGGAACAGCCACAGCAGCACTGCCAGCGAAGCAAGTGCGCCCAGCTCTACGCCCCAGAAGATGCCCGGACGGCCCCGCATCCAGAAGAAATCGAAGAAATTCATGTCGGCAAAGCTGCCCAGCAGGATGCTGGTGGTGTCGCCCACCAGCGTGGCCGCGCCCTGCAGGTTGGAGGACACCGCAATGGCAATGAGCACCGGCACCGGCGAGATCTTCAGCTTGCGGGCAATGGCAAGGCCCACCGGTGCCACCATGAGCACGGTGGCCACATTGTCCACAAAAGCACTGATGACACCGGCGAACAGCGCCAGCATACACACCGCCCACTTGACATCCGGCACACGGACGATAAGCATTTCCGCCAGGCGGGCAGGCATTTTGCTCTCGATGAACAGTGCCACCGTACCCATGGTGCCCGCCATCATGAGCAGCACATTATAATCCACGGCCTGCAGCGCGGCGCGGAGTGAAAACTCGTAGACCCCTGCCTCGCCCAGCACAATAAAGAGCACCGCACTGCACAATGCCACCCACGGGCGGTACTGCTGCAGCCGCAGCATCAATACATAGGTAACAGCAAACAGGATCAGTGCAAGTATCATTCGTTGATCTCCCCGCTGCGGGCATCCTCGTCGATCATGCGGTAGCCCACGCCCAGCTCATTGAGGATATAGGCATTGCTGCCCGGACGGCTGCCCAGCTTTTTGCGGATATTGGCCATGTTCACCTGCAGCTTTTTGGTGCTGCCGATGTCGGTATCGCCCCAGATGGCCTTGACGATGGCCGCATAGGTCATCACGCGGCCCGCGTGCTGGGAAAGGAATGCCACGATGTTGTATTCGGTCTGGGTCAGCTTGATCTCCTGCTCGTCCACGAACACCTTACGGCGGTCATAGTTGATGCGCATTCCCTGTGCGCGGAACTCACCCGCCGGGGCATTGCCGCCGTGCATGGCACTGTAGCGGTTCAGCCGCAGGGCAGCGCGCACGCGGGCCAGCAGTTCGCCGGTGCTGAAGGGCTTGGTGATGTAATCATTGGCACCCAGATCCAGCGCTTCGATCTTATCCATCTCGTCGGTGCGGGCCGAGAGCACCACGATGGGGGTCATATACTTCTGCCGCACGGTACGGATGAATTCCAGCCCGTCCCGGTCCGGCAGGCCCAGATCCAGAATGACCAGATCCGGGTTGTGGGAGGCGAACAGAGTCAGGCCCATGGTACAGGTATGAGCCACCAGAGCCTGATAATCGTTGGTGGTGAGCAGCGTTTCGATAAAGCTGCAGATATTTGCCTCATCCTCTACGATCAGGACCTTGAATTTGTTATTGCTCATCTTCTGCATCCTCCATTTCAATTTCTTCGGTCTCCAGCCAGAAGCGGATGGTCGTTTCCTCGCCCAGACGGCTCTCGGCCTTGATCTCGCCGCCGTGCGCCTTGATGATGGCCGCACACACCGAAAGGCCGATGCCCATGCCGTGCTTGCGGCTGTCTGCCGGTACATCCGGGTCGGTGCCGGAGAACAGCGTTTTCAGCCGTTCTCTGGGGATGCCGCAGCCATCGTCCGTCACCTCGAACACCGCACGATTGCCCACCGTGAACACCTTCAAGGTCAGTTTTGTCATGCCCTCGGCGTGCAGAGCGGCATTTTCCAGCAGGTTCATCAGCACCTGCTGGATCAGCATGGAATCCATGGGGATCACGATAAAGGCATCCGGCGTTTCCAGCTCCACCGGGATCTCCGGGTAGCGCTTGCGGAACTTGACCAGCACCGTATCCAGCAGTTCGTCCAGCACAGTGGGGGTCTTTTGCACCGTCACCTTCTCGCTGTCGATGCGGGTGACGGAAAGCAGATTCTCCACCATGCGGGTCAGCCACTGGGCATCACTGCAGGCTTCGCCAAGCAGTTTAATGGTCTTTTCCTTATCCAGCGAGTCATAATTTTCGATCACAGTGGAGCAGGCACCGTAGATGGAGGTGAGCGGGGTGCGCAGATCGTGAGAAACCGCGCGCAGAAGGTTTGCACGCATCTTCTCCTTCTCGCTTTCCATACGCAGCTGTTCCTGCTTTTTGATGCGGGTGGTGAGGGTGCTGGTCATGATGGACACCACCAGCATCACAAGGCCGGAGAACAGGTTTTCCGACAGGGTAAAGTTGAAGGCGAAATACGGTGAGAGGAAGGCAAAGTTCACAGCCAGCACGCTGATGAGCGAAGCCGCCACGCCCCACGCATAACCTTCTGTATACATAGAGGTGACGAATACCGCCAGCATAAAGATAAGCATTGCTACGCCCTCAATGCGGCCCATAACGGCCTGAGTAAGCATCACCATGGCATAGGCGGCGAACAGAGCCAGCAGCATTACGGTGGCATCCCGCACAAGCGTCTGTTTTTTCATGCACATTCCCCTTCCCAAATAATATATTCCGTTTCCCGCATTATACCATAGAAAAACTAAAGATACAGTAAAAATCCTTTGCCGTAAAGAGGGACGCGATTTGACACTCCCTCTCCCCCGTAGTAGAATAGCCCTATCAACACTTTATCTCACTGGATCAGGAGTAACGATATGCTGTATTTCGAGAACGACTACTGTGAGGGTGCACACCCTGCCATCCTGCAAAAGCTGGCCGAGACCAACTTTGAAAAGGTGCCCGGCTATGGCACCGACCCCTACTGCGCCAGCGCCAAAGCAAAGATCTGCGCTGCCTGCGGCTGCCCGGATGCAGACGTGACCTTCATCTCCGGCGGCACCCAGACCAACGCCATCGTCATTGCGTCCATTCTGCAGCGCTGGCAGGGCGTGATGGCTGCTGCCACCGGCCATGTGGCCGCACACGAAGCCGGGGCCATTGAGTATACCGGCCACAAGGTCATTGCCCTGCCCGCCCACGAGGGTAAGGTGAGCGCCGCCGATGTGCGCGACTGGTGCGCCACCTTCTATGCCGATGCCAACCACGACCACATGGTGTTCCCTGGCATGGTATATATCTCTCACCCGTCCGAGTACGGCACCCTGTACACCAAGGCTGAGCTGGAAGAGCTGCACGCTGTGTGTCAGGAGTACCACATGCCCCTGTTCATGGACGGCGCACGCCTAGGCTACGGTCTGATGGCCAAGGGCACCGATGTTACCCTGCAGGATATCGCCCGCCTGACCGATGTGTTCTACATCGGCGGCACCAAGGTGGGCGCGCTGTGCGGCGAGGCCGTGGTGTTCCCCCACGGCGCACCGGCCCACTTTATGACTATGGTCAAGCAGCAGGGCGCGCTGCTTGCCAAGGGCCGTCTGATGGGCCTGCAGTTCGATGTGCTGTTCACCGACGATCTGTACACCCGCATCAGCCGGAACGCCATCGAAACCGCAGACCGTCTGAAGGAGGGCCTTGCTGCCAAGGGCTACCGCTTCTATATGGAGTCGCCCACCAATCAGGTGTTCCCCATTCTGGAAAACAGCCAGCTGGAAGCGCTGGAGCCACTGGCAAAGTTCGGCTTCTGGGAGAAGTACGACGACACCCACACCGTGATGCGCATTGCCACCAGCTGGGCCACCCGCATGGAGGAGATCGAGCAGCTGATCGACCTGATGTGACCCTGCCGAAGATTTTCTGCCGGTTTTATGCGGGATACCAATTGCAATTCCTTTCACAATGTGGTATCTTTTGGGTAGACCAATGGGTTGGAGACGGTGGGCCTTGCAGGACAGCGTTCCGGCCAGCTGGCTCTATGAAATGATCGGAAAGAAGGTATTTTAACATGGGCTTTTTTGATAAGCTGTTCGGCGGCAAGACCGAGCAGGAAGAGACTGTCAAATTCTTCGGTCAGAGTAAGACTGTTCTGACCCCCATCCGCGGCAAGGTGCTGGCACAGGCCGACATCCCCGACGAGACCTTTGCACAGGGCATCCTTGGCCCCGGCTGCGGCATCGAGCCCACCGGCAAGACCGTGTATGCTCCGTTTGACGGCACCGTGGAACAGGTGGCTTCCACCCTGCACGCTGTGGGCCTGACCAGCGTGGACGGCATCGAGATCCTGATCCATGTTGGCATGGACACTGTGGAGATGCAGGGCAAGGGCTTCAAGGCACTGGTCAAGGTGGGCGATAAGGTCAAGGCCGGCACCCCGCTGCTGAAGGTGGATCTGGACGCCATCCGCGCCGCAGGCCATCCCACCGCTACCGCCATCATCGTGACCAACGGCGATGACATGGGCGAGCTGAAGATGCTGGCCGAGGGCGATGTGCTGGCAGGCACCCCGCTGTTCAAGTTCTGATCGTAATCGTAAAAGGCGTGAGCTTCCATTCGGAGGCCCACGCCTTTTTTGTTATTCCTTTTCTTGTTTATATTTCAGCACCTTCTGGGCGAAATGTCCATCGAAGAACTGGATGAAGGAGCCAAAGGCGATGATGATAACACCCACCACCATGCCGATGATGCGCCGTGCCGAGGGAGCCTGCCGGGTCTTGTTCATGACCTCCTTCTCTTTCTCCTTCTGTTTTTCACCATTCTGTTGTTTTTGTGTTGAAAATTCAGGCCTTGAGCCGGGCTTCAATGGCCGCTTTGTCCAGTCCTTCGCCAATGACGATGAGCACATCCTGCCCCTGCGGGATGGGTTCCAGCGTTCTGCCCGCAGCGGTGGCGTTCAGCTCCAGCCAACCGGTGGTGCCCTGTGGGTCCGGTGCAAAGCCCTTCACCCGCAGCACATGGCCGCAGGCGGCATCCGCAAACAGATGGTCGGCAGCGGCCTGCAGCTGCTGCAGCGTCAGGTGCTGCTCCAGAAAGCACAGAGAGCTGAAGGCTTCGTGCTCGTCAAAATGCAGCTTTTCGCAGCTGGCCTGCCTGCAGCCGCAGGCCGCAATGGCGGCAAGGTCGGCATCGGTAAGCCGTGCCCAGTCCTTGGTGATGATCTCTTCCGGCGCAAAGCGGCGGGAGCACTTGCAGCCCTCCAGCGCACGGGTCAGGTGGGCCACGGCGGCAGCGGTCTGCTGCTGCCCGGCCAGCTGGGTACGGCTGACCAGCACCCGGCCCGCGTTGGCCGTCTCGGATGCCAGCACGTACTCAGCCTGCGGCGAAAGCGTTTCCGGCAGCATGGCATCCACTATGGCGATCACATTGCCGATGTGATACCAGCGGTCCAGCGGGTCGTCCCGCAGCACATCAAAAAACTCGTCCACATCAAAGATGCCGCTGGGTTCCACCACCACCCGGTCGAACCCGCGCATGGCCATGGCAATGAGCTTGGTGCGCATCCGGCGCTGGTGGGTGTCGCAGTCGCATCCGCCGCTGATGGTCTCAAGGTCGCAGTTCGGGCCAAGAAGGTCCTGCACCAGCATTGCATCCACATTCACTGCGCCGAAGTCGTTTTCCAGAATGCAGACATTGTGGCCCTGTGCCACCAGATACCGGACATACCGACGCAGAAAGGTGGTTTTGCCTGCGCCCAGAAAGCCGGTGATAAGGTCTACCTGTACCATAATAAAAAAGCACCTCCTGTGCTGTTGTTTGCCCGGTTCCAGTATACCGCAGCAAACTGCAATACGCCAGTGGCAGATGCAAAAAGCCCCGCATTTCTGCGGGACTTTTTATGTTCGTATTCAGCCGTTGTCGGATGCAGAGCTGTACTCGGCAATGACCTTGCGGGCGGCAGGTGCCATTTTGGCCGGTACGGCGGCAGGTTTTGCAAGGAAGTAGCCCTGCAGCGCATCCGCGCCCAGCTCGATGACCTTGCGCAGCTCGGCGGCGGTCTCCACGCCCTCGGCAATGATCTGCATGCTGCGCGGGTGGGCATAGGCCACGATGTTCTGCACGATCTGCTGCTTGTCCGGGTCGGTATCGATGCCGCGGATGATGGCGATATCCACCTTGATGAACCGGGGCGAAAGCTCCAGCAGGCTGTTCTCGTTGGCAAAGCCGCTGCCGTAATCGTCCAGCGCGAACATGCCGGAGAAGCCCGGCACATGGCGCTTGGCCTCCAGTGCTTCGTGGTTAATCTCCTCTTCCTCGGTGATCTCAATGACCATCTGGCGGCACAGCTCATGCCAGCGGCTCTCCATATACTCGCTGTCCTCTCTGGGCAGGCAGACGCTTGCAATGGAGTTGATGAACAGCATCGTGTCCCTGCGCACAAGGCCCTCGCTGCGCAGGTGGTCGAAGTTCTCCAGCGATTTGAAGAAGGTCAGCCGCTCGATCTCGCACAGTGCGCCCTGCTCCCGCGCCAGCTTCATGATGGTAGCGGGCGAGCGCAGCGCTTCCATATCGGAGCGCATCAGGGCTTCGTAGGCCATCACCTTGCCGGTACGGGCCGAGAAGATGGGCTGGAACACATAGCACACCCGCTCCTCGGTAAGCAGCTGCTGGAAGTCGCGTCTCAGCTGTGCGGCCTGTGCTTCCTGCTGGTAGATCTCCATGCTGAACTCTTCCAGATGTCCCTTGTTGGTGCGCTTGACCTGATAGAGGGCAAAGTCGGCATACTTTTTCAGGGTGTCCATATCGGTGCCGTTGGCCGGGTACCACGCCACACCGCCGGAAATGCTGATACGCAGCTCATTGCCGCTGGGCAGGATGGCAACGCTCTTCTTCATGGCGCTGCTCAGGGTGCGGATCTTCTCACGGATCTGATCCTGACTGGAATAGCCGTAGAACAGCAGCACGAACTCATCGCCGGAAAGGCGGGACACCACAGTGCCGTTGGGTGTGTTCTCCGCAAGGCAGCGGCCAGTGCGGTGAATGTACTGGTCGCCCCAGTCGTGGCCGTAGGTATCATTGATGTGCTTGAGGTTGTCCAGATCCATCATCAGCAGAGCTGCAACGCCTAGCTGGTGCGGATCGCGGAACAGCTCTTCGCTCACGCGGTGGAAGGCCTGACGGTTATACAGGCCGGTCAGGATATCGTAATCGCGTTCGTGCTCAATACGCATGCGCTCCCGCGTGGTGGCGGTAACGTCCTCAGCCAGCCCCACCTGCGTGGTCTGGTCGTTGGTGACGCGCAGCATGATGTAGCGGGTCTCGCCCTCCCTGCGGATGGTGAGTATTTTGTCTCCCTCTGCCGTGGTGGTGCAGGGATGGGAAAGCTGGATGTTGCTCAGCTTTTCCTCAAAGCGGCGCACACTCAGGAAGTGATCCTTGGGCTGGGGGGCACCCAGCAACGCAAAAAAGTTATCGGTAACATACACACTGCCAGTGTCGAACCTCAGCTCATAGCCGCCCAGCTCCACACTGGCCATGTCCATGATGCGCAAAAACTTTGTGGAGTTGTTCAGCAGCTCGCTGTTCAAGCTGGTCAGTGCATCGGCCAGACGGTCCAGCTCCCGGATGTTGGTATGGGACAGCTGCGGGAACTGCTTTTTCTCCTGCCCGTCCACCACTTCGTGATACAGCAGCTCCACCGGATAGGCCAGATTGCGGGCAATGACCAGACTGCCCAGCGCGCCCAGCACCAGCGTAAACACAATGGCAATGGCGATCACGTTGCGCACATTGTCTGCAAAGGCAAACAGCACCTTGCTGTTCACGGTGCCGATCAGCAGCCAGCGCTCATTGGAAAATGGCGCGTTGCGGCTGTACAGGGTAATGGGCAGGGCCACGGCATAATAGTCTTTATTCCGTAGCGTCAGCCAGCACTCGTCCGCCCGGAGTTCGCAGTTCATCATGCCGGCCGGTGCTTCCGAAGTGATCATATCCTCGCTGGAAGTGACCGCCTTGCTGACGATAAAGGAGGTATCTTCCTCATCAGCAGTGGTGGAGACTAAGAAGTAGGTGCCGGTATTGCCGTCCTGCAGTTCACTGTAAGGCAGCTTTGTCTGCAGGTAGCTGGTAAGCAGCTCCACACCCACCACACCGTAGATCGTGCCGTCCGGCAGGATCAGCGGCTGGGAGTAGGCAATGGCGGTGCGGCTGTCGTTGCCTATCTTATAGGCACTGGTGGTCCAGCGGCCGTAATCCTCGGCGTTCAGCCTTGCGCCGTCCTCCCACGCGGTCTGGAAGGGAGTCTTGAAAAAGCCGTTGCCCTTCAGGCCGTAGTAGCGCAAGGTGGGCTGCCAGCTTTTATCGATGGTGATGCCCAGCTTTTTGACCACCGCCGAGCTGCCGCGCTCGATCATCAGATCGGCGTTGTCCTCCGAAGGGCGGGCATCCGGGTCCAGATCCCGCAGGTAGATGCCGGGCAGGCCGCAGCCCACATCAAGGTTGTGCAGATTCACGGTGTTCAGTACCACAAAGATGCCACTGACCGGTTTTGCTCGCAGGGTGCTCACCAACTCCGGCGCAATGGCCGTGAGCAGTGCGTCGCTCTTCTCACGGCTCGTGTTCAGTTCGGCCAGATCGAGCTGGCCTTCTTCCTGCATGGCAAGAACGGTATTGTTGATGTGCTCCGACAGATCGGTCAGGTTCTGTGCATCCTGCATCAGGTCCTGCACGTAGCTAACGCGGTTGCGCACCTGCATGTTGAGCATGTCCTTGGCGTTCTGGTTCAGCCTGCCGTCCACATTGGTAATGGCAATGCTGACTGCCAGCAGCACCACCTCCACCAGCATCACCAGCATCATGGCGTTAAAAATGGTGCGGAAGATAGGCCTGCCTGTTTTTTTGCGCCGGGCGGCATCCGTATCCTTCTGTCTGCGCAGCATCGCCATCCCCTCTCTTCCTCAGCGTGTTCCGTCGGCTCAGTCCTCGTACTGTTTGAGCTGACCGCAGATATCCTGATACCATGCCTCAAAGTGATCGTTGGTCAGGAACTCGGCTTCTGCGTCCGCAGCGCTCTGACCCTCGGCGATGCGCTGCTCCACGGTCTCGCGGCGCACAGCCCGGACACGACCGCTTTGAGATATTTTTTCATCGATTTTCTCCCCTGAGGGCGCTCACGCAGCAGGACGTTCCGGCTACCATATCACCCGATTATACCTAGTTTATCATACCATCTTTTTCCGGGTGCGTAACCAAAATCCGGCAAAAACCTTCACGATCACAAGAAAGCGGAAGAACTTTCCACCCATCGGAACAAAAAGCACAGCCGTCAACAGTTCATCCGCCTCGGCCAGCTGGGCCTCGGCAGCGGCATCGTCCAGCATATCCCTGCCCGCGCAGCGCTGCAGGATGACATGGCACACCGGGCGGCGTGTGGCCTCCAGCACCGAGTGACGGAAGCCGTAGCGGGAGACGTTCTTTTTGCCGTACAGCAGGATGAAGCCCATGCTGTTGCGGCTGTCCGCCCGCAGGAAGCCGTGGGTGATGTAGGGCATGCCCACCTGCCTGTTCACCCGCCGGGGCGACACCCGGCCCGAGATCCAGACACTAAAGACCCTTGCTCTCGCCGAGCACGCCCGTGCCGTGGAGGACGGCAGATTGTAAATGGTAAATATAGAAAAAGCACCGCTGCGTAGTACGATTTTGCCGCCATCATTGAACGCGCGCAGCCCCAGCAAGACCTTCAATCTGGCGGGCCTTGTGGGCAGCTACCATTTCAGCGGCGAGTGGGTGTAAATTTTTGATACAGTAAGAGGGGCTGCTGCACTTTCGGCTAAAACGATGTGCAGCAGCCCCTTC
>ULQO01028363.1_pt1 | contig 10386 bp, 13 predicted proteins | sample 1954601 | NCBI WGS metagenome assembly ULQO01 (sample SAMEA4835658, study PRJEB28245) | human gut metagenome | biome: gut microbiome; material: fecal sample | place: Denmark | collected 2008
CAGACGTGCCGCAGATACATAGCCCTGCGTACAAGGCTGTCATCAACCGTCATTATGTATTCGGTAAGCTCACGTTCCTTCGCTTCAAGCTCTGCCTTTTTCTCCGCTATTATTTCCTCGATTGACCTCGTGTTTTCCACTCTGTCCTGCACTCTGTTGCTTATTCCGCTGTTGCAGGGAACGGCATCAAACTGCGGAGAACCGACAGGAGATTTATTTCTTATGCGTTCAAGCGCCCGTTCCCAGAATTTTATCTCGTCACGGAGTGAACGGATGCTGTGGAGTTCTTGTTTGGTCATTTAGTACTCTCTTTCCCGAAAAAGATTTTATTTAGATCAATAATCTGTCCGTTTTCAACAGGCATCGCCGCTGTCTGAACGTTTGTCGCTGTGCAATTCTTTTTGATTTGTCGTTGACCAATAGCGGTAATTGTTATAGCTTTATCGTAATAATCTGGTAGTATTAGCGTTACTGTTTTCATTGTTTACCTCCTTCATGAAACACAACCAGTGTGTATGCATTGCCTTGCCACTCTTATGACCGAATAAAGGACTATTCGGCGTTAGTTTTAAGATTTCCGAAACTGGAATATCAGTTTCACTCCACTTAAAAATCAGAACGCCATGTTCTTTAAGGACTCTAAAGCACTCGGCAAATCCTTCTGCAATTGTAGTTTTCCAGTCATTATCAAGCTTTCCGTATTTAATCGCTAACCACGATTTTTCTCCTGCATGAATCAAATGCGGCGGATCAAATACTACAAGATTATATTGCTCATCATCAAAAGGAAGTTTGGTGAAGTCACAAACTGTGTCCGGTTTTATTTCGATGTATCGTTTTGAGTAAAACACTGTGCGTTCTACGCTCCGTTTATCACAAAATTCAACGTCTGGATTATTTTTATCAAACCAAAACATTTTGCTCCCGCAGCACACGTCAATGATAGGTTTACTCGTTACCTGCTTACTTGTCGGCGGTTCAGGAAACGGCATCCAAGCAATGACGACTTCACGACCGTTAAATCTTCCATCTTTGCAAAAACCTTTTTTATGCTTAAAATTTTCAGCAGTTTCTATAGCATATAAGTCTTGCTCTACACTGATTCTGCCTGTTTTTGTGTCAAGGATGGCGATGTGATTCCACGACTGTTTTTCAGGAAGTCTATCTTCCACGCTTATCCATTCACTCATATTTTCCTCCTAAACATTCAGCATTTTGCTGATTTTTTTGTCAATCTTTTGTTCGGCTTCGGCCGTGCTTTTTAACGCTCTTTCAAGTGCCGCGCCTTTTGTTATTTCTTCCGGCGGTATATTTGTCAACTTAACGCTTTTGCCATCACCGTAGGCTATGCACATTTGATTTTTCCACTCTATATACGCTTCAAAAGCGTCCTTATGTTCTTTAATAGCCTTATCGTAATCATCAAACACTCTTTTCGAGGCTATATATTCAAGGTCGTTCAAAATTCCTCTGATGATAAAATCTGCTTGACATTGACGACCGAGAGCCTCAATTATGTCTTCTTTTGAATATTTGGAGATTTTTTTAAGTAACTCCAGCTTTGCATTTTTCATCTCATCCTCCTACAATCCTCCCACGCCATAGTAACGCAGGAAGCACTGCCTTTAAATCTGCTTATGATTGCTTCCGCCGTTTCCCTGTCACCGCTCACCGTCAATTTTTCTATCAGAGAATCGGTGTTATAGTTTGTGGTTATGATCGTTGGCAGCATATTTTCGTATCTGTCATTGATTATCCGGTACAGGATAGGCACGGACCATTCGGTAGCCCGCTCCTTACCCAAATCGTCGATTACCAGCAAATCAGCCGTCTTATATGCAGTCAGTACCTCTTCTTCGTTCACTGTGCTGTCATACTCATAGCTTTGCTTTATATCGGCAAGCAGATCGATAGACGTCTTGCAGATAACCGGCACGCCCTGATTTATCAGCTTCAGTGCAATAGCTACGGCAAGGTGCGTCTTTCCTGTTCCGCAAGTTCCCTCAAGATACAGTCCTCTGCCGTTATCTTTGTTATCCTGCCAGTTGTCAACATATTCTTTTGCTGTTTCGTATGCCTTGCGGTTCTCGTTGTTCACAGCAAAATTTTCAAATGTCCTCGAAAGAAATCGCTGCTTGATGCCCGATTTGCCGAGTATAGCCTCTATCTTCCGGCGCTTCTGTTCCTGTTCTTCTGCAATAGTCTGTGCCTTCCGCAGTTCTTCCTGCTTAGCATCCCATCGCTTCCAGAACTCGACTGCTTTTTCGCAGTCACACCTTTGCGGTTGGTTCAGCCACCATACAAGAGCTTTGCCTGCAATAACAATACATTCGTGGTACAGCGTCTTTCCGCAGTATTTACACGTCTTCGGTTCCGGTATGGGTTCGTCGCTCGGTATCCCCAGCTCCATTACTTCCTTGCTCGTGTATATCGGTCCGTGCTTAGTGCTGTCACCATTCGCTTGGCCTGAAATTCGTATGAGTTCCTCCATCGTTTACCTCAGCCTTTTTTCTCGGTACGTTGTCCTGCTCCATCCATTTGGCAATTGTCGTTACGCAATCAAGGTTCTGCTTGCCTCTCTTCTCTGCCCAGTCACGAAATCTTTTCTTGTACTTCTCCGTTGCCTCGATACCGTACAGGTCAATCAGATTTTGCTCCTGCGAGCCGGAAGCGGAGCGTACCGCTTCTTTTTCTTCTTTTTCTTCTTTATTCTTCTTATTCTTCTTTACTTCTTTAAGCGGGTCGACTCTGCGGTCGGTCATCGGTCGGTCAGCGGTCGGTTGTCGGTCGGTCTGCGGTCGGTTATCGGTCGGCTTATCCTGATACTCATTGTAGTTAGATATAGTAACAATGGTGTATCGAGCGGTCGGTCGGCGTGTTATTTCTCCGCTGCTTTCCAGACGTTTAAGTGCCTTCAAAACTGTATCTTTACTGTAATTCAGCGTTGCGCCCAATTTTGCAAGACTTACGACCGTCTGGCCTCGTTCAATTTTCACATCCCGCCAGTATGCAGGCTCGTAATTTGCCGTCAATAACAAGTGCATAAACACTCTGAACATTACCTCGTCTGAGTACCATTGCCACTTAGTCATCTTGCGGTACAGCTTTATGTAACCGCCCTCAATATCAGCCATCAGATCACCTCCGAGCCTGCGTCAGTTCTTTGTAATTGCGCCAGTAGTAATAGAAAATCTCAAGCATTTTGCCTGCCGTGTCTTTCGGATCTTCTACAAATTCAACGGAAAAACCGTATCTGCTTGCACTGCTCCACGCTTTCAGCGTGGCATAGACATTGGCACCTATATCCTTATTCTTTCGCTGTGGCGACATATCCATCTGCCATTTAGGCACCTGATAGGACTTTAACGCACCCCACGAGCTTACATTTTCAAGAAGCAACGTAAAACCGTTTGCAAGCTGTGAAGCGGCGCTCATTTCCTTTTCTATGCGTGACCTGTCCTGCATAATGTTGTTATATATCTCGTCTACATTCGCCTTTCGTTCTACAGCACAAGACAGGGAAAAGTCCCTGCCCTCTGCCATAAACGAATAATCGCCGAAATCGAGCTTCCTTTTTTCCGTCATTATTCCACATTCGCCGAGCTTGTCAATAATGTGTTTGTTCTGCTGCTCCCTTGTATCATAGATAACGGTGACGGTTTTCATAAATGTCTTTTTATCAAAACTCATAGCTACCTCATCAGAACGGGTAATCATCATCGTCATCGGGTGCTACTACTGCCGAGCTTGCCGGTGCATTATACGAAGCAGCCGCAGGTGCGGGCGTATAACCTGTCGTACTGGAAGAACTGCTATCCTTCTTCTCACCCGTGAATGTCGAACGGTCAGCAACTATTTCGGTAACGTATGCTGTATTGCCGTTCTTGTCCTGATAGCTTCTCGTCTGAATTTCGCCCTCAATGAGTATCATACGTCCCTTAGCAAAATATCTTGATATAAATTCTGCTTCGTTACGCCATGCAACAATGTTAAGAAAATCGGTCTTTTTTTCTTCGCCTTTTGTCTGAAATCTGCGGTCAACCGCTATTCTGAACGACAGCACAGATACGCCTGACGGCGTGGTTTTAAGTTCAAGGTCGTTTACGATACGCCCCATAAGAATTGCCTTGTTGTACATTTAGTCCTCCATGTCCTCAATATTACTGTCGATTATCTCGTCCCTGTAGTTTATGATCTCCGAAAGCACCTTAGTGTGACGGCAGTAATTGCACTTTTCACACCTCAGAGGTGTCAGTTTACCTTCCTTTATCATCTTGTAACGTGGCGATAAGGTCCTTACTGTAAAGAGCGCCTCGTCAAGATTTTCCTGCGGTATGTAGTATAACTGCAAGTCGGGCTCAGGCTTCTGTTTCGTTATCGCCGCTATATAGAACGGCAAGCTTTTGCCTGTATTCTGCCTTACGATTTCCTGATAGATCGCACCTTGTATGTCATAGCCCCAGTAATCAATGAAATGCTGCCATGCTCCAAACTCAGAGTTATATACCTCGTCAAAGTCCTTAACACACTTCAGATCAACTATCGCTTTATCCGGATGATAGCTGTCAACCTTGATTTTATACGGCACACCGGCTATCTCACCGATGAAGATAACCTGCTTTTCGCCTGCCATATACCTTGAAAACAGCTCATCTCTTTCTGCACGCTGTATCATAGTTTCTGCGTGCTTGTATTCGCTTTTCAGATCGCCGTTTCGTGTGAATATCTCAGGGTGTTGCGCTCTGAAAATGTCGAGCGTCCCCTCATAGTGTGCGTCAACGTAAGAGCCGACAAGGAGAGAAGTCGTAACCTCCCTCTCGTACTCTCCGTTAAGTTCAGTCAGTGCCGAGTTTTCGCATTTCTTAAATGCCTTGAACTGAGATGAGCCCATGTACTTTCTGTTCATCTCAGGGCTGAAATAGTTTTCTGAGTTTACTTCTATCATAAGTAGTTTACCTCCAGCTCTCCGTCCGTTGTTCTCGTAGCGATAAACTGCAAGCCTTTTTCCTTGCACTTTTCGTACAGATGCTGTCTGTTCTCGGTGCTGAGCTTTTCTGTGCCGTCAATAAGTATCAGCTGTAAAGCATTAGGCTTTGAAACAGTAACGTCAATGCAAAGGTTCAGCTTTTCTCCCTCGGAAAGATTGCTGACAGGCAAGCCGTGAATAAGAGGTATGCCGTTTTCAACTGTAAAACCCTCAATCGGTATCGTTGCATTTTCAAGTATCATACCCGGCAGACTGCGTGCAAGCTCTATCTTCTCTGTCAGCTTGTCCGCCTTGTTTTTTAGCGCCTTGACCTCTGATTCCATATTAACCATACGATTATATTCGTTCAGATGCTTTTTCATCGCTTCTGCTGTCTTTACCTCAGCTTCAAGCGCTGATGTGTCTATCCGCTCTTTTGAAAGGCAGTCCTGCGCTGTTTTCATATCGCCGTCAAGCTTTGCTATCTTTTCACGGTAGGTAGCTTCAGCGACCGCCAGCTTATCCGCATAGATTGTATCGAATGTACCGAGCTTTTCCTCAGCCGCCTTTATCTCCGCCTTTTTGCGCTCAATCTCAGCGATAAGGCTTTCCTTTTCGGCAGAAATACGGCTCTTTTCATTAGAAAGCTCTATTTCCTTCTCAGCCTCATAGCCCCTTACCTTGTTGTTATAGCTGTCCATAAAAGCTCTTGCACGGTCGATAAGATTGTTGTTGCGCTGTGCTTCCGTTATCTTTGCATATACGCCGCCAACATCATATTTGTCCCATTTTTCAGCGTCAAAATGTTCGGGTATGTCTTTTGCTATATCCTCGATGAACGCCCGCTTATGGCGCATTTCACGCTGAATATCCTGTCTTTCAATGAAATAATCGCCGTGATCGCTCTGAATGTCTGATAGTACCTGTAAAATGTTCTGCTGATAATCAACGCCGCTCGGTATCTCACCGAACTGTTCCTTTATCCAGTTCAGATCCCAGTCAAAATCTATCATATCAAGGATTATTCTGTTCTGCTCTTTTTCGGGGAGAGCGATAAACCTGACCGGATCTATCTGCAGTGGCGTGAATATCGACTGCAAGAAACTTTCGGGAGCAGGAACATCACGTCCGCCTTCCTTGATAGACTTGTAATCTGCCTGTCCGCTTCTCTTCTTGCGGTCTATGTACAATCCGCTGTCGGTTTCTATGATGATCTCGCCCTCATTCTCGCCTTTTTTGAGTACAAAAGAGCGGTCAGAGCGGTTTGTCAGCGCATAGCGTATAGCGTCAATTACAGATGTCTTGCCTGCGCCGTTCGTACCGGTTATCTCAACCGACTGTCCGTCAAGCTCGGTTTCCGATATGCCAAATAAGTTTTTGATCTTGATTTTTGTTGTTTTCATGCGTTACCTCCTAATGCATCGGGTGCTTTTCTGCTTTCAATCTTCTGTTTTTCTGCCAGTGAACAGTCCCAGCAAAGACTTTTGCCGTACTTATCGTATGACATCTGAGCTATCTGCTCGGCAGAGAATTTGCCGTTACCTGCTATTTCTTTTCCACAGTCGGCACAAGTCCTTTCGGTCTGAGCTATCTGTGGTACTGTCGGACGTATTCTCAGTCCTCCGACTGTTTCACGGCCGAATTTCACGGTCTGATCAAAATATACCTGTATGGCACGGCCTGCCCAGTCTTCTATATATGGAGCGTTGTACAGCTTCTGTATCTGCTTCATATTTGTCTTATTCAGTATAAACGGCTTCTGACCGTTCTTGAGGTGTGCCACTACCTCGTATTCTTTTTTACCGTTTACGCCTACTATTTCTTCACGGCGGACATAATCAATTACGACTACTATGTCCTGACCGTTCGGAAGCGAGTACGCTCCGAGGTAATTCGGATTCGTAAGCAATTTCCAATGCGTTTTTATTTCCGGCATTACTTTTTACCGTTCCTTTCTGCTTTTCTAAGCGTGTATATACACTTTCCGACTGCACTGTCAAACCGTTTACAGTCGCTGTAGCAGTGCGTCATACACACCGGTGCATATTTGTAGTACGGGCATAATACCCAGTTGTTATTTTGCTCTGCGGTCTTGCCGCAGTGAGAGCAGGTCATACGGCAGCCTCTTGTTTTATTTCTTCCATGCTGCTGTATTTTTTATTACACATCTCGGGAAGATTGGCACGCACTAATGCTTCTGCAAACGGCGGAGGCACTGCGTTACCACATCTCGCAATTTGCGCCGAGCGGCTATATTTTTTACCGTTTACATCAAAGTCGATTATATAGTCATCAGGAAAACCCTGCGCTCTGTACAGCTCACGAGGCTCAAGCATACGCATACCGATGTCAGCGATAAAATAGCGTTCACAGTCTATAAGCAACAGTAACACTTCATTGTCTGCGAGTTCATATCCGCAATAGTTGTTCAGCATTGCTCTGACATCTTGCCAGTGCCCGAGCTGTGTGCCTTCACCGTATTTGACTATTTCTGTATTTATCAACGCAAAATGTCCCGCACTCGTGCATTCAGTCGGTAACGGCTCTGTTAGTGATTTGCAGTCCTGATTATTACGAAATACACACAGATAGTGTTTGATAAGCGCATGACGCTCCTTTGTTGTTATCGTATGCAAAGGTTCATCTGCAGCTGAGCAACTATCTCCGCCATAATATTTTATAATGTTCGCCGATGTTACAGCGTATCTTGGACTCGCATCAACAGTCATCAAAGGCTGGCAGACCGACTGTCCTCTAACCTCACTCTTTGCTGTCTCGGAATGATACTGTATCAGAGAGGGAACGACAACGCCATATCCATGTTTTGATGTCACCGTTTTAAGCGGATCGCTTATGCTTTGTCCTCTGAATCCATTGCCTCCGTGATTTACAGTTACTATAAATGGATTTGGATTTTTAATAACAAATTTATCCATACCTTTTGTTATTCTACGCAGAGTGTTTTCTACAAGCGGCTTTTTTCGCCCGAAAATCGACTTGCACGGTATGCTCCAGTCAATACACTCAGCCGCCGTCCTATATGGTTTAAGTCCCACCCCATTAGTAGGCTCTGGGAAAACTATTGACTTGCCGTCACACCGTGCTACCATAAAAAAACGCTTTCGGATAGTAGGTGCGCCGTAGTCGCAGGCTCTAAGCTCACGCCACTTGACATTGTAACCGTAACGCTTAAGCGCATTAACAAAGCTGTTGAATGTTCTACCACTCTGCGTTACATCAGGGTAATTATCCTTTGTCAAAGGTCCCCATGTCACAAACTCTGGAACATTTTCAAGGATAATCACTCTTGGCTTGACAGTCGCCGCCCATCGCAATGCTATCCAAGCAAGTCCTCTGATATTCTTGCTGACAGGCTTTCCGCCTTTTGCACGAGAAAAATGTTTGCAGTCGGGAGATAGCCACATAAGACCTACTGGGCGTCCTGCGCATACCTCAGATGGCTTAACATCCCAAACGCTCTCGCAATAATGCGCTGTATACGGATGATTTATCGTATGCATTGATATGGCATCGGGATCATGATTTATCGCTATATCTACAGGTCTTCCTGTAGCCAACTCAATGCCTGTACTTGCTCCGCCCCCACCTGCAAAATTATCTACAATAATTTCATCACACAAGTTCAATTGTGCTCTTCCAAAATCCATACGCTGTCCTCTTTATCATTCTGCCCGCTTCTATCTGTTCTGCTATCAGCTGTACCGCATAATCAACCGTCAGCCTCTTGCCGTCCGGATTTCCCTCACGTTCGACTATCCGCCACAGCTTTGCGTGTGCCTTAGGTACTGCCGTCCAGAACTCGTCCTGTGTTATAGGTCCGATGAGAAGCATTACCTTCATTGCCAGCCAGTTATTATGCATCAGGATCGTATTCATTATCAAGTCCCGTTCCTTTCAGATCAACCATCTCGGCAAAATCATCATAAGCGCAAGGTCGCACGTCAAGAAGCGTAAGCTGTTCTCCTGCTGCATCTATCATTCTTGCTGTTCTGCCTAAATCGGTTGTTGCCGCTAAGATGTTTTGATTTTTCTTCATTTCAAAGAGCTTGTTTAACTCATGCTTATATCCATACTGATCCATACAAACACGATATGCTTTAGGATGTGTTTGTCGAAGAACAGAAAGATGGTTATCTTTGAACTGAATATCCGTACCGCAAAACATACATCCGTTGCGCTTGATATACTTTTCTTTGCCATCCTTATCGGTGTATGTAATGTCATAAAGGTTTGAATACTCTACATCATATTTATGGATATACTCCCAAATGTCATCATCGGTCCACATCGCAATCGGCGATACATGATAGAATGAGCCATCTTTAACATGAGGTCTATGGCTTGCAAAAATATGACCTCTTGTTGCTACATTTACCATTCTTGTATGACTCTCTGCCGCCATAAGTCCCTTTATAATAACATCGCAATCAAGCTCTGCCTGTATTTTTTCACTCGGTTTCTTTTTGAGTAACGTGCAACAATGCTGAGAGTATTTACATTCTCTCAATGTGTCGTAATACTCTTTCAGTTCATCTTTTTCCGAAGCAGTGTCTGAGTATTTCAAAAAGCATTCGATGTTTATACGATGCGCATCAAGTTTTGACGCAGATTTACCGAGAAGCGGAGCGCCATATTGCTCCAAGCAGTATGCAAATGTCATCTTTGTACCGATTGGGAAGCAATTAGAACGGTCAAGGATATATCCTCTCTTTTCTGCCGCTTTAATCAATGCTTTTTGGCCTTTCAACTTTCCGTCCGGCTTTAAGATTTCATCAAGTGCGTTTTCTTCTTCAAGTTGCTGTACTATCTTTTTTGCGAAATCGTATCTAAGTTCAGGCTCTTTTAACTCAAGAAACTTAGTTTCTTTGAAGCGTTCTCCGAAGTGTTTCTTGCCATAGCTCCGTGCAAATTTCAAGCTCTCAGGAAATTCAACGCCTGTGTTACCGAATATGCAGAATGTTTTTAAAAACTCTGTTGGCAAAAAGCGTTCTATAAGATCAGCAACCACCGTGCTGTCTTTTCCGCCCGAAAAGGCAATCGCCACATTGTGACGGCTCAGAGCATACGCTTTTCTGAGAACATCCACAGATAGATGTATTTTCTCTTCAAGAGGCTTTTTCTGCGCCTCGATTATTTCTTTAAAGGTGTAATTGTCTTTTATCAATTGACTTTCCTTTCCGAATGTGATATACTCATCACAGTAGCACTTTTATATTTATTTCTTTGGCTGTCCTTGTGACAGCCTTTTCTTTTATGCCGATTCTCTGCCGATAACCTCATAAACCACTTTGCTTATGTTTGTCATACTGTAACACGTTTCACTTTGCGTATGTCCTTTTCTATGATAGTGTGTTTCTGTCATATCGAAAAGGTATGCATTACAGCTTTCAAACACAAAC
>ULQO01013262.1_pt1 | contig 10369 bp, 8 predicted proteins | sample 1954601 | NCBI WGS metagenome assembly ULQO01 (sample SAMEA4835658, study PRJEB28245) | human gut metagenome | biome: gut microbiome; material: fecal sample | place: Denmark | collected 2008
CCAAGCTGAGCCACACCCCGTTGTTTATCTGTTTGTCATCTCCGTGACGACAAAAGTTATTATATTACAAGGTTTTCAAAAAGTCAACATGTTTTTTGAATTTTTTTAAAGAAATTTTTATTTTTCTTTTTCTTGTAAAAGACACGCATTTTTGCCCTTTTTTCAGCAGAAATACGTGCCACCTACTCTAATCCAGATAATGAATCGTAAACTCCGTATTCCCGTCCCGATCCATCTCCATAATAATATAACTGCCTTTTCTGCCTTCCTGCCGTGGAAATGCCAGACTGCCCGGATTCAGCACTGTAATATCACCAAACTTTTTCAGATACGGTCTGTGTGTATGACCAAACATCACGATATCTGCATTTCTCGATCTTCCCTCATCCAGGATCCGCTCTACACCAAGAGACACCGAATACTGGTGTCCATGTGCCATAAATGCTTTTTTCTTGCCAAAATAAATCTCCATCTCCCGGAGATTGCGTGAGAAGAAATCATTATTCCCAGCCAGTATATACGCCGGACATCCGCAGAATGCCTCAATATAGTCTTCTCCGCCCTCTGTATCCCCGAGATGCACCAGATAATCAATCTTTCCAGCTTCCATGATTGCCCGGTCAAATGCAGTATGTCTTCCATGTGTATCACTAATAATCAATACTCTCATAACTTTTTCTCCATGATCTGTCTCATCATCCGAAGCGCTTCTCCTCTGTGGCTGAGTTCATTCTTCTTTTCCAGTGCAAGCTCTGCCGAGGTACAACCGTATTCCGGCAGGAAAAAGATCGGATCGTAGCCAAATCCATTTGCTCCGGCGATTTCGTAACCAATACATCCTTCCATCGTTCCACGGACAACCTCTTTGTCCCCGTTCGGGAATACTGCCGCCACCGCACAGACAAACCTTGCTGTACGCTGCTTGTCCGGTACGCCCTTCATTCTTGAAAGCAGGAGGCTGTTCTTGATATCATACGAAGTATTGGTTCCTGCATAGCGCGCAGAATAGATTCCCGGTTCTTTATTCAGATAATCGATTTCCAGTCCGGAATCATCTGCCAGCACAATCGCATCCATCGCCCTCACTTCCGGAAGCTCTGCGATCGCTGAGGCTTTGATCATCGCATTTTCCTCAAAGGACTTTCCATCCTCTACGATATCAATGTCAACCCCGGCTTCCTTCATAGAAAGGATCTCCATCCCCAGATCCCGCAAGATCTGGCGGATCTCTGTCATTTTATTCTTATTACCCGTTGCAAAAATAATTTTCATCTGTAAATTCTTCTTTCTCTTACTGTTTTGGTTCTTTTGGGCGTTTCGGTGGCTTCGGACCTAAGAACTGATAAAAATAGGTCTTCAGCATACCATTATATATCTTCCGGTTCTTATCTGCTTTTCTTCCGAAATAACGTTCTGCATCCTCGTAACTGGTGATCATATATGCAGACCAGCTATCCAGCTTTTTAAAACTCTCACCAAATTCTCTGTATAACTGCGGCAGATCCTTTTTATCCTCCAGTCGCTCGCCATACGGCGGATTTGTAATGATAAAGCCATACTTCTTCGGGTGGCTTAAATCCTTTACCGCTCTTTCCTGAAAATGGATCAGATGGTCAACGCCTGCATCTTTGGCATTCTGTCTTGCTGCTTTTACTGCCTCCGGATTCAGGTCATATCCCTGAATATCAACCTGTACCTTCCGGTCGATCACATCATTTGCCTCATCCATTGCATCATACCATGCCTTTTTCGGAATCAGGTTCACCCATTCTTCTGCTGTAAAGGAACGGTTCATCCCCGGTGCAATATTAGCTGCCATCAAAGCCGCTTCGATTGGAAATGTTCCACTTCCGCAGAAAGGGTCTACCAGGATCCGGTCCTTGTGCCACGGTGTCAGCATGATCAGTGCGGATGCCAATGTCTCTGTGATCGGTGCCTTTACGGTCATCTGACGATAACCTCTCTTATGTAAAGATACGCCGGAGGTATCTATCCCGATCGTCACGATATCTTTCATCAGAAATACACGGATCGGGTAAGCTGGTCCATCCTCCTGGAACCATTCTATCCCGTAGATCCGTCTCAGCCTTTCTACCATGGCTTTTTTCATGATCGACTGAATATCTGACGGACTGAACAGCTTACTCTTTACAGATGCAGCCTTCGTCACCCAGAACTTTCCGTTCTTCGGAATATAATTCTCCCACGGAAGTACTCTTGTTTTCTCAAATAATTCATCAAATGTCTCTGCTTTAAACGAACCAACCTTAAGAAGGATTCTTTCTGCTGTCCGAAGGAACACGTTCGCATCGCAAATCGCCTGTGCATCTCCCCAGAAGCATACTCTTCCGTCTTCTACTGTTGATATCTCATATCCTAAATCCAGCACTTCCCGCTTCAGAACAGCTTCCATTCCGAAATGGCAGGGTGCTATCAGCTCCATCTTTTCCATTCTTTTTCCTTTCTCTACTCTGCAATCTGTTATAAACTATATTACGTTTTTCGGTTGCCTTTTGTCAAGTAGTGCGCTTGTACCACAATTTTTTTTAGGAACCAGATTGCTACACCAAAAACAGAAAAGCAGCGGAATCCAAACCGCTGCTTTTCCATTCTTAACTGCTTTGCACTTTTTAATACTTATCACTTTCGTTATGGCAGGACTTTGAGCTGTCATATGCATTACGGTCTGATTCATATGCATTCTTTGCATTCCGGTTAGTCGTATTTTTACCGGATGCATTTTTATTGCCTGAATTTTTATTTGACTGATTCTTGCCGGAAGCATTTTCAGCATACGCATTCTTATTGGATCCATATGAATTTTTGTTTGTACTGTTTTCTGAAGCATTATAATTTTTTGCCATTGATAATTCCTCCTGACATTTTTTTGTACAAACATAGTATCTATCCTTTTCGTATTTTTATACATTTTTATTTTTATCTTGATTTTTAAATCGGTTTATATTATACTTTGTCGTGTAGAGATTTATTTTCTACAACCCCTTATTAATTATTTATACTCCCCTCAAACGCTCGATAGCTCCCCTATCGAGCGTTTAACGTTATATAACAGGCAGATCCTTTTTAAGTACTTGAACCTGCCATATAGAACATATAATCAAAAAGCCGGAGACATAAGCTTCTTTTCATTGCAGAAGAATCTTATACATCCGGCTTTTTTAATTACCATCGCCTTCTCAGCATTCTGACCAGCAGTATGATCACCAGAAGAGGAATCAGTACCGGTGCAATCAGGCTTACAATCCCACTTATCACCGCAAAGATCACAACGATCACAGCCACAACCACAAGAATCAGCAGAAGTCTCTTCCACCAGCTGTCCAGGCTCCACACATGGATATTGCTGCTTTCTTCTGTGCTGCTGTCGCCTCTGTAGGTCCTTCCATCCGAATCATAGATCACATCTTCTACACTTTCTTCTCTCTGCGCATCCACGATCGTCTTCGCAAGAATCCACGGATCTCCAAGTTCCGCCAGTACCTCACTCTCCGTTCTTCCTTTTCGGATCTCATCATCAATATACTGGCCGTAGTAGTTCAGATTCTCCTGCAGCACCTGTGGTGTCACACCGGAAGAAAGTTCAATTCTCAGTTTTTCAAGGAACTCTGCTTTCGTCATCTTTCTTTCTCCTCTATTCTCATCATTTCATTGTTTATAATTATATTCTGATGATACCAGGGTCAAAAGATCAGAAATCCAATGCAAGCTTGCTTGCAAGAGGATTTTTGACCTCTTGACCCCAACATCATTCTGATACAAAAATGCGCCTGTGATCATTACCCGCAACATCTTCCCTGTATCACAGTGCACATCCCGCCGGAGGCTTTCTATATCCGGAAATAAATTTCCGGATATAGAAAAGAACCTCAGACTTAGAGTAGCATAATTTCTGCTTCTTTCCAAGTCTAAGGTCCTTAAATTTCTATAAGAATTTTATATGTATTTTCTAAACTTCAAATAAAAGATCTCCGTAAGAAGGCATTGGCCATACTTCTTTATCCACGATCATTTCCAGTTCATCTACCGGTGTACGGAGTCCTTCCATAGCCGGAACTACGCTGAAGTGATAGAATTCAGACTGTACTTTTCCTTCTTCTTTTCCTGCTGCTTCTTCTGTGACTGCTTCCAGTTTCTTAAGGGCAGCCTTTGTTTCTGTCAGAAGTCCTGAGATGTCAGCAAGCATTTCAGCCTGTACAGATGCATCTGCTCCGGCTTCTTTTACTGCAAGAACCGTATCTGCAAGCTCTTTTGTATATTTTACAACTGCAGGAATGATCTGTTTTGCAGCAATATCGATCATGGCCTTTGCTTCGATATTGATTGCCTTTGCATAGTTCTCGTATTTGATCTCTGCACGGGATTCCAGTTCTGCCTTGGTAAATACACTAAATTTTCCGAACAGTTCTACCGCTTTGTCAGTTGTCAGTGCCGGGATTGCTTCTACCATGGACTTGATATTCGGAAGTCCTCTCTTTTCTGCTTCAGCTACCCATTCGTCAGAATATCCGTTGCCGTTGAAGATAATTCTCTGATGATCTGTCAGATATTCTTTGATCAGGATGTGTACAGCTGTATCAAAATCATCTGCTTTTTCCAGGACATCGCATGCCTCTGCAAATGCCTCTGCTACGATTGTATTCAGTACTACGTTTGATCCTGCAATGGAATCGCGGGAACCTACCATACGGAATTCAAATTTATTTCCGGTAAATGCAAATGGTGAAGTTCGGTTTCTGTCGGTTGCATCCTTTGTAAGATCCGGAAGGGTTGTTACACCTGTTTGCAGCTTTCCACCATTCAGGCTGTGTGTTGCCTCACCTGTACTGAGAAGCTGTTCTACAACGTCCTGAAGCTGTTCTCCAAGGAAGATAGAGATGATTGCCGGCGGTGCTTCGTTTGCTCCAAGTCTGTGGTCATTTCCCGGATCGGCAGCCGATTCACGAAGCAGATCTGCGTGTACATCAACTGCTTTCAGGATACATGCCAGTACCAGAAGGAACTGTACATTTTCATGAGGTGTCTTTCCCGGATCCAGCATATTGATTCCGTCATCTGTTGTGATAGACCAGTTGTTATGCTTACCAGATCCGTTGACTCCTGCAAACGGTTTCTCGTGAAGCAGACATTTCAGTCCATGCTCGCATGCTACCTTTTTCAGTGTCTTCATGATGATCTGGTTGTGATCCACTGCAATATTGGCCTCTGCATAGATCGGTGCAAGTTCGTGCTGTGCAGGTGCCACTTCGTTGTGCTGTGTCTTCGCTGCAACGCCGAGTTTCCATAATTCTTCGTTGACATCTTTCATATAGGAAGCAACCCTCTGACGGATCGTTCCAAAGTAATGATCGTCAAGCTCCTGTCCTTTCGGCGGCATTGCTCCGAAAAGTGTACGTCCTGTGTAAATAAGGTCTTTTCTCTGTAAGAATTTCTTTGCATCAACAAGGAAGTATTCCTGCTCCGGTCCTACAGAAGGTGTTACTTTCTTTGATGTTGTATTTCCGAACAGACGAAGCAGTCTGATGGATTCTTTGTTGATTGCTTCCATAGATCTGAGAAGCGGTGTTTTTTCATCCAGTGCCTCACCTGTGTAAGAGCAGAATGCTGTCGGGATGCAAAGGATCGCTCCGGCTGCATCTTTTCTTACAAATGCCGGTGATGTACAATCCCATGCTGTATATCCTCTTGCTTCAAATGTAGCACGAAGTCCGCCTGACGGGAAAGAAGAAGCATCCGGCTCCCCTTTGATCAGTTCTTTTCCGGAAAAGCTCATCAGAACCTTTCCGCTTGGAAGCGGAGCTGAGATGAAGGAATCATGCTTTTCAGCAGTAACTCCTGTCAGTGGCTGGAACCAGTGTGTATAATGGGTTGCACCTTTTTCGATTGCCCATTCTTTCATCTCATGTGCAATTACATCTGCTGTCTCAAGATCCAGCTCTTTTCCTTCTTCAATTGTCTGTTTTAATTTTTTGTATACTTTTTTCGGAAGTCTCTCCTGCATTACTGCATCGTTAAAAACATCTTCGCCAAAAATTTCTGCCACGCTTAACCATCCACTACTCATAATTACCTTCCTTTCTCTAACGCAAAAAAACGAGGAAGCTCCACTTTGTGGAACTTCCTCGTTCATTGTGATCTCTGTTATTTAAGATATATTTACGATACTCTTTTTTCTTTCAAATTTCAAGACCAATTTTTTAATTTGTGTATATTTTCACAAAACTTCATAAGTTTTCAACTTCTTTTTCAACACTTATACCAGTCACTTCTTAGACCTCGAACAGCAGATCTCCGTAAGAAGGCATCGGCCACATATTCTTGTTGACGATCATTTCCAGTTCATCCACTGGTTTTCTTAAAGCTTCCATTGCCGGTACAACTTTCTGCATGAAGAAGAATGCCTGTTCTTTTCCTTCTGTCTCCGGTACTTCTGCCACAACAGTTTCCAGTGCTCTGAGTGCTTCTTTTGTGTCTTTCAAAAGATCAGCCGACTGTACAAGAAGCTCTTCCTGTACACCTGTATATGCTGCAGCGCTTGCCTGTTTTACCTGGTTGATCGAATTAGCCAGCGAAGTTACATATTGGATCACAGCCGGGATAATATGCTTGCTTGCGATATCGATCATGGAACGTGCTTCAATGTTGATTGCCTTTGAGTATGCCTCATATTTGATCTCTGCACGGGATTCCAGTTCTGCACGGCTGAATACATCGAATTTTTCAAACATTTCAACCGCATTGTCATATGTCAGACATTCAATAGACTCTACCATGGTCTTAATATTCGGAAGTCCTCTTCTTTCGGCTTCCTTCACCCACTCATCAGAATATCCGTTGCCATTGAATACAATTCTCTGATGTTTGGATGCATATTCCTTGATCAGATCATGGACTGCAAGATCAAAATCTTCTGCTTTTTCGAGTACATCGCAGGCATCAGAGAAGGACTCAGCCACGATTGTATTTAATACTACGTTCGGTGCTGCCACCGAGTCTCTGGATCCTACCATACGGAACTCAAATTTATTTCCTGTAAATGCGAATGGTGAAGTACGGTTTCTGTCAGTTGCATCCTTTGCAAAATCCGGGAGCGTACTTACACCGGTATGTAATTTGCCGCCTTTTAAGCTGTGTGCAGCTTCTCCGGTATCAATAAGCTGTGCAAGCACGTCTTCAAGCTGTTCTCCGAGGTATGCGGAAATAATTGCCGGCGGTGCTTCATTTGCTCCAAGTCTGTGATCGTTTCCTACGTCAGAAGCAGATTCACGGAGCAGGTCTGCATGCAGGTCTACTGCACGGAGAATACAGGTCAGAACCAGAAGGAACTGAATATTATCATGAGGTGTCTTTCCCGGATCCAGAATGTTGATCCCATCATCTGTAACCAGTGACCAGTTATTATGCTTTCCGGAACCATTTACACCTTCAAACGGCTTTTCGTGTAACAGGCATTGAAGATTATGGCGATATGCCACTTTCTTCAGCGTCTCCATGATCAGCTGATTATGGTCAACTGCTACGTTGCACTGTGCATAGATCGGCGCAAGCTCATGCTGTCCAGGTGCCACTTCGTTGTGCTGTGTCTTTGCAGCTACACCCATCTTCCAGAGTTCTTCATTGACATCAGTCATAAATGCTGCAATTCTCTCACGGATCGCACCAAAATAATGGTCATCCAGTTCCTGTCCCTTCGGAGGATTTGCTCCGAATAATGTACGTCCTGTAAATACAAGATCCTTTCTCTTAAGATATTTTTCTCTGTCTACCAGGAAATATTCCTGCTCAACTCCAACAGATGGTGTAACCTTTTGGGACGTTGTGTTTCCAAAAAGACGCAGAAGACGGATGGATTGTTTGTTGATTGCTTCCATAGAGCGAAGAAGAGGTGTCTTCTGATCCAGTGCTTCTCCGGTATAGGAACAAAATGCCGTCGGTATATATAAAATCGATCTTTTCCCATCCGGACTCTTTTTAACAAATGCAGGCGATGTACAATCCCACGCTGTATAACCTCTTGCTTCAAATGTGGAACGCAGTCCTCCTGACGGGAAGGAAGATGCATCCGGTTCTCCTTTGATCAGCTCTTTTCCCGAAAACTCCATCAGGATCTTTCCATCTGACTTCGGTGCTGAAATAAACGAATCATGCTTTTCAGCTGTTGCTCCTGTAAGAGGCTGGAACCAGTGCGAATAGTGAGTGGCACCCTTTTCAATCGCCCACTCTTTCATCTCATGTGCAATAACGTCTGCTGTTGCAGCCTGAAGCTCTTTACCTTCTTCAATCGTCTTTTTCAGCTCTTTGTAAGTCTTCTTCGGAAGTCTTTCCTGCATAACAGCATCATTGAAGACGTTTTCTCCAAATATTTCTGCTACACTAATCCATTCGCTCATCCCATGTACCTCTCTTTTCTACTACTCATTTTCTACTACTTATACAAAACGGTCGTTTTTTGATTCAAATAAAGGAGTCTTGCACTTACGCAAAACTCCTTTTATACCGTTTTCTTCGGACGCCTTTGTCCATGATATTATCAAAAATCAGACTATTCAGCTTTTCCGTCAGAACCGAACAGAATCATTTTCTCTTTTACTTTTTCAACGATTGCATCTGCACCCGGTTTCAGAAGTTTACGTGGATCGTATCCTTTTCCTTCAAGATCCTTTCCTGCTTCAATGTATTTGCGGGTAGCTTCTGCGAATACCAGCTGACATTCTGTATTAACATTGATCTTAGAAACTCCAAGGTCAATTGCTTTCTTAATCATATCATCCGGAATTCCTGTACCTCCGTGAAGTACGAGCGGAAGTTCTCCTGTGAGCTCCTGAACTGCTGCAAGAGTCTCAAAGCTGAGTCCTTTCCAGTTTGCCGGATATTTTCCATGAATGTTACCGATACCTGCTGCAAGGAAATCAACGCCAAGGTCTGCAATCATCTTACATTCCTTAGGATCTGCGCATTCGCCCATTCCTACAACACCGTCTTCTTCTCCACCGATAGAACCAACTTCTGCTTCGATAGAAAGTCCTTTTCCATGGCAAAGTTTAACAAGTTCTGTAGTCTTCTCAATGTTTTCTTCGATCGGATAATGAGATCCGTCAAACATAACTGATGAGAATCCTGCATCTATACATTTCAGGCAGCCTTCATAGCTACCATGATCAAGATGAAGTGCAACCGGAACCGAAATGTCCATTTCTTTGATCATTCCATTTACCATTCCTACAACTGTTCTGTATCCAGCCATGTACTTTCCTGCACCTTCAGACACACCAAGAATAACCGGTGATCTTAATTCCTCAGCTGCAGTCAGAACTGCTTTGGTCCATTCAAGATCGTTGATATTAAACTGTCCTACTGCATAATGACCTGCTTTTGCTTTTTTTAACATCTCTGTTGCTGAAACTAACATTTTGTATTCCTCCACTTCTCTGTTAAAGGCTTTTATAGGCTGACCCCCAGGGGAATCGAACCCCTGATTCGACCGTGAGAGGGTCGCGTCTTGACCGCTTGACCAGGGGGCCAGATGTATGTTCATTAGCTGTCTGGCTAACTCACTTGCTTAGTATAACGTACTTCTTTTCATTTGACAAGACCTTTTTTTATTTTTTTACTGTTCCTCTTCCGGAACTACGATTTTAAGCGCCTGTTTCGCGTTCTTGATGCAGACACTGTCGTGTTCCCCACCGAACTCTCCATCCAGCGTCCATGGGATCTCTTCCACTGATTCAAAATGGATCTCACCTGTCTTAAATGAATAAATGTGCTTCGTATTGATCTGGCTGCTCAGAAGCGCCCCAATGATCTCCTGAAGCGCGAGCGGGTTCTTCGGTGTCCGGATCAGGGTAACCTCAAATTCTCCGTCATCAAAAACCACATTCTTCCCGATCATATTACGGAAACCGCCAACAGATCTGGAATTCGTCACCATACCATAAATAAATTCGTCCTCAATCGTTTCTCCGTCATGTGTCACTTTTAATTTATATGACGGGATATCAAAAATTCTGGTTGCTCCTTCCAGCACATATGCCAGATGTCCCAGAACATTCTTCATTTCCTGCTTTGTCTCATAAGATACATCCGTGAAGAGTCCGAATGCTGCAATGTACACGAACACATCTCCGTTAAACCGTCCGATATCACAGGGAAATTCTTTTCCCCCTGCAGCTGTACTTGCCGCCTGGAGAAGATTCTTCGGGATATGGAGACTGCTCGCAAAGTCGTTGGTCGTTCCTGTCGGGATGTAACCGACCGGAATCTTTTTTTCTCTCTTCATCATTCCGGTTACGACCTCATCAAGTGTTCCGTCACCACCACTGCAGATCACACGGTCATACTCCTCTGTAAATGT
>ULQO01051801.1_pt1 | contig 10340 bp, 8 predicted proteins | sample 1954601 | NCBI WGS metagenome assembly ULQO01 (sample SAMEA4835658, study PRJEB28245) | human gut metagenome | biome: gut microbiome; material: fecal sample | place: Denmark | collected 2008
ATTCTCCGGTATCCGGCAAAATCCAAGAGCCAGAATACAGCTTCTTTTACACTCATTCCGCCAAATACACGCAGGAAATCTATCTGTGAGCCGCCATTGTTTCCCTTATCAAACTGCCTTGACCACCTGTACCAGTGGCTTCTGTCATAGATACGGATTGAGTCCATTTCCTTTAAGGTGTGATATTTTCCAATCCTCTTTACGGTATAACCGAGGCTTTCTGCGACAGCACAGAGGTCTACGCTCTTTGCTATGGCAAGTTCCTCCTCTGTAAATCTTCCTTCCATACTCTCACCTTGCCTTTCCCTGCTCTGCCACAAGCGGTGACTTAATATCAAGGTTCCTGTAATCCGTACTGAGTGTAATTCTTGGATTATCAATCATTCCCTTTTCCTTGAAACTAAAGAAGGCACGGTTATCTCCTCCCACGATGATATGATCCAAAAGCGGGATTCCGATAAGCTCACACAGCTTATTCATACGGTCTGTCATCATCGTGTCTGCCTTACTGGGAAATATATTTCCTGACGGGTGGCAGTGGATCAACATCATACTGGCAGCATTACTTAAAATACTTGCCTTGAATAATTCTCTTGGGTGTGCCATCGCTTCATTCAGCGAACCAACACTTGCAAAATGCACATTGATAGGCTTTAGGTCGGAGCTGAGATTTACAACACACACCACTTCCCTGTCGAACTGGCACATACAGTCTCCCATTATGGCAGCTACTTCCTCCGGCTTGTTAAAGGACTGCTCCGAATAAATCGGAGCCTCCTTTACAAGCCTTATGGATACAACATCAAGTTTGAAGTCGTTCTTCTCTGTCACCAGAATCCGCCTCCTCTCCAAACTCAATACGGATAATAAAGTCACCTTTCTGGCTGTTTATAAGAGCAATCAGTTCTTCTACTGTAAGTTCCTGCTCCATAGCTGCCTCCTATCTCGCCTTTTCCTTTGCATCATATACAAGCTGCGGCTCTGCCACAATACCGTCCAATCTCTTGTTCGGTGTATCCGTTGCAAGTGTGAGTTTCCTTAAATCTTTATCATAGTGATATACCTGATTGGAAAGTCTTTCTTCCAATGCCACCTCCTGCATATTCACCTCTGCCACCATCTGTGCAAGCTCCTCCGGTTCAGTCAGTTCAGTAGACACCGCAAGGACTTCGTGTACACTTGAAGGCAGGATATACAGGTCACTTTCAAGGTTTTCTGCCAGTTCGTGAAGCTCATTCTCATAAAGCATTGTCACTGCTCCGTTAATTCCCCTGTCATTGGAAATTACCCAGAGTGTCTGCTCCGGTGGAACTTCACTAATCATCATCTCTGCTATTTCCTCTGGCATTCCGTCCCTTAAAAACATATCTTTCATAACATCATTCATACTTCTTACCTTTGGCGGGAAAATTCTTCTTGTGTTCTCAGCCGCACACTTAAAAAGCTGCTCCTCATTCATACCCAGTCTTTTTGCAAGGCTGTTCGTGACATTTGTACTCTGAATGCCTCTGTCATCGACATTTACCACAACTTTATAGATAATGGAAAGGTCCTGAAACTCCCTGTGTGGAACCTGCTCCAGAAATGACCTGTTCTGTTCCGTATTAACAAGCTGGAATACTACCTTTTCATTGGCGTCCCCGTATAAGCTGTCAAAATCAACAACGGGTGGTTTCTGGGCTAATGCTCTTATCATAAGGTCACCTGCCGCCATCAGTGTTTCCTCAAGATCACCACAATTCTGGTATTTCTTGTACATATCGTTGATATAAATAGTAGGAGAAATATTAGTATCTTTTCCTCTGATACTGATACCGTCATAAGTCATATTTACCTTTTCCACAGGCATAACTACAAGCTCCATACCTTTGAAGTTATCCGGCATATAGTCCATAAACTTCTCTTTTACTACTTCCTTAAAAATCTCATAATTCATCATATCTGCTTATCCTCCAAATAAACTGCGAAAATATGCTTCGCAGATTTTCTCGTTATCGCGGCAGTCGCCAAATCCCCATACAAGTATGCTCACTTGGCTCGTTGCTCACGTAAAAAAGCGGGGGAACATAAGTCATTGGCTTACATTCCCCCGCAAGGTTGATTATTCTTTATTTTCTCTTTTTCTTTCTTCCACGAAGTCCTGCTCCGATTCCTGTGATAAGTGCAAGTGCTCCAATACCAAGATAAAGAAGTGGATTTGCATTATCGCCTGTCTGTGGAAGTTTTGGTTCTGTCGGTACATTGACAAGTGAAAGTGTTGTTACTACAACATCCGGTGCATTGTCATCATATCGAAGTGTTACATCGTGAGCTGTTTCATCAAGGATATATCCGTCAGCAGCCTTTACCTCAACCACTGTATAATGGATATCTTCCTTGAATGAGCCGTCCTCATTGTAAGTACAGATTGGAAGTTCCTTGCTCTCTGCGTGACCATTCTTGTCAGTTGTGAGTGTATCAAGTACATTTCCGTCCTTGTCCCTTACTTCAAATACAACGCCTTCAATCGGCTTTCCGGTTACTTTGTCCGTTTTCTCAATGACAATTTTTCCGACTGCCTGTTCGTCCTTCATAGATACCTTCTGGATTTCTGCTGTTTCCTTTACTTCAAAGGTTACATCACTAGCCACCTTATATCCATATGGAGCACTCTCCTCACGGAGTGTGTACTTTCCGGCTGGAAGTCTTTCAATCATATGAGTCTTTCCTGCCTCAGATGTCCAGCTTTCAACCAGCTTCCCATTCTCATCAATCACTGAAAGTTTTGCACCCGGCAATTCTTTCTCTCCGGTAATATCAGTCTTTGAAATCTCCACCTTAATCGGTGCATTTTCAAATGCTGCCTCAAACTCGATAACCTTTACCTTATCTCCCTGATATGAAGCATCCACATCAAATGTCTTATCAGACTTAACATAGCCCTTTGGTGCTTCAATCTCCTTGACATAATACTGTCCAAGCGGAAGATCAGAAGTAAATGTTACTTTTCCATCCTTGCCTGTTACTGCTCTTTCAATCTGTGTATCTGCCTTTACGATTACCTTACCGTCCTTGTTTACGATGTCCTCTTTCGCAAATAAGCCAAATACAGCACCTTCAAGGGCTTCCTTAGTCTCTGAGTCTGTCTTGGTTACAGTAATCTGAACTCTCTGACGCTCATTTGTCACATCCATTCCTGCGAAAACAACCTTTGTATTCTGGTCGATATAGGAAAGGTCAGCGTCAATCGGTGTATCATCCAGTACAAATCCCTCAAGTGTCTTTGTTTCCACAAGGTAATACTTGCCAAGTGGAAGGTCATCAATTCTTGCGATACCCTTATCATTTGTCACGATAGTTGCCACCTTGTCTCCTGCCTTATGATATACAGTGTTAAGTCCGTCAGCACTTACGATGTCCTCTTTTGCATATACATCAAAGGTTACTCCTGCAAGACTGTCCTTGAAGAAGTTGAAAATAAAGTCATACCAGTAACCCTTCATAAGAGTGGTATCTGTCACAAATTCCCCGTCCTTATTGATAACGATAGAACCTGTAGGCACTTCGTCCTTCATTTCTACTTTCTGTACCTTTCCGGTATCCTCTACTGTAAACTGGATATCTGTTGCTTTAAGGTATCCGTATGGAGCAAATTCCTCTCTGAGTGTATAAGTCTCCCCGACAACCAGCTTTTTGATGATATGAGGTTCCTTTGCGTCAGATGTCCAAGTGTCGATCACATTACCGTCCTTATCAAGCACGGTAAGTTTTGCCCCTGTAAGCTCTGCCCCGCTTGTGATGTCAGTCTTTGTAAACTCAAAGGTTGTAGGAGTATTTTTATACTCACTGTTATAAACAGCAGTCTTTACCTTCTGTCCCTGATACTCTGTATCAAACTTCACCACTTCATTATTTGTCACATATCCTGCTGGCTTTTCAATTTCCTTTGCAACATATTTGGCAAATGGATAATCCTTAACAAAAGCAATCATTCCATTTTCATCGGAAACTGCCTTTTCAAGAAGTGTACCCTTTTCAATGATAACCTTGCCATCTGCATTTTTGATATCCTCACCTGCATAAAGACCAAATACTGCCCCTGCGATTGGTGTATTATCTTCTGCGTCCAGCTTCGTAACCGACATAGCAAGTTTCTGTCTGTCATTAGAAAATGTCAGGCTCTCCTTGATAACCGGAGTCTTATCATCTACATAAGTGAATGTCACTTTCTGCTCATTCGGATTTAATACATATCCGTATGGTGCTTCTACTTCTACAACCCTGTACTGTCCAAGAGGAAGATTCTTTGCTACTGCCTTTCCGTCCTCTCCTGTTACAAGTGTGGTCACAAGGTCGCCCTTGCTGTAATACTTAATGCGGTTGCCGTCTGCATCTTTCTGGTTATCTGCTGTGTAAATATCTTCCGCAGCGTACACCTCAAATTTTGCTCCGGCAAGCGAGCTTTCCTTATAAATAAACTCTTTCTCATATGAGCTTGCAAGAAGTCCGCCCTTGAAGCCATCAAGTATCTCTCCCTTCTTTTCTACGGTAAGTTCTCCAAACGCAGGGGCATCGGAATATTCCACGGTAATGATTGCGTCATTGGTATCCCCGTCTGTCTCAAATGCTGTGTCAGTATCAACAGAAATGTTGACATACTTATTGTTTACCACATATCCAAATGGTGCAGACACTTCCTCAATACGGTAATTACCGATTTTAAGTGCTTCCGGTAAGATTAAATCCCCGTCCTCATCAGTAAAGAATGAAGTATGCTCTACCTTTGAAGGATAAGTTGTGTACTGCTTTACATATTCGTTCTTATCAATATTGAAGATCTTGAACTCTGCATTAGGCACAAGTACTGTCTGCTTTGTATCGGAATCTTTCTTGATAACACGGAGTTTTGCAGTAAATTCCCTGTCAAGGAATACTCTCCAAATCTGAGGCTCTGTTGGGTGGTTCTCTGTAATCTTTACCTCAAATGGCTTGATTGTTTTCATATTGTGTGGAGTCTTTGACTCTACTACCACATAAGTTCCATAAGGAATTGCAATGGATACTGCGTGTCCCTTACTGTCTGATGTGATTGTTGTTGCTCCGTTTTCCCCGATTACTACAGGAGTAGCCTTATCAAAGTCATAACTTCCATCTGCCTTTACGGATAAAGAAGATTTTAAGTATGCTGTGAACTCTGCACCTGCAAGCAGTCCTGCTTCAGTATCATCGCCATTGTCAGATACCTTGATAAGCTGGAATGGCTGCTTGATAACCTGCTCTGCTGATGTTGTGCTTCTTGATACCTCTGCTACAAGGTCTCCTTCGTAATCACATACCACATCGTGCTCCTCCTCATCTAAAAGGTAGCCCTCAGAAGGTGTGATTTCCTTTACATAATACTTACCAAGATAAAGGTTGTTTACCTCAGCTTCGCCCTTCTCGTCTGTAGTAAGTGTTGCCACAAGGTCTCCGGCATTGAACATAACACCTGTTGCTCCGTCCGGGTGGTTGATTGCTTCCCTTGCATAAAGACCATAAACTGCTCTGGAAAGTCTTGCATCTCCCTGTGGAACTGCCTTTCCTGTTTCCTTATCTACCTTGTAGATATGAATTTTTGCTGTAGTTCTGTCATTAGAAAATGTGTGGCTGAATGTTGCCTTTGCCTGTGTTTCCGGTAATACATTGAAGTTAAAGCTGTACACATCTTTGCTGTTTCTGATATACGCATATGGAGCCTGTGTCTCCGAGATATAATATCCATTAGAGGTTGGCAGATCCACGCTGTAGCTTGCCTTTCCGTCCTCACCTGTAGTTACTGTCTCAAGAGCTGTACCCTTTGTTACAATAACCTGTCCGGCATAATTCTTAATGTCATTTCCGGCATAAAGTGTATATTTGCCGCCATCAAGAGGGTTTTCTGTATCAGAGTCCTTCTTTACAACAGATACTTCCGCCTTCTGTCTTGTATTCTCAATCGTAGTTGATTCATACTGGACGGTAACTGTCTGGTCCTTATACTCAACTGCTACAGTCTGTGGTGTAGTATTGATTGTGTATCCGTCAATGCTCTTAATCTCAGTTACCACATAAGTTCCAAGATGAAGGTCTGATAATACCACCTGTCCGTCAGTTCCCGTTGTAAGGCTTTCTGCTACTACATCTCCTGCATTGTAAACCTTTGTATCGTCTGCCTTGTAAATATCTGCCCCGGCAGTCACCTTGAATGTCGCTCCCGGAAGTTTCTTTTTCTCATAAGTGAAATTGCTTCCGTTCCAAGAACTTAACACTTCACCCTCTTTATAGATTGTTATTGCTCCAAGCTGTTCCTTATCTGTTGCAAAGATTCCTGTTGTCTGTCCTGCTTTTACAGTAAGTGTATGAACCTTACCGGAAAGGACATATCCCTTTGGTGCAGTAATCTCTTTTACATAATAAGTGCCTGCAACAAGTGCTGCTGACTTTGCATATCCGTTGCCATCTGTTGTCATTGTCTGTACCAGATTATTACAATCGCTGTCAGAGTAAATGCCATAAACAGCACCGGAAAGTTTCACTCCGCTTGACTCATCTGTCTTTGTAAGTTCACCATATCCGATATTTTCTGTCTTAACCTTGATATATGCTCTGACCGGATCAGCGGTAGGCTTTTCCGATACAAACTCCTGATAGCCGATCTTTTTTGTAAGCCAATACACACAACTCGATGTTGTATCAACTCTTCCTGAATTAGATGTGAATTTACCCGTTGTTACTGTAGTATTCACATTCTTTGAAGAAATCGTAATAGTGTTATCAGACTTATCTATAGAATACCCTTCTATATCAAAATCAAAGTCTGATAATACTTCATTTGTATCTGTTAATTTTATTTCAAATCTTTGATTAACCTCATTCCATTTCAGTTCATAAGTATCTGCTCCACTTGGTCTTTTTGAAGCAAAACTTGGCAATATTGCATTATATGAATTATAAATGTTATCTCTTAATCTTTCATAATATTCATATGAAGACTCAGGATCAGGAGCTGTATTACACAATTTTTTTGCCGCTGAATCAGCATCATCAGTTCCAAATATATCTGCCATAATAATCCATACCATTGACTGTGTAGCAATATACTCATCACTTTGGTCATTGGTAGGTGCTGCAGCTTCATTTGTTCCATACCCGTAATACAGGCAATAGCTAAGCAGTTTCTGCTGTTCACTGGACATTTCTGTGCTAGGATTATCATAACTATTCATCAACTGACCACCATCAGCTCTCAATCCAAAATTCATACAATATGCTGCATTTCCATCCAGCACAGAATATAATATTTTCCCATTATTAAAGCTGGGATGCAATTCACTTACAATGCCTGAATTGCATACTGAAGCATTCCAAAACGCCATATTCGCCTGTGGACTAGCTGCAAATACTTTAATTACACCATTAGAACATAACGATGTAACAACAGATAAAAATGCCATTATCCAAGCAGTTATTCGTTTTATTTTCTGTTTCATATTCTCTTTGCCTCCTTAATTTACGCATAAAAAAAGAAAGACATAAGTTTTTGGCTTACATCTTTCTTCTCTATGCTTCTATTCTGTTTTATTATCTATGACATCGAAACTCGTAAAAGTCTGTGCCTCCTGTTGTGTATATTCCCTCATAACTGATATAGAATACCGGATCATTTTCCAGTAACAGCATACCAGCGATATACTCTGCAATCGCATCTTCTGTCGGCAATCGTTTCCCTGACAGGGTACTTGCTGTATTAAGGTCTGTTTCCACAAACACACTGTAATAAGACTGTTCCATACCGTCATAAGGATAATACTCATTATATTCTTCTTGCGTTATCTTCCCTGCCGCAAGAAGATTATCCAGGTTCTGCTGTGTGGTAATCATTCCGCCTGCCTGACATTTTGCAGTTGCAAGCGAAACTACATTCTGCGGATTGTATGCCGCAAAGCCGGACTCCTCATTGGAATTACCGCTTTCTTCCTTTTCGCTCTGACCTTCATTACTGTCAGAACTTCCGCCACCATTACCAAAATCAGTGTCATTTTTCTGTTCCGGTTCTTCTTTCGGGCTGGAATTATTATTATTCTGTGAAGCAGGCTCCCCTTTCTCTGCAACCTGCTCCAGCATACGATTTTCTTCTGGTTCAGTAGTCTGTACTTCTGACTCAGATTCCGCTTCACTTACAGCTTCTTGTGTAGCCTCTGTCTTTGTAACTGCTTCCGTAGCCTTTGCAGCTTCCTCAGTTGCCTTTATACTTTCCGTCTGTTTCTCTGTCTGATTACTGGCATTGTTTTTGCCGCCATTACAGGCTGTCATAGCCAAAGCCAGTATTACGGATAAAAAGATAATATTTATCTTCTTCATAAATTCCACCTATCCCTTCTCCGTAAGAGGGATAGGCTTTGTGTACCGTGCCCGTCCACTCTTACAGTGAACTATATATTTGTAATGCACGGGACACTTCGGTCTGTCCCGTATTCTGTGCATTTTAACCTCCTTGATTATACCAGTTTCTTAAATTTAAAGAAATACTTCACGAGTCTTCTGTTTTTCCTGTAAGCAGGAAAGAAGCCCTTTATCTTCATACTCTCACCTCCCCTCAAAATGTTCCCATTCTCACGAATGAAAGAAATACTCTTGCTACCATACAGAATAGAAGAAGAATTAACCTGACAAGTCCTAAGAACAGCTTTAATGCTCCAAGAACAATTTTAAGTATCCACTTGAGTATCTGTAAAATAGCGGTTCCTACGGCTCCTGCAATTCTTCTCATAATAATCAATCTCCTTTCGACATCCATCCCATTGCCAATCCTGCAACATCTGCGTCATTCATAACATCATCTTCCGGCTGTTCTTCCATATCTTCCTGTGGACTTGCAACCACTACTGGCTGGCTGTTCTTTACTCCAGCCAATGCTCCACCCAGTAATGATATGACCTCTTTTCTTGCCTCAGTCATTGCAGAATACTCAATTTCTTTTTTTATCTGTTCTATCTCGTCCCTCGTTACAAACTGCTCATATCGCTTTTCCTCTTTGGACGGAATATCGTCCTCTCCATAGTGGTCAATATAAAACTCACAGGCTTCAATCAGGAACTGGTTCTTTGACTTATAAATCTTTGGATTAAGCCCCTTTATGACCTCATTGATTTTAGCGTGTTGCGGATTGAGCAGGTTCAGTCGGAATGTGCTCTCCATAATGTGCCTTCGTGCCATATGACCACCTCCTATGCAAGTCTTTTAGCAGATTTCAGTCCCATAATGGCAAGCTGCTCATATCCTCTGGCATTTGCCTTTACATCAAGGATATAAGAGATATTCTTTGCATCGTGATTACTGAAATTCTTCATTACCACTGCTCCGCCACCTACAAATACAATCGGTGTGGTTTTAAGGTTATACCCAAACTCACGGATTGAGTTATATACCTTTTCAACAAAATCCTCTATCTCTGCTTTGATGATTGCAAAATATTCATCGTCTATATCAGACCTACCATATCGCATAATATTCTGGATTTCTGTTTCATCAACCTCTCCGTTGAGCTGTCTTACACACTGCTCATTGATAGAACGCATACAGGTAATAAGACCTCTTGGCACGGTAACACACTTTGATTCGTCTGGTGACTTGTTAATCACAGGCATAATATCTATTGTCCAGCTACCAATATCAACTACCAGTGTTTTCTTTGCCATAGTCGGTATCTTATCAACCACAGCCGCATAGCACTGTGGGAATACCGCCACATCATCAATCTCAATATGATATGCTTCATTCTCATATCGGAAATCAACACACTTATTCTTGGTAAGGTATTTGATAAAGTTATTTCTCTCTGCTCCAAATCTGGTAAGCGGAAGTCCTACTGCAAGAAATACCCTAGCATCGGATAATCCTCTTTTCTTCAATTCCTTTGCGACTGCTGCCAGTGTCAGAAGATAAAAGCTGTCATCCTCGACCTTTGTGTCTTTCACTTCCTGCCTTACTGTTCCAATCTTGTAATACTTGCCGTCATACTCAAGAACATCTCCAAAAAGTGCCGGAGTAGTTGTAATCTCCTTTACTCCTGTGACAAATACCTGAGTTACGGTTTTCATCATCGACCAGCCGTGGTCAATTCCTATCACTTCTAACTTGCTATTCATTTTTCTGTTCCTCCAAATCTTACAATTTTTATTCATACAGCTATCCGTACCTTTCGGTTTGTGTTTCTATCCTATTTTCTTTATCTTTGAAATATCTGCCAGCGATTTCATCGTATATTCTATCTCCCTCAGCCTTTGCTTTCATAAGACAAAACAAACAGATTGTTACAATAATTACTGCTACTACTATAAATA
>ULQO01026731.1_pt1 | contig 10319 bp, 17 predicted proteins | sample 1954601 | NCBI WGS metagenome assembly ULQO01 (sample SAMEA4835658, study PRJEB28245) | human gut metagenome | biome: gut microbiome; material: fecal sample | place: Denmark | collected 2008
AATCATTATGAAAACAAACAAACCATTGTTGTTAGTTGCCATCATACTGATGATGCCAGCTATCATACTAGCATTGAAAGTAGAGCCAACTAGTGATGAACAGATTACTGCTGTTGTATTTGGAATACTATCGGCTATTGTTAGTTATCTTAGTAGAGATTAATCTCTACTAGATGATGTTGCTCATTATCAACATTAAATACTTTGCAGTTGAAACGAAACAACTGTCAGTAATGCTACTGATTAGCGTAATTAAATACTTAATAGTCATGCCAGACGTTAAAGATTTAGCACAAGCTGCACAAGGTGGTGCTGCTGCTTCCGAGAATGTTAATGTAGTTAATCCAACTACTAGTGTTAACCAACCTGTTCAACCTACTGTTGATACAGATAACCAAAATTCTGCGCAAGTGGAAACCATTGATGATGTTGTTAAACGCATCTGTACTGATGGTCATAGTTATGTAATGACTACTGTCATTACTAATATTGATTGTCAAGAACGTACAGGTCGTAATGGCAATTCTTATCTAAATGCGTTTGTTACTATTGCTAGTCCTGTCAAAGGTGCTCAAAGTATGCCTGATGGTACACATCGAATGGGTATGCTTGGTGCTATTCAGATGCTATTCAATCAGATACTGCTTGTAATGCGCAAAGACAAGTTCTACGGTAGATTTGTCAACTATGTTGGCGAAGCTGCTGAAGCTGGTTTTGCTAGTATGTATCTGACTGGTGCTGCTGTCAAAGTTCTTTGCCAGTTTGTACCTGCTGGTGTACAAGACCGTAATCCGTTTACTCGTAAAGACAATCTTTACAATGTTGTGGATTATGACCGATATGTATATCATATTGTAGGTATCGAACAGCCTACTGACCCTGTTCTTGTTGGTGCATATAATGTACTTATCAAGCAGATTATGGATGATGCTCGTGCTGCCATTGCTGCCAAGCGTGATGCTAAAGCTAAAGCGGCTAGTTTTGTTGCTACTGCAATGAGTGATGACGATATGCTGTTCTAATGAACATAGTGCTACTGACCTTCGGGTTGGTAGCACTGATGTTATCAACAATAGCTTTGCTGATGCTGTTGCTAGTGTTCAACCTCGAAATGCTCATTATCAACATTAAATATATTGCAGCAAACGAACTTAACAGTCTGATAAGACTTGTCAATCAAGACCTAGCTGCAAGTTCTGATAACTCTTATCCTAATATTAAACATTATGAAAGTACATCGTATTATTACTACTATTGAAGTTGAGAATGATAATTCTATTACTTCTATTGAACTTATTAATCTTCATCCTGCTAATGCTGATATTCTTCTTGCTATTACTAATATTACTACTAATGGTAATGCTGATGATATAACAAAAGTATATGATAGTGTTAATAAGAGCAGACTTGGTATTGCTGGTAAATTAAAAGGTATCGCTCGTATTATTAATGATAGTCTTGATAATTATGAATTTAATGTAGTTACTGATGATAATTATACTAATGAAGCTAATGATGATGGAATCCTATAACATCGCGCAATAGTTCTCGCGTGCGTGTACATACGCGCGTTCCTTGGAACAAAAATTATATATACGTAGTATATATAATTAAGTGGTTATTACACGTGTGCGCGTACCTTAGTGTTATAGTTGCACTTGTGCTGCGTATAACTGTTATTCCACAATCGGAACGTAGTTCAGTTGTGGCTAAGGATAATGGAGGCAAACTTGCCGATATTATCCGCTACCACTAACAACTCATCTTGTTAAACAAGATGATGTTGGTATGACTAATGTGAATGGTATTGATACTGCTCTAACTCAAAGTGGAGTTCGTGGAGAATCTCCTATTGAGCCTGATGGTACTAGTAAGACTAGTTAAGCTAGTAAGCTTATGGCTGCTGTTGCTTGCAACAGTAGCCACCGAATAACCCATGATGTTGAGCTTAGCTATACTAATATTAATAATGCTAATAGTCATGGATAAACCTCCATGTTAATGAATGATAAAATAATCAAGCTAAATTTGGTAATGTCAAACATCCTACTATATTTTAAACTAGCTATGCTAGCAAGCTAGCTTGCAATAGCATAAACGCTAGTTTAAAATACAGGCGTAGTAATGTTTAACTTACTGAATATTAGCTAGTTATTTCATCATCCATCCTCCACGGGGGGTCTACCCATGAATTTAGCTATATATTAATTTAGTTATAATTACAGTTATTAACAATTAGAGTTAGTCATACTTATACTACTAGTGATACTAGTAGTATAGGAATTAGTGAGGCTTCAGAACTTGCTCCACAAGTTCTTCGGATTAGCATTACTAATCTAGCTCGTCATGATGATAATCATGATGATAATCTTGATAGGATTCGTCATGACGAAACTAATGGAGATAGAACTAGCGATGACTGATATTGTTAATGATATTGCTAGTGATATTGGTCATGGAGATTTATTCCCATAACAAAAAGTTATAGAGGTGAAATTAGAGGTGACGAGAGGTATTGAATGTGGAGAAAGAGATGGTGGAGATGAAAGTGGTGAATGTGGATTTCGTGGAGAATGAGATGGTGGAGTTGGATGTGGTTCAAATAGGGTTAAATTGAGGTTGAAAGTGGAGATGAGAATGATTGTGGGAGTGGTGAATGCGGAGATGAGTGTGGAGATGGTGATGCTGAAGAGACTAGAGTTGCTGGTATTCCTTTCAATACCAAACTTACTGCTCTTTTTACTCCTCCTAATCAATCTAAACTTATTGTTCCAACTCCCTCTCTTTCTCTCCTATAACTTCTCGTTATACTATCATAATCTCTAGTTCCATCATTATAACCTCTAGTTATACTCTCTATAACTTTTCATTATAATCTCCATAACTTCTAGTTATATCACTATCAGTTTCAGTCATAGCATCATCATGATCATCTCATTGACGTTCGTCATGACGATTAGTCATACAATCGTTATTAAGACTAGCTCTAACAGTATTATCAAGTCTAATAAGACTTCTAGTCATAATGACCAATAGCATTAGTTCTAGCTAATAATAGCACTATTAATATTATAAGTATTATAATGACTATTAATACTAGTCATGCTAATATTGCTGGTGATATTACTAATGATATTCTTAATATTCTTGATATTGCTGATTCTCTTTATACTAATGATACTCTTGATACTATTGATATTTATTATACTCGTAGTAAGTTAATTCCTATTGCTATAATGATTTTAGTTATTTTAATATAGCTATTGATTATTAGTTAGAATTATAGTATAAATAAATTATAATATATTTGGAGTATTATATTTAATTATTATATTTGTCATGTTGTTCAGTAGAGTAATATTGCTACTGATAATAATATTAATCTTAAACTTATAAGTGTTATGGTAAATTTTGATAATGTTACTAGTAATGTTCAATCTAAGCCTAGAAAGAAAACTATGGCTGAAAGTTTAGAAGAAGCTAAACAAGAGGGTAAACTTGTTGTTCCTGAAGAAGATACACAAGTTAATGCTGTTGTTAGTAGTGAAACTGTTCAGCCTAAGAATAAAGCTAGGAAGAAGAAACAAAGTAAAGTTCGTAAACAGGAAGAACAAACTACTGTTGTTAGTCAAGCTAATGAAGATAATGATTTTAAAGATGCTAAGACTGATAAACGTGGTGTTCCTGTTGGAATTAATGTTCCTCAACATATTCTTGATGTAGTTTGTATTGTTAAATTCAATGCTGCATTTAGACGTCATACTTCTCTTAATATTCTTCACACTCTTGAAGATAATGGAAGAATATGTAATTCTAAAGGTGCTTATGTTGACTTCTTATGGAATAAGTTTAAAGTTACTGCTGATGGTGGACTTCGTAGAGAATATAGATATACAGATGATTTATTCATTGATGCTTTAGTTAAAGCTCATGCTGATGTTGCTAGTGATAGTCAGCGAGTTATTGGTATTATGATTGATACTGAAACTGAACTTCATAAAAAGAATAAAGATTCTGAGGCTAGTTAAGTTTGTAGTATAGACTCCCCGTAGAGGATGGATAGTGCTGTTGAGCTTGTTAAAGCTAATTCTCATTTGCCTGTCATTTTTATCCATTTTGTTTATTGGGTTTGTTATAGTTAACTAGTTGATGATAATCATCCTCTACTCGGAGTTTATTTTATATATAAAGATATGGAAAGAACTGATATTTATTTTGTTGAAGATGATACAAGTTTCAATAATAATGTTGAAGGTGTTGAAATTCATGCAGAATGTCTAAGTCAAGATTATGACGATATTGCTTGGGAACCAACAGTTGATGATACTCCTGCTGTTGATCCTGAAAATGATATTTTTGGTTATTACGATTAATTAAATGTTTGTATTATGAATTATAATGAAATTTTTGCAAGTTGTATTATGTCTGAATTACGTAACGAAGCTGATTTATCAAAGAGTTGTGAATATTGTAAAGAATTAGCTGATTTTAGTGAAGCTATTAAAGGTAAAGGTTTATCTAGTAAAGAATATGCTCTAGCTATTAATTTATTTAATTTTGTTTATAGAGAAAAACATCATGTTGAATCTTTTGGTAATACTAGAGAAAGTGTTGTTGAATATGCTCTTGATAATTTTCAAATAGATTGGTTAGTAAAACGTTGGGATAGCGTAATTAAATCTAAGGATGAACTTAAAAATGTTATTGCTGTTCTTCCTCAAAGTTTTAAAAATATTATTGTTGATATTGTTGATACGCAATCTCTTATTAATCATAATATTGCTGAACATCTTATTAAAACTTCTGAAGAAGAATCAATTGAAATAAGTAAGATGCTTATTCCTACTACAGATAATGAAAATAAACTTAAACACTTTACTGAAAATGAACTTATAGAAGAACTTAAACGTAGAGAAAAAGAACGAATTGCTACAAAATAATTAATAATCCCATTTTAGATACTATGGTCTGTGAAGATAGTAGTATTATTTCACTTGCTGATGATGGAGGAATTGAACTCCGAAACTATGATATTGTTATTATCCGTTTTAATTTCTAAAATTGTAGGTTTTGTAATAGTACGGTCTGTGAAGATAGTGCTATTAATATTTATCATAGTCCAAGTGTTATATGTCATATTTGATTTGGTGTTAATGATGTTATTATTGATTGTGAAATTAGTAATAGCGATGTCTGTGTCAAACATTTCGTTTTATATGATTTCATATTTGTAAATTCGCCTAGCATTGTCTGTGAAGATAGTGCTAGGCTTTTTAGTATGTATATTATTAACTTTAAATATATAATTAAAATGGATAATTATGATTCTCTTATTTTTGATGGTCTATTAGATAGATACATTGAAGAACAAGCTAAGTTTAAAAAAGGACAAGTAGTATATATGGAATATACTTATCAATATCATAATCAAACTAAGCTTGGTATTTGTATTGGTATTGTAACCGAAGTTGGAATTACTAAAGTTGAACGTACAGTAGGTAATAATAAATATATTAATTATCCTATTGTATATACTGTAACTCATGCTAAAGGTGTTAGTCGTTGTGTTAGTGAATGTAAACTTGGTTCTGTATCTGAACATATTCTTAAAGAACGTCTTAAACGTGATGGTAAGAATAATGAACAGAATAATGAGGCTGCTACAAATGACTAGCTATTTACGTCCATGACACATTCACAGATACGGTTCTTTTGCTCTCTGTTTAATTTTCATATATAATCTGATTAATCTATCACGATTAATATTAAGTTCAATATAGGGCAAAAGAACTAGCTAATAAATGTTAAACTAAAAATTTAATACAGTTCTGTTATGAATTATATTGCTTATAAGAATATTGATGGTACTATTACATCTGGATTTAAAGTTAAACTTTATGATATTGTTACTTTGAATGCTGGCTATTGGAAAGATAAACTTGCTATTGTTCTATATATTAATGAAGATAAAAAACAAATTAAAGTTCGTATTATTGAATGTGGTATGAACTTAACTCTTAAAGTTAAAGATGTTCAATTTGTTAATCATAATAATAGAACTGCTGCTCGTTCTTATATCGATTTATGTAATAAACTATCTAAAACTTTTCGTGATAAATATACTGATAAACATTATATAAAAGATAATTGGTTTACTGATAAATTTATTATTAATGATATAACTGCTGATACTATTGCTAAAGGTATTGGTCAATATATTACTAATACTGATAGTGATAGATATTCTGTTAGTGCTATTATGTGGCTTAGTGATATTAAAGATTATATAGATGCTTTGCTTAAATATGGTGATTTTGATTTTGTTGCTAAGGCATTTAAAATATATAATATTACTGATACTAGATTTGAACTTATTCGTAAACTTTATAATTATTTCTATGATTGAAGATGCTATTGGATATATTCTTGGAGTTTGTGTTGGATGTATTTTATTTCTTATTTATGAAGTATTTAATCTATATAAGAAGATTGAACGAATTAATATAGATATTAATAAACTTCAAAATAAAGATATAGAATTTCATCGTAATATTGAATTTATTATTAATGATAGTGAATATAATAAAGAAGTTCTTGAACATTTTATTGATAAACTTAATGAACTTAATGATAGTATTAAAGCGAAAGTTGATGACTAGCTTGCTTCCATCCTCTACGGGGGGTCGCCACGGAGCGTAGCGTAGTGGCTCTACTAATATAACTGTTATTGAATTTATTATAGTTTTAACTATTAAATATAATTGTTTTATTAATCTTTAAAAATGTAAAGTACTTATGAAAAAGTATGATGAAGTTTCTGTTGTTCGTCAACTTAATAATGTTGATGCTATTATTGGAATCAATCCTGCTAGTAAAGTTATTAAAGTAGCTAAAAATAGTGCTATTGGTAATGGAACTAGTGGTAAGATTGATTTTCTTTCTCATTATTGTGGTTATCATGTTAAGATTGTTGATGTTATTCAACAACAAAAAGAACGTGATGAAGAAATTGCTGCTAAGAAAGCTGCTAAAAAGGCTGCTCGTAAAGCTAAATTTGCAGAGGATAATACTTTTAAAGGTATTACTCGTGCTGTTGATAAACGTATGCGTACTATTAAAAGAAAGTAGTATGCTATGGTTAGCTTTAAATTCTCATTTGGAGTTGTAGGTAAATCCAAAGAGAAAGGAATAGTCAATAAATATGTTATTATAGTTGCTAAATGTGAAGGTATTATTAGATATATTGATGGTACTTATAAAGTAGAATACAATGGCAAACTATATAGCATTACAGGTGAAAGTTACAGAACTAAAGGAAAGAAAGTTGTTTATGCTCGTCGATTAGATGAATATAATCATAGAATTAAAATTATAAGAGATAGTGAAAATAGAAAAACTGTTGACACTAGATTTTATATTCCTTTTGCTGCTGGACTTATAGCTAAAGGTAAAATTGTTAAAATGCCTTTTGCTAAGGAATTATTTCATATTACTACGTGTTATAATCGTGGTGATAGTGAATCTACTATTTTAGCTTTTCAAGAATGGAAAGAATATGAAGATAAAGTTAAAAATAATCTTATTGATGTAAACAACGAATTGTAATGATTGGTAATCTTAATATTGCTAATAGTAATAGAAAAGATACTAACATTAAGTTTACTAAAGACCAAGAAATAGCTGTGCATGAACTTATTGAGTTTCTTGCACAGCCTTGGGATGATAAGAAATATATTAATGCTCTTTGTGGTGCTGGAGGAACAGGTAAGACATTTGTTATTAAATATGTTATTAATAATTGCAAATGGTCTGGTGGTGTTATAGGTTGTGCTGCTCCTACACATAAAGCTTGTAGAGTTCTTAGTAATTCTATTGGTGGAAAAGAAGTTAATACAATTCAATCATTGTTTGGTTTTAGACTTGATGTTAATATTGAAAATTTTGACCCTGAAAATCCTGCCTTTAATCCTGTTGGAAAAGATAAACTAGATGGTCTTAAAGTTTTAATTATTGATGAAGCTTCTATGCTTAATGCTAAACTTGTTAAGTATATTAGTAATAAATGTAAGAAGCTTCAAATTAAAGTTATAATGCTTGGTGACTCTAGTCAGCTTCCACCTGTTAATGAGAAAACTAGTCAAGCTTTTCTTATTGCTAGTAATACTTATTATCTTAAAGAAGTTGTACGACAAGGAGATAATAATCCTATTAGTAAACTTCTTAAACTTCTTCGAGAAGATATAGATAATAAGAATGGATGGAGATTTCTTGATTATATATCTAAAAATAGACAAGATTATAATGAAGAAACTAAAGGATTTTATGTTTGTGGTCAAACTGAATTTTCTGATTTAATTGATACTTGTTTTAATGATGAAGAATATACTAAAAATATTGATTTGTATCGTATTATAGCTTATACTAATAGTCGTGTTGCACAATGGAATAACCATGTAAGACATATGATTATTCAAGATGCTGATAAGAGCCTTATTACTCGTAATGATTTAATAATGAGTTATACTACTGTTGTTAATATTTTTAATGATATTATTATAAACAATAGTGAAGAATATATTGTTAAAGATATTGTTGATACAATTGATAATGATTATGAATTTAAAGGATTTCTTATTAAGTTTCAAGCTATTCATGGTGGTGCTATAACTCAACCTTTATTTGTTATTGACCATTATGATAACTATACATTTCAGATGTATTATAAGAAGTTGACTAGTCTTATTGATGATGCTAAAAAAGCTAGTAGTTCTGAACGTGGAAGTAAATGGAAACAGTATTTTGATTTTAAACGTAAATATCTTATCGCTTCTAATATTACGAATAGTAATGGTAAGATTTTATTTAGTAGAGATTTAGATTATGGTTTTGCAATTACTTCTCATAGAGCACAAGGTTCTACTTATAAAAATGTATTTGTAGATATTAACGATATGATTTATGATAAATATGGTCATCCTTATACTAATAGAGATGAAATGCTTCGTAGATTGTATGTTGCTTGTTCTCGCGCTAGTAATCAATTAGTATTATCTTATGGCAAGTAAAACTGTTGACGAATATCCTGATTGTGAAAGATGTCCAAATCGTATATTTAATACAGGTAAATATATACAAGGTGGTAGAGGAAGTATTCATGGAGATGTTGTTTTCCTATTTCCTAGAGGTGATAGAGTTTATTGTGAAGGTTATCAATTATTTACTGATATTGGTAATCTTTATGATGAATATTCTGGACGTAATAATACTGAAGATGTGTATATGACTTATAGTATTAAATGTGCTTGTTCTAATAATTATAATACATATCTTACTGCTATTGATAAATGTCGTAATATTCTATGGAAAGAATTAGCTAGAATTAATTATAAGTATCTATTTATATTTGGTGATGCTTATCTTAGTATTAGTAATAATCATATTCCTAGATTTATGGCTACTGGTGGTAAGTATATATTTAATAATTATTCTCCTCTTATTAAATTTAAAGATGATAATCTTTATCATATATTTAAACAGCGTTTTGCTGATGATGTTAATTGGGTTACTAAAAATAGAAATAATTATGGTATAATATAAATGATTAATTGTATAGCTTATGATGTTGAAGTTTTAAGAAATTTCTTTTCTGTTACTTTTGTTAGTATTAATAGTTATCTTAAAGTTTTTAAGGATTGTGTTAATGCTGATAATAAAGCTATTCCTTTAGTTCAAAAACTATCTGTTAAAGAAATTAAAGCTCGTCTTGAAACTGTTGAAAAACATAGTTTTTATATAACAGATAAAGATGATAGTCAATTACTTTCTATGATAGGTTATATTAATAAAACTAGATGTTATAAGGATTCTAATGGAACTATTATTCGTACTGACTTGTATGGATTTAATAATTTCAATTATGATAATCTTATGATTGCTGCTTTACTTAGTTTTTATATGCGTACGAATAGTACGAAAGAACTTATTAATAAGTTATATGAAACTAGTAAAACTATTATTTCTAGTCAAGATGATAAAGATAAATTTAAAACTGATTTTTATCTTAATAGTCTTAGAAAATATAAACTACCATTTACAGGTGTTGATGTAATGCGTATATTTGCTCTTAATAAAGCAAGTGTAGTTGTAGATAGTAAAACAGGTGAACGTAAACCTGTTCCTAAAGGTTTAAAGCAAACTTCTATTAATCTTCAATGGTATGAACTTCTAGAATATGAACTTCCTGATATTAATGAAAAAGAAGCTGAACTATATGATGAAATTCCTAGTCTTAAAGGAATGAGTATTAGTCAGCTTAATAA
>ULQO01000281.1_pt1 | contig 10295 bp, 7 predicted proteins | sample 1954601 | NCBI WGS metagenome assembly ULQO01 (sample SAMEA4835658, study PRJEB28245) | human gut metagenome | biome: gut microbiome; material: fecal sample | place: Denmark | collected 2008
ATTTATTAGTTTCAAGCAAGGAAAATAAGATAAGTGATAGCACATATTGGTCAGTTCAAGTTGCAAGAGTCGAATATCAGGCAAATAAAACATATAATTATACATCTCTTCACAGGTTAACATATATTAATTATGCTAACAAAGCAGGAAGTAATGGAAATCCAGAGAGTATAGGAACATTAACAAGATGTGACGCTGCACTTTCGACAGACTCTAAATATATAATTATATGGGCGAAAGCAGGAAGCAATTTACAATATAGTTGTTATGATTTTACTGAAGTAAATAAAGCACTTGATAAAGAAGAAATAGTGTCATGTAAGTCGAATTCAATATTAAGTAAAGCTTTGAAATATTATTTCATAAAGCAGTCAGATGAAACAACATATCCACAAAAGTCATTTCAGGGAATTGAATTAACAAATGGTTTAAATATATATCAATCATCTGGAAAAGATAACTTGGATAATTGCATTGCAAATATTAGCAAATCAGGTAATTGGAAGTCTACTGCAGTTATATCTGTTCCAAGATTTAACGATGAAAAAGTTATTTTGAATAAGTCAAATGTTGAAATTGAAGGAATTAAAATTAGAGGGTCGAAGTTATTTTTTGCAACAATAATCAATGATGGCTCAAGAAATTCATATATTTATAGTATAGATAAATCTGTTATGGATTAAATGGGATAAAATATAAAAAACTTTCGTTTAATATATAACAAAACAAAATAGATGCAAATATGAAAGCATCGTATAGAAAACAAGGAGATACGGATATGAAGAAATTGTACAAAAAAATAGGAGTTATACTAGCATTAACAATGGTAATTGGTTTGATTCCGGCTCAGGGTGTTAATGCGGCAAAAGCAAAGAGTAATGTAACTTATTCTATTAAGAAGGGAACATTGGTTATTAAAGGAAAAGGAAAAATGCCGGCTAAAATGACCTTCAAAAATAACAAAAAAATTAAGAAGGTTGTAATAAGAAAGGGTGTGACATCAGTATCAGATAAAGCATTCTACAAATGTAAAAATCTGAAGAAGGTTACTATTTCAGGTACAGTAACAAAAATCGGAAAGTATAGTTTTTACGGAACAAAAATAAAGAATATAACTATACCTGAAAAGGTTGGGAAAATCGGTCAGAATGCTTTAGGAAAATGTAAAAAATTAAAGACAATAACAATGCCGGGAAATCTTAAAGTGATGTTAGATTCTAATGAAGATTATTCAGCAGCAGTATTAATGTCAGGCTCAAATGTTAAAACAGTAAAGTTTAATACAGCTTTTGAACCGGCAATGGCAAGCTATTGTGAAGCGGAAAATCTTCAGGTGATGGCAAAAGATAAAAAATATAAATCAATAAATGGAATGGTTTATACAAAGGACGGAAAAAAACTTGTAAGAGTTCCAATGAATCGAAAAACAGTTAATGTTAATGACGGATGTGAAGAAATTTGCTTATCAGCATTACTTTATGAGAAAAAAATTCCGGATGATTTTCCACAGACCTGCGGTGATTTTTCAGAGATTACAATACCAAAATCAGTAACAAAAATAAATGATACTGAATATACTACAAGTCAGGTGTACTATAGCTGGAACGGAAAGAAATACACTAAGACAAAGGTTAAAGGAGTATATGAATATATCCCTAATAACGAAAATTATAACCTGAAGATTACAATAAAGGATGGAAATGAAAACAACATTAGTATTTTGAATAAATACTTTAAAAAAGCAAACATAATTAAATAAAATATTTTAAGAATAGAGAAGCTGTTTCATGTAAAGTGGGCAGCTTCTTTTTGCTAAAAATATTAGCGTGATCTTTGAAATAAAAAGTTAAAAAAATGGCATAATCTCCGATATAAAGTTAAAAAATGTTGGCTTAATATTTGATGAAAAAATTATAAAAAATTTAGGCTAAGAGTTGTTGATTTTTGAATATAAGTATGTTATTCTAATCACAGAACAAACGTTCGAAAAAAACATAAAGAAGGAGACAGGCTATGGAGATTACACAGAATATGACTATTTCAGAGAAGTTGAAGATATTAACTGATGCGGCTAAGTATGACGTAGCCTGTACAAGCAGTGGAGTTGACAGGAGCAATAAAGGGCAGGGCATTGGAGATACTCATGCTTGCGGAATCTGTCATACTTTTTCGGCAGATGGAAGATGTGTTTCATTGCTTAAAATATTATTTACCAACGAGTGCATTTTTGACTGTAAGTATTGCATTAACAGGAAGTCCAATGACGTACCTAGAGCTTCATTTACGCCGGATGAGGTTTGCAGGCTTACCATTGAATTTTACAGAAGAAATTATATAGAGGGATTGTTTTTAAGTTCGGGCATTTTAAAGAATCCTGATTATACAATGGGACTTATTTACGAAACTATTTGGAAGCTGCGTAATGAATATAAGTTTTTTGGATATATTCACGTTAAGGCTATTCCGGGGGCTTCTGAAGATATTATTGAGAAGGTTGGGTTTGTGGCTGACAGAATGAGCGTTAATTTGGAGCTTCCAACTAAGGAAGGTTTACAGCAACTTGCACCTAATAAGAATTATACTAATATTTTGAAACCAATGAAGCAGATTCAGATGGGTTCAGGCAGACTGATTTCAGATGGTAAGGAAGGATATCAGATTGTAACAAGAACCGGGCGGAAGAATAATTCTAAGTTTGTTCCGGCAGGGCAGAGCACACAGATGATTATAGGAGCCACGCCTGAAACGGACTATCAGCTTATGTCAGTTACGGAGACTATGTATAAACAGTTTAATTTAAAAAGAGTGTTTTATTCGGCTTTTGTGGATGTGAATCATAATATTGATTCACCTGCATTAATAGGACCTAACCCTATGCTTAGAGAACATAGACTTTATCAGGCAGACTGGCTTTTGAGATATTATGGCTTTGCTGTTAAGGAATTGCTTAACAAGGAACATCCTAATTTTAATGTTGCGTTAGATCCTAAGTGCGATTGGGCAGTTAATCATTTGGATAAGTTTCCGGTGGAAGTTATGAGAGCTGATTATTATACCTTATTAAGGGTGCCGGGAATTGGAGTAAAGTCGGCAAGAAGAATAACTGCGGCAAGACATTATGGAATGCTTGACTTTAACAGTTTAAAGAAGATGGGGGTAGTTCTTAAAAGGGCAGCATATTTTATAACCTGCGGTGGAAAGACTATGATTCCACTGTCAATGGATCAGGATGCATTGGCAAGAACATTGGCAGATACTGACAGAAAGCAGGTTTACGCTATTGAGAATGACACAACTTATAAGCAGATGACGCTTATGGATTTGGGATTAAAACAGTAAGTTTAGAATAATCGGAGAGCAATATGAATGTTACGTTAGTTTGTGAAGACAATATAGAAGGAATAATGACAGCAATTTATGACGGGTGGGTGTACATGAATAAGGGATATTCTGTTAACATCCATCCGGGCAGTGATTATGCACCAACCTTTTTTTCTAAATTTATTAATATTGAAACTGACAATTCTAAGGCTGAAAGGGTTATTCGTTCAATAAAGATTAAGATTTCAGAAGAGGCATATATTGCAGTTTTTAGAACGTGTATGAATTTTGCAGAGGATAAGGGGGATGCGGTTTTTGAATTTCTGAGATATGGTTACAGATACGGTGCAAGAGTTATGAAGATGCTTCACGTTCCGGCAGTTATGAGAGTAATGGAACTTAGTAGAAAGACTTCCAACGAGGCACATTCATTTATAGAATTTATTAGATTTGAAGAGCTTAAAGGTAATGTTTTGTATAGTAGAATTGAGCCTAAGTGTGATGTGCTGTCACAGGTGTATGCACATTTTCAAAATAGGTTTCCTAATGAGAACTGGATTATATATGACCAGAGAAGAATAAAGGCAGCAGTTCATCAGAAAGGTATGGCAACTGTTTTAGTTGAAGGACAGAATATGGATCAGTTAGTGAAGAGCGTTCGAAAAGATGATGAATACGAGGATTTGTGGAAGATATTTTTTAATACCATAGCAATAAAGGAAAGATATAATCCTAAGTGCCAGTGTACGCATTTGCCTAAGTGGTATAGAAAGAATATGCTAGAGCATGAATAGCTGGAAATATGAAAAATATAATATGTACTTTATTTTCAATCGGTGTTATACTAACGGAGTGAAATTAATGTAGTATATTGGGTCGAGCATTATTTCATAAAAATACAAATAATAGAAAAACTATTCAGGAGGAATTCATGAGTAAAGTTAAGAGAGTTTATGTAGAGAAAAAACAGCCTTTTGCTGTTACTGCAAAGGAACTTACAGAAGATATTAAGGGATATCTTGAAATTGATGCATTAAAGGATGTAAGAGTGCTTGTAAGATATGACGTTGAAAACATCTCAGATGAAACTTACAACAGAGCATTAACATCAGTATTTTCAGAACCACCGGTAGATAATGTATATGAGGAAACATTCCCATATGATGCGGATAATTCTAAGGTTTTCAGTGTGGAATTTTTGCCGGGACAGTTTGATCAGAGAGCTGATTCAGCAGTTCAGTGTGTTAAGTTTTTAAATGAAGATGAAGAGCCTGTTATTAAGACAGCAACTACTTATGTTTTAGAAGGCAATATATCTGATGAAGAGTTTGAACAGATTAAGAATTACTGCATTAACCCTGTAGATTCAAGAGAAACAGGATTGGAGAAACCTGAAACATTAGTTACAGAGTTTGAAGAGCCTGCAGATGTTATTATTTTCGATGGCTTTAAGGATATGGCTGAAGAACCTTTAAAGGAATTATATGATTCTCTTGGATTGGCTATGACTTTTAAGGATTTCTTACACATTCAGAATTACTATAAGAATGAAGAAAACAGAGACCCATCAATGACTGAAATCAGAGTATTAGATACTTATTGGTCAGATCATTGTCGTCATACTACATTTAATACGGAATTAACAGACGTTACTTTCGATGACGGATATTTCAAAGAACCTATTGAAAAATCATATCAGGAATATCTTGACACAAGAAAGGACGTTTTTGGAGAAAGAAAAGACAAGTTTGTATGTCTTATGGACCTTGCTCTTATTGCAATGCGTAAGCTTAAGAAGGAAGGCAAACTTGATGATCAGGAGAAGTCAGACGAAATCAATGCATGTAGTATTGTAGTTCCTGTAGAAGTAGATGGAAAAACAGAAGAATGGTTAGTAAACTTTAAGAATGAAACACACAACCATCCTACAGAAATCGAGCCTTTCGGTGGTGCTGCAACATGTCTTGGTGGAGCTATCAGAGATCCACTATCAGGACGTACTTATGTATATCAGGCTATGCGTGTTACAGGTGCAGCAGATCCTACTAAATCAATGGCAGAAACTCTTCCGGGTAAGTTACCACAGAAGAAACTTGTTCAGGGAGCAGCTAATGGATATAGCTCATATGGTAACCAGATTGGTTTGGCTACAGGTTTAGTTAAAGAGATTTATCATCCTGATTATGTAGCAAAGAGAATGGAAATCGGAGCAGTTATGGGTGCAGCACCAAGACGTGCAGTACAGAGACTTAACTCGGATCCGGGAGATATTATTATATTATTAGGTGGCCGTACAGGTCGTGACGGTTGTGGTGGAGCTACAGGTTCATCAAAGATTCATACAGAAGAATCTATTGAAACTTGTGGTGCAGAAGTTCAGAAAGGTAATGCACCTACAGAACGTAAATTGCAGCGTTTATTTAGAAGAGAAGAAGTTAGCCACATTATTAAGAAGTGTAATGACTTTGGTGCCGGTGGTGTTTCAGTTGCTATTGGTGAATTAGCAGACGGATTACACATTAACTTAGACAAGGTTCCAAAGAAGTATGCAGGTCTTGACGGAACAGAAATTGCTATTTCAGAATCACAGGAAAGAATGGCAGTTGTTGTTGATAAGAGTGATGTTGATCAGTTTTTAAAATATGCTAACGAAGAGAACCTTGAAGCTACAGTAGTAGCAGAAGTTACAGAAGAACCACGTTTAGTATTAGAATGGAGAGGTAAAGAAATCGTTAACCTTTCAAGAGCCTTCCTTGATACAAACGGTGCACATCAGGAAACAACAGTTGAAGTTGACATGCCTGATGAAAACAAGAACTTCTTTAACAAACAGCCTGTTAACAATGTAAAACAGAAATGGTTAGAAACATTGTCAGATTTAAATGTTTGCTCACAGAAGGGATTAGTTGAAAAGTTTGACGGTTCTATTGGAGCAGGTTCAGTATTTATGCCATTTGGTGGAAAATATCAGATGACAGAAACACAGACTATGGTAGCTAAGCTTCCTGTATTAAAGGGAGATTGCGATACAGTAACAATGATGTCATATGGATTTGATCCATATCTTTCAAGTTGGAGCCCATACCATGGAGCAATGTATGCAGTAGTTGACTCAATTGCTAAGATTGTTGCAACAGGTGGTGATTACAAGAAAGTACGTATGACATATCAGGAATACTTTAGAAGAATGACTGAAGATCCACGTCGTTGGAGCCAGCCATTTGCAGCACTTCTTGGTTCATTTGATGCACAGATGGGATTTGGTCTTCCATCAATTGGCGGTAAGGATAGTATGTCAGGAACATTTAATGATATTGATGTACCACCAACACTTGTATCATTTGCAGTAGATGTAGCTAAAGAAAAAGATATTATTACTCCTGAATTTAAGGCAGCAGGCAATAAGATTGTTAAGTTTGAAATTAGCAAGGATCAATATGACAAGCCTGTATATGATGAAATCATGAAGTTATATGATGAAATTCATGAAATGATTCAGAATGGAGTTATTATTTCAGCATATGCTGTTGAAGGAAAGGGTGTTATCCCAGCCGTAAGTAAGATGGCATTTGGTAATAAGATTGGTGTAAGCATTAGTGGAAGAATCCCTGGAGCAGATTTATTTGCACCTGGATTTGGTGATATTATTGCTGAAGTACCTGCAGACAGACTTGACGATATTACATCAAGCTATGTTCTTATCGGTGAAACAAACGATAAGGAAGTATTTGAATATGGTTATGATTCAATTCCTATGGACGAAGCAATTAAGGTTTGGGAGAAACCATTAGAAAAGGTATTCCCAACAAGAAGCCATAAGGATACATCATTACTTGATACACCAATTTATGATAAGGGCAGCGTATATGTTTGCAAGAACAAAGTTGCAAAACCTACAGTATTTATCCCTGTATTCCCAGGTACAAACTGTGAATATGATAGTGCTAAGGCTTTTGAAAAAGCTGGTGCAAATGTTATTACTAAGGTATTCAAGAACTTAACACCTGAAGACATTAGAGACTCAGTTAAGATTTTTGAAGAAAGCATTGCACAGTCACAGATTATTATGTTCCCAGGTGGATTTAGTGCAGGTGATGAACCTGATGGTTCAGCTAAATTCTTCGCAACAGCATTTAGAAATGCTAAGATTGAAGAAGCAGTTCACAAACTATTAAATGAAAGAGATGGTCTTGCACTTGGTATTTGTAATGGTTTCCAGGCATTAATCAAGTTAGGATTAGTACCAAACGGCAAGATTACAGGACAGGATGTAAATGCACCAACTTTAACATATAATACAATTAACCGTCATATCTCAAAGATGGTTTATACAAAGGTTGTATCAAACAAGTCACCTTGGTTACAGAATGCAGAACTTGGTGGAGTTTATGTAAACCCAGCATCACACGGAGAAGGAAGATTTGTAGCACCTGAAGAATGCATTAAGGAATTATTTGCAAACGGTCAGGTTGCAACACAGTATGTAAACCAGCAGGGACAGCCTACAATGGATGAAGAATGGAACGTAAACGGTTCATACTATGCTATTGAAGGTATTACAAGTCCTGACGGCAGATGCTTTGGTAAGATGGCTCATATCGAAAGAAAGGGTCGTTCAGTAGCAACAAATATCTACGGAGAACAGGATCTTAAGGTATTTGAATCAGGTGTAAACTACTTTAAATAATAAGTAAAACATACAAGAACAAAACAAGAAGCTTTCACAGGGATAGTTGTCTAACACTATCTCTGAAAGGCTTCTTGATTTAGTTTTGGAAAGGAGGACCATATTGAGCTATTTAAAGAATCTAAAATGGGAAATGGTTTTGTATTCAATTCTTTCTATAGCAATAGGAGTTTTAATGTTTTTGTATCCAACTAAAACATTAAATGCTGTTTGTATAATACTTGCAGTAATGTTATTTGCTTTAGGAATAAGATACTTAATAGAATACAGAAAAAAGAATCTGATTAATGATTTTTATAGATATGAATTTGTGGCAGGAATTGCTTTAATATTACTTGGGATAGTAGTGCTTGCATGCATGAATCTAATACTTTCAATTATTACTTATGTAATTGCATTAATAATAATAGTCAGTGGACTTATGAAAATAGAGAATGCGTTAGACCTTAGAAGAATGGGATGTCATTGGATTCCATTACTTGTATTTGCTATTATTTGTATAATACTTGGCATATCAGTTTTAACAATGCCAATGAATCACAATGACGATGGCACAAGAACAGCAGGAGATTTCTTAATCCAGTGTTCAGGAGCAATATTTGCGGTAACAGGATTGATTGATTTAATCACAACATTATCTGTTTCAGGAAAGATAAAGAAATGGATAGATTCACAAATGAACTAAATATATAAGAAAAGCCCTATGGATTCAGAGTGAACAACTTTGAAATCTGTAGGGCTTTTCTTGTATGAGGGGAGATTGAATTATCGGGGAAAATTATCGGGGAAAATTATCGGGGAAAATTGCTAATAAATGCGTTGTGTACCCCGATATTTCAGAAGTCGCTATTTTGGGGGTACATTTACCAAAATTATTTATCAAACAATACAACATATAATTTGAGTTTGCAGCAAAAATACCCCGATATATGAAATATCTTGTTTTTCGGGGTACGCACACTAAAATCATTATCAAAATTACGCAACAAATAGTTTGAACCCACGACGAATGTACCCCAATATTTCAAATATTTCTAATATCGGGGTACAGACATCTAGATTTGCTCCATGCAACACTAGACTAAAATCAATTTGTTACATATTGACTTGCTATAACAAAAAAATAGGAGCATAACCAACAAATGGTATGCTCCTAAATCTTATTTCAAATTATATTTCAGTCTTATTTCAAGAATCAATTCTTAACTTATTTCAATGTTTCGTATTTCTGGATAACTCCAATTCCTATTGCATGTGGTCCTGTATGAACTGCTGTAATAACACCGATTTCTACATTAGTGTCACCGTTGAGTTTGACACCAAGTCCGGCTTCAACTTCATCCTTGAATGCTACGCCTTCTATGGCATCATAGCCATATCCGATTGAAACAACGAAGTTGTCTTTACCGTTTTCTGTTAAATATTTGTCAGCAATCTGGATAATGTTCTTTTTAAGCTTGCCACGGTTTCTTCCTACACCACCAAGATTTACTTCACCATCTTTCAAGATAATGATAGGTTTGATTCCAAGCTTTCCTGTGGCTGAAATTGCCATTTTTCCAATTCGACCGCCGATTCTTAAGTAATCAAGTGAACCTACAGTGAAGAAAATACGTGCTGTGCCCATAAGTTTCTTAGTGTTTTCAATCATTGTATCAAATGGAATGCCGTCGTTTTGCATTCTTACAACTTGGTCAATTATAAGAGCCTGACTGACTGTGTCCTGCTGTGAATCTAATACAACAATCTTTGCATCAGGATAATCTTCTTCAACAACATCCTTAGCCATCGAAGCAGAATTATATGAACCACTTAGATGAATTGAGATTGTAAAACATACAACAGGAATGTTCTGTTCTGCATACTTTCTAAAAACTGTCTCAAAACTTTCAACACTTGGAAGAGAAGTCTTTGGAAAAATATCAGGATTCTCAACCATTGTAGTATAAAAGTCTTTTCTATTAATTTCTGTTTTGTCCTTTAAATATGTTTCTCCATCAAGAGAAGCAGTAAGAGGGACAATTTCTATATTGTGTTTTTTAACATAAAGCTCTGTTAAATCACAGGCACTATCACTAATAATCTGGTACATAAAATCAAGTCCTTTCCGATAAATACTCTATATCCTATGTTTAGAGTGTATCATAAAAGTAATAATATTAAAACAAAAATACAACAGAAAAGAGATATAGTAGTATATATAAACAATAAAAATAAAATGTAAGCAAAAATATGCAAAAATTTAAAGTTACAATTATTTGAAATCATAACTTTAAATTAGTACATT
>ULQO01027313.1_pt1 | contig 10219 bp, 6 predicted proteins | sample 1954601 | NCBI WGS metagenome assembly ULQO01 (sample SAMEA4835658, study PRJEB28245) | human gut metagenome | biome: gut microbiome; material: fecal sample | place: Denmark | collected 2008
GCGCCCCTCGGAAAAGCGCTTTCCGGGCGGCTTCAAAGAGGTCATGGACGCCATACGCGACGCGGGCATGATCCCGGGCGCATGGCTGGAGCTGGAAGTCATGGGCGTCAACTGTCCGCTGGCAAAGCAGCTTCCGGACAGCTGGTTCTTCATGCGGCACGGCAGGCGTGTGTGCGATAAGGGGCGCTATCAGCTCGATTTTCGCAATGCGGAAGTTCGGGACTATGCCGAGCGGGTGATCGACCGCATGGTCAATGAATACGGCGTCGGCTATATCAAGATGGATTACAACATCGAGCCGGGCACCGGTACCGATCAGCAGGCCGACAGCACGGGGCAGGGTCTGCTGGAGCATAACCGGGCGTATCTGGCATGGATCGATCATATTTTTGAAAAATACCCGGAGCTCGTCATAGAAAACTGCTCAAGCGGCGGCATGCGGACGGACTATGCAATGCTGGCACGGCACAGCCTTCAGTCCACAAGCGACCAGACCGATTACCGGCAGTACGCGACTCTGGCAGCCAATGCACCGGCGGCGGTCACCCCGGAGCAGGCTGCGGTGTGGTCCTATCCGCTGACCGACGGTGATGAAGAAGAAACGATTTTCAACATGGTCAACGCAATGCTGCTTCGCATTCACCAAAGTGGCCATCTGGTCAATCTCAGCCCGGCTCGGTTCGCGCTGGTGAAGGAAGGCATTGCATGCTACAAGAGCATCCGGCAGGATATTCGGCGGGCGGTTCCGTTCTGGCCGCTGGGTCTGTCCTCGTACGGGGATTCGTGGGTATCTCTCGGACTGAAAGCCGGAAACAAAAACTACATTGCGGTATGGCGCAGCGACAGCGGAAACGATACCTGTCTGCTTCCCATTTCGCATCTGCGCGGAAAAGACGCAAGCGTAAAGTGCCTCTATCCGCAGAATGCCGCGTGCCGCTGCGCATGGCACAAGGAAAGCGGCGAACTTGCGGTCGAGCTGCCGGTGAATATCTCGGCACGACTGTTTGAAGTAAGTGCAAACGAATAAGGAGGAATCAAGGAATGGCAAAGATTTCTTTACAGAATATTAGAAAGGTATATCCCGGCGGCGTTGAAGTAGTGCCGAAACTTAATCTTGAAATCGCGGACAAGGAATTTGTCGTGCTGGTCGGCCCTTCCGGCTGCGGTAAATCGACTACGCTGCGTATGATCGCAGGTCTTGAGGAGATCACGGACGGTGATATGTATATCGGCGAGCGCCGCGTCAATGACGTTGCGCCGAAGGACCGCAATATTGCGATGGTTTTCCAGAGCTACGCGCTGTATCCGCATATGACGGTTTACAAGAATATGGCGTTCGGACTGTCGCTTCAGAAGATGCCGAAGGACGAAATCGACCGGAAGGTTCATGAAGTAGCTAAAATTCTGGATCTGGAGCATCTGCTGAACCGCAAGCCTAAGGCGTTGTCCGGCGGCCAGCGTCAGCGTGTCGCACTGGGACGCGCTATGGTGCGCGACCCTGATGTATTCCTGCTGGACGAGCCGCTGTCCAACCTGGATGCCAAGCTGCGTACCTCGATGCGCGCGGAGATTGCCCGCCTGCATAAAAGACTGGGCACGACCTTTGTCTACGTAACGCACGACCAGACCGAGGCGATGACGATGGGCGACCGTATCGTTGTTATGAAGAGCGGTATCATTCAGCAGGCCGATACGCCGACAAATCTCTACAACAAGCCCTGCAATATGTTTGTAGCCGGCTTTATCGGTTCTCCGCAGATGAACTTCATCGACTGCACGATCGAAAAGGGAAAAGAAGGCTACGGCGTCAATTTTGCCGGCAAACTCATCCCTCTGCCGCAGGGCAAGTTCCCGGACAAGCTGATGGCGGAATACGCCGGAAAGACGGTGGTTCTCGGCGTCCGTCCGGAGGACTTCCATACGGAAAGCGCATTCCTGGAAATGAGCGAGGACAGCACGGTAGAGGCCGAAGTTGAAATCGCAGAAATGATGGGTGCGGAAATTTATATTCATGCTGTATGCGGCGGTCAGAAACTTATCGTGCGCGCACCGTCCCGCGTGCAGGCGGAAAGCGGCGACCATATTTCGCTTGCTATCGATAAGAACAAAATTCATCTGTTTGACAAAGAAACCGAACAGGCAATCAATATTAAATAATTTATTCCTATTAAGCCACCTCTCTCTTCTAATATGGAAAACTCCGTATGGCTGAATATACGCCATATGGAGTTTTCTCGCTCATATGAGCGCATAACACATCGCATTTGATGCGAGACTGTGCATTCATCTTAGGATGTTTATATGTCAGTAACATATCTGTTTCCCGAAAAACTCCACAATCCCCGCTTTCAGCACTCTCCACTCCCGGCCGACCTTCACGGCCGGGAGTTCTTCATTTGCGATCATCTTGCGTACCTGCTGGCGCGTTGTCTTGAGCAGGGCAGCCGTCTCTTTGACGGTTAGGATTTCATCGTTCGACATGGTAAAACCTCCTTGACATGGGTGAAAGCACATTTCACTTTAATTCATGTATACTTATTCTAATGTTGGCGATTGAACGTCAAATCATGCTGTTTAAGCAGGCTCAAACACCCTGCAGCAGGCCGTTAGAACGAAAATTATAAATGATGATAAAAGAGAAAATTTTCCTGCATGCGCTGATGAGAAATAGATTTATGACTTGAATGAAATACATCCTGTCTCCATCTTCTCAAACTTCCCCAACAATTTAATAAACTCAGATTTCCTAATCCTACAATTCTTCTGGACGGCTGCGAGCGAAGCGCAGCCGTTCGCTTTTTTCGCGATACGACGCAGCTTTCTCTTCGTCTTTTCGCGGTACTTGGAGGCATTGATACGGTCCAGCAGCTCGGGAAGCGAAACCGGGTCAAAGTGCATCATATGCAGCCGGTGGAGAAACTTATGCTGCTGATTTTCAACCTGAGAGCCAAGTTCGATCAGCTGACTTTCCCAGTCTTTAGCCTTAGTCAACTTGGTGATTTTCGAACGACCAAACCGCAATTCCAGTCGAAGAATATGCTCGTCAATCTTGATATCATGCCGTTTTTCGAGTTCATACGATTTATCATAAACCGAGAATGCGCAGCTTTTAGACTTATTCTCAATCGTCCACGAATGCTTATTGGCTCTCTTGAATTGCTCATCGGAATTTGAATATTTACCGAACTTAACCGCGTTGTAATGGGGGATAGAAAAGGATTTCTTGAAAATATCCAAACGATCTTGAACATCCGCCTTGCGCTCATAGTACAGATTGCAGGTCAAATCACACCGTGACAGCTTAAACCCCTTGAGCCGCCGGTTAACGCCGATTTTATCAAGGATATTCCGCAGACGGTGCTTTACATGACGAACTGATTCTTCATTAGCCTGAAACAATGCGGTTGGCTCATATGTACCGGCAAGCAGGGAGGACGGGTTGACAATCAATACCAGCCAGCACGGATGCGAAACGGACTGACCAAGCTGTATCTCAACACCAATGTCCTTGAACTGCGGCATCTGGTAATACGGCGAAAGCCCTAATTTTCCTTTGCCGGTGCGAATACACTCGTTTTGTTCGATAATATTCTGAATTTCGGAATATTTGCATTGTAATTTCAGTGAAAATGTATGAATGCCGTACTTATTCGTAATCATTTGCTGTTCCTCCGTTTCTGAGCGCATACCGTGCAGCGCTTGCAGGTTTTGCGTTCGTGCTGCCCTTGGTATTCGAGAATATCGCATACCATGCAATTATCGCTATGGATGAAGTTGTGTACTTGGTTTAGATTCGATTTTATCGTTTTCGCAGCTTCAGGTGACTGCTTTTTCGCTTTCTTGATAAAGCTGTTTGAGATAGCATCATCATCGCCATTCTGGTCGTAGAAAAGAACGCAGTGTGCCTTTCGTCCATCACGTCCCGCTCGGCCAATCTGCTGAATGTAATCCGTCATATTGATCGGTGCGTTGAAGTGTACGACAAGTTCAATATCAGGAACATCAATACCCATACTGAATGCCGAAGTTGCAATCATAATCTTTCTTTTGCCTTGCAGGAAGTCGAACAGCAGCTGTTTCTTGCGGCGTTCCGGCTTAACTCGTGAATGATAGCGGGTAACATCGCCGGGGTATATTTCTCCCAGAATGTTGTACAGCGCATCTACATATGTAGTCGTCTGAGCAAAGATCAGCACCGAGCCATCTTTGTGATACTTATCAATCAGCTTACAGAGTTTCTTGATACGAAATTCCAGCCGTGCCTCCAGCGTTTTCTTGTTGCAGGTAACGTCCTTCTTGAGCAAGATAAGATTATCACGTCGCAAATCACTGCGGAGAATAACAGGCTTGTCCATATGCAGACTATCACGAATAATATCCATAGAGTCTGCCGGTATCGTCGCAGAGCAGGCACAAATAACCGGCTTACGTTTCAGCTTGCCGATAAAATCGCCAATGTGCAGATAAGCGTCACGAAACGTATAACCCCATTCCGTAATGGAGTGGCATTCGTCCACAACGACCATAAAGATATTCGAATGCTGCATAGTTTCAATAAATGAACGATTTTGCAGTCGCTCTGGTGTGACATAGAGAAAGTTAAGCTTGCCCTTGCGAGCTTTGTTCAGTATCTTATCGATATCCTCCTTCGAGCGGGTCATATCGATATAATCAGCAGAAACGTCATGCTCCTGTAACGTCTGCACCTGATTGTATATCAGCGCAAGCAAAGGCTCGATAACGATAGTCAGCTTGTCGGAATGAGCCAGTCCAACCGTTTCATAGATGATCTGCTTACCGCTGCCAGTAGCAGCAATGACGATTGCATCCTGTTCAGCATCGAGCGTATTCATCGGAATGATCTGAGCCTTGCGAGGCTTGTCGAAACCAAGATGTTTGAGTGCAGATTTAAGATGTCTTTTCATATCCATAGAGATAACCTCCAACGTACTAAGATTATCAATATGTTATAGAAATGTAAAAAGATAATGCCGAATAGTGAACATTTCTCGAAAATAAATTACATTTTTCAATATGACTGATTTCCTTCTCAAATGTCTTAACAGGGAAGTTTAGACTTAAATATCGTATTATAAATGATTGAAAGTGTAAAAAGGTTAGAATAGATAAGTGCGATTTTCACGAAAATCCGTACCTAAGGCGAATATACTGCGGTGAATAATGTTGGTGAAAATTCACGTATAAAAGTGAAAATTCACCACATAAGGTTGTAAAAGTGAAAAAACGGTGTATACTAAATAGTAAGAACAACAGGAGGCGTACCATATGCAATACGAGAGCGAACGCATTGAATATAAGTCTCAGTTAACGGATGAAATTTACAAAGAAGTCATCGCTTTTGCGAACACAGACGGCGGCATTATTTACATTGGCGTTGACGATCAGGGCAATGCCACAGGGATTGACGATGTGGACGGAACCTATACTCGTCTGACAAATGGTGTTCGGGACGCAATCCGACCGGATGTAACCATGTTTGTTCGCTATGTGCTGCAGGATAATCAGGTCATTCGCATTGAAATCGGTGAGGGCAGCTACAAGCCGTATTATCTGAAGGGCAAGGGCTTGAAGCCGAACGGCGTTTATGTACGGCAGGGAGCCAGCAGTGTCCAAGCCTCTCCTGAGCAAATCCGACAGATGATAAAAGACTCTGACGGTGACGTATATGAGCAAATGCGAGCCTTACAGCAGGATTTGACCTTTGAAGAGGCTGCGGCGGCATTCAAACGCTATAAAGTAGAGTTTGCAGAGGATAAATACATCGCTCTGGGTATGCGGAACGTATACGACGATCAGTACACAAATCTGGCGCTGCTGCTGTCAGACCAGTGTCAGCATACGACGAAAATTGCGGTATTCGGGGATGCGGAGAACATCACGTTCAAAGATGCAAAGGAATTTGGCGGCTCGGTGTTCAAGCAACTTGACGACAGCTATGCCTATCTTTCACTCTGCAATCGCACTGCCTCGACGTTTGAAGGCCTGGAACGCATTGACAAGGTGGATTATCCGGAAGATGCAATCCGTGAAGCCTTGCTGAATGCGCTCGTTCATCGTGACTACAGCTTCAGTGGCAGTATTATTATCAACGTCAATGACTCGTGCATGGAGTTCATTTCAATCGGCGGACTGCTGCCCGGCCTGTCTGCGGAGGATATTCGCAGTGGTATTTCTCAGCCGCGCAACCGCAACCTTGCAGAGGTATTTCATCGCCTGCGCTTGATTGAATCCTACGGCACAGGCATTCGTAAAATCTATGCGCTGTATAAGAACTGTCCGGCACAGCCGCGCATTGAGGTAACGCATAATACATTCAAACTGATCTTGCCGAATATGAATGCGTCTGTCGAAGAAAAACACGAAGAAAAAGCAGCAGAGCAGGCAGCGAATATTACGCCGCAGATGAAGATCGTTCTGGACTATCTGAAAGAGTACGGCGAAATGAATGATGAAGATTTGCAGGAGCTGCTGAATATAAAAAAGACGCGTGCATATATGCTGACGCGTCGAATGAGTGAAGATGGATTGATTGTAATCAGCGGCCGGGGAGCGACGAAGAAATTCAAGCTGAAATAAGCGTCGCGAGGAATGGCTGTTTTCTAACAAATTTCTAACAGAACCGAAGAAATTGCCGAGGATTGCAGTTGGACCTTTTCGGACACTGTGGTTAAAAGTTCTGTATTTTTGTTGATTTTGCAGATATGGTCACATAATATGCTGTAATCTGTAAATCAGAAAGTGACCGGAAAGGTCATGCGTAATAAATGGACACTGTCAGGGGACTTAAAATCCCCCGGAGTTAAACCCGTGCCGGTTCGATTCCGGCTGGCGGCACCAAGGATTCCTGCACTTTCGTTTGAGAGTGCAGGAATTTTTTGCTTTTTTATCGTTTTCTGCAATTTCTCTGAAAATTTTTGTCCCATGCGTGTTGGAAAAAATTTTTCGTTTGCCAACAATTTGCCAACAAATCAGCACCAAAACGTGCTTCGCGCGGAAGCGTAAACAGACCTTTTTGTGAATGTTCATGTGCTCTTGTGCATAATATTCAAAACCATATCTGCTGTGGCATTGGCTGTATTCATCTTGTCGCGGTAGTCCAGATGCGTGTAAATGTCCGCCGTGGTCTGATAGGTTGAGTGACCGAGCCAAAGCTGAATGTCTCGCAGAGAGATCTTCCGGCGGCACAGCATAGTTGCGCAGGTGTGGCGCAGGTCGTGGAATCGTATTCGTGGCAGCCCCGCCCGTTTCAGCACCCGCTGGAGCATATGCAACACGCTGTCCGGTGACATAGGGTCTCCGCTTGGCGATAGGAATACCCATTCGCTGCTACCTGTTTTTCTCCTTTGATGCATCAGAACGCTTATCGCGTCTGCCGACAGGGGCAGTGTGCGGTAGGCGTTTTTCGTTTTCAGCGGGGCCTCGACCACCTTGCCGTTTTGCCGGGATATAGCCCGCTGCACCTTGACCACTCTGCGGTCGAAATCTACATCCGTCCATTTCAGCCCCAGCAGTTCGCCCCGTCGCAGTCCGGTGGCGAGATCAAGGTAGTAGAGCTCGTACACGCCGCTGTCCCTGGCTTCTTGGAAGAAGGCGCTGAGTTGGTCGGCAGTCAGCGTTTTCATCTCCTTGTGTTCGACTTTTGGCAAGGCGCAGCCCTGCGTCAGGTTGCGGGTTACCAACTTCTGCTCCATGGCGAGATTGTACGCCGAGCCGATCATCTGGTGGATGTTCCGCACTGTCTTTGGCGCTAACCCTTTCGGCTTTTTCTTGGCCTCAATGCGGTCTACTCGCCCGCCATCCAACAGGTGCTTGTAGAACCGCTGTAAATCCAGAGAAGTCAACTCTGCCAGCGGGACGCTGCCGATCTGCGGCTTGATGTGGTTCTTGAGGAAACCCTGACTGGTCTTGAACGTGGACGGGCGCAGCTTGATTTTCGCGTAGTTTTCCATCCAGATCTCAAGCCAACTTCCCACGGTGCAGGTTTTCGCTTTGCCGTAGTCGATGCCGACGTTCTCCTCGATGGCTTTTTTCAGTTTTTCTTTTACTTCCGCCTGCGTTTTTCCGAGGACATTTTTGATGATGGACTTTCCGGTTTCCGGATCGTGACCGACAGTGTATCCTTCCTCCCAGCGGCTGTCCTTTCGTTTGCGGATGTTCCATTCCCCGTTTGCTCGTCTTTTTGGCATGGTATCAGCCCCTTTCGACGACGAACGATACCGTAACCAACAGAGGAAAGCTATCCAAAGGTGGAACTGTTATCAGAAAGTTATCATTTGCCTTGCGGTGACTTCTGCCCCTAATCTTTGTCTATGGCGGCGCAATTTTTGCGCTGCCGGGGGATGTTCTTCTTTTGTTACAGCGGTGCGATTTTTGGACGGTCAAGAAGCCCTTTCCATTGACTACAGCGGCGCAAAATATACACGTTTTCCTCCCCAAATTACCGCTGCACAAAAAGCACTTTTTCGGGTGGTTGAAAGCGGCAAACTTCTCAATCGTCTGCGGAACGGTCACCTTGAAAAGTCCGCCGTCACGGGGGACTGACGCCCCTCGCGTTCACCCAAGACCGCGAAAACGCCTCTCAAGGTGCACCTTAGACTGCGGTTTCAAAACCTCGGAAAGCCCCGCACTGCGGGGCTTTGTGGCTGAGAGGGGCCAAATTAGGGGCACCTCTCTTTATCTTGTACTAAAATCGAACGGCCCACGTTCGCTCTCATTCCCGAAAGTGGGTACATACTCGGCCTTCGGAGAAAAATCGCACACAACGGCTTACGCGGCGAAGCAGGGGCGTTTCGGATGGGGGTGCTGTCATTCTCGGCACGAACCGCACGTTCCCAAACCTCCCCTGGCCGGGTATCAGAACGGCAAACTTTGCCGCTTTTGGGTCTTGGTCAGGTGTACTTCCGAAGCACGCAGAGAGCCTGCGGAACAGTGATGCGCTCATGCGCGTCGCTGTTCCGCAGGCGTCGCGGCCCCGCTGGGTTGCGTGATCTCTTTTTGGTTTTATCGAAATTGCAGCTTGCACGTCCTGCGCTCAGGGCTTTCTGCGTATGCGAGGTAGGGATGGTATCACTACCCTCGGTGTGCTCCGCGTGTTGCCAAAGCGTGCCGTGCGCAGGTGTCAAAACGGCTAATTTGCCGATTTCTGAGGTCGGGTAGCCATCATTGATTCCAGCGGCACAAAATATGTCCCGTTTTTTCTGGAATAGCAGCGGCTCACGCAAAACAGCCCCGGTTCCCTGCGAAAGGGACCGGAGCTGTTTTTTTCGTCACTTCATGGAGCGATACAAAAACGCCGCGATCTGCGCTCTTGTGCAGGCAGCGTCGGGGTCAAAGCGACCGCTGCCGACACCGGAGGTGATGCCATGCTCCACAGCCCAAGCCACCGCCTGCGCGTAGTAGCTGTCGGTGGGGACGTCGGTGAAGCTCGCCGCGCTTTCCGCCGCAGGCTGGCCCATGGCGCGCCACAGCATCGTGACCATCTGGGCACGGTTGATGGCGCCGTCGGGGTCTGTGCCGTCGGAGATGCCCTTGGCTTTCGCCCAATTCTGTGCCTTTGCATACCAAGTATTACCGCCGCTCAAATCCGCGTCATTCTGCCGTGCCAAAATCGTCCAAAGCTGGGCGCGGGTGGTGGAGCTGTCGGGCGCGTAGGTGCTCTCGTTCATGCCGTTCACGAGGCCGCGGGCGCTGACAAAGTCGATGGCGTCCTTCGCCCAATGGTTTTGGGTGTCGGCAAAATCCTTAGAATTATCAACGATTTTGACCGTCGCGCCGCCGTTCACGGTCAGCTGGATGCCGTTCTCCGTGGGCAGGGAGTTCTTGACGACCTCCTCGGTGCCATCGGGATGGACGAGCACCGCCACCGTGCCGGAATTTGCGTTGGAAACGGGGATCTCCACCTTGGTTTCCCCTGCCCCCTTGGGCAGCTCGATGCTCACGGTGGGGGCGGTGCTGCTGTTGCAGGTGGCCTCGACCTCGACCGGAGCCTTGACCGCCTCGCCGTTCTTCTTTGCGTCCTCGATGGCCTTGTCGCTCAGCTTGGCCGCCGCCTCGGTTTTGCCGTCTTTGTCGGTCTTGACCGTGCCCGTGGAGCCGTTGGGGGCGGTGCTCTCCGTGACGGAGCTGCCGTCGGGCTTGGTAGTGGTTTCGACCTTGGTGCCGTCGGGCTTGGCGGTGGCTTCGGGCTTGGTGGTCGTCG
>ULQO01012897.1_pt1 | contig 10169 bp, 8 predicted proteins | sample 1954601 | NCBI WGS metagenome assembly ULQO01 (sample SAMEA4835658, study PRJEB28245) | human gut metagenome | biome: gut microbiome; material: fecal sample | place: Denmark | collected 2008
AATGTCACTCCATGTGAGGAGCCGCTATTTCCTGAATTATCTGAGTTATCTGAGCTTCCTGAATTATCAGAATTTCCTGAATCTCCCGGTGTTACAGTTCCCGGAAGATAAGATTTAACCACATTATAAATCTTAGAATTAACCCAGCCTTTATCTGTTCCAACACTTGACCATTTTTTTCTTATTGTATCCGCTGAATCATTATAAATATCAACTGACTGTGGACTATGATTATAAATTCCCCATGAGCTGTTTCCTGTAACTTTATATGCCCATGTTGTCCAATGCCATCCCTGCTGATTATATGTAGACATTGTATTTCTCCACGCATCTTCCTGGTCGAAACATGTAAACTCACCTACGAATGTAGGAACTCCGTAGTTATGATTTGCAATATCTCTCACCTTGCCTGCTGTGTAAGAAGCCTGACCTGACGAATTTGAAATGTAATTCCATGGATAGTAATGATATTCATATGCTACATTTGTCCATCCGTATGCTGACGGTCTTGGAAGATTATCAGCATCCCAACATGATTCCATAATAATAATATGATTTGAATCTTTACTTCTTATTGTTTTATAAATTTCATTATAAAAATCCCAATGCAGACTATATGTTGCTGCCGCCTTAATACCTGGCTCATTTAAAATATCATAAGCTGCAACTGCCGGGTTTCCTTTAAAATGTTCTGCTATCTTTGCCCACAAATTTAATGTTTTGTTTTTATTTCCCTGATTGTAATAAAGCTGTTTTCCGTCATTTACTTCACCGGAATGATCCATTCCGTTCTGAGAGCCGAATGCTCCATGCATATCAAGAATTACATACATACCTCTTGAGCTACAGTTACTTACAAACCAGTCAAGTCTTCTCCATGCGTTTGATTTGAGATTTCCGTTATCATCACAAAGATTCATATAAGTAAACGGAAGTCTTATAACGCTCATTCCCATTGCTGCACAATTATCAAAATCCTGTGTGGTCCAATAATTATCTTCATACGCAGCTACTAATGAATCTCTTGTTGATGTACCAAATCTGTTTGCCAGAGTGTCCATCATTGTCCTCTGATCCGGTGCATTTGTAGGATTCATCCAATTCTCCTGCACCAGCCAGCCTCCTGCATTAGTTCCTCTCAAATATACTTTTTCTCCGTTTCCGTAGTTCTTTCTTATGGATGTTCCATTCGTTTTCAAAAAGTCTGCCGAAGTTAACGAAGATGCTGCCTTTACTTCATTTGTTCCCGGAGTGATTCCCGTAAGCATCATACCTGCTGCCATTGTCATACTCAACAATATACTAAGTATCTTCCGTCCTCTCCTTCTGATTTTTTTCATATTAGCCTCCTTAAATTCTTTTCACTATTCTATCAATGTTACCGTTAATGTTACTGTATAACATTTTTTCTAGCAACATTCTATCACTTTTATAGGGTGTTTTCAACATATATTCCTTTTTAAAAAACGTTTTTTTGTATATTTCATACAATTTATATACTTATCCTAAAGTCCATACCAAAAAGAGGCTGCGCACTAATTACTTAGTGCGACAGCCCCATCTCTCCCCTTATTTCATTCCAATATTTAACTTTTTTCCCTAATTACATCACCGTTGGTGACGCAATCACACCATAACTTCTTTTTATTATGTCATCAAATTTTTTCTAATTACTTTATCAAGATTTCTTGTGTTCAAAGGCTGGCTTTGACCTTCCATTGTAATTATAAGATTGTCCCCCACAGTATAGCCGTTTCTTGCGTAAACATTTAGTTTGTTCATTGCCTTTGACGCATATTCCGGATTTTCCATCATTCCAAAATGCTCCCATATGCATTCTTCGCGGGTGTCCGGATTTAATGCTGTGAAATCTGGTTTTATGTAACCTAGTCCATCCAAATGTAGCGGTAGCTCATATATGTACGGTATCCCCATTAGATTGAGTTTGTCTGCAATTATTTTTTCTGACTTGGAGCGAACCTTTTCGTCTTTTTCCGTGAACACGCCTTCTTCGTCGTCCATGGATTCATCATAAGATTTCATAACCATTGACCACATTTTTTCTTTAAGTTGCTGCTTTTCTTCTTCCCACTGTTTGATGAAATCTTCTCGTGGCAATACAAGCGGCATAACCATTGTCTGCTTGACCGGGGCAAGCTTGCTGATTACATTTTCTAGGTTTTCTGAATTGCAGGTTTTTAGCATTTTTTCTAGTGCCCTAATTTCTTTTTCTATCTCATTCAAGCACTTCTCATTGTATTCCCTTTTCACAAGACTTTCTGCCACATCTCTTTCGCCGGCTTTAATATACTTCCCATTTCTGTCCCCGTCTGGCGTTATCTTATAGAATTGATTTGTCTTTCGCTTCTTTTTTACATACACTTTTCCTTCCGGCAAACCTTTCAAATTAGCCACACATTGTCTTCGCATACCTTTTAGCTTTTCTAATCTTTCCTGTGCATACTTTTCTAAATAATCCATCCTGCCTTATCCTCCTTTCTTCTATATTTGTATTTCTTGATACATATAATATTATACTATGTATACATATTTTTTGATACCTATATTTTATCTTTTATATCAATTATTATGGGGATACTATTGTCAATTCTTTATTTTGGTGGCTTTGTACCCCGACATTTCATTTTTCGCTTTTTTCGGGGTATGTTTTTGTCTTTCTCATACATTATGTTTCATGTTTTCCTTGCTTTTTAGTGGTCGCGTACCCCGACATTTCATTCTTTGCTTTTTTCGGGGTGCATTTCCGTCTTCCTCATACATTATGTTTCATATTTTCCTTGCTTTTTAGTGGTCGCGTACCCCGCTATTTCATTTTTAACTTTTTTCGGGGTACATTTTCGTCTTCCTCATACATTATGTTTCATGTTTTCCTTGCTTTTTAGTGGTCGCGTACCCCGACATTTCATTTTTCGCTTTTTTCGGGGTACATTTTCGGTTTCCTCATATTTTATGTTTCATATTTTCCTTGCTTTTTAGCGGTTGCGTACCCCGACATTTCATTTTTTATATTTCTCTGGGTACGCGCCTTCTCGTACATCACTTATTATGGCTTCAGCACACTCCTATTTGCCCTAAATGTACCCCAACATTTTATTTTTAACATTTCTCGGGGTACGCGCCTCCTCACACTTCACTTATTGTGGCTTCAGCACACTCCTATTCACCAAAAACGTACCTCAACATTTTATTTTTGCCATTTCTCGGGGTACAACCCTCCACCACACCATCCACACTCTTCCCCCCACCACGCACAAAAGCATACTCTGGAGGCGTTTCGCCCCAGAGTATGCTTTCTTTAGCTTCTCTTGCGTTTCCAATAGTGTTCCGCTGACTGGAAGTATCTCTAATTCCACTACTTATTCAATTATATTTGTCTTTCGTTTCCGATAGTATTCCGCCAACCGAAAGCACATCTCGTTCCACTACTTATTCAATTATATTTGTCTTCCGTTTCCAATAGTGTTTCGCCAACTGGAAACACATCTCCCTCACTACTTGCCATGCACCTTCGCCAACCGGAAACACATCTCCCCCACTACTTGCCATACACCTTCGCCGATATCAGCGACACCAGTGGCACGGTCAGCACTATGCCTAGTGTGCCTGAGATGCCTTTAATCACCTCAATGCCTATTGAGTACATATTCACTACCTGCAGGTATGGCATTATGTAGGCGTATATTAATATCATAGTGTTTACTGCGCCACCGGTAAAAGCAAGTATAAGTGTGTTTGACATTGTTCCCATCATGTCTTTGCCAACATTTATGCCTGACTTAAACAATTCTTTTGATGTAAGCTCCGGCTTTTTGTTGTGGATTTCTTCAATGGTTGAGGATATGGAAACCGCCACGTCCATTACAGCCCCAAGGGACGCAATAAGGATGCCCGAAAAAAGCACGCCACCTATCTGAAGTTTGCTGTTCTGCGCCACGTAGACCATAGTCTCAATGTCTTCAATATTGTAGCCTGTCACTCGCGTTATTTTTCCAAAAATAGTTGCAAAAATTCCTGCAATCAGGACTCCCAGAATTGTTCCAAGCATTGCGCACAACCCTTTTCGGTTGCCTCCGCAAATAAGATAAACCGACACTATTGTAACCGCAACTACAACAAGAATAGCCGCCCAGAATGGCGAAAAACCTATATACATTAGCGGTATGTACAAATATATAATGCATATAAATGTGAACACCAACGCCAGCATTGATTTAATGCCTCTTTTTCCGCCAACCAGGAATAGTGCCACTCCAAGTATTGCTATAATAATCCAAATAAAAGCTCCCCTGTCAAAGCCGTAAATGCTGCCCGACAGTTCTTCGCCAAAACTGCTTAACTGAACAATTACTTTTGTCCCTTTTTTGCAGTAAGTTCCGTAAAGATAGCCATTCATATTGTTGGCTTCGCAGGTTTTTCCTTTATATTTTCCTGATGTTATCTTAACTTTTACAGTTTGGCTACCGCCGTTTACCTCTTTATTTGTGGTATTGTCCTCAATAACTTCCTGCACCTGCCCCTTAACAAAATAAAAATTGTCATCGGATAGCAAAGGGACTCTGGTTATGTTGGAGTTCAACAACCAAAGTCCTGCTGAGAAGATTATGAGAAAAATAACAAATATAATCTTTGAATATTTCTTCATCTTAAATCCTTCTACTTTTTCTTTTTTGAGCCTGTCTCTGACTCAATTTTGTCTTTCGACATTTTCAACACACTTATGAGAAATTTTATGTTTATTTTGTCTTCACCTATTAGAATTTTTATGTTTATTTTGTCTTCACCTTAAAGCTAATCTTCTGGTTTCCGAATTTTGCCGTTACCTTCACTTTCTTGCTGCTCTTCTTTAAAGCTTTGAGTTTTCCTGTTGCGGTAACTTTTACAATCTTCTTGTTTGAAGTTGTGTACTTAACATTCTTGCCTGTTACTCCGTTGATTGTAAGGTTAAGCTGTAATGTTTTGCCCTTCTTCAAAGTAACTGTCTGGCCTGCCTTAACTGCTTTTTTGCCGGCTTTTAATGTAAGCTTAGCTGCCGGTTTTGTTGTATTTGTAGGAGTTGTTGTCTTTCCAGCATCTTTTTTCTTTAAGCCTGCTTCTGCCTTAAGGATATTGTTGTACTGGTTTTCAAAAAGTAATCTTCCTATGATAAGTTTTTTGTCCATTGTCTTGTCAAGCAATGTTGAAAAACCTGTCTTTAGTGTTGTTGTTCCATCTTTTTTGTAATCGCCCTGTGCGTAACCGTAGTAGTTAACCATGTCCTTAGCATTGTCGCCGTCGTTAGTCTTGTCATATGCACTTGAAAGCTGTGCTGCCCCCTTGTCTTCGCCGGTGTACTGCATTAACTTTTCTGCACTCTTGATTTCGCTCTGGAGCTTGTTCCAAGTTTCATCTGTGTAACCATCGTTTTTGATATTTTTTGCCTGAGCAATCAAATCTTTCATTGATAAATTATCACTTGTTTTGTAAAGTGTATAATCGTCTGCGTACTTGTTTCCGTTGTAGTCATATGTTCTGAGTACAAGTGAATTTTCTGAAAAATCAATTGTAGAGAATGTTGGAATCTGTGTATTTGAACGCTCTGCAATGTAGTACTGTTTTGTTGTTGCAAGTTTGTAGAACTTACTACCTGATGCTGAACCTGCTGCAATATAAAGTGTTCCTTCAGGGTTTACTGCAACTGAATTTCCGTAGTCAATTGCTGTGCCGTCTGCCATTAAATATGATCTTGCATATGAATGGTCATGTCCTGTCAAACATATATCAATTCCAAATTCGTCCATTAATGGTGCGAAAAGCACTCTTAAGTTTGCTCCGTCTGTGTCTGAATGTGGCTGTCCTGAACCGTAAATGTCATGATGGAACATTACAACTTTCCACTTAGCATCTTTGTGGCTTGCCACTGCTTTCTTTAATAATTCTTTGTGTTCAACTGTGTTTCTGTTGTTACTGTTTAAGCTGATAAACAAAACATCACCGTAGCTAAAGTAGTAATCTGAACCTGAGTTTGTGCTTCCAAGTTTGTCGCCATCGTTAGGGTTGTTGTAGTGATACTTATAGTCTGTACCCTTGCTTTCGTGGTTACCGATTGTTGTTGCCAAAGGAAGATTTCTCAAAAGTTCCGGATATGTAAATCCTGCATATTCGCTTTCTCTTACGTTTTTTCCGTCTGAACTGTCAACTCCTGAGAAGTCAATCTGGTCACCTGCTGATAAAATAAAACTTGCATTAGGTGCTGTTGCTTTTGCCTGTGTTAATGTTTTGTTCCAGTTAAATGTATCAACTGCAATATTAATATCATCATCTGTTCCCTGTCCCTGTGATCCTGATGCACCAATCTGTGGGTCACCTACAAGTATTGTCTGGAAACTGGATGTTTTCTTTGTTGTATAAGCCTGTGCCTCGCTCCAATTAGGATTTTTTGTGTCATCTGTGTAGCTATAGTAATATGTTGTATTTTCTTCAAAAGCACCCTCTATAGTTACTTTGTTTGATGCTTTATATGTAGTTTTCTGATTTGAACGATTAATGTCTGTTGCTGTTCCTGTGTAAACTTTTGCATCGCTTAAATCAGCTTTCTTTCCTACTTTAACTGCCGGTGTGCCCTTGTTTTCGCTATACCAGGCAAAGCCTAAATCCTTTGCTGTCTTACCGGGTGTAAGAATTATTTTTGATGAATCGTAAGCTTCACCTTTTCTTGTAAGAGTTCCTTCTGTATCTTTTTTATTCCAAACTGAATCTTTCCAAGTACTATAATCTGAAACCTTCTGTGTGTCAGAGAACAATGTGCTGTTTCCTGATGTTTCTCCATAAGCAAAAACATTTGCTGTTGGAGTTACTGCCATTGCCATAGCCATAGCGATTGCTGAAATTTGTGTAATTTTCTTCTTTCTCATTCTAATCTTTTCTCCTTCTGCCTTCTCGGCAACTCTCCTAATACATTCTAGGGTATAGCTTAGTATTACCTGATGTTCTTTGTTATTTCTGAATATTTCTTAGTATCCTTTGCTATTCATCAGTGTTACTTGATATCCTTACCGTTCCTTAGTGTCCTTTATTATTCCTCGGTACTCCTGAATGTATTTCATATAGAATCCTTATTGATAAGTCTTATCATCTGCTATTCTAGAGATTCATTGTTAAAACCAAAGTGCAGAAAAGATTAAATCTATGTAAAACAATTGTTGAAATTGTAAAAAATAGCGTGGGCGTGGTGGGTAGGGTAAAATTGTTTCTTCTTGCTCTATTTTTTCTGTTCCATACCACAACATTTGCTTATTTCCCTATTTGTTGTGGTTGTTTTCTTGCCTTTTTGGTGGTCGCGTACCCCGACATTTCATTCTTTACTTTTTTCGGGGTACGTTTTCGTCTTCCTCATACATTATGTTTCATATTTTTCTTGCTTTTTGGTGTTTGCGTACCCCGACATTTCATTTTTGACTTTTTTCGGGGTACATTTTCGCTTTACTCATACATTATGTTTTATATTTTCCTTGCTTTTTAGTGGCTTTGTACCCCGCTATTTCATTTTTCGCCTTTTTCGGGGTACATTTCCGTCTTTCTCATACATTATGTTTCATATTTTCCTTGCTTTTTGGTGGTCGCGTACCCCGATATTTCATTTTTTGAATTTTTTCGGGGTACATTTTTTTCTTGCTCATACATTATGTTTCATATTTCCCTTGCTTTTTAGTGGTCGCGTACCCCGCTATTTCATTTTTAACTTTTTTCGGGGTACGCACCTTCTCGTACATCACTTATTATGGCTTCAGCACACTCCTCTTTGCCCTAAATGTACCCCGCTATTTTATTTTTAACATTTCTCGGGGTACGCGCCTTCTCGTACATCACTTATTATGGCTTCAGCACACTCCTCTTTGCCCGAAACGTACCCCGCTATTTCATTTTTTATATTTCTCTGGGTACGCGCCTTCTCGCACATCACTTATTGTGGCTTCAGCATACTCCTATTCACCGAAAACGTACCCCAACATTTTATTTTTAACATTTCTCTGGGTACGCTACTCAATTGCTTAACTTATTTTCCTCCCCCACTATGCACAAAAGGATACCGTGTGGCACTAGCCTCCACACGGTATCCTTCAACTAATTCATTAACTTTCTATATTCACATTTCTATATATCAATATTCACATTTCTATATATCTATATTCACATTTCTATATATCAATATTCATACTTACTGCCTGCCTTTTCGCCTCTCCTTTGGCATACGGCTACTTTTCGCTTCAATGAATATCTTCCACATCTATGCTGTCATTTTTATATATGTACTTATTCTTGATATAAACTCTGAATTTGTGGGGCGTCTGTTTTCTTTGCCGTCCTCAAATTCACGTCTAAGTTCTACTACATTATCTGTCCATGCAACTTCTATTGCATGCCTAATGGCTTTTTCTACTCTTTGAGGTGTCGAATTATATTTCTTTGCAACATCCGGGTAAAGTATCTTAGTTACACCTTCCAGTGATGTTTCATCTTCTAAAACCTGCTCAATTGCTGCCAGTATATATTTATAACCTTTTAATCTAGTCGGTATGCCAAGTCCTATAAGCTTCCTTGAAATGATATTCTCTAACTCTTTCTTGACTTTTCGTTCTCCATACAAATCATCAAAATTCTCTCTTTGATTTTCACTGTACGATTCATTGTATTTTCTACTCTGCTTTTCTCCGGCATTCTCCTGTTGTAATTGATTTGGTTTAATGATTATTATGTTATAATCATCGCTTTCCAGAACACCGCCCGGCATCTGGTTTCCTTCCATCCTTAGCGTTGCAATAAGCTGTCGTAATAATTTTTCGCTACTGTTTTTCTCCATTTTATTCATTTTTCCCTCCATTTTGTCCATAGATATTTAATTTTTTCTCTATATGCTATATAATAAATGCATAATTTTGTAAAAAAAAGGCATAGAAAGGCACAAATTTTGTTATATTGTTGTTTTTTATGTGCCAAGGAATACATCTTAATAAGGGGGGCGTCTTAATTTATGAATCAAAATTCTAACAAAATCACCAACAAAAACATTATGGTTGAAAATATTAATCGTCTTTTATATCAGAAGAATTGGTCTATCAGGCAGCTTGCCGATGAGGCTGAGCTTCCATATGAATCCGTCAAGAAATTAGTTGGGGGTAAGGTTAACAATCCCACTATTTATACTATTTCAAAGGTTTGCGATGCGCTGAATTGTAGCATTGACTATATTTTAGGGCGCTCAGTCATTAATACCATTGATAAAAAATCACTTCCACCAAGGGTTTTTAATCTACTTGTGGAAATTGCCTATTTTGAGTCCCGCATTGCCGACTACAACAAATCTCACAAAACCGACTGCATTTCTGTTCTTACGCCAACGGGCTATGTTCAGGATGGAATGGTTTTTGACAGTATTTCTACGAATATTGTTAATATTTCTGCTTACAAAAAAGATTTTGGTGACATTGTTTTATGTGGGATTAAGATTGTTGGACGAAATCTTTCACCTACTTATTTTGACAACGATATTCTTCTGATTGGCAAGGACCGTTTTCCTGAATCCGGTGAGACAGGGATTTTTCTTATTGGAAATAAAGTGTATATTCGTAAATATATTCCAGGAATCAGGCTGGAGCTTGCTCCCATTAATGGCGACAAAAACTCGCTTTTCATCGATAATATCGATGATGTTCACTACTTTGGAAGGGTGCTTACAGTTGTTCGTGACGCTTGATGTTTCTTGTTATTGTTAAATTTTTAACTTTTTATTTATTGCAATATTGGGATAATTGTATTATTATAAACGTATAAAAAATCAAAGGAGGCTTACATAATGGCTTACAAAATTACTGACGGATGTATCGGTTGTGGTGCATGTGAAGGTACTTGCCCAGTAGGAGCTATTAGCAACGATGGTAGCGTTTGCGTAATCGATGCAGATACATGTATCGAATGTGGCGCTTGTGCAGGTGCATGCCCAACAGATTCAATCACATTAGACTAATTATTATAATTTATACGCTCTCTTTGGAGTGTATTATGTACCGTATAGGTATAAAAAATGCCATCTTTACTTTATGTAAAGGATGGCATTTTTTATGTAATATTGTCCATGTAACTTTTCATAATATTTTTTATAATATTTCTTATCG
>ULQO01008310.1_pt1 | contig 10130 bp, 7 predicted proteins | sample 1954601 | NCBI WGS metagenome assembly ULQO01 (sample SAMEA4835658, study PRJEB28245) | human gut metagenome | biome: gut microbiome; material: fecal sample | place: Denmark | collected 2008
GATATACTGGAAGGATGCACGGCATTGCTTGAGGAACTGCGATCATAACAGATTATCATAAAAACGGACGGATGTCTGCCAGTTGACAGACATCCGTCTATTTTTTATTTCAAATCATCTTAAAATACTTCAGCGCCTCCCGGATGGCTCTTTCCTTCTCCGCCGGGCACTTGAGCCGCTTGGGGTTCTCAGCCTTAGGCTTGTTGTAGTTCTGCCGCTCCTTGATGCCGCATTTCCGCTTGACCTGTGCAATATAGAGGTCGCTCACGTTCAGACCGGTGTGTTCCTTGACGTACTCCCGGATCTCTTCATAAGTAGCCTTGGTCTCTGCAGCAGTCACATCCAGTTCATCCATTTTCAGATTCACCGTGATCTTCTGGTAGACATCTAGTTTGGACAATGCGCATACCGTCTCGATATGCTCACTGTGGGGGAACATATCCACCGGCGTGCTGCTCTCCACTTTGTATCCCTTCCGGGTCAGCAGCTCCAGATCCCGGGCCAGCGTGGCCGGGTTGCAGCTCACGTAGACCACACGTTTCGGGGCCATGCGGGCCACGCTTTCGATAAACTGCGGCGTAGAGCCCTCCCGCGGCGGGTCCATAAAGATCACGTCTGCGCGTTCACCAGCCGCAGCGGCTTCGCCGATCCACCGGGTGGCATCTGCGGCAAAGAAGCGGGCGTTCTTCACGCCATTGTGCTTTGCATTGCCTATGGCATCGTGCACCGCTTCGCGGTTCACCTCCACGCCCACTACCTGCTTTGCATGGCCGGCGGCGGTCAGGCCGATGGTTCCGATACCGCAGTAGGCATCCAGCACCACTTCTTTGCCGGTGAGATGCGCCGCGTCCACCGCAAGGCCGTACAGCACTTCGGTCTGGGTATGATTGATCTGATAAAAGCTGCGCGGGCTGATGGCATAGGTCTTGCCGCAGAGGGTATCCAGAATGAATCCCTTGCCGTACAGCACCTTTTCCATATCGCCCAGCACCACACTGGTTTTGCGGTCGTTCACGTTCTGGACGATGGTGGTGATGGCCACGCCCTGCTTTCCGGCTTCGGTCAGCAGGGCTTTGACAAAGTTCTTGGCGCCGGGCAGCACCGCCTGCGCTGTCACCAGAACGACCATCACCTGCCCGGTCATAACGCCCCGCCGCAGCAGGCAGTGACGCAGAAGGCCGGTGCCCTTATCCTCATTAAAAGGCTGGTAATGGCAGGTGCCTGCTGCCGCACGCACGGCCAGCATGGTCTTATCCAGCACTTCGTCCTGCAAAAGGCAGCTTTCCACCGGCAGCACCTTGTGGCTGTTTGCCGCGTAGATGCCGGAGGTAAGTTTTCCACCCCAGCCGGTGGTAAAGGTGGAGATCACCTTGTTCCGATAGTGGTACGGCGTTTCCATGCCCCGGATGTGCTCCACCGGGCCGAATCTGCCCAGCAGCTTTTTCACGGTCTCTTCTTTCTGTTTCAGCTGTGCGGCGTAGTCCATGCCCAGCATCGGGCAGCCGCCGCAGTTTTTGGCACGCAGTTTGCAATCCATCTTCCGCTCTCCTTTTTACCCATAAGGGTCATACAGATCATATTCTTCCGCTTCCAGATGCTTTTCCTCCAGCACCTTTATGGCCTGTTCCAGCTCGCTCTGGCCGCAGCCGCTTTCGCTGACCAGCGCGTGCACCGCCGCCGCAAGGTCGCCGCCAAAGAGGGTGTCCAGCCGTTCGCGCATACTCCACACGTTGTAGGCGCGCTGGGTGATGGCCGGAGTGTAGGTATTGCGGTTGCCATCCTTGCCGCTTTTCACCCAGCCTTTCTCCTCCAGCCGGTAAAGAAAGTTGAGCACGGTCGCCGGGGCCCAGCCCTTTGCGCGCAGCTTTGCGTCGATGTCCCGCCGGGTGACGGGCGCACGGCAGGCCCACACCGCCAGCATCACCTGCTCCTCTGCCGCCGAAAGCGGCTTTACACTGTCCGGGATGCCGTACATCCTGCTGTTCTCCCTCCTTTTGGCATCTTTTTTACTTTTACGTTTGTCTTTGTTTTATTATTATACCAATTTCTGCGCCAAAGCGCAAGAGCCGGAAACGCCGATGAAATCAGGCTTTTTCAGCTCTATTTTACATTTGTCTTTGTTTTTGTTTTTCTGTCAAGGACATTTGTGTGCTTTGTGCCCGCACAGGGGCTTTTGCGCCGTATCTTTGTGCAAAGATGCTCTTGTTTTCATCCCTGCAAAACCGGTATACTACGGCTACAGCAATCAACAGAACGCACCGCAGAAAACCGCGGTGCTGTGCGATACAGGAAAGGGAGAGTTCATTATGGCACGAGTTTACAACTTCAGCGCAGGCCCCAGCATGCTGCCCGAGAAGGTGCTCAAGCAGGCACAGGCAGAGCTGCTCGAGTATGGCGACAGCGGTCAGAGCGTGATGGAGATGAGCCACCGCAGCAAGTGGTTCGATGCCATCATCAAGGACACCGAGGCCACCCTGCGCCGGGTAATGAACATTCCCGACAACTACAAGGTCGGTTTCTTTCAGGGCGGTGCGACCCAGCAGTTTGCCATGGTCCCGCTGAATTTCATGACCACCGGCAAAGCAGATTACCTTGTCACCGGCAATTTCTCGAACCTTGCCGCCAAGGAAGCCGCCAAGTTCGGCGAGGTGAACATCGTTGCTTCCAGCAAGGACAAGAACTTCACCTACATCCCGGACGTGAACGCCATCAACTATGATAAGGATGCCAGCTACATCCACATCTGCCAGAACAACACCATCTTCGGCACTCAGTTTGTCGAGGTACCGCAGGTGGAGGGTGTGCCTCTGGTAGCCGACATGAGCTCCATGATCCTCTCCAAGCCCGTGGATGTGACCAAGTACGGCTGCATCTACTTCGGCGTGCAGAAGAATGTGGCCCCCGCCGGTATGGCCATTGCCATCGTCCGCGATGACCTGCTGGGCCATGCCGCCGACAATGTGCCCACCATGATGAACTACACCACCCTGCTGGGCAAGGACAGCATGTACAACACGCCCCCCTGCTGGTGCATCTATATGACCGGTCTGGTGCTCAAGTATCTGGAAAACGACATCGGCGGTCTTGCCAACATGCAGAAGATCAACGAAGCCAAGGCCAAGGTGCTGTACGACTATCTGGATGGTCAGGACTTCTTCACGAATCCTGTGGAGCACCGCTACCGCAGCACCATGAATGTCACCTTCACCAGCCCCAATGCAGATCTGGACAAGAAGTTCTGCGCCGAAGCTGCAGAAGCAGGCTTCGTGAACCTGAAGGGCCACCGTCTGGTAGGCGGTATGCGCGCTTCCATTTACAACGCAATGCCCGCCGAGGGCGTGGACAAGCTGGTGGACTTCATGGAGAAGTTCCGCAAAGAAAATGCATAAGAGGGGAATTCAGATATGTATACGATCAAAACTTTGAACGCCATCAGCCCGGTGGGTCTGGCAAAGCTGAACAACAAGCAGTTTGACGTGGCTGTGGACACCGATGCCCCGGACGGCATCCTTGTGCGCAGCGCCGACATGCTGAATACCGCCTTCAACGACAATCTTCTGGCCATCGCCCGCGCCGGTGCCGGCGTGAACAACATCCCGCTGGACCGCTGCAGTGAGCAGGGCATCGTGGTGTTCAACACCCCCGGTGCCAACGCCAATGCTGTGGCCGAGCTGGTGATCGGCATGCTGATCGCCGGCAGCCGCAATGTGGCTGCTGCCGCCCAGTGGTGTCAGGGCCTGACCGGCGACCCCGCCATGGCAAAGACCGTGGAAAAGGGCAAGAAGCAGTTCGTGGGCAACGAGATCAAGGGCAAGACGCTGGGTGTCATCGGTCTGGGTGCCATCGGCTCCCGCGTGGCTAACTGCGCCATTGAGCTGGGCATGGAGGTCTACGGCTACGACCCCTACATCTCCATTGACGCCGCATGGAACCTGAGCAGTCAGGTACGCCACTGCGTGAACCTGAACGACATGCTGCCCCTGTGCGACTACATCACCATCCATGTGCCCTACCTGCCCACCACCAAGGACACCATCAACGTCCAGACCCTTGCCCTGTGCAAGGACGGCGTGAAGATCCTGAACTACGCCCGCGGCGAACTGGTGAACACCGAAGCCCTGCTGGAAGCCATGGAGACCGGCAAGGTGTCCGGCTACATGACCGACTTCCCGTCTGAGGCCATTCTGGGCAAGCCCGGCATCGTGTGCACCCCGCATCTGGGCGCTTCCACCCCGGAAGCCGAGGACAACTGCGCCGTGATGGCTGCAAAAGAGCTGAGCGACTACCTGAAGAACGGCAACATCATCCACTCGGTGAACATGCCGGAGGTCAACCAGCCCCGCGCCGGCGGCAAGCGCATCTGCATCATCCACAAAAACGAGCCGGGCATGATCAGCCAGATCACCGCCCTGACCACCGAAGCCGGCCTGAACATCGAGAACATGGTGAACAAGAGCAAAAAGAACATGGCCTACACCATGCTGGATGCTACCGGTGCTGTGGACAAGAAGCTGGCCGAAAAGCTGGCTGCCATCCCCGCCGTGATCCGGGTGCGCATCCTGTAAAACAAAACGGTTTAAAATGCCCGCCGCGTCGCTCTGGGCATCTTCAGCGGAAAACGATTTTTATTTTAGCAACCCGGAAAAATCTGCGGATTTTTCCGGGTTGCTTTTTCACAGAGAAGGGCCGTGGCGGCAGCCTGCATTTCCAAACCAGGATTTTTTACAAGCCGGAAATTCTTTCTCGTCCCATCTGCCGGTTAGTTTCCATTTACAAACTGTAGTTTGTCTCAAAAAACGCGTTAAAGATAGCTTTTTCTAACTACACATCGTAAAAAGTTTACATATATTAACATTCAAGAAAAAGCTTGAAAATGGTAAATTCTGTGCTACAATAGGCTCGACAGAAGGGAAATGTCCACCCTGTTCTCCGGCTTTTGGGCCGGTATATTCATCTTACAGGTCCTGCGAGGGCCTCTGACAGGAAATAGAAAAGGTAGGGAAGTTACTATGGATATCAAGAAGATCGCACTGTTCGCCGCCGGTACTCTGTTCGGCTCTGCCGGTTTCAAGCTGCTGTCCAGCAAGGATGCCAAGAAGGTCTACACCCAGACCACTGCTGCCGTGCTGCGCATGAAGGACTCCACCATGGAGACCGTCAGTAAGGTCCAGGAGCAGGCCGGTGACATTCTGGCCGATGCAAAGGCCATCAACGAGGCTCGTGCTGTTGAAGCCGAGGCTGCTGTGATCGAGGATGCCGCCGAGGAGACCACCGAAGAGACCGCTGAGTAATTTTCGGTTCGTAAAGCACTGAAAGCCCCAACGTGGCTTTCGAGCCGCCTTCGGGCGGCTCTTTTTTGTGAGAGTGGGGCCGCAGGCGTGCAGGGTATAGCAGCCTGACGCTGCGGCAAAAAGATAGAGAAGGATATTTGATATATGAAATGTACCATTCTGCATGAAGGCAAGGGCCGGATGCGTGTGCATGTGGAAAACGTCCGCATGACTTTGCACCGTGCCGATGTGCTGGAAGCATATCTGAACCACAAAGATGCCATCGTCCATGCCGCCGTTTACGAGCGCACGGGCGATGTGGTCATTACCTATACCGGCAAGCGCACCGCCGCCATTGCCATTCTGGCAGGCTACAAGTTCGATGTGGCCGAGTATGACGCTCTGGTCACCTCCGCCGACAGCCGCAGGCTGAACCGGGAATATCAGGATAAAATGTTCGATCTGGTGGCAGGCCGCTGCCTGCGCAAGCTGTTCCTGCCCGCACCCCTTGACGCTGCCTACACCGCCTTCCGTTCCATCCGCTTTCTCTGGAAGGGTGTGCGCTGCGTGCTGAGCCGCAGGCTGGAAGTGGAGGTGCTGGACGCTTTGTCCATCGGCGTCTCGCTGCTGCGCGGCGACTTTGGCACCGCCGGTTCTGTCATGTTCCTGCTGAATCTGGGCTCTCTGCTGGAAGAGTGGACCCGCAAGAAGAGTCTGGACGATCTGGCCCGCAGCATGGCCCTGAACGTGGACAAGGTGTGGGTGCGCAGCCAAGGCACCGAAGTGCTGGTGCCTCTGACCAAAGTACGCTCCGGCGATGAGGTGGTCGTGCGCAGCGGCAACATGATCCCGCTGGACGGCACCGTGCTGGAAGGCGAAGCCATGGTGAATCAGGCTGCCCTGACCGGCGAAGCTATGCCGGTGCGCAAGGCAGAGGGGTCCACCCTCTATGCCGGCACCGTTGTGGAGGAGGGCGAGTGCGTCTTTATCGCCAAGGCCGAGGGCGGTTCCAACCGCTACGACAAGATCGTGGCTATGATCGAGGAATCCGAAAAGCTCAAGTCCAGCACCGAGAACCGTGCGCTGGTGCTGGCCGACAAGCTGGTGCCATGGTGTCTGGGCGCAACGGTGGTCACCTATCTGCTCACCCGCAACGCCACCCGCGCCATCTCCTGCCTGATGGTGGATTTCTCCTGCGCGCTCAAGCTCTCCATGCCGCTGGCCGTGCTTTCCGCCATGCGCGAGTGCGGCAGCTACCACATCACCGTCAAGGGCGGCAAGTATCTGGAAGCGCTGTCTCAGGCCGACACTATCGTGTTCGACAAGACCGGCACCCTCACCCGTGCCACCCCGCAGGTAGTGGAGGTCGTGCCCTTCTCCGGCTGTAACGAGCGCGAAGTTCTGCAGCTGGCCGCATGTCTGGAAGAGCACTTCCCCCATTCCATGGCCAACGCCGTGGTGCGTGCCGCCAAAGAGCGCGGCATTTCCCATGAGGAGATGCACTCCGAGGTGGAGTACATCGTGGCCCACGGCATTGCAAGCCGCGTGGGCGGCCAGCGCGTGGTCATTGGCAGTCACCACTTCGTCTTTGAGGATGAAAAGTGTACCATCCCCACAGCCGAGCAGCAGAAGTTCGATGCCCTCAAGCCCGCGTATTCGCACCTGTACATGGCTGCCAGCGGGCAGCTGGTGGGCGTGATCTGCATTTCCGACCCGCTGCGCCCGGAAGCCGCCGCTGTGCTGAACGGCCTGCGTGCGCTGGGCATCCGGAACACCGTCATGATGACCGGCGACAGCGAGCGCACCGCTGCCGCCATTGCAAAGCAGGTGGGCGTGGACCGCTTCTTTGCCGAGGTGCTGCCCGAGGACAAGGCAAACTTCGTCCAGCAGGCCAAGGCCGAGGGCCACACCGTGGTGATGATCGGCGACGGCATCAACGACTCCCCCGCCCTGTCCGCTGCCGACATCGGCATTGCCATCAACTCCGGTGCTGCCATCGCCCGCGAGATCGCCGATGTGACCATCAAAGCCGACAGTCTGGAGGAGCTGGTGGCCCTCAAGGCCATCGCCAACTCTCTGCAAAAGCGCGTGCACGCAAACTACCGCTTCGTGCTCACCTTCAACTCGGCCCTCATCGCGCTGGGTGCTCTGGGCATCCTGCAGCCGGCCTCCTCTGCCATGCTGCATAATCTCTCCACCATCGGCATCAGCCTGAAGAGCATGACCAATCTCCTGCCGGAGAACAAGGCTCCGCAGCTGAAAGCATAATTACCGCAAAAAATAACGCCGTGTCCGAACATTCGACACGGCGTTATTTTTTTATCTGTTATTCCAGCCCGATCTGCTGTGCATACTCTTCCAACAGCTCCCGCTCCAGGAACGGGGTCTTGACACCCTCGCGGTCACGGTAGGTTTCGTGGCCCTTGCCGATGACGGCGATCAGGTCGCCCTCCTGCGCGTGATCCACTGCGTAGTGCAGCGCATCCAGACGGTCGGGGATCTCCACAAACTTTGCGTCCGGGTTGCCCTTGTTCATGCCCACGCGGATATCAGCAAGGATGTCCTCCACCTTTTCAAAGCGGTTGTTGTCCTCAGTGAGGATGGAGAAATCGGCCATTTTGGCGCAGATCTCGCCCATGCCATAGCGGCGCAGCTTGGAGCGGTTACCGCCGCAGCCGAACACCACCACCAGACGGTTGGGCTTGTAGGCCCGCAGAGTGGTGAGCAGGCTTTCGGTGGACACCTCGTTGTGGGCGTAGTCCAGCAGGATGGTGAACTTCTTGCTGATGGGCACCAGCTCCACGCGGCCCTTGACCACGCACTTGCCAAGGCCGTCGTGAATGGCCTGATCCGGCAGGCCCAGCACCTTGCCCACCGCCAGAGCTGCCAGCGCGTTGTACACGCTGAACTCACCGGGCATATTCACCTTCACATCCATCTCGTCCTTGCCGGTCACATGGAACTTCACGCCCAGAAAATCGTGGGTGCGCAGCAGTTCAAAGCCGGTCTCGCGGTAGTCCGCCTGCTCAGCGCGGCCATAGGTGACAAGGCGGCAGGTGTGGCCTTCCAGAAGTGCTTCGGTATTCTCATCGTCAATGTTCACCACGCCCACATCGCAGCGCTTGAACAGCTGGCCCTTCCAGCTGCGGTACTCCTCAAAGGTCTTGTGCTCGCCGGGGCCGATGTGATCCGGCGAAAGGTTGGTGAACACGCCCACATTGTAGTGCACACCGGCCACGCGGTCCATCATCAGGCCCTGGCTGGAAACCTCCATCAGCGCGGTGTCGCAGCCTGCATCCAGAAACTCCCGGAAGGTCTTTTGCAGTTCGTAGCTTTCGGGGGTGGTGTTGGCAGTTTCCTTGTGGCGGCCCATATAATAAATGCCGTTGGTGCCGATCATGCCCACCTTGCGGCCTGCAGCTTCCAGCACGCTCTTGATCATGTGGGTGGTAGTGGTCTTGCCCTTGGTGCCGGTCACACCGATCATGGTCATCTGGCGGGACGGGTTGCCGAAGAGGTTCGCGCTCATCAGAGCCATGGCATAGCGGCTGCTTTCCACCTTGACCACGGTCACGCCCGGCATGGCGGAAAGGTCGATGTCGTGCTGGATGACCAGTGCGCTGACACCCTTTGCCGCGCAGTCGGCGGCAAACTCATGGCTGTCACGCTGGGTGCCCACGATGCACACGAACAAAAGGCCCGGTGCCGCCTTGCGGCTGTCGTAGATGATATCCGAGATCTCGGTGTCCAGACTGCCCTGCGCAAGGGTAAAGGGCACGCCTTCCAGTAACTGTTCCAGTTTCATACTGCACACGCTCCTCAAAACATTTTGTCACATGGGTTTTTCTTCGTTATCTGCGGTCATGCGGGCGGGGTCGGTCAGCGGTGTTTCTTCCGCAGCTGCCGCCGTATCGTCCGCAGGCTGGGCCGCAGCGGCATCCTCTGCACCGTCTGCCGCAGTATCCTCGGTAGCAGAGGTGTCAGGCTCTTCCGGCACGGTCTTTTCCGGCACAACATAACCGGAGGGCAGGGTCGGCTGGCCCTGTGCAAAGTAAATTTTACGGGTGCTGCCCGCGCTGACATGGCTGAAATCCAGTCTGCCGGTGTCGGTAGGGGCACAGCCCTTGCCGTCGGCATTGGTCAGCACATAGCGTGCGCGGTCCAGCTTATAATCCAGATCGTTCCGTGTACCCAGAAGCACACTGACACGATCCTGATACAAAAATGCCATCTGGTCGGTGTCCGCAAATTCCATGCGGGTCACATCGTCCAGCATCCCATACTCTTCCAGCTTTGCCTGCAGCTCATTCAGCGCATCCAAACGGTCGTCCGTCTGCACCGCTGCCGAAGCTGCTGCCGAACCGGATGCATCCGATGCCGCCGGGTCTGCCTGCGCTGCAAAGGCCAGCTGGTCGCCGGGTGTCACCGACACCGGCTCGCCGCCGTATAGGGTCTTGAGTTCTTCCGGCTGGGCAGACTCGCAGGCCAGGATCTTGAACTGATCCGAGAGGGTCAGCCAGCCGCTCTTCGTCTGCATGGCATAGGTAGGCACCGCCTCGGTCACCTGCACCACCACCGTGTTGGGGTAATCCCGAACCACCCTGATGGATTCCAGCAGCGGGAACTGCTTTTCCAGTTCCGCTTCCTTGGCGGCGGGGTCAAAGCTGAAAATGTTCTCTTCGGTCTGCACACCCAGTGCCTGCAGGATCTGGCTGCTGGAATAGCCGCCCACCTCCTGCACCACGGTGCCGTCCGCCGTCTGCACCTGAATGGTGCCGATCTTAAACAGCATGGTCATGGTCAGGTAAACACCGGCGGCGATCACGGCCAGCAGGGTCACAAAGGCCATCAGCCGCCGCA
>ULQO01034910.1_pt1 | contig 10118 bp, 19 predicted proteins | sample 1954601 | NCBI WGS metagenome assembly ULQO01 (sample SAMEA4835658, study PRJEB28245) | human gut metagenome | biome: gut microbiome; material: fecal sample | place: Denmark | collected 2008
ACACTATTTCGATCAGTAAATTTAGAACTTTCTGAAAGCTTATCAACAAATTCATTCGTTCTTTTCTTCCAATCGTAATATTCCTGTTCTGTTGGTGATACAACTTTCTTTTTATCCTCTTTTTTAACAGGTATTGCATTGTTTAATTTAACCGGATCAGCATTCTTATTCATCATTGCTGTTGCAAACTTTCCAATTTCAGTATATAATTTATCGATCTTGTTATTAATTTCATCGAGTCGATTTGAATAATCCGGAATTGTAGGCATCTGAATATCAGGAAATTGCAGTTGAATCATATTTCCCTGTGGTTTATATACCGGGATAATATCTTCTGTTGTTTTCTTGTTTCCTAAGAATGCAGCTGCTAAAACATCTTTCGCTTTTAACTGATAATCAATCAGTTTCTTCACCAATACAGGATTTTCTCTCTGCATTGTTGGTGTAATAGCAATTTTTGCTAGCCATAAAGGTATATAGTCAAGATCAAGGCATAAAACTTGCGTGTCAGAATTGCCAGATCCCAAGGGGTAAAATTTTACCCCTTCATTTAATACAATATCTCTTTGAATTTTCTTTCGCTCATTCTTCATGCGCTCATTATCAAATCCCATCCCCTGGCACACCCATCGAACACCAACCCAAACTTTTCCGTCCGAATCCTGCGCTGCTCTTAATATATCTCCATGAAATTCTACATCTTTTACTATTAATTCGCTATTCATATTCGCTTTCCTCGCTTTTATCTATTTGATTAATTAATCCCAACCTACAATTGTTCTACCGTACTCATCAGCAGCTGCAAAATCCCATTCAATATCACCATGCTCCATCTCCTCGTCACTAAATTCACTTTCAAAAGGATTCTCTCCTCGTCTGAGAAATTCAATTTCTTCTTCTGTGGCCTCAATCTCTTTGCATACTCTAAGTCGTTTTTCTACGGTAACTTCAATTAATTTTTTCTCTGGCTCTGGCATAATCCCACATCCTCTCTTTTATATTCGACAATCTTTTACTTCGCTTACCGGAAACAAAAGTAATTCTGTAATTCCATTTACTAATTCCTCTAATGAAGTAGCCCATCTATTATGATAACCATGAGTATCTTTCATATCGTCAGCATACCTGTACATATATTTTATAGGTTGACCGTTCCATTTAATTCCTTCTGTATTAACATATACTACTGAATTATTCTCTGGATTTCTAATCCATCCACTGGTACCACGTTTATTTCCATTTACAGAAATTTGATGCAATGAAAACTCCATACCAGGTTTCTTTTTGTTAATTGCGTTTTTTAATTTTGTCGTTAAAATCAACATAAAATCACCTCATTTTGTTTAATTAAATTTTAATAACTCAACCTTACAACTCTTCCATCACATAATTCCATGAAATATTCATCATCTTCAACTAAGTCTTCTCCAAATTTCTTATAGTCAAAATATTTAGAAGAAATTGAGTCATCATCTTTGACATATCCTAACTGCCAAGCTTCTTCGCGTCCAGCTTCTTCACTATTATCGTATATATAGCTTACAATACTGCGATCTCTAAAATCTTCTGCGTATTCATTAAATATCTCTTCAATATTACGATCTGATAAATTGTATTCTTCTTTTAAATATTCCATTTCGCTTTTTTGAATATCTTCAAAGAAAGCAAACGCTTCATCAGACTTTAATTTATCATAGATATGTTTAATAGAATCAATAAGTTTGATTCCCGCTCTGTATCGACTATCACCTTTCGTGATTCCATACCCAAGTGCTTTGATAAATATGTTAAATGTAAGAATCTCTTCATATTCATCTTTTGTAAGGATCGTTTCAATTTCTTCGTATACAGGAAATTCACTGCCAGAATAGCAGCTGCCACATACATCAATTGAACTGAAATAGTGATTGCATTCAAATTTTGGACCGGCTGCATCAATATATGCACAGCAATCACGATCATCAGAATCTTTAATTCTATATAAAAATAAATGTTCACTCATATGATCACCTCATTCAATACTTCCAGAAGAAAGAATCGTTGCAAGCCGTTCTTTCGCTTCTTCTTCTGTCCCTCTCATAGTTTCTAATGTTATATAACGAGTAATATCTTCTCTGCATGATAAACGCAAACACCATCGACATGTGCCATCTCGAAAGTAATGTGTTTTTAAAATATATGCATGAAACAAGTTAGGATTTATTACTGCCGGATAGAATACAGCACCATTATCATTCTTGTATTTCGGTATGTCTTCTAATAATTCATTTTTCTCTTCGAAATATAGATTCATGTCTGAATCCATTGTTGTAGCAAAATCTGCAATATCCTCTGCTTCTCTTACTTCAATTTTCGGTACAATATACATATTTACATCTCCCTTACAATCGTATCATATACCGGCCTGCAGATATTTAAAGCTTTCTGCATACACCGGATACTGTAATATCCTTCAATTTCTTTTTCTGTGTTCTTTCTATTGGCAGATACATTTTTTCCGGTTCCTCTAAGAATTGTGCAATCTTTTCGATTAGTTACAGTTCCTAATCCACCAATATTTCTTTTACCTGTCTGGCAGGCTCGGATACAATCCATAACAAATTCATTCAATGTATCAATATCCTTCTCCACATTGATAATCGGAAGTACCTGCGTTGCCCAAGAATAAGTTCCGTCTCCTTTGTATAGATATCGATTAATAGATTTCAAAGCAATTTTACCGCCAACATGATAATTTAAATTACCAATGCTTCGTTTTCCAATTTCTTTCTGAAATTGCTTTACACGATTTGGTGATAATGTGATTTGACTTCCCTTTATCATAAATCCCAGGAACTTAAACCATTTATCACCTGTAAGATATTCTACTTTTTTCGGATTTAATTTCATTGACATTTTCTGAAGTTCTTTCTCAAGAAATCCCATAGCCTTCTCATATCCAGAACCAATATATAAAATATCATCTGAATATCTTGTATACATACTAGCCATGTTCATAAATGAATATTTATAAAGTTCAAAATCAATGTGAAATAACATTACATCTGCCAGAAATGAAGCTACCGCACATCCCTGTTTTAAACTCTGGTAATGTTTAATTAAATTTCCATCTGGATCAAAACAAAGGTCTGCATGATAATATTTTCGTAAAATTGTAATTACCTTTGATTTTCCAGTTCTTCTTTCCACACAATCAAATGCGTCATCGATAAATTCAATCGGGACAGAATCAAAGTACTTACTTAAATCTGCTTTGAATCCTAAAATATCATTCGAATGCTGATGCAAATCTGGTTGAAGTTTACGAGATATCTCCTGTACGACTTTGCCGCAGCCGATTCCCTTCTGATAACTTTTGCAAGCTGGATGAATCATATCTGAACACAATTCAAATAACAGATCATTTACAATAGATAAAAAGATCCTATCAATATTTTCATTCACATATACTGTTCGAAACTCTCCATTGTCCTTTGGAATTAATGCCTGATGTGGCGGAGCAATTTCATAATTATCTTCCAGAATTGCCATTGCCAATCTTACTCTTGTCTCTGGACCACAAAGTTGACGCAGCTCTCCTTTATCAATTCCCTTGAAAAACCCTTTATTAATTGCTGCTTCCCATCTTTCTGCTTCAAACACTTTCTCTAGCAAAATATCCTTCATCTCATCACCTCATTTCTCTTGAATACATTTTCCATCCTTAATAACTAACACATCTACTCCATCATCACAATTAATGAAAAGGTCTGATCCATCTTCTAACACTGGTGCAAGTTCTTCAAACATTTCCATCATGACAGATTCCCATCCATAAGTGGCGTCAAATCCATTAGAGTAAGTAGTCCAACCATCATCATCGTTAGCAACATCGAACATTTTTCCGATACCAATAAACACAGCAATTAGATCATCAATATCGTTAATGTCTAAGTTCTCTGATTTTCTATATGTATCCAGTCCATAATCAATATGCTCCTCTTTCCCTCTACCGATTTTTTCTTGCAGTATTTTAATTGCTTTGTTCTTATCTTTGAATTTCATCTGTGAATGTATAGAATATACTGATCCCATAATTTAACTCCTTTCAACAAAAGCTCCATTCAGCAACTTCAACAACATAATCTGGATCAGCATCATCCTCAAGTTCAAGTTCCAACGTCCCTTCATTAAGAATATCCTGAAATCCATCATCGCTTGAGAGATAAGCGGTATTATCAAATAATAAAATATCGTTAATCATATGTAGATAACACATATCCCAAGTCATTGATAAATACCCGGTTACTGTACTAATAGTGTATTCAGTACAATCCCTATCAATCGTATACACATCTCCAGATGGTAATGTTACTTTCGCTGTATTTACCATTACGTCATCTCTATTTGTTTTACCTTCAATAATCAGTCTCATTTATGTCATCCGCCTTTCCCCAAACTACTATCGCAGTATTATAACTATCCATAAAACCTCCATACTTACTGGTATCAAAGCACCAATCATAATCACATCCATTTTCAATGGCTCTTCTAATATCTCTAGCAATTTCATCTACAATGTCGTCATTATCCGCAGCCTTTTCATATTCAGGTTTGTCATTTTCCTTACTTAATTTTAATAATGTCTGTTTAACTTCTTCTTTGTAAGTCCCCAACTGTTGTTTTCTTGTTTCCGCATCCCAGGCAACCCAAGCTGCCATAATTTCATTCACTGTGAGCTGAATCTGCTTTCCATTTCTGGTAATATACACGTTTTGCATAATTATGCATCCTCGCTTTCTTCAACTAATTCAATAGAATACGGAATATCAAGTTCTGGAAATGCCTCTGCTAATCTACAACCAATAATATCAAGCATTACACTATAAGCTTCGTCAGCAGAATTTTCGGTCACACGCATTTTCCCAAGACACGGACCATCTATTCCGTCTGGTCCCATAAACACTTTGAATTCATATTCTTTTGCGTCATCCGACAGTTCCTTCACATCTTCTGGGGTAAATCTAAGATATGTTCTTGGATGAACATATGTAATTTCATCGGAACACTTTTTATACTTATATTTATAAACAGTAAGGCTGTCACCCATTCTCAAATTGATTGCTGGAAAATCTCTAAGTAATCGAATCTTACATTTTCCATTAAATTTCATTCTTCTACCTCTCCAAACAACGCTTCATATTCATCACATTCCAGATGATCCATAGCCCAGTTCTTTGCCCCTTCTTCAGTCAAAGGAATAATTCGAGATCCACCAGTGCTTCCGCCACATACACTTCTTGCATATTCAGTTAAAGCACCACCTTCTCCGTACAGGAAATATTCTCCTGTTTTCTTAAGATATAAGGTTTCCTCGCAATGATTGAAGTCAGAACATGGATATCCATTGCTCCAATAACCAATTTCTTTTGCTGTTTCCGTATCGTATTTTCTTCCGTTAATGATTTTTTTCATGTTTTAGTCCTCCTTTTTAACAAAAAATCTCTTGTATCGCAGTCCAATTTGAAATCTGCAAGTAAAGCAATCAGAGTGCAAGGTCTTCCTTGTACCAGTATTTGTCGCCGCAAGAAACGTTCTCCAAGTACCAGTCTTCCACCACCGCTTCTCCAAAATCAGCATCACCGAACTGCATTTTTTCAAGCCCTTTTTTGTATGCTTCTTCCGGGGTTTCAGCAGAAATTGTGAAATACATTCTTGCATCCCTTAAAGAATAGCAGTTGTAACTTCTCAGTGTTCCATTGCATTCCAAATCTCCAATACTGGAGTCCTTTTCCGGAATATCAGCATACACTACAAAAGCAACTTCGTATTTTTTAGGCATCATCTACAATCCCCTCCTCTACTGCCTCAATGTATGCATCATCCATCAGGCGCGTCACCTGGCAGCATGAGCATTCATCGTTTTCGCAATATTCACAAAGTGCTTTTCCTGCTATACTAAGTTTTTCGTAGAGTTCTTTTGTCATCTTTGCCATATTTTTTACTCCTTTCTTGGGTTAGAATCATACAATTTTTCAACATAAAAAATCCCTTTCTTGATCTTAAAATCATCATTTCATGCCAATTCTAACCAATATGAGTTTTTTAATCCTCTTGCTGTTTTTATCGTCCCATTACAGATTTTAAATTTTACACCTAATAACATTGCTGTATTTCCATTTATCTCATATCCTTTACTCTTTAAGTGATGTAAAAATTTATTCATCTTTATTCTCCTTATATTTTCTTAAAATAGTTTCAATTTTATCCGCAAATTTAGATGTTGTAAGTGTCGGTGTACCATTTAATGCGTTCATAACTATCTGAATTTCTTTTTCTGTTAACATGATTACCTCAATTTTCAGCATAAAACTCTTGTTTCATTTGCATTATATTGCTTCTAAAAATTCATCTTAAATTAATCATCACTCAACCACCTCATATCCTTTCAATTCCAACAACCCTATCAATCCTTTCAATTTTACAAACGCCGGAGTGTATTCTTTTGTCCGATCACAATAACCAAACCATTTACCATTTGTATCTTGCTGAATACGGTAAATATTTCCATTAGTTTTATTTACTGCTTCCATTGCATTACTCCCTTCCGTGATACCGAGGTATCAAACCTCAGCATCACAAATTGCGTAAGCCTTATCGATAAGTTCATCTCCGTCTACTACTTTCATGAACATGTTTTCCTGATAGTATTCGCTTCCTCTGGACGGTTTTCTATGTGTAGAAAAGTCAGAAACAGCATTCACAAATCTATAAGCAGATGGCTCAAGCACCTGCAGATCCGGAGCATTAAGATATCTCATCATAAGTTCGTTTCGCATTTCCTGAATGTTTGCTACCCTACGATCCCCATCTTTTTCGTTGATAGGAAGTAACATCTTAACAAACTTATGTACCTTATCAACATCAAGCTTTTTCATCTTCATCTTTCCGAATTCTATTTCTAAAGCTTCAAGATAATGTTCAGTGTTCATGAGCGTATATTTTGCCTCTACAAGTTTCTCATCAATGCGTCCGGTATGTTTGCATACCCACTGTCTTTCAGCCTCTTTAAGGGCCAGATTAAGCGTATTCTGACACCATACACGTACCGGTGTGATAGCTACTCTGACTGATCCTTTTCCATCATGACTGTTCGTAAACACCAAGAACGGATCAATCTTTTCATCAGTAATCATTCTGCCTTCCAGTCTTGCAAGCATCCACACTTTCTTACCGCTCTGAAGAGCACCTGCAGTTTCATATCGTACACCTTCTCCAAGAAGTGCATCCGTAAATGAAAATGCCTCTTCATTCTGCACAATTTTGTAACGCTCAGTAACAATACCTAACGTTTTATTATCAATATCTCTTACATTTGCCTTATAACCAGGAATCTTTAATCCTGTGGCCTCAGAAACAATATCTGTTGGAACTACATTCCAGTCCAGACCTGCTAATCTGATTGCATCTCTTGATGTGACTGCTCCGGCAATTCTCTTGCCAAGTCCGTCCCATGGAGTTCTTCTTGCATCAAACATCGTTTCTACATGTGTAAGGTTATTTGTTCTTCTTTCGATTGTATTGTCCATCATAATATACATCTCCTTTTGTTTAATTAAATTTTTATTCTGTTTTATTTATTTACTTTACTCACCGGCTACTCTTTTAGTAATATCAAAATCTCTTCCGTCCTTCTTACCGGCTTCATAATCTGATTTTGATACTTTTGCAGCTTGCTTAGACTGAAATGTAGTTGTCCTTGCTCCAAGCTCAGACATTCTTTGTTTTACTTCTGGAGGCGTAGATAACACTAAGCCCCAATTTGCCTCTGACTGTGCAGCTGCTCTTTTTTGTTCTTCAAACGCTTCATCAAGTCCTTTAATGAAACCATAAGCATATCCATTGCACATGGATGTAATCAGTTCGTTTGTATAATTAAATAGCTTACCTTTTTGTTTTCTCTTTTTAATTTCTGATTGAATACAATCAGTTGCATATTTAAATGCAATCATACAAATTTCAACGTCTTCATTTAACCCACAAAAATATAATTTATACGTTTGTTTACCTTTTTCTCTACGAGAAAAACTTTCACAGCAGTAATTCTTACTAATAACTTTAGACAATCTCAGCACCCAGGGATCTCTTCTAGTCGAATAAATAATTCCAGCTGAATGTTCATTTGCCTTTCTTTTTTCTTTATCTTCGACTTCTGCCATAGAGATTTTATGTTCTGCCATAAGCTGCTGTGCCTTTGCAAGAGCTGACTGAGCCTCATGTTCATTCGGACTCTTACTTAATGCTAAAAGTTTCTTAATTTTCTCTTTGTAATCTACCATTTTACATTTCTCCTCTCTCGTTCAGATACAGAATTTTTTGTAACTCTTCATGCGTAATTCCATACTGTTGTTCCAGAAGCTCTTTCCAGTCTTCAAAAGTGTCAACTCGCGGATCCTTGCAGTATTTATATCCGGCGTTGATTACATCTTCTGCGATTTTCTTGAGACGTTTCGGTTCAATTCCCTCAGTCCAAAGTGGGCACTCAAGCTTTACATATGTAAGGATTTCGATTGGCTGTGCAATATTGCTGATCATTAAGGCTGCATTTGCAACCTTTTTATTTACATTCTCTTCCGGCTCAGTATTGTATTTATTGCATAAGGAGATAACATCTCTCTTATTACTCCATCCGATCTGCATTAAGAATGTGACGGCAGTATTAAATTCCAAGTCTCCCGTAATCATCCTCACTTCATCAAGTTTCTGTTTTACTTCCTTATAATTATTTAATGCTGACATTTCTTATCCCTCACTTTTCTTTATTTTCTTCTCGCTTCACAGATTGACAAAGCGTCTTCATATGTTTTGATATCATAATGTCCACCATTCAGTGATTGTGTAGATTCATTCCAAGTAGTCCATACAACCCATGGTCCACCACCTATAGATGCCTTAATTGCTGAATAATTCTTATGTTTTGCAATTACCATATACAGGTATGAGTCCATTGGATCTTTATAACGGATTACATCCTGAAGATCATATCTGTCATCCAGATGTTCTTTGAAATATTCTTTTACATTATTCCATACAGAAATAGGTACTGTTGCACTCATATTATTCTCCTTTCTTATTCTATATAACATCCTTTCGTTTTCTCTTTTGGTCGTCCGTACACTGATTCATATAAATATTCTACCAGCCCAGGTGTTACTCCATGGTATTCACATAACTCTTTAAATACTTCATGTGATTCCATTTTATCGACTTCTTTGATGAAATCGTCTGTTATTTTTTCTGTTTTTGTATGAACAGGGTTGGGATATATAGGACTACATATTTCTTCCATGTCACGATATACGTTTTCATCATATTTCTGTTTATCTTGCTCGTCCTGAATATCATTTAAATTAAATTGAACAACATTACACATGTGCCATTCTTCACCGGTATCTACACATGAATCACCTTCATTTACTTCAAACACATCATCATTTGTTATATCTATATCAAAATCATTTGCCGTCTGAGCTGCTGAATCTAACATTTGGTTTCTACATTCTTCAAATGTTCCAATTTTCTCAATGCAAAAACCAACGCCATCATAAGCATGATGAAAAATGCATAGAAAATCTCCATCAGATACTTGAATTTCGAAGACTTCAAATACTAAGAAATGTTCATTTCCATAAGAATAATCTATACGCATTCTACGATTTTTGGGAAAACTTATATCCATAACATATTTAATTTCTCTATCCGCACCATATTTATCATCTTTAATATCATTCGCAATATAATCTATGACAGATTGGTGAGCTTCAGAAAGACTCTTAAAGAATTCAAAGCATGGACGTCTGTAATCTTCATCATTAAGACTACATAATAAAAATACTTTCATATCTTCCTCCTGTTTGTTTAATTAAATTTTATAGTGTTCCATCAAGAACTCTGCATAAGCAGTTACTTTATCCTTATCACCACAATAGAATCCGGTAGTAAACTTCTCGATAAGCTTATCTCTAATATCCCCGTGAGTCTCCCAACCATCATCTAAATAATCACGATAATCACGATCCATAACCTCTAACATAGATTTGTCATCTATTCTCGCTTCGAATTTTATATTGCGAATATCT
>ULQO01030322.1_pt1 | contig 10066 bp, 7 predicted proteins | sample 1954601 | NCBI WGS metagenome assembly ULQO01 (sample SAMEA4835658, study PRJEB28245) | human gut metagenome | biome: gut microbiome; material: fecal sample | place: Denmark | collected 2008
GAGCACAGTAGAAAAGTACATTAGAAGCATTCCTGATTTTCCAAAACAGGGAATTATTTTCAGAGACATTACAACAGTAACACAGGATCCTGAAGGATTACAGTTAGCCATTAAAAGTATGGAAGATAAGATTAAGGACAAAGATTTTGATGTTATAGTTGGTCTTGAAGCAAGAGGATTTATGTTTGGTACACCTATTGCATTTGACATGAAAAAGGCATTTGTTCCAATTAGAAAGAAAGGAAAGCTTCCATGGAAAACAATTTCAGAATCATATGATTTGGAATATGGAAGTGCTGAAATAGAAATTCATACTGATGCCATTAAAGAAGGACAGAAAGTAGTTATAGTAGATGATTTAATAGCTACAGGTGGAACAGTTAAGGCAGCAATCAACTTAGTTGAGCGTTTAGGCGGAGAAGTTGTTTCATGTTTATTCTTAACTGAATTGGCAGGACTTAACGGAAGAAAGGCTCTTGAAGGATATAATGTAGAGTCAGTTGTAGTTTACGAAGGTAAATAATTTTTTGATGGAGATACTCTATGGGCGAAAAAAACAACATTAACGTAAAAATTGAAAATCATGGTGTTATACCGAAAGAAGAAGAACATGCTACACCGGAGGAATTGTATAGCAGACTTATAGACAAGATTAAAAGATATCATCCTTCAGCAGGTGATTTGAGTGCAATTGACAAAGCTTACAATTTCGCAAAGAAATCTCACGGTGACCAGAAACGTAAATCAGGTGAGCCTTATATAATTCACCCTATTCACACTGCACTGATTCTTGCTGATCTTGAATTGGATAAAGAATCAATTATGGCAGGATTGCTTCACGATGTAATGGAAGATACAAAAGTTACAAGGGAGCAGATGATTAGCGAGTTTGGAGAGGAAGTAACAGACTTAGTTGATGGTGTTACAAAACTTACAAAATTAGACTATGATGCTGACAAAGTAGAAAAGCAGGCAGAAAATCTTAGAAAGATGTTTCTTGCCATGGCAAAGGATATTCGTGTAATTCTTATAAAACTTGCCGACAGACTTCATAATATGAGAACTTTGCAGTATATGACACCTGAAAAGCAGAAAGAAAAGTCAAAGGAAACAATGGAGATTTATGCTCCAATTGCAGACCGTCTTGGTATTTCTAAGATTAAGATAGAGTTAGACGATTTGGCCCTTAGATATTTAGAACCTGAGAAATATAAAGATTTGGTAGATGGTGTTCATTTAAGACTTGAACATAGAGAAGAATTTATGAGCCAGCTTATAGCTGAAGTTGCCGGATATATTGAGAAGGCAGGAATTAAAGCTACAATAGATGGACGTGTAAAACATTATTTCAGTATTTATAAGAAGATGGTTAACCAGCACAAAACATTAGACCAGATTTATGATGTTTTTGCCATTCGTATTATTGTTGACACAGTAATGGAATGTTATGGTGCATTGGGCGTTATCCACGAGAAATATACTCCTGTACCTGGAAGATTTAAGGATTATATTGCGATGCCTAAGCAGAATATGTACCAGTCACTTCATACAACATTAATCGGACCTAACGGTCAGCCGTTTGAAATCCAGATTCGTACAATGGAAATGCACAAAACAGCAGAATATGGTATCGCTGCCCATTGGAAATACAAAGAAAACATAACCGGTGAAGGTGACAATGAGGAACAGAAGATTAGTTGGTTAAGACAGATTCTTGAATGGCAGAGAGACTTGTCTGATAATCACGAGTTTCTTAACCTTCTCAAAGATGACCTTAATATGTTCTCTGAGAATGTATATTGCTTCACACCTAATGGAGACCTTAAGAGTCTACCTAATGGTTCAACACCAATTGATTTTGCTTACAGTATTCATAGTGCAGTAGGTAACAAGATGGTTGGTGCCAGAGTAAACGGAAAGATGGTAAATATTGATTATAAGATTCAGAACGGTGATCAGGTAGAAGTTGTAACATCTAACAATTCTAACGGACCAAGTATGGACTGGCTTAAGATTGTTAAAAGTACACAGGCAAAGAACAAGATTAATCAATGGTTTAAGTTACAGAATAAAGAAGAAAATATTATTAAAGGTAAGGAACTTATAGATAAATATTGTAAGTCTAAAGGTATTGTATTGCAGGATATTTTAAAACCTGAATATATGGAGAAAGTAAGACTTAAATATAGCTATAAGGATTGGAACTCTTTAGTTGCATCCGTAGGTCACGGTGGACTTAAAGAAGGACAGATTGTAAATAAGCTTGTTGAGGAATACAACAAGACACATAGAAAAGAAATAACAGATCAGGATGTTCTTAATTCAACAATAGGCGAAAAGGCTGAAAATAAGACACATACATCAAAGAGTGGAATTATTGTCGAAGGTATGGATGATGTGGCAGTTAGATTTTCTAAATGCTGTAGCCCTGTTCCCGGTGATGAAATTATTGGTTTTGTTACAAGAGGACGTGGTGTGTCAATTCATAGAACAGACTGTATTAATATAATTAATCTTCCTGATTTTGAAAGAGGAAGACTTATTGAGGCAAGCTGGGCTGCTGATGAAGGAAAGCAGGACGGCAAGTATATGACAGAGATTGTCATATATGCTCACAACAGAGTAGGTATTTTAACAGACCTTTCTAAAATATTTACAGAGAAAAACATTGATGTTAACAGTATTAACAGTAGAACAAGTAAGTCTGAAATAGCCACAATATCTATGTCATTTGCAATTCAGGGAACTGAAGAACTTAACAGTCTTATTTCAAGAATAAGACAGATTGACAGCATTATTGATATTGAAAGAACAACAGGCTGACAATTTTAAATAAAAAGTCAAAACATTAACAGATATGTACAGAAATAAAATTGAAATGGAGAATATATGGGAAAGATTGAGATTAGAAATCTTTTAGTTAGCGAGTGCTACACTAATTGTTATTTATGTAAAAATAAAGAAACAGGCGAAGGGTTTATAGTTGATCCGGGTGAAAACGAACTTAAAATTTCCGTAAATATTTCAAAGATGGAAATGAAACCTGTAGCAATTATTTTAACACACGGTCATTATGACCACATTGGTGCCGTAAATGCTTTAAAGGAAAGATACGGAATTAAGGTTTATGTATCAGAAGCTGAAAAAGAGTTAATTGGAAATAAAAAAATGAATCTTTCTTCATATTTTGATTCACCAATGACAATTGAAGCAGATGAGTTCTTAAAAGACGGACAGAAGATTACATTGGCAGGAATTAATATGACATTTATTGCAACACCGGGACATACACCAGGCAGTGGATGTTATTATTTGGAAGACAATGAAATCTTATTTAGCGGTGATACATTATTCCACGGAAGCAGAGGAAGAACAGATTTTCCGGGTGGAAGCGAATCTGAAATAATGAAATCAATTAGAGAAAAATTATTAAAGAAACTTCCTGATGAAACAGCAGTTTTACCGGGACATAATGACAGCACAACAATAGGAACAGAGAAGGTATATTATTAATGATTGACATTCAGATAGTACCGGAAGAATTTCAATATGATGTACAATCCATGGTTCAGGCTTTTTATATGGGACATCCATTTAAGATTAACAGTCAGGTTCAGGATTATTATAGAATTTTAAAAGTTGTTTATGAAGAAAATAGAATAAATATAATATTGTCAGACAATGAAAAAAAGCTTTTTGAAGAACATTATGAAATAGACTGCAGTGGTATTGTTAACCACTGCGATTTATCTAAAACTCATAGAACAGAGTTAAAGAATGTTTTAAAAAAGCTTTTGTACAGTGTCATGTCAAAGGATACAGGCAAGGAATTGCCTTGGGGCAATCTTACGGGAATACGACCTGCCAAAATTCCAGGAATGTTGTTTGAACAGGGAATGAGAGAAGAGCAGGTCCGAAAGACAATGAAGGAAACTTATTTGATTTCAGATGAAAAGCTTAACCTTGCAATTGACATTTCAAGAAGGGAAAGCAGAATATTATCAGATATTAATTATAAAGAAGGATACAGTCTTTATGTTGGAATTCCTTTTTGCCCAACTACATGCCTTTATTGTTCGTTTACATCTTATCCTATATCAATGTACAAGGATAAGGTTGACAGTTATGTAGACAGCGTCATAAAAGAAATTAAATTCTTAGGTGAGCAATTAAAAGGTCGTGAACTTAACACGGTATATATTGGAGGAGGAACTCCTACAACATTAGAACCTGATCAGATGGATAGGTTGATTACAAGTCTTAAGGAGAATTTTGATTTTAGCACAGTAAGAGAGTTTACTGTTGAAGCGGGACGACCTGACAGTATTACTGAAGAAAAGCTTAAAACATTAAAGAAACATAATGTTTCAAGAATTTCAATTAATCCCCAGACGATGAATCAGGAAACTTTAGATATTATTGGAAGACGACATACTGTAGAACAGGTTAAGGAAGCGTTTAAGCTTGCAAGACAGTGTGGCTTTAATAATATAAATATGGACTTTATTCTTGGACTTCCACAAGAAGATGAAAAAATGGTAAGATATTCTATGGAAGAGGCAAAGAAACTTAGTCCGGAAGGAATAACCGTACATTCTCTTGCGTTAAAGAGAGCAGCACGTCTAAATATTATGAAAGATAAATATTCTGACATGCATATGGAAAATAGTTCTGAACTTATGAAAGTTACAGAAAAGTATTCAGAAGAGATGAATATGAAACCTTATTATCTATATAGACAGAAGAATATGGCAGGTAATCAGGAAAATGTAGGATATTCTATTGAAGGTTGTGAAGGTCTTTACAATATTCTTATGATGGGTGATTTTCAGGATGTATGGGCCGTTGGAGCAGGAGCGGTTACTAAGCTTTTGTCACCGGATAGAAAAGAGGGCAAAAGAATAGATACTGTAAAGAATGTAGACCAATATATTGAAAGAATTGACGAAATGATTGAAAGAAAAAGAAAATACTTTCAATCTATGGGTTGTTAAAAATAAAAAACAATAGTAAAATTTATGGTTGTGAGAAAAATAATAAGGAGACATAGAAAATGGCATTAAGCAAGAAACCTGTTACAGGAATGAAAGATATTCTTCCTGAAGAGATGAAAATAAGAAATTATGTGCAGAACGTAATTAAAGATACATATAAGGCTTTCGGTTTTACACAGATTGAAACACCTTGTGTAGAAAATATTTCTAACCTTACTAATAAGCAGGGTGGAGAAAACGAAAAGTTAATTTTTAAGATTTTAAAAAGAGGCGAGAAGCTTAATCTTGAAACAGCACAGACAGATATGGATGTTGTTGACAACGGGTTAAGATATGACTTGACAGTTCCTCTTGTAAGATATTATTCAAATAATGCCAATAACTTGCCATCACCTTTTAAGGCTTTACAGATGGGGAGTGTTTGGAGAGCTGACAGACCACAGAGAGGTCGTTACCGTCAGTTTATGCAGTGTGATATTGATATTCTTGGAGACCCAAGTAACCTGGCAGAAATCGAATTGATTCTTGCAACTACAACAACACTTGGAAAGCTTGGATTTAAGAATTTCCAGATTAGAATTAACGAGAGAAGAATATTAAAGGCTATGGCTGCTTACAGTGGTTTCCCTGAAGAAAGCTATGACAGCGTATTTATTATTCTTGACAAGATGGACAAGATTGGTCTTGAAGGAGTTAAGGAAGAACTTATTAAATATGAATTTTCTGAAGAATCAGTAAATAAGTACGTTTCTTTATTTAAAGAAATTGAACAGCAGGCTAATCCTATTGATTATTTGGCTGAAAAGCTTGGTGATTATATGGAAGATGATGTTAAGCAGTGGATGAACGAGATTATTGAAAGTGTTAAGGCTACGAAGTCATCTGATTTTGAAATTGTATTTGATCCTACTTTAGTTAGAGGTATGTCATATTATACAGGAACAATTTTTGAAATTGCAATTCCTGAATTTGGTGGAAGCTGCGGTGGCGGCGGAAGATACGATAAGATGGTTGGAAAATTCATTGGACATGATGTTCCTGCCTGTGGTTTTTCAATTGGTTTTGAACGTATTGTTTTATTATTAATGGAACAGGGCTTTAAGATTCCTGAAGAATACAATAAGGTTGCTTATCTTATTGAAAAAGGTGTTAAGGAAGATGCACTTTGTGATGTTATTGCACAGGCTCAGGAAGAAAGAAAGAATGGTACTCAGGTTCTTGTAACAAGAATGAATAAGAATAAAAAGTTCCAGAAAGAACAGTTAAAAGAGCAGGGTTATGAAGAATTCAAAGAATTCTATAAGAACCCATTAAAATAATATATTTTATTTCACAGTGGATGAATTAGGAGGAAGAATTATGGCAGAGTCAATGCAGGGACTTCATAGAAGTCACAGATGTACAGAAGTATCTAATAAGAATATTGGTGAAACTGTAACTGTAATGGGATGGGTCCAGAAAAGAAGAAATTTAGGAAGCTTGATTTTTATAGATTTAAGAGATCGTTCAGGTCTTTTACAGTTAGTTTTTGATGAAAATGATGGTGAAGTTTTTGAAAAAGCTAAAAATCTTAGAAGCGAATTTGTTATTGCAGCAGAAGGTGTTGTTAGACAGCGTAGTGGTGCAGTTAATGAAAATATGGCAACAGGTGATATTGAGGTAACTGTAAACACACTTAGAATTTTATCAGAAGCTGAAACACCTCCATTCCCTGTTGAAGAAGATGCTAATACTAGAGAAGAGTTAAGATTAAAATATAGATACCTTGATTTAAGAAAGCCTCATCTTCAGAGAAATCTTAAGATGAGAAGTGATATTACAACTTTTATTAGAAAGTTCATGTCAAATGAAGGATTTATTGAAATTGAAACTCCAACATTATGTAAGAGTACACCTGAAGGTGCGAGAGATTATTTAGTACCTAGTAGAGTACATCCGGGATGCTTCTATGCATTACCACAGTCTCCACAGTTATATAAGCAGTTGCTTATGTGCTCAGGTTTTGACAGATATATTCAGATTGCAAAATGTTACAGAGATGAAGATTTAAGAGCTGACAGACAGCCTGAATTTACACAGGTTGATATGGAACTTTCTTTTGTAGATGTTGATGATGTAATCGATGTTAATGAAAGATTATTAAAGGCATTATTTAAAGAAATTCTTGACGTTGATGTTCAGTTACCAATTCAGAGAATGACATGGATTGAAGCTATGAACAGATATGGTTCAGATAAGCCTGATACACGTTTTGGAATGGAACTTATTGACGTAACAGATGTTGTTAAAGGTTGTGGCTTTGGTGTATTTACAGGAGCAATTGAAAACGGCGGTTCTGTAAGAGGTCTTAATGTTAAGGGACAGGGCGCAATGCCAAGAAAGAAGATTGATAAGTTAGTTGATTCTGCAAAGGGCAACGGAGCGAAAGGTCTTGCATATATTGCAATGCATGAAGATGGAACAATTAAGTCATCATTTGCTAAGTTTATGACAGATGAGGAAATGGATAACCTTATTAAGGCTATGGATGGTCAGCCAGGCGATTTATTAGTATTTGCTGCTGACAAAAATAAGATTGTTTGGAACGTTCTTGGTGCACTTAGATTAGAATTAGCTGAACAGTTAGATTTAATTGATAAGAGCAAATTTAACTTCTTATGGGTAGTAGAATTCCCACAGTTTGAATGGTCAGATGAACAGAACAGATTTCTTGCAATGCATCATCCATTTACAATGCCTATGGATGAAGACTTGGATTATATTGAATCTGATCCGGGCAGAGTTAGGGCAAAGGCTTATGATATTGTACTTAATGGTTCAGAAATCGGTGGCGGCAGTGTTAGAATCCATCAGGCAGACGTTCAGGAAAGAATGCTTAAAGCATTAGGTTTTACAACAGAAGCAGCTCACGAACAGTTTGGATTCTTATTAGATGCATTTAAGTATGGTGTTCCACCACACGCAGGACTTGCATACGGACTTGACAGACTTGTAATGCATATGACAGGTGAAGACAACATTCGTGAAGTAATTGCATTCCCTAAGGTTAAAGATGCATCATGCTTAATGACAGAAGCACCAACAGCTGTAGATGCAAAACAGTTAGAAGAATTATCAATTGAAACAATTGATGTTGAAGAAGAAAAATAAATAATGAGAGATGTGAAGAAATAGAAACGATTATAGGAATATATAATAGTTGGCAAGGATTCACATAGCTTAATACAAAGATAAAAGGCTGCTCAGTTGGGCAGCCTTTTGTGATGCTAGTTTAATCTTAGTCGTCTTATTTGCTCTTGCATACTGCCAACGTAGTTTGAAAGCTCATTGTATTTGTTGTTTAATTTCTCAACATCTCTTTTTAAGATATTGTAGTTGTATACAAGTTCTTTGTATGAATTTGAATTATATGAGGCGTTATAAGCTTTATAATTGTTAGTAGTGTTGTTGTTAGGCAGATTATTTCTAGGAGTATTAGGAATTGAAGTATTGTTATTTGAGCTATTATTATTTGATACATTGTAGCTTGAAGTGTTATAGTTTGTAGAATTATTTCTTAAAGAATTTTCACTCCCGGAAGTAGCATTAGTCATATTATTCAGAGAAAGATTAATTTCCTGTTTACAAACCACATTAAAATTTAAGTCGATTTCATAAAGTGTATTGTCAGTTGTAACAAAAATGCAATTATTATGTACAAAAGCAGAGATATGATTTGAGCCGGATATGTTTTCGACAATACAATGTTTCTCGGTAAGATTGTCTGAACAAACTCCCATAAGTGAATTATCCAAATAAAAAACATATAATTTATTGTTGAAAACAAGTGTTGCACAAGATGTTTTAAGGCAAAGAACTTCTTGAAAACTATTTTGTGTTACTTGGGTAAGGACGAATGAATTATCTACAGAGTAGTAGGAAACAAGTGGAGAATTGACTGAATAAACATTAAAGTCTTTTTTGAAATCTTTAAAAACATAGCCCTTTGAAAAAACACGACCGTTGGCTATCAGGTAAGATTTGATTTGCCGTGCTGACTGCTCGAAAATCATTGGTTGGCCGTTTTCTAATTCTATAATATGATACATAAAAACCTCCCACATTAGTTGCTATAAAAATCATATAACAAAATATGCAGGAGGTTTAAAAATTATTTCATAAAACGTTAGGTTTAAAGCACTATTATATGTACAAAATGAATTAAACCTAAAGAGCTATTTATTATAAAAGGATTAGATTTAAAGTATTATTCGCTATACAAATCAATTACATCTAAAGCACTATCCACAATATGAATAGGAATATCCTTTAAAGAATCATTTGGATATTTTAAATCAGGAATGCAGATAACAGGAATGCCGGCTGCGTGTGCGGCTCGGATTCCGTTTTCTGAATCCTCAAAAATAACAGCTTCATCTTTGTTAAAAGGTGTCTTCCCAAGGGCTTTTAAGAAAATTTCCGGATTAGGTTTTGAATTTTTTACCTGGTCTCCGCCAATAATATGTTTAAAATAATCACGAATACCGGCTATATTTAAATATTTTTCAACCATAGGAGTTACTGTTGAAGAGGCAACACAACAAATTGTTCCGCTTCCCTTAAAAAACTCCAATAATTCGGGAATGCCTTTCATAATTTCCAAACCGTTTTCTTCAACATCCTTTGCAACTAATTCACGAGTTTCCTTAAATATCTGTTCGGTAGAAAAATCTTCGCCAAAGATTTTCTTGTGAACTTCTTTAACAGAAGCAAATGAGAGCCCTAATGTTTGGGTAAAATCTTCAATTCTTGAAGGATAGCCATATTTCTTATGAACCATGCTTTCAAACTTGAAAAACTGACGCTCAGTATTAAAAATCAATCCATCCATATCAAAAATTGCAACTTTTGGAATGTTCATAATAAAATTCTCCTTAGTATTTGGCTTTAAAGCTATTTAATAAGATTGCTTATAAAAAAAATAATAGTGCTGTGCATAGCAACTATTAATTACTAGTTTAAAATATCATATATGTTTGAAAAATCAAGAGGGGAAAAAGAAAACATTTTATAAAAATTTAATTTTGAAAGAA
>ULQO01043707.1_pt1 | contig 10038 bp, 6 predicted proteins | sample 1954601 | NCBI WGS metagenome assembly ULQO01 (sample SAMEA4835658, study PRJEB28245) | human gut metagenome | biome: gut microbiome; material: fecal sample | place: Denmark | collected 2008
CATAAGCACAGCCGCTCTGCACGATCGGCTTTTTAGGGCGAATCGCTGCCCCTATAACGGTGGGCTTCCGTCAGGACCTACTGTCTGCTTCAGTCCTGCCGCTCAGGGGCCAGTAACCGAGACCCTCTGCACCACCTTGCACCATCCGGCGGCTCTCTGTACGCAGAAGAAAATCGTTTTTTCCCCGTCAACGCATTTGCGCTTTGTTCAAAGTGGTTTCATTTTAGCAAAACCCGCCGCCCCTGTCAAGCAGTTTTGCTCACAATGAAAATGAAACGATTTCATGTAAATAGCAGCATAAATTTTCAAAATTTGCGGGTGGATTCTTTGCTTTGTTAAGAATCTGCGAAGTTTTTGCAAAGTTCACCTCGAAACGCTGGTTTCTGAAATAGCGTCGTGGTATGCTGTTTGCAACGTAAGGAGGGACCCCCATGAAAGAAGTCAAGACCCCCAAAAAGCCATTGGCTATTTACTACGCCATTGTATTACTGGTGCTGATGCTGCTCAACTTCGTGCTCGTGCCGTGGATGAGCGAACGGCAGGTAAAAGAAGTGGACTACGGCACCTTCATGTCCATGACCGAGGACAAAGACATCGGCCGGGTGGATGTGGAATCGAACCAGATCATCTTTACCGATAAAGACGAAAAGCAAATTTACAAGACCGGCCTGATGAACGACCCCGACCTGACCCAGCGCCTCTACGACGCGGGGGCCGAGTTTTCCAGCGAGATCGTCGAGCAGGCTTCGCCGCTGCTGAGCTTTCTGCTGAGCTTTGTGCTGCCCATCGTCCTCTTCGTCTGGCTGGGCAATTTCATGAACAAAAAGCTCATAGAAAAGGCCGGCGGCGCGAACTCGATGATGTTCGGCGGCGTGGGCAAGTCCAACGCCAAGGTCTACGTCCAATCCACCCACGGCATCCGCTTTGCGGATGTGGCCGGCGAGGACGAGGCCAAAGAGAACTTACAGGAGATCGTCGATTATCTGCACGACCCCAAGAAATACGAAGAGATCGGCGCCTCGATGCCCAAGGGCATCCTGCTCGTCGGCCCTCCGGGTACCGGCAAGACCATGCTGGCAAAGGCTGTGGCGGGCGAATCCAACGTGCCGTTCTTCTCCATCTCCGGCTCGGAGTTCGTGGAGATGTTCGTGGGCATGGGCGCGTCCAAAGTCCGCGATTTGTTCAAGCAGGCCAAGGAAAAGGCCCCCTGCATCGTCTTCATCGACGAGATAGACGCCATTGGCCAGAAGCGCAACAGCGGCCAGCTGGGCGGCAACGACGAGCGCGAGCAGACCCTGAACCAGCTGCTCACCGAGATGGACGGCTTCGAGGGCAACAGCGGCGTCATCATCCTCGCGGCCACCAACCGTCCGGATTCCCTTGACCCGGCTCTGACCCGTCCCGGCCGCTTTGACCGCCGTGTTCCTGTGGAGCTGCCCGACCTCAAGGGCCGCGAAGAGATTTTGAAGGTCCACGCCAGGAAAGTTGCTCTTGCCCCCGGCATCGACTTCAACACCGTGGCCCGGATGGCCTCCGGTGCCTCCGGCGCAGAGCTGGCCAACATCGTCAACGAAGCCGCCCTGCGGGCCGTGCGCGCTGGCCGCAAGTCGGTCACGGAAGCCGACCTTGAGGAGAGCATCGAGGTGGTCATTGCCGGCTACCAGAAGAAGAACTCCATCCTCACCGACAAGGAAAAGTGCATCGTAGCCTACCATGAGATCGGCCACGCACTGGTGGCGGCGCTTCAGAATCACTCCGCACCCGTGCAGAAGATCACCATCATCCCCCGCACCTCGGGCGCACTGGGCTACACCATGCAGGTCGAAGAAGGCAACCACTACCTGATGACCAAGGAAGAGCTGGAAAATAAGATCGCCACCCTCACCGGCGGACGTGCTGCCGAGGAAGTGGTGTTCGGCTCCATCACCACCGGCGCGTCCAACGACATCGAGCAGGCCACCAAGCTTGCCCGCGCCATGCTCACCCGTTACGGCATGAGCAAAGAGTTCGACATGGTGGCCCTGGAGACGGTGAACAACCAGTATCTGGGCGGTGACACCTCGCTGGCCTGCTCGGCCCAGACCCAGCGGGAGATCGACCAGCGGGTCGTGGAGCTGGTAAAGGCCCAGCACGAAAAGGCCATCAAGATCCTCACCGACAACCGTGCAAAGCTCGACGAGCTGGCGAAGTACCTTTATGAAAAGGAGACCATCACCGGCGACGAGTTCATGGCTATCCTTGAGGAAAAAGATTCCAGCGAAAATTAAAATAGGCTCTCTGCAATAATCCAGCCGCCGTATCCGTATTCATTACAGATACGGCGGTTTTCCGATACGCCGTACCGCTGATAAAAGCGTTTGGGATAAACCTCTCCGTCAGCGCACCAGCGCTGACGGAGAGGACGACTTCCTACATCTACAGGAGGATACTACTATGAGACTGCTGAACAAGAACACTGCCCGCCGCGCCGCCGCTGCTGCCGCGCTGCTGACCATGACCGCCGCCATGAGCGTGGGTGCCTTTGCCGCCGACGCCGAGGACACGACCGTTGCCGGTTATCTGCCCCCTCAGTCGTCCGAGGTCATGGTTCAGGGTGACATCGCTCTCCACTCTGACGTTCCGGTGGGGGAGGTAGACCCCAACTACGGCGGCTACGCTTCCCCGGTGGAGAACCCCATTCAGGGCAACGTGATGATGATCTCCGGCGAGACCCCCCTGCCCTCTGACACGCCGGTAGAGAAGAGCGAAGCCCGCTACACCGTCAAGGGCCTGCTGGGCAAGCAGGTGCTCTACACCGCCCGTCAGGAAGGCCGCGTGCTGACGCTGGACGCCCCCGATGACAACGCCACCTTCCGCACCACCATCCTCGACATGCAGACCCTGATGAATCAGGGCGTAAGCACACTGGTGCTCAAGACCGGCAAGACTTCCACCACCCTGAACCTGACTCTGCTGTGCCAGGGCCAGAAGCCCGGCACCCGGGTCACTCTGCGCCACCTCGGCAGCAGCGCTCACCTCACCGTGGGCTTCCGCGGCCGCCGTGACCTCATCGTTGGCCGATAAGCTTTTCCCTCTCTCCTCTTTGTTTTCCATCGATACTTTTCCCTCAGACGCAAAAGACCCCCGCTGCAAAGACAGCGGGGGTCTTCCTGTTTATCAAATGGTTCCGTCCGAGCCGTTCTCGCTCTGCTCCGATGCATAGAGCACCATCAGGTGGTTTGCGGATGCTTCCAGCTGGCTCTTGGCCTGACGGAGGTTCGCTTCTTCCGTCTCGTTCATCTTCTCGGGCTTATCCTTCCGCAGGCAGCGGCGGAGGTTGGCCACATCGGCCTTGATGCGGTTCTTCTCCTCTTTGTCCAGCTCCTTCTTGCACTTGGAGAGGGCCTCGTCCACCTTGTAGGCCAGCACCTCGGCCTGATTGTGGAGGTCAAGCCGCTCTTTGCGGCGGCTGTCCTCGGCCTCGTAGGCGGCGGCGTCGGCCATGGCGCGCTGGATCTCATTCTCCGAGAGGTTGGTGCTTCCGGTGATGGTGATATTCTGCTCCCGGCCGGTGCCGAGGTCTTTGGCCGAGACTTTCACGACGCCGTTGACGTCGATGTCAAAGGTAACTTCGATTTGGGGCTTGGACGAGAAGCTGGCCCGGATGCCGTTCAGCTTGAACTTGCCGAGACTCTTATTGTCGCGGGCGAAATGCCGCTCCCCCTGCAGGACGTTGATCTCCACACTGGTCTGCATGGGGCGGGCCGTGGTGAATATCTGGCTCTTGCGGGTGGGGATCATGCTGTTGCGGGTGATGAGGGGGGTCGCCACGCCGCCCAGTGTCTCGATGGAGAGGGTCAGCGGGGTGACGTCCATCAGCACAAGGCCCTGCGCCGCTGCACCGGAAGCGCCGGCCAGCTTGCCGCCGCCCTGTAACAGACCGCCCTGCACAGCGGCACCCATCGCCACGCATTCGTCGGGGTTGAGGCTGTGTCTCGGCTCACAGCCCAGCAGTTCCTTCACCTGACGCTCGACGGCAGGCATCCGGGTGCTGCCGCCGACGAGAAGGACTTTGCCCAGCTGCGAAGCCGAGATGCCGGCATCCCGCAGTGCGTTCTGCACCGGGGCCACCGTCCGTGCCAGCAGGTCGCCGGTCATCATCTCGAACTGGGGGCGGGAGATGGTCAGATCGAGGTGGTGGGGGCCGTCCTTGCCCACCGCGATGAAGGGCAGATTGAGCTGGGCCGAGAGGGCGCTGGACAGCTCTTTCTTGGCCTTTTCGGCCTCTTCTTTCAGGCGTCCCATGGCGGCGGGGTCACGGGAGAGGTCGATGCGGTCCGATTTCTTGAACTCTGCCACGGCGTATTCCACGATGCGCTGGTCGAAATCGTCGCCGCCGAGGCGGGTATCGCCGCCGGTGGCCAGCACCGTAAAGGTGCCGTCTTCGATCTCGATGATGGAGACGTCGAAGGTGCCGCCGCCGAGGTCGTAGACCAGGATCTTCTGGGGCGCTTCGTTGTCAAGGCCGTAGGCCACAGCGGCGGCGGTAGGCTCATTGATGATGCGCAGGACGTTCAGGCCCGCGATGCGGCCCGCATCCTGGGTGGCCTTGCGCTGGCTGTCGTCAAAGTAAGCGGGGACAGTGATGACAGCCTCTGTCACCGGCTCACCCAGATAGCTCTCGGCGTCGCGGCGTATCTTGGTCAGGATCATGGCGCTGATCTCCTGCGGAGTCAGGTCTTTGCCGTCGATGTGGACGCGGTAGTCGCTGCCCATATGCCGCTTGATGCTGGACACCGTCCGGCCGGAGTTGGTGGCAAGCTGGCGCTTTGCTGCGCCGCCCACCAGACGCTCGCCGTCTTTGGTGAACGCCACCACGCTGGGGGTGGTGCGCTCTCCCTCTGCGTTGGTGATGACGACGGGCTTGCCGCCCTCCACCACTGCCACGCAGCTGTTCGTGGTGCCAAGGTCAATACCGATCACTTTGCTCATTCTGGTCGTCCTCTCTGTTTTTGCGACGCGCATATTTTTCCTTCAATATCATATCGGTTCCGTATGACGATTTCTTAGAGCATTTGTAAAGATTTTGTGTTTCCGCTCATTCTCTCTCGAGCAGCTGGCGGATGACGGCCTCCGTCTCGTCCAGCCAGCTCTGGGCCGTCTCGTCGCCCTCTTTTTTGCGGACGAGGAAGCCCTGCTTCGCCTCAGCCAGCTGAGCCAGCGCCTTTTTGCGGGAGATGTACTGGGTCTCATACTGGGCCACCCGCAGGCAGACCTGCGGCATATAGGCGATGTCGGGGGTGGAGGCGCAGAGCTTCTGGGCCTTGCGGTAGGCCCGCAGAGCCGCACCGGCCCCTTTTCCCTGCACCATGGCATCGTCGCCCAGCGCCACCCATGCGGCCACATCGCCGGCGTCGGCGGCTTTTTTCCAGAACTTGCGGGCCTGTGCAGGGCTCTTGCGGCAGCCCCGGCCCTCGTAGAGCATCTCGCCCATCATGGCAAGGCCCTCGGCGCAGCCCTCTTCGGCAGAGAGCTGATAATAGTGCATCGCGTCGTCCCAGCGTTCCTCAGCCATGGCATGATTGCCGGCCCGCAGCTCCGCTTCGCCCGGCTCATCGGTGTCGTGGCTGGCGTGGAGCAGACCGTTCAAAAGCGAGCAGTCCAGCGTGGCAGAGCTGGTCCACGGGTCGATGACCACGCCGTCGATGCTGTCCGAGTCCAGCGCCATCTGCATGGCGGAAGCCAGAAGCCGTTCCGCCATGGGGCGGCTGGCTGTGCCTTTATCGGCCTCCGCCATCTTCACGGAAGTAAACACCGGCAGGTAGCACCGGCCCTTCTGGGTGCGCAGGGTCCAGGGCTGCAGGTCTTTTGCTTTCTCCGCCGGGACAGGATGCTCCGCCCACGGGGCCGCCCCGTCCGGCTGGTCGGACGCAGCTTCCAGCGGCACCAGGACCCTGGTGTCCAGCTCGAGGGCATAGTTGATGGCGTTCATCAGCGCCCAGAAGCTCTCCTCGTTCTGGCCCTTATAAAGCGCTGCCACAGCCCGCTCTATCGCCGGACAGCCCGTACCCAGCGGCCCGTATTCCGGCAGCTTTTTGCGGTCTGCCGCGCCCACCGGGCGCAGCCGCAGCCGTGCCGCACCATCTTTTGCCATTGCATCCACCATTCTTTCCGTTGAGATTCCCTTTCAGTATAGCAGGATTTTCCGGTTTTCTCAATCTCCGGAGCTGAAATCTGCATCCAGAGCCGGTTTTCTTTGGCAAAAAACATAGCATTCCTGTTGGGAGTGCGCTATAATAAGGAGCGTCTCAACTAAATGGATCAAAGAAAGGGAGTATCGAGCCTTGAACAAAATGCTTCGCTATCTCAGCGACTACAAGCGCGAGAGCGTGCTTGCACCGCTTTTCAAGATGCTGGAAGCTACGTTTGACCTGTTCGTGCCGCTTGTGATGGCCGACATCGTCAACGTGGGTATCGCGGCCCACGATTTCCACTACATCCTCGTGCGGTGCGGCATCCTGCTGCTTCTGGCCATCGTCGGCCTCACGTGCAGCCTGACCGCCCAGTACTTCTCGGCCAAAGCCGCCGTGGGTTATTCCACCGGTCTGCGTCATGCGCTGTTTGAGCACATCCAGACGCTGAGCTTTTCCGAGATGGACACCATGGGTACCAGCACCCTCATCACCCGGATGACCAGCGACGTCAATCAGGTGCAGAGCGGATTGAACCTCTTCCTCCGCCTGTTCCTGCGCAGCCCCTTCGTGGTGATTGGCGCCATGATCATGGCCTTTACGGTCAACTTCCGCGCCGCCCTCATCTTCGTGGTGGCGATCCCGCTGCTGAGCGTCGTGGTCTTCGGCGTCATGGTCATCACCCGGCCGCTTTATAAGTCGGTGCAGACCCGCCTCGACCGGGTCCTTGGCCTCACCCGCGAGAACCTGACCGGCGTGCGCGTCGTCCGCGCCTTCGACAAGGAAAAGAGCGAGGTGGACCGCTTCGAGGACGCCAATGAGCTGCTGACCAAAATGCAGCTCCACGTGGGCCACATCTCCGCCCTGATGAACCCGCTGACCTATGTCATCATCAACCTCGCCATCGTGGCGCTGCTGTATGTAGGCAGCATCGAGATCAACATCGGCGGCATGGCCTCCGGCGATGTCATCGCGCTGGTCAACTATATGAACCAGATCCTGGTCGAGCTGGTCAAGCTGGCCAACCTCATCGTTCAGGTGAGCAAGGCTCTGGCCTGTGCAGGCCGTGTGCAGGCGGTTCTGGACACCAAGCCCGGCATGGAGTTCCCGGCCCAGCTCACCGGCAATGTTCCGGCGGAAAAGGCCGGCGACGCCGTCCGTTTCGACCATGTGAGCCTGACCTACAAGGGCGCAGGCGCACCCAGCCTCTCCGACATCAATTTCACCGCCAAGCGCGGCCAGACCATCGGCGTCATCGGCGGCACCGGCAGCGGCAAATCCAGCCTCATTAGCCTCATCCCCCGCTTCTACGACGCCACTGAGGGCAGTGTGGAGATCATGGGCCGACCGGTCCGGCAGTACCCCCGCGCCGACCTGCGCGGCAAGGTGGCTGTGGTCATGCAGAAGGCCCAGCTCTTCGGCGGCACCATCCGCTCCAACCTGCTCTGGGGCAGCCAGAATGCCTCTGACGCTGACCTCTGGGCTGCGCTGGAAACGGCACAGGCTGCGGAGTTCGTGAAAGCCAAGCCCCTCGGCCTCGACGAGCCGGTGGAGCAGGGCGGACGCAACCTCTCCGGCGGTCAGAAACAGCGTCTGACCATCGCCCGCGCCCTCGTGGGCAAGCCGGACATCCTCATCCTCGACGACAGCGCCAGCGCACTGGACTACGCCACCGACGCGGCCCTGCGCAAGGCTCTGGCCGCTCTTCCGGGCGATCTGACCGTCTTCATCGTCAGCCAGCGCGCCGCCAGCCTGCAGCACGCCGACCAGATCATCGTGCTGGACGATGGCCATATGGTGGGCCTTGGCCGTCACGCCGAGCTGCTGGAAAGCTGCCCGGTCTACAGGGAAATTTATGAGAGCCAGTTCAAGAAAGGGGATGCGCAGAAATGAGTGCAAAAGCAAAAAGCAAGCTGACCCCTGAACAGCAGAAGGCCACCATGACCCGGGTGCTGCAGAAGATCAAGCCCTACGGCTTCTTCGTGGTGTGCAGCCTCATCGTGGCTGCTGTGAGCGTGGCGGCCCAGCTGTATATCCCCATCCTCTGCGGCAGCGCCATCGACCTGATGCTGGGCAAAGGTGCCGTGGACTCCGCGGGCGTGCTGCGCATCATCTACGAGATCATCGTGGTGGCGGTTGTCGCCGCCTTTGCGCAGTGGCTGCTGAGCGTCTGCAACAACCGCATCACCTTCGCCGTCAGCCGTGACCTGCGCAACGCCGCCATGCGGAAGATCCAGACCCTTCCCCTTTCGTACCTCGACAGCCATCCTTCCGGCGACATCGTGAGCCGGATGGTGGCCGACGTGGATACCTTCGCGGACGGCCTGCTGATGGGCTTCACCCAGCTGTTCTCGGGTGTGCTGACCATCCTCGGCACCCTGCTCTTCATGCTGCAGCAGAACATCCCCATCACGCTGGTGGTGGTCTGCATCACCCCCCTGAGCCTTGTGGTGGCCAGCTTCCTCGCAAAGCGCAGCTACAAGTATTTCCAGAGCCAGAGCACTGTGCGCGGCGAGCAGACTGCCCTTGTCAACGAGATGATAGAGGGGCAGAAGGTCGTGCAGGCCTTCGGCCACGAGGCCCAGAGCCTCGAGGCTTTTGACGAGGTGAACGGCCGACTGCAGAACGTGAGCCTGAAGGCCATCTTCTTTTCCAGCATGACCAACCCCGCCACCCGCTTCGTCAACAACATCGTCTACGCAGGCGTCGGCCTCGTGGGCGCGATCTATGCCGTAGCCGGAGGCATCACCATCGGCCAGCTGAGCATCTTCCTGAACTACGCCAACCAGTACACCAAGCCCTTCAACGAAATTTCCGGCGTCGTGACCGAGCTGCAGAACGCTCTGGCCTGCGCAGCCCGTGTGTTCGAGCTGCTGGACGCCGAAGACCAGACCCCCGAAGCGGAGAACGCCGCAAAGCTCGTGCCGGACGGCCACGTCCAGATCGAGGACGTCTCCTTCCGCTATCTGCCCGACCGCCCGCTCATCGAGGGCCTGTCTCTGGACGTCAAGCCCGGCCAGCGCATCGCCATCGTCGGCCCCACCGGCTGCGGCAAGACCACCCTCATCAACCTGCTCATGCGGTTCTATGATGTCAACGGCGGCTCCATCAAAGTCTCCGGCACCGACATCCGGGACGTGACCCGCGCCTCGCTGCGCGGCAGCTACGGCATGGTGCTGCAGGACACCTGGCTCCGGGCCGGCACCGTGCGGGAGAACATCGCCTATGGCAAGCCGGACGCCTCCCTCGACGAGGTGGTGGCTGCGGCCAAGGCCGCCCATGCCGACAGCTTCATCCGCCGCCTGCCCGAGGGCTACGACACCGTCATCGCCGAGGACGGCGGCAACATCAGTCAGGGCCAGAAGCAGCTGCTCTGCATCGCCCGCGTGATGCTCTGTCTGCCCCCGATGCTGATCCTGGACGAGGCCACCTCCTCCATCGACACCCGCACCGAGGTGCGTATCCAGGCAGCCTTTGCCCGGATGATGCAGGGCCGCACCAGCTTCATCGTGGCACACCGCCTTTCCACCATCCGGGAGGCCGACGTCATCCTCGTGATGAAGGACGGCCACATCGTGGAGCAGGGCGGCCACGATACCCTGCTGGCGCAGGGCGGCTTCTACGCCAAGCTCTACAACAGCCAATTCGAGGGCGTGGAGACTTAACGCTTCAACTGATAGCAATTCAACTTTTCAATGCAGCAGCGGTGGATTGCATATCGCAAAGATGCCGTTTGAATGCTGCACTAATTTCTTGACTTGCGATAAAATTTGCGATAAACGATTTTGGGAAGGAATATAATCGTGTCGAAAGATGAATATTTGATTACAGATCCACCCCTTAAAGCGCTGACTGTTTTTGCGATGCC
>ULQO01009233.1_pt1 | contig 9959 bp, 11 predicted proteins | sample 1954601 | NCBI WGS metagenome assembly ULQO01 (sample SAMEA4835658, study PRJEB28245) | human gut metagenome | biome: gut microbiome; material: fecal sample | place: Denmark | collected 2008
ATTATTAATATTTTAGTTTAATTTATTGAACTACATTTGCTATTCCGTTGTTTTTGATCTGCAGCAAAACAGCTCTCAGTCTGCCTCTCCCTATATTTATGTTTTTTATCGCCTATACCGCAGCAATTTTTTGAACTCTCCAACGCTGAAAGCGTTTTTGCACTTTCGCCATTCCTAAAACATCAAGATTTCACATCTTTAGCCGCAAATTTTAATTAAATTTCACAAAATCTTGCTTTCTTGCCCGCCCGTTGTTACAATTAAAACAGCAATAATTTATCGAGGAGGTTGTTTGCATGAAGAAAATCCTGTCCATCGCTCTGATCGGTCTGCTGACCTGCGGCGCATTACTCGCCGGTTGCGGCGGCGACAAAAAGTCCGATCCCAAGGCAGCAGGCGATAAAACCAAAGTCGCCTTCGTTTACGTCAGCTCTGCCAAAGACGGCGGCTATTCCATGGCACACGAACTGGGCCGTCAGTATGTCGAAAAAAACATGCCCAACGTTCAGGCCAGTTACATCGAATCCGTTCCCGAGGGTGCCGATTCTGAACGCGTCATCACTCAACTGGCTTCCCAGGGCAACAAAGTGATCTTTACCACCAGCTTTGGCTATATGGACCCGACGATCAACGTCGCCAAAAAATATCCCGACATTGCTTTCCTTCACTGCTCCGGTTTCAAAACGGCTCCCAACGTAGGCAACTACTTCGGCCGTATGTACGAAGCCCGTTACGTCACAGGCATCGTTGCCGGTAAGGAAACAAAATCCAATGTCATCGGCTATGTGGCTGCTTTCCCGATCCCGGAAGTCATCCGCGGCATCAACGCCTTCACTTTGGGTGCGCAAAGCGTCAATCCCGACGTGCAGGTCAAAGTCCTCTGGACCAATACCTGGTATAATCCCGCTACTGAAAAACAGGCGGCGATCACCCTGATCGATGCCGGGGCCGACGTTATTGCCCAGCATCAAAATACCCCCGGTCCGCAGCAGGCCGCTGAAGAACGTGGTAAATACGGTATTGGTTATAATGTCGATATGTCGGCCAATGCTCCCAAGGCATCTTTAACTGCCGCGATCTGGAACTGGGGCCCGTATTATGAAGAAACCATCAAACAGGTCCAAAACGGCACCTGGAAAGCCGGCGCTTACTGGGGTTCCATGAAAGATAAAGTCGTCGACATCGCTCCTTATGGTCCCGCTGTCAGCGACGCAACAAAAAAACTGGCCGATGCTGCCAAAGCAGACATCATTGCCGGTACACAAAAAGTTTTCACCGGCCCGCTCTATGATCAAAGCGGCGCCGAAAAAGTTCCCGCAGGTACGACTCTGACCGATAAGGAACTTTTGAGCATGGACTGGTTCGTCAAAGGCGTTGACGGTAAGATCCAGAACTGACTCAACTGAGTGTTTTAGTAAGGAAGGTGCAAAGAAATGAAAAAAACATTGATTTTAACTCTGGCTCTGGCTTTAGGTATCACTACGGTCTGCGCCGCCTCGCCGCTCAAAAACTATAACGCGGGCAAAGTAGCGCTTGATCTGGGTATCACAGCCCCCACCAGCAACACTTATGAAGGCCACAGCGTTGGCAGTAAAAAAACTTCTCCTTATGCCGGCGTCACCGTAGGTCTGGGCAGCAATATGGCGGTCAACTACAAGTGGAACCAATACAAAAACAGCGGCAGCAATAAAGTTGAAGCCCAGCAGCTCAACCTGATGTACAAGGTCCTGCCGGTACTCGATGTTTATGCAGGCTATGTCGACAGCGACATTAAACTGCACGGCGACAGCCGCAGCCGCAGCTCCGGACAGGTCGGCGTTCAGGGCCGCGTAGAATTGCCGTTCCTCTGCACTCTGTGGGGCAGAGCCGGCGTGGGCAACAAGCTCAACAGCTATGAAATCGGTCTCAGCCGCAGCCTGGTATCCAACGTTGAATTGAACCTGTCCTACTATGACAACAAATTCAAATCTTCCGCTCCCGGCGGCAGCGACGTTAAAACCAAAGGCGTCAACGTGGGCGTAACTGTTAAATTCTGATTTAAACAACCAATTTTCTTAAACAAAAATAAGACCGGAAATATTAACTATTTCCGGTCTTATTTTTTTGCAATACTAACGGAGAATTATTATTGACAACTGCTTGAAGCTGTGCTATTATAAACACATCGAAAACTTACCCTTATGTAAGTTCTGCTCACAAAAAATCAAAATTTTATAGCACTTGGAGGAATGAAGAATGAAAAAATTCGTATGTCAAATCTGTGGTTATGTTTATGAAGGCGAAGCAGCTCCTGAATACTGCCCGCAATGTAAAGCTCCCGCATCCAAATTCACCGAAATGAGCGGCGACCGCACCTGGGCTGCTGAACATATCGTAGGTATCGCCAGCGACGTTGCTGAAGACATCAAAATGGACCTGCGCGCTAACTTTAACGGCGAATGTACTGAAGTTGGCATGTACCTGGCTATGAGCCGCGTTGCTCATCGCGAAGGCTATCCTGAAATTGGCATGTACTGGGAAAAAGCAGCTTTTGAAGAAGCTGAACATGCAGCTAAATTCGCAGAACTGCTCGGCGAAGTCGTTACCGACTCCACCAAAAAGAACCTGGAAATGCGTGTAGAAGCTGAAAACGGTGCAACCGCAGGTAAATTTGACCTTGCCAGCCGTGCTAAAGCAGCAGGTCTGGACGCTATCCATGACACAGTTCATGAAATGGCTAGAGACGAAGCCCGCCACGGCAAAGCTTTCGAAGGCCTCCTGAAACGTTATTTCAACAAATAATAAGCACCTTACCCCTTATAATCATCATCCTTACCTCAACACTCAAACAAAGAACCCCTGTTTCCAATAGAAACAGGGGTTCTTTGACATTTATTTATTCTTTTTTTATTTCATCCCTTTAGGAACTGTAAAACCGTCTGCTTTTAAAACAGCGTCACTGTAATGTATCGTCCCTTCCGTTTTAAAATTACCTTTAGCCTGCGCCTGCCCATGAAAAGTCCGATTAGCAATCGTTATATTTTTATCAGATGATAAAAAACCATATTTAACTGGAGACTCTATTCTCATTTCTCCATTAGACATCAACATTAACAAATCACCTGCAGTGTTATAATTTCCTAAAGTAAAATCGCTTGCAAAAAACATTCTTATATTACCAGAAATTTTACCATTAATTACTATCTTGTTTGTAAAAATTATAGTTACCGGCAATCCTGCTGATGGTCCTAATATTCCATTAGTATATATTTCCGATTTACTGCTATTATCAACAAAAATAACCATACCACCTGCATTTTGTGCTTTTAACTCAAACCAATCACTATACGTTTTACCTAAATCCCAAAAGTAATTGGTTTGGGATTTTAAAACATAATCATTCGGTATATTCTGTAAGTTTTGATAACTTTCTTTTCGAAAAACACTATCAGGTATATGCGTCTTCAGAACATCAGGAAATTTACCCTGCGTATACCCATTAGTAAATTGTGCGCCACTGGAATCAAAGAATCCCGAACCGTATAAATTACCATTCAAATATCCAGCCTGACTATTAGTTATGGTAACAGTACCGCCGGCCTGAACCAGTCCCGGCAATTCTAACGCTTCTTCACCGCCGCTGTCTCCGCCACCGCCGCCAATATCGATGCCGCCCGGAGTATGCGTTTTCCGGATCACCTTACGCACCCCTTGACAGGAGCCGACTGCCGTAATGCTGTATTCAGTTCCTTTTACTGGCTTATAACCATCAACGACATCAATAACAGTATCTCCATCTTTATAATTGATCGCAGCTGCATACCAAACACCATCAGCCTCTGCACCTTCAGCACCACTCCAGGAAATACGATTAGGCGCGAAAGCTCTACCTTCACCCTTCAATGCAGCTTCTCTGGATAGCCAATACCAGTAACCAACACTGCCTTTTTCAGCATCCAGCTGGGCTATTGCCCGTTTGTAGCCGGCTTCGGCGGCATACCAGGCCTGTTGTTCCCGGTAATCCGACGAAGCAGCCTTTTTTTCCATAGTCATCATCGGCAGCCAGGCTACAGCAATGACCATTAAAAACAACAGCATCACTATGGCGATAACGGTCACTGACCCGCGTTGATTGTTCATCTTGTCACCTCTATTTATACTCGACTTCTGTCACATCCTGATAATTCTGCTTTTCCATCAGCGCTTCAAGATCATTCCAATTTTTACTCATGACAGTAGTACCAGTACCAGTTCTCCACACTTTTCTCTTATGATCATAAACTGATCTTACATTCCAACCACCAACCCACGTAGAATAATCATACTTATCATTGAATTCACGTCCCATTACAAATACATTATCTACATTATCCATATCAAAGCATGCTGGCTGAAACCAAACTGATGATATTTTAGTGCCAGTTGATGTTGTTAAATCTATAGATGGCCAATGCCCTCCATAAATTTCGTTACACATATATTCGCGTATTCTATCATTAGTAGTAAACAGCCATTTATCCTTTTTGCCATAATATTTTCCTACTTCATCATAAATCTTTTTCTCTTTAAAAGACATCTCTCCATTGCCAATTTTTAACCCAACACTTAAAATTTCCATATATTCCCGGCGCATTTTTTCTTCAGGTGTTTCTGTTATTTCATCCCTACTCGGTACTACTTTCGTTTCCAGCGTTTGCGTTTTCATCTGCCCATTCAACAGATACTTCACCGGTAAAGCTATCTTGTACATAACAACGCTGCCATCACTTAACTTTACAGAGTCCGAAGTAATAGGAAATGCGCTACCTTCTTTAAATAAGCTGTTCGCGCTGTCTTGAGGAAAAACAGTTACTTTTTTATTATCGCCATTTTTAGTTTTATCTGTACGCGTTACTTTCAGTTGTTTTAAACCGTTCCCTGCTTCCTGCCACTCCACCGTAACATCATATGGTATATTACCAGCAGCATCAGCACCAATATCCATATGCCGATTCCACATCGTGCCGGAGTAGGAACAGGACATCTTACCGTCAATCTCCCCCAATTTTATACTGTCTTTATCCGCATAGCGCAGGGTGGTTTTCAATTCGTTCATTACCAGACGCGCTTCTTCGTAAACAACTTCCTGCTTACTGCCGGTGTGCAGACTGACAACGCTGCCGCCGAACAAATGCACCATAGCGCCCATAATCAGCACCAAGACCGCCATTGCCACTACTAATTCAATTAAAGAAAACCCAGCTTCTTTTTTCATACGTTCCCCTTTTACTCATTGGTATGGATATAAGTTTGCAGCAGCAGTACCTGCGGCCGCGGATCGCTCCATGTAATCGTTACTTTAACAGGATAAATGGTATCGTCACCTGGATAATTTCTGTTAGTATCATACAGGTTAGCTCCGACTGCGGCTCTGATACTGTACTCGATATTATCCAGCAGTATTTTATTATTTTCCTTACTATTAATGTGCTCAGCAATCAGTTTTATGTCTGCTTCACTGTGCCCGTCCGCCGCTTTCAACAGCTCGATCTTTTCGGCCGCTATCTGCACAGCTTTTTCCTGTCTGTCAGCCGAGACCATGACGCCGATGCCATAGGTATATAAAGCTGCCAGAGCCGCCAGCCCGATCGCCACCACCAGGACCCCGATCATGGCGTCGACCAGCAAAAAGCCCTGTTTATTTTTACGTAACTGTTGGATACCCTTCATAGTTACAGCCGTCCTTTACGCATAAATTTCCATATTTATTATACCACATATTTACTATGCTTTATAAATAATAACTGTCGTATATTTCGAAAATACTTACAAAATATGTATAAAAAATTACCGCTCCTTATTTTAATAAGAAGCGGTAACAGGCTGACTGCTATTTCTTTTTGTCTTTATTTTTGGTCGGCGCCGCCGTATCGTTGGCATTAGCGACCGGCACCCACTGGCGCAGCAGCTCGGTGCAGGCCGCAGCATAGCTGCCGGCACTGCCGAAACCGCCCGCATAGGCGTCCTGATTATAGACAGTCAGGATCTCGATATCATCATAGTAGATCGTGGCGCTGCCGCCATTATCATAGACAATAAACCGATACGGGTCGATATGCCCTTTATCACGCTGCCGTACGCAGTATAATCCACCAGCCAGCATATAGGCACGGTATTCGGGACGGTCATTGCCGATGGTCTGGGTGATATTAAAGCTCCAGTCCCCTTCATGCACCTGCGCCGTCTTATCCTCGTTCAGGGTGATCTCAGGCTGGATCTTCAGCGCCTTGATCTGTTTCATAACGCGCTTCAACCGTTCTTCCGGCTCAGGATGGCTGGAAAAAATTCCGTAACCGGGATTGCCCTGCTCCTTAGCCAGATCTTCCAGCTTGTTGATCGTCAGCACTACGCTGTAGGGATTATAACCGGCAGCAACGCACAGCTCAAAACCGCCTTTATCGGCGCCGCGTTCATCAGTACGGCTGTATCCGGCTGACAGGGCCTGCGTAGCCAGTCCGGCCAGACCCAGATCGCCTTTGGTGACGATGGCAAAGGCCAGCGTCGTCAAAAGCTGCTTTTCTATCTGATGTACAGTGTGTTTCTTCACAACGTGTGTGATCTCGTGTCCTAAGACGCCTGCCAGTTCAGCGTCAGAAGGCATATAATCGATCAGGCCTTTAAAAACATAGACAAAGCCGCCGGGGCAGGCCAGAGCGTTGACTTCATCACTGTTCAGCACTTTAAAGCTGTAATCCAGATCCTGACGGTCGCTGACCTTGACCAGGCTCTGGCCGATCCGGTTGACGCGTTCCTGCAGGGCATAATCCTGCACGACGCCGTATTTGGCTTCCAGCTGCATCGCCGTTTCACGGCCCATTTCGATTTCCTGCTGCTTGCTGATCAGCCCTGCTTCTGCCGGCGGCGTGATGCCGAGGCTGCAGCAGAATACAAAGACCAGTGCTAAAATAAATCGTTTCATCTTTTCACATCCCTCGTTTTAACGTAAACGTCAAATCGCGCCTGTCTCCTGCAGCCGCATGATCTCTGCCTCTGAATAACCCAGCTCTGCCAGGACTTCAGCCGTGTGCTCGCCCAACAGCGGTGCCCGTCGCTCGATGCTGCCCGGCATCTCGGACAGCCGGATCGCCGGCTGAACATACTGCAGCGTGCCGATATCCTCCTGCCTTTGCGTCAGCATCGCCGATTGCTGCGTCAGCTCACTGTCTAAGGCTTCTTCCAGCGAACAGACCGGCGTGACGCAGAACTCCTCAGCGCCGATCAGCTCCAGCCAGTCGTCCTGCGTTTTGGTTTGGAACACTGCGGCCAGCCGCTCCTGCAGCTCACCGCCATGCTCAAAATCATACTGCCGGTCGATCAGGTCTTCGCAGCCCAGAAGTCCGCACAGCCGCCGCCAGAATTTAGGCTCGATCGTGCCTACGCTCAGGTAACGTCCATCCTGCGTCCGGTAAATATTGTAATAATGCGCCGTGCGCCCGAAGGGCTGACAGCCGGTAGCCTTACAGCCCCACAAACTGCTGATGCCCGTCGTCTGCAAACTTAAAGACGTATTGTACAAATTGACGTCGACAGACTGCCCTTCTCCTGTACGTTCACGTGCCAGCAGCGCCAGCAGGATACCGCTGACGGCGTTCAGGCTGCTGCCTAAAGCCGACACCTGCACCTCGGATACACAGGCACTGCCGACATCGTCCAGCGAATTCAGCCCAGCCAGGCCGATCACGTTCAGGTCATGGGCCGGTTTATGGCGGTACGCGCCGTTTTGTCCAAAGCCGGTGATCGAACAATAGACCAGCCGCGGATTGATCGCTTTGACCGCCGCATAGTCCAAACCATAACGCTCCAGATATCCCGGCCGGAAGCCTTCCAGAAAGACGTCCGCTTCCGCCAGCAGCTGCAGCAGGAGCTTGCGGCCTCCTTCGGTCCTGATATCGGCAGTAATGCCGCGTTTATTACGGTTGAGCGCCAAATGCCAATAGCTCATTCCCGGCAGCGCTGCCGGGAAAAAGCCGCGGGTTGCGTCGCCTGCCGGTGTCTCCACCTTGATCACATCAGCGCCGAAATCGCCCAGTACCATGCCGCAATACTGTCCCGGCAGCCATTTGGAAAAATCTATCACCCTGATACCGGCCAAAGCCTTCATATTTCTGACCTCCAATATTTTTACTGTAAGCTATGCCCTTAAATATACTTTATAATATTCTACATTTTTTACTGTTTCCCTTTAATTTATTCGTTGTGAAATGCTATAATAAGATACAGAAGTTATCTAAAGAGGAGTCTGTTGCATGAAGATCCACAAGCTTACTTTAGCGGCGCTGCTGGTGGCCATCGGTACTCTCAGCGCGCACCTTATTTATATACCGGCCGGCGTTTCCAAATGCTTTCCCGTACAGCACGCCATCAACGTGCTGGGCGCGGTTATTTTAGGCCCCGGCTACGCAACGGCAGTGGCCTTCGTCATTTCCTGCCTGCGTAATATGTTTGGCACCGGCTCGCTGCTGGCCTTTCCCGGCAGTATGATCGGCGCCTGTCTGGCAGGGCTCTGCTACAGCAGGTTCGGCACCGTCAAAGCGGCTATGGCCGGCGAGATCTTTGGTACCGGTATTTTAGGCGGTCTGGCCGCCTGGGTCTTTGCCCGCTTCTTTTTAGGCAGCGCGGCCGTTGCCTGGTTCTTTATCCCGCCGTTTCTCATCAGCACTGTCGGTGGCAGCATCATCGCTGGGCTGATCCTCAAAAGCGGCATCCTGACCTACGCTCTGCCGCAGCATTTTACCAACAAAGGAAATAAATCGGATCTATGACTATCGATACCATGCTTTCACAAGTTTTATATTGCCTGAGCGGCTTCTTTTTCGGTATTTTCGCCTCCCGCTACAGCGTTATCAGCTGGCGTACGCTGGCCAGCCGGCCGCCGCTGCTGCAATGCGTGCCGTATGTGCTGTTTATCCTGGCGGCGTTTACGCTGTTTCCCTTCTGGCTGATCACCCGTACCGAAGCCGGCGGTTTTATTTATTACGCGACGCTGCTGTTCTTTTTTACAAAGGGCTACCGCGCTGATAAGAAAGGATGAGCCCTGTCATGAGCGAAGATAAAGCTAACAATACTGTGACCTGCGACGCCTGCGGGCACAGCGCCAAGATCCATCCCCAGCTGGCCGATAAATATGTGCAGCCGATGTCAGAGATCTTTAAGGTTTTAGGCGACCCGACCCGTATCAGGATTTTAGAGCTACTCTCCCATGAAGATATGTGTGTCAGCAATATTGCCGAAATGCTGGATATGACCCATTCGGCTATCTCCCATCAGCTGCGGCTGCTGCGCCATGCCCAGCTGGTCAAGTTTGCCAAAGCCGGCAAAGAAGTCATTTATTCACTGGACGACGAACACGTGCTGACCCTGTTCGCCCAGGCGCTGGATCACGTCAAACACAAGCTTTGAGCCTTTCATACACAAAAACGGAACCTGCTGTGCAGGCTCCGTTTTTTTATTTTTATCTTATAGCTGCAAAAAATAACGATAAACAGCATCGCTGTCCGCCAGTTCCGGGTGAAAGCTGGTCGCTAAAAGCTTCCCTTCCCGCGCGGCGATGATCCTCCCTGCGTGCTCCGCTAAAATTTCTGCCCGCGGCCCAACGCTTTCGATCCACGGCGCCCTGATGAATACCAGCGGCAGCTCCTCCGCCCCAAAAGCAGGCAGCGTCTGCCGGCAGCTGAAACTGTCCAGCTGGCCGCCATAGGCATTACGGCGCACCGTGATATCCATCACGCCCAGATGCGGCTGCCCGCCGACAATATTTTTCGCTAGCAGGATCAGTCCTGCACAGGTGCCCCAGACAGGCAGACCCTCTGCCGCTTTCTGCTGCAGCCGCTCAAACAGTCCCGTACTGTGCAAAAGTTTACTGATCGCTGTGCTTTCGCCTCCGGGCAGGATCAGGCGATCTGCCTGCTCCAGATCGGCAGCCGTTTTGACAGCCACCGGCA
>ULQO01036242.1_pt1 | contig 9887 bp, 11 predicted proteins | sample 1954601 | NCBI WGS metagenome assembly ULQO01 (sample SAMEA4835658, study PRJEB28245) | human gut metagenome | biome: gut microbiome; material: fecal sample | place: Denmark | collected 2008
AAATTTGATTTCTATAGAGCCGATAGACTGTCTAAGGGTTTTGAATATGGATTAAGTGAGAAAGCTGAACATTATAATTATTTATATAGAACAGTGTACGAGAATGCATTTTTATGGAATCTGTTTCGATTGAATTTTAAAGTGGGATTTCATTGGGCAATTCAATTTATAAATAGGGTAATATTAGAATATGCAACTAATAATCCTGAATATGTAATAAAAATCAAAGTAAAAATTAGTGAGAGTAATGCAATAAAGGAATATTGGGGAAATGGAAACATGTGGCTTGCAGGGATTAGAGCTCACAATGTACCTACCTTAATAGGAGATGTTATTTTTTGTCTTAAAGAGGCTATAATAAGCAGTTTGGAGAGTTGTAAAAAGGATCATGAATTCACTGTTGCATTTGCAAATTATGTCAAAGAAACTATTTATTCAAAATCAAATAATATAGTATTGCTTACAATCATTGAGAGTATAGGAATGCACTTTGAAAACGAATTACCGGGTTATGCTTTGGATTTGGCTACAGGCATAGAACTTGTTCATTGGGATACCACAAGATATATGTTGTACAAAAAAAATCCGACAAAAGAGTTGCTCGAAAGGCAAATTCTTAAGACCATGGGGATACCTGAGCTTAAAGATAGATATGAGTTGGATAAAAAATGTGATTTGAGTATACAAGAATATGTATCTCATACACAGATATATTTTGATTCAATGGTTCAGGATAAATGCTATGGAATTCTTGATTATTTATATTCAATTATAAAAAATGATGCAGAAAATGCACAGGACTATTTACAGATTCAAAAAATGGATATGCGTGGTGCAAAAGCAACCAAGATAACCGACAATATAATTATGTTAGAACCCCAAATATCAGGGGAAGCAGAAAAAATTGTTCTAAGACAAGAAGAATTCAATAAACCTAAGCAGAGATTAAATGCGGCGATTAAAAAGTGTAATGATAATATGGTGTCTGGGCAGATTGACTTGCCATCAACTCTTGATGCAATTAAAGTTATTTTAGAATTGATGAAGGATACTGATATGGCATTTCAATATGAAAATCTTTTGATACTTTTAATTGCTAGTGCAATAAATCATCAAGAATTAGAAAATGAGAAAAGGGAAAAGTTTTGCACAATATGGATTAACGGAATAGAAAAATTCTTTTCTAATGGAAGCTTTTTGGCAGATATTGCACTTATGCCAGTTTTATTGAATCAATTGGAAAATGACGTTGCTATTGGGATAAAAAATAAAATAAAGAAAATTGTGTTGGATTGTTTGATGTATAAGGGGCAACATGGTGTTATTGATGAAATGGCTAAATACGTGAAGAAATATTTAGCTAATCACGAGACTTTGGCACAAGCGGTATTTAATACAATTATTAAATTATCTGAAGATCAGATGGAACATCAAAAATATAATGCTAATTATTTGAAAGTGAGTAAGAAAGATAAGGAGTTTATATTTAATCCTAATATGCAACCTAAGTTGTCAGGAATAGATCGTTATATCAAAGATGATGATGGAAATTGTTATACTAGTTGCGAAGAGGAGATAATAGATAGGTATCTGCTGCAGGAAGAATCTTTAGAGATAGATGTTTTTGATATGAGTAACTATGATATATCTACAATATGCTATGTTGCAAATTGCGGCCTAAATTTTACGAATGAATCTTTTAGAATGGTTATTCATGAAATTTTGTTATGTATGATTGATATTTGGAAATATACTAAAAGAAATTATAATGCTCACGAAATTTTTGATGTTTACCAAGAACATGAAATCATAGGGCTGTTTCAGCGGGAAATGATTCAAACCCAAGATGATGCAAAAATGGCAATCGATATATTATTTGAAGAGATTGATTTTACAAAATTTACAACAGATACAATTGAGTTCTATCAAGATATCTTTGGCAATTTTTTATGTGAATTTTTTGACTCATATGTTGACTCAAAAAGAAGAAATATATGTAAAAAGAAAATTCTATATATTGAGAAAAAAGTAAATGACATTGATGAGGAGTATGTTCGAATACAGTTATATAAATCTCTTATGCTTTCTGTAACGAGATATTGCACGGGAGACTGGAGTAAAATCAAAACAAATTATTCATACGTAGATAAGCAATTTTTGAATAAGCAATTTACAAAGTATGGAAAATATCACATAAAGGAACTGTTGAGAACGATTTACCAAATGCATATGGATGAATTGCTGCCAGAAATATTAATTTCTATTAGAAATAGCTTTCAAAATGCAAAATCTGAGGTAAATAAATTTAAAAAATCAATAAGAGAACAAGAAGCAATAGTACAGTTGATTATCCTTAAATCCTTTATTACATATAGTGATAAAATTAAACAGGATCAAGAACTTATTGAAGCATATGAAGATATACTTGAAATATTGATCAATTTAAATTATGAGCAGGCGGCTGTTATTTTGGATGAGTTTAGGATTCATTAATGGATGCAGGTTATTATTCATCTGAAATAAATATAATAAGAGATGCATGTTCGCTAAATGATATTTGTGGATGGTATCGTCAAGGTTAGATTTTGTGGGAAAGTGGTAATACAGTTGAGACGGTGTGTTTGCTGTCAAGAAAAGATAAATAAAGGCTGAAAAGTAGCGCATTTCCGGATTTTTTGCTTAGTTAGCATCATTAGAGAAGCCTTGCGGAAAGCTCGACTTTCTTGTATGGAAACATATCTACTTATTAGTCTGACCGGAGAAAAAAAGTGGATGGTCAGAAAAATGTTGTAGGTTTTAGGCTGTGGATTAGATGTCATAGGTTGTGGCATTGGGATTGTTGTCAGAGACAACCGCAGTTTAAGCCACTCAATACTATTAGGCGGATTTGGCAGTGAAATATATAACAGGAAAATTATTGTGTATGTGGAGGTTAAAAGATGAGTAAAAATGCACAAATATTACTAGAAAATTTAATTGAACAAGAATTTCGAAATAATGATAACTATAGCAACATATCAGAATATTTTGAATTTTTTTCAGCAAGCCAAATATTGAAAAATCAAGGATTAAGTGACGATGAAGTAGATAATGGTATTGTGGGAAAAGGATTGGATGGAGGATGCGATTCGATTTATTTATTTTTAAATAATTTACTTATTACGCCAGATGTTGTTGAACATATATCTGCACCAAAAGATTCCATTCTGGAAATGATAATTATCCAGTCAAAGAAGACCACATCATTTGGAGAAGATGCAGTGATGAAGTGGAAAACCATCTCTGGAAATCTTCTGGATTTATCAAAAACAACAACTGATTTTACGGCAAGGTATAATACCGATATTCTCGAAGCATTTACTACGTTTAGGGATACATATACACGTTTGATAACCAGCAGGGTAAAGTTGAAATTTAGATTTTACTATGCAACATTAGCATCAGAATTACATCCTAATGTAATTCAGCAAGCCGAAGAACTGAAAGATACCATAAAAGGATTATTCCCGAATGCAGTTGTTGAGGTAACTTTTGTTGATTCTGATACTCTGTTTGAAATGTATAATGCGGTGATAGAAAATAGAGTGAATCTTAAATTTGCAGATATTCCAATTTCGCCAAATCAAAAAAATTATGTTGCGTTAGTTGATTTGAAAAGCTATTTTAACTTTATAGTAAATGATGAAGGCGATGTGAGAAAGAGTTTTTTCGATTCTAATGTGCGTGATTATCAAGGAAAAAATAATGTAAACAGTAGTATATCCGAAACATTACATAGAGCCGATGATAATGATTTTTGGTGGTTAAATAATGGAGTTACAGTACTGGCATCCGAAGCTACATTGGTAAATAATAGAGAGTTACAAATTGTTAATCCTGAAATTGTTAATGGATTACAAACTTCAATGGAAATATATAATTATTTTTCCGAAAATAGAGAAGCATTAGAGTCAGAAAAACGTTCCATATTGCTAAGGATAATTGTTCCTGATAATGAAGAATCAAGAGATCAAATTATCTTTGCTACAAATAATCAGACAAATATTCCTAAAGCAACATTGCGTGTGACTGATCCTATACATCTTCAAATTGAAATGTATTTTAAGAGTAGAGGATTATTTTACGATAGGAGAAAAAATTATTATAAAAATCAGGGACATAAGCCTGCGGAGATTGTTGGGGTATCTTTTCTTGCACAATGTCTTATTACAATTTTCCTGAAAAAGCCAGACTATGCACGAGCAAGACCATCAACATTGCTGAATGACGAAAAAACATACAACGAATTATACGAAAAGAATAATGATCTAGAGGTATTTTATAGAGTAGCTTTACTAGGTAAAAAAATCCAGAAAAATGTAAGAAGTGGTTCTGATTATTCTTCAGCAGAAAAAAGTGATATTTTATATTATGTACTGTATGCAGTTATTGCAGATGTATTGGGTAAGAAAAATATTACTCCCGCTGATATTAAGAACTTGGATATGGATTCTGTGACGGATACCTTAATTGAAGATATTCGAAATAGAGTATACGAAATATATAAACAGCATGGAGGAAATGGACGTGTAGCCAAAAGTGCAGAATTTATACAGTATATAGATAATATGTTAGATGAATAAAGTGAAGACAACCCTCCCGGCCATCATGGTCAGTAGGGTTTCGTACGTTTATGAAATTATGCATTAACATCAATACTAACACCTGATTTCAGTTGGACGGTGATGTGGTCATCTCAGATGATTATCTGTTGGATCCAGCGTCGCACCAGTGATTCGTCGAATTCGGTGAGATGGGTAGTCTGCTGTGCGAAGCAATCCTACAGGTCATTGATCCAGCATTTGTACCTGCATCAAGTGTGGTGACGTTTATAGATGAAGCGCTGGTTCGAAAGTATATCGAGCAGATCAAGATATTTGAAGACCATTTCATGGTTTGCTTTAAGGCAAAGTTGGAAATAGATATTCGAAGATAGGTTTTTATAAGTGTTTGTAGCAAGGGCGAAGGCTCCTGCTTATTTTTTGCTAAAGTTTAGGGGGATAGATTGAAAAAACAAAAGAAAAGGTGTACGTTATCATTGTAAATTATCTGATTTGTGTTATTGAATAACACTTAGGAGAATGTAAAATAATATCGAAGTTGATGTGAAAATTAAATGCGTCGAAGCGGGAAAGACACAGGCCCAGTTGGGAGAGGAAATTGGTACTACTGGCAAATATGTCAATCGTATTATTAAAAAGCCCGGTGGGTTGGTGAATAAGACCTTTATTAGCATGATGAAAGCGCTGGATTACGACATAGAACTAACATATGTAAAAAGAAATCTTGATTGAGGAGATGATTTTTTATGGGCGAAAAGGTATATAGACCAATTCTGAAAGAGGGGGATCATCTTGTTAGGTCCAAGGATAATGAAGGTAGAGTTCGAGGTGTAAGTCAAGATGAGAACAATAAAACGACTGATATCGTCGAATGGGAGGAAGTTGAGATTGATGAACCCTCAATATGAATATCCGATAGAACAATACGAGCAAGCATGTGGTTAGTCCTTGGTGGTATTCAAAAGCAAAACCGTGTATTAAAGGTAAGTGGGCAGATGCAAAGAACTTTGTTTCAGGTAAGACAAAAGCACAAGCAATTATCGAGAAAAAAGGAAAAAATGAGACTGGAATACAGTTAAGCAGTGATACACAGATAGATGAAATGTTAGACGCTAAATTTGAGAGTGTTCAATTAAATATGGTTCCTGATGAAGCAAAGGAACATATGATGAAACTCATCTATCATATGCTAGGAACAGCTTATGAAATAAAGATTCTTAGCAATGCGCGAATAGTTGAGCATATTGAAGATGAGACAACTCAGATAGAAAAGAAGAAAGAAGCAGAAAGATTATTGGCAGAAAAGGTGTCTAATAATATCAACAAATTACTATCTGATGATACGTTGATATTAGACGTTAATACTTCCAAACAACTATTTGGTTTACTTGGTGGTGGTATTCGAATTAGTGGAGAATATGTGCCGGTAGAACTTGAAAAAGTGAATGCTGCTATTGAATCGATGAAGAATGGTATTGGATAGACAAATTAAAATTCTATGTAGAATTAAAAGTATTAAGAGGTGATTAATAGTGGCAGATGATTTGCTTAGAAAAGATTTAAAAGCGCACAATATTTATTTCGTATGGCAGTTTATTGGGTATATGAAGAATATTGCTATAGTATCACGTGGATATAATCAAGAATATAATCGATAAGATGACTACTGAAACAATTCGTTGGCAACAGGATATATCATCTGATTTTGTTGATGAAGTTACTGAAGATGAAAAAAATGTGAAGTGATGTTCGGCAACTATCATCGGACAATAATTTTGCGGTAATTTCTAATGATATTTCTGAGACTGTACAGATTGAAAAAGGATAGAAAAGTGAAATAGTTAAGAAAGAACATAGAACCAGAGAAAAAACAAAAAGTATAATTTAATGAAATAGATATATATTTTAGGAGGAAGTTATGAAAGTTACTAATAATCAAAATAATTTTAATGGAACAACAAATTTCAATGGACCAGTGCAATTTGTTGGAGGAGATATAATAAATGAAAGCACCGATTCTAAACAGGATAAAGTGAAGTATACACCTGAACCAAAATGGAGGAGTCCATTTACCTTAGCAGTATTGTCTTGGATAAGCGTAATTATTGGAATATTTGGATTGTTTCCGATAGGCAAAATATTAGCGAATGAATTGAACTTTTTTAAAGGAAATATGCAAACAGTGGAGAAATTTCCAGTGCAAACATATTTAATGATTTCTATAATATTTGTTTTGTTGTTTGTTTTGTTTTTTAGGCTTAGAAGAATAGCAAAAAAACAAATTAGAGTTCCTTTGATTTTAAATTATGCAATTAGTGGTTATGATAGAAGGATTACTTTAGAAAAAATACATGTTGATAAATGTCCTCAATGCGGAGGTAAAATGAAATATTATAATAAGCCGGTAGAATGGAGAGAAATAGTTCGTACTGATGGCAGTGTTAAGTATGAAGTTACAAAAAAAGTTCCTGTATTGGAGTGCAGACGTAATCCAAAACACTGCTATGAAGTCGATCCGGCTGAAGACAGGGTCAAATGATTTATAAGTATTAATAATAATATAGAAAATAACCTAATTAAAAGTAAGTATAGTGTTTTGGCGGAAAGTGATGCTAAATGGTATAAACAACGAGAAAATTAAAATTTGTTTTTTTGCAATAAAGTGCAAAATAGTCTGTCATATGTTGAGTCAATTTGCCTTTTAAGTGCTAAATAAAATCGATACTTTTGTATCGTTAAAAGTGATGAGTGTATTCAATTAGTAACATTATTTAACTAAAAATGGAGGATAATTTTGAAAAAGAAAACTAAAGAAGTAACAACAAAATATACTTGGAAATTTTGGGGTTTGGTGATAGGTGAAATAACATTTATTGTTATTTTTATTCTTCTGTTTGGTTTGTCTATTAAAGCACTTGTCCAAGATATTCAAATAAATACTTATAAATATAAATCTGAAGGAACAGTAACTGTTGCAGAATTTTATGGAAAAACATGGGTTTCTAATGGTTCAGATAGTGGTTCTTCAAGTAAGTTTAGCTATATGCATTATGTTATTCATTTTGATAAAGAAGTTGGTGGATATGATCAGTATGAATATAGTGCAAGCAATATGATTGCGACAGAAAGATATTTAGGTGATCGATATGTTGTGTTATTTAATAATAATGTTGATAATGCAAAAATAATTCAAAAAGAAGATATCTTTATTGATAATGTTATTTTGGTGATATTTATTACTTTAATGATAATACTATTTCTTTTAAGAAAGAAAATATATTTAGGGTTTATTAGTTTGAATAAAAAGCAAGATAAATTTATTTACAATTAGATACAGTTTAAAGGAAAAGATTTTATGAATTAATGGGAAATATTGATAAAATCTTTTTTTGTTTAATTGACAATTAAATGTACAAAAAATGTATGATTTTTATAGTAAATTAAAACAGCTTGTATTACAATTGTTTTATGAAGAAGATAAGTAGGAGAGGTGTTTTTATGTATAAGATAAATGATTTATATGATTTAACACATAGTCAAGCAAAGGATTATTTATCAAAATATGAGTATCCTTGGCAAGCTTTAAAAGGAATTAAAGATTTTATTATTGAATTAGGAGAAACTTTAGGGGATGAATATCAAGAAGTGAATGAACATGTTTGGATTCACAAAGATGCTAAAGTTTTTGATAGTGCTTATATTGGTTCACCTTGTATTATTGGTGCAGGAACAGAAGTGAGACATTGTGCTTTTATCAGAGGAAGTGCATTAGTAGGGGAAAATTGTGTTATTGGTAATTCTGTTGAGTTAAAGAATGTTATTATTTTTGATAATGTACAAGTTCCTCATTATAACTATGTAGGTGATTCTATTTTGGGATATAAGTCTCATATGGGCGCAGGATCAATTACAAGTAATGTTAAAAGTGATAAAACACTCGTTGTTGTAAAAGATAGATTTAATCACGAAGAGATTGAAACGGGACTTAAAAAAATGGGTGCAATGCTAGGAGATTATGTAGAAGTAGGATGTAATAGTGTTTTAAACCCTGGAACTGTTATTGGAAGAAATAGTAATATTTATCCATTATCTAGAGTAAGAGGCGTTGTACTAGAAAATTCAATTTTTAAGGAACTTAATGATATCGTAGAAAAGAAATGATTATTAGAGGCAATGTGATTTAAAAACATTGCTTTTTTATTGATATTATAATCATACATGTAATTAAAATTATAAAAATTTAAATTAGATGAGTATTTAAGTAATTAAAATAGCATATTGGTTATAAAGGGTTGATAAAAATTAAAAAAATGGTATGGTTTAAGTAAATATTCTATATGAAGAAAGGATAGAAAAAATGAATAAAAAAGTAAGAAAAGCAATTATACCAGCAGCAGGATTAGGAACAAGATTTCTACCAGCAACAAAAGCAATCGCCAAAGAAATGTTACCAATCGTAGATATTCCAACAATCCAATACATCATACAAGAAGCAGTAGACAGTGGAATAGAAGAAATCCTGATTATTACAAACAGTAATAAGCATGCAATGGAAAATCATTTTGATAAAAACTATGAACTAGAAGAAAGACTAAAAGAATCAGGAAAACTAGAACAAGTAAAAATGATTCAAGATATAGCAGATATGGCCAATATCTACTATATCAGACAAAAGGAACCAAAAGGATTAGGACATGCAGTCCTATGTGCTAAATCATTCATTGGAGATGAACCATTTGCAGTCTTATTAGGAGATGATGTGGTTGTCAATAAAGAAGGGAAACCAGCTTTAAAACAATTAATAGAACAATATAGTAAAACATCAGCGTCTGTAATTGGAGTACAAACAGTCGATAAAAAAGATGTCAGCAAATATGGAATCGTAGAACCATCAAAATCACATCCAGCAAAAGGAAGATTGGTAAAACTAACAGATATGGTAGAAAAACCAGCAGTAGAGAAAGCACCAAGTCAACTAGCAGTCTTAGGGAGATATGTATTGACACCTGAAATCTTTGAATTGTTAGAAACACAAGGAAAGGGAGCAGGAGGAGAAATCCAATTAACAGATGCCATTAAAAGATTATTAGATAGACAAGCAGTGTATGCGTATGATTTTGAAGGAAAGAGATATGATGTAGGGGATAAATTTGGATTTATCAAAGCAACAATAGATTTTGCATTAGATAGAGAAGATTTACATGATCAAGTAAATGAATATATTCATACATTAGTTGAAAAAGAAAAAGCTAAATAAAATATTATAAAGAAGCCTTTATTTAAGGG
>ULQO01054054.1_pt1 | contig 9831 bp, 9 predicted proteins | sample 1954601 | NCBI WGS metagenome assembly ULQO01 (sample SAMEA4835658, study PRJEB28245) | human gut metagenome | biome: gut microbiome; material: fecal sample | place: Denmark | collected 2008
CACTATCTACACACCTGATTATAGCAAATACACGACAGAAAAGCTACCTGATTTATGCCTGTTTACTTACTATTTATATACGATTTCCATACGTTTTATCTACAAAAAAGCCAAGGTCTGCATAACATCTGACTGCTATGCTGCCTCAGCTTTTTCACATACTCTTTAATTTTCTTTCAGTGCTTCCATTGCCGCCTGCACCTGGTTATCTTCCTCAGGTGTAACTACGGACTGACTCTTTAAGTTTTCATCTAACTCTACTTCCACATCCGGGGTAATTCCCTTTCCATGAAGGTCAAAACCGCTTGGTGTATAGTAATGAGCCGTGGTGATCTTAATGGCGGATCCGTCACCTAAGGGGATCAGGTTCTGCACAATGCCCTTGCCATAGCTGGTGGTTCCCACAACTACAGCTTTCTTGTAATCCTTTAAAGCCCCTGTAAATACCTCAGAAGCGCTGGCAGAGTTCTCATTGACCAGGATCGCAATAGGAACATCTACTTCGTGTCCGTCAGCAGCTGTGTAGGTGTCTCCCTTTCCATTTTTATCTGCTGTATACACGATCAGGGTCTTTCCTTCGCCCTTTTCAAAGTCTTTCCTGTCATCTGGTAAAATGTAATCTACCATGGCAACAGCGCTGTCTAACATACCACCTGGATTGCTGCGAAGATCAATGATCATTTGCTTCATTCCCTGGTTTTCCAGTTCATCAATGGCTTTTTCAAACTGCTCCACTGTAACAGCGTCAAATTCACTTACTGCCACATAACCTGTATTGTCCGCAAGCATCTTTGACTCTACAGTAGGAACTTCGATCTTACGTCTGGTAATGGTCATATCCTCATAGGTATCAGACTCTGCCCTGTATACGGTGATCTGTACATCTGTGCCTTCCTTACCCTTGATATAATTACTTACCAGTACATCCAGGCTTTCCCCTGCTACCAGAGTATCCCCTACTTTGTATATGATATCCCCGGGTTTCATACCAGCCTCCAGAGCCGGTGAACCTTCAAATACCTTTACAACCGTACACAGCCCCGTCGTTTTATTCTGGCTGATCATAGCTCCGATCCCGGAATAGCTTCCGTCTGTGCTTTCCTGGATCGCTTTATAGTCCTCTGCTGTATAATACACGGAATATGGGTCATTTAAACCTGCCATCATTCCTCTGTAAATATACTCTTCCACCTCTGTGGCATCCTCATCGTATAAAAATACCTGGTCGATAATGCTCTGTATCATCTGCATTTTTGAGGATACCTTTTTCAGATCAGGTTTGCTTGCCTTTTCGCCGTCCGTGATACCCGGAGCACCATTTCCTGTACCGGAAGACTGCTCTGTACGGATCACTTTTCTGCCTGTAATATAAATACCGGCAGATACACCTACTACCAAAAGAACGGCCAATGCCATGATCAGGGCACCTACAAGGACCCCCGCCCAGAAGCGGCCGCCTTTTCGCCCTTTCTTTTTATCTATGCTGTCTGAGATCTCTTCTCTGTCCTGTTCTTCCACTGCTCCGCTCTCCTATCTGCCTGTGCCTTTTTCTTATTCACAGCCTATGCTGTTTTTTCCTGCAAAATGCCCTTCAAAGGACTGTCCCTTTCCTATGGGCTTACATATTTACTTGGATTTACATAACTTCCGCCGGAACGGACTCCAAAATGTAAATGAGAACCGGTAGAATATCCTGTAGAGCCCACTCTTGCAATGGTCTGTCCCTTTTTCACCTTCTGTCCCTGGCTTGCAAGAAGCTGGGAGCAGTGCATGTAAACGGTGCTGACGCCGCCGCCATGGTCGATCATAATATAATTTCCCGCTGAATAACTGTATGTAGCGATCACTACCGTACCATCGGCAGCTGCCACAATGGAAGCTCCTGTACTGGCCGAAATATCAATACCCTGGTGATTGCTGGACGCGCCCTTGGTAGGCGACTTTCTTCCGCCAAAACCGGAGGTGATACGTCCGCTGGAAGGACATGGCCATTTAAAACTAATATTCCCAAGATTAGTTACGTTATACGTCTTTTTCTGGGCCTCCGCTTTCTTTCTGGCCTCTTCTTCCTTTCGCTTCATCTCTGCCTCAATGGCCTTCATCTGGTTTTCCTGGGCTTTGATATCCGCATTATACTGGTCAATACTGCTCTGGGCCGCACCGATCTGGCTGTTGTAAGAGGTCAGTTCCTTCTGCTTGGAACTCATCAGCTCCTTTACAGAAGCCTGTTTTGCTTCCGTAGACTCCTGAAGTGCTAACAGATTGGAATGTTCTGTTTCCAGATCCTGCTCTTTCTGATTTATCTTTTCCCTGGTAGCCTGATATTCCTTTAACATTTTCCTGTCATAAGTAGCGATCTGGCTGGCATACTCTGCACGGTTTAACAGCTGGGAAGCGTTTTTAGAGGTCATAATGCTGTCCGCAAAGCTGACATTTCCATTTTCATACATATACTGGATACGCAGTTTCATAGAAGCATACTGCTCCTTTTCCACTGCTTTTGCCTCTTCTAACTCCGCTTTTGTATTCTCGATTTGATCTTCCTTTGCGGAAATATCTTTCTCTAACTGGCTCAGTTCGGAGTCTAAGGAAGTCAACTTCTTATCCAGTTCCTTTACATAAGCAGCTGCATCTGATTTCAGCCCTTCTAACTGTTTTAAGGTATCCTGGACCTTCTTTTTTTCCTCCTGAAGAGATGAAACTTTCTTCTTTGCATCCTTCAGATCCGCACTGGTAGCATAAGAAGAAAATACACAGCTAAGGCCAAGAACGACCCCCAGTCCAAGAGCCAGAAATTTGTTTTTTCGGTTCTTCATCTGTTCCTTCCTCTCTACACACGCAGATGTCTCTGTATGGTCAGAAAGCTTACAATAGCTCCGATCCCAACGCCCAAAGCCATAGCTGCACCTGCCATTACAGGAAAGATCTGTTTTAAAGGCAGCAGTTCAAAAAGTCCTGTGATCATCTGGTAATTGGTATTCAGATACACCAGTCCTCTTTTATAAAGAATGGTCATTCCAGCCAGAGGGATCACTGCTCCAAAGAGCCCTAAAAGCAGGCCTTCTACAATAAAAGGTGCCCGGATCATAAAATTCGTAGCGCCTATATAGCGCATGATCTCATTTTCCCTCCGTCTGAAGGCAGCTGCCACAGATATGGTATTGCTGATCAGGAAAATAGCAACTGCTAACAGCACACCAATGTTCACAGCAGATAAAGCGCCGATCATCTTTCCTGCGCTTGTAAAGCCTGCCACCAAAGCGCTGGAATAACGGACTTTTCGCACGCCTTCCATACCTTCTAACCGCTTTACGATCATATCCTGATTAGAAATATCTTTTAAATAGATCTCATAAGAGGAGGAATTTGCCAGAGGATTATCTGCCTCAAAACCTTCTGCCAGCTCTTCCATTCCCTCAAAATATTCACTTTTAAAGGACTCCCATGCTTCCTCTGCGGATATATACCTTGCTTCCCGCACTTCGCTCCAGCTTTGTATCTGTGATCCAATGGACCTGATCTGTTCTTCATCCATTCCTTCATCAAAAAACACAGAGATCCCTACTGTCTCTTCCGCAGCCCTGGCTCCGTGCTGTACATTGGCCACCATGGCAAAAAACAGACAAAATAAAAAAATACATGCAGAAATGGTTGCCACAGACGCCAGGGAAAACCATATATTCCTGCATATATTAATAACGCCCTGTTTCAGGCAATATAAAAATGTACTCATTTACTTCTTATGCCTTTCCGGCGGTTCCAGGCCGTTTCTATCTCCTGGTTCCGCCCTCATCCCGGATGACTTCCCCGCGGTCCATGGTGATGACCCGTTTGTTCATCTCCGCAACCATCTCCTGACTGTGGGTTACTACGATCACCGTTGTTCCCCTCTGGTTGATCTCATCCAAAAGGTTCATGATCTCATGGGTATTGAAGCTGTCCAGGTTTCCTGTTGGCTCATCCGCCAGTAAAACTTCCGGCTTGTTGATCAATGCCCTTGCAATAGCCACTCTCTGCTGTTCGCCGCCGGACAACTGACCCGGGTATGCCTTATATTTAGAAGAAAGACCTACCAGGCGCAGCATCTGGGGAACCGTCTCGCGGATGGTCCTGGATGGAACACCGATCACTCTCTGGGCAAAAGCCACATTTTCAAATACCGTCCGGTCCTTTAAAAGGCGGAAATCCTGAAAAACTACCCCTAACTTTCTTCTGTATTTGGGAACATATCTGCGGGGCATCTTCCCAAGATCCATATCATTGACTACAATACGCCCCTTAGTAGGATCAAGCTCCTTCATCAGGAGCTTGATCAATGTACTCTTTCCGGAACCGCTGCGGCCTGTGATAAACACAAATTCCCCGTCATCAATGGTTAAGGACAGGTCACGGATGGCCTTGCTGCCGCTTCCGTAAGATTTACTTACATGACTTATTTCTATCATTTTCTAACTTACCTCTTACGTGCCAGAACCACCGGAAATTAGTAGTCCAGGCTTTCCATGTACTTCATGTACTTGGCAACCATAAGAGCGATCTTGAAGGTGATAGCATCCTCAAAGACACGAAGGTCAAGACCGGTACTCTTCTGCAGCTTGTCCAGACGGTAAACCAGGGTATTTCTGTGGATATACAGCTGTCTGGAAGTTTCGGATACATTTAAGCTGTTCTCAAAGAACTTATTGATGGTAGTTAAGGTCTCCTCGTCGAACTCGTCCGGTGACTTGCCATCAAATACTTCTCGGATGAACATCTTGCACAGAGGGATCGGCAGCTGATAGATCAGACGTCCGATACCTAAGTTGCTGTATGCGATCACATTCTTGCTTGCATAGAAGATCTTGCCTACATCCAGAGCCATCTTCGCTTCTTTGTAAGAACGGGAAACTTCCTTGATATCATTGATCACAGTACCGTAAGCTACACGTACCTTGGTCATAGCTTCTGTATTTAACATGTCTAAGATCATGTTTGCAGTCTTATCTAATTCTGCATATGACTCGCCCTGGCGTACTTCTTTTACAAGGATAATGTTCTTCTCATCTACAGCTGTGATAAAGTCTTTTGTCTTAGAGGCAAACAGGCTGCGTACAGTCTCTAATGCATTTACATCTTTTTCATTGTGTGTCTCGATAATATATACAACACGCTTTACATCTGTATCAATGTGCAGCTTCTTTGCACGGTTGTAAATGTCTACTAACAGCAGGTTGTCAAGAAGCAGGTTCTTGATAAAGTTGTCCTTATCAAAACGCTCCTTATATGCAACTAACAGGTTCTGGATCTGGAAAGCGGCTAACTTTCCTACCATATATACATCATCACTTGCTCCTCTTGCCAGTAAGATGTACTCTAACTGATGCTCGTCAAACACCTTGAAAAACTGATAGCCCTGGATCACCTGACTGTCTGCCGGTGAGTCTACAAAAGCCAGAACGGAGCTTTCAGATTCTTCCGCATCTGTAAAAGTAGAAGCAAGTACCTTTCCCTCGGTGTCACATATACCTAAGTCAATTCTTGTGATTGCTTTTAATCCATCTAATGTAGTCTGAAGTATCTGATTTGAGATCATTCAACTCTCTCCTTTTCGCCTTATTGAAAATTTATGAACATTGCCATGATAAATCATGGTGGAGTTACTGTTTTCCCTATTTTCATATTTTAATGCAAAATAACAAAAAAAGCAAGAGAGTTGTAAACTCTCCTGCCTTTTTTTACTGTCGTTTTCTACAGAGGATTTTCACTATTTCCTCTGAATATTAGCTAATAATTAGTTAATGATAACGCATTCTGTTTCTTTATCAAAGATGTGAACCTTATCCAGATCCATAGCCAGTTTTACGGTATCGCCAGGTCTTGCAGTGGTACGTGGGTTAACTTTTGCAGTGAAGTTAGCTTCGTCAATATCAAAGTACAGAAGAACTTCAGAACCTAACATTTCGTATACACGGATCTCTACCTGGAAGGTACTCTTTGGATTAGCTGCCAGGAATGCTTCTTCGTCATGCAGATCTTCTGGACGGATACCAAGGGTAACTACCTTGCCTACATAACCAGCTGCTTCCAGTGCTTTGCCCTTTGCTTCTGGCAGAGTTAATGTATGTCCGCCGAATGCTAAAGTTACATCAGAACCGTTCTTAGCTACCTGGGCATCGATCATGTTCATCTGAGGTGCGCCGATAAATCCTGCAACGAACTTGTTGCATGGCTTGTCATATAAGTTCTGTGGGCTGTCTACCTGCTGTACAACACCATCCTTCATAACAACGATCCTGGTACCCAGTGTCATAGCCTCGGTCTGGTCATGTGTAACGTAGATGATGGTTGTTTCCAGTCTCTGATGTAATTTGGAGATCTCAACACGCATCTGGCCTCTTAACTTTGCATCCAGGTTTGACAGAGGCTCATCCATCAGGAATACTTTAGGGCTGCGGACAATGGCACGTCCCATGGCAACTCGCTGTCTCTGACCACCGGATAAAGCCTTTGGCTTACGGTCTAACAGATGCTCCAGATCCAGGATCTTAGCTGCGTCATGTACTTTCTTATCGATCTCATCCTTTGGTGTCTTTCTTAACTTCAGGCCGAATGCCATGTTGTCATATACGGACATATGTGGATACAGAGCGTAGTTCTGGAATACCATTGCAATATCTCTGTCTTTTGGCTCTACGTCATTTACCAGTTTTCCATCGATATACAGTTCACCGGATGAAATATCTTCCAGACCTGCGATCATACGAAGAGTGGTTGACTTTCCGCATCCTGAAGGGCCTACGAAGATGATGAATTCCTTGTCAGCGATCTCCAGATTGAAGTCCTTAACAGCCACAAATCCGTTAGGATATTTCTTGGTTACATTCTTCAGTGATAAACTTGCCATTCTATTTTCCTCCTGATTTATAGATGTACTTCCTGCCCTTTTACAGGCTTTTTAGGAAGTTCATATAGGTCTTTTGCAACTGTCTCTATCATACAGGAAAGCGTATTTTTATTCCATACTGTAAATCCACAAAATCTAAATTTGGAATTTAGCTAAAATGTATATTCAATTAAAAAAGTGCTGTATCTGTCAAATTTTTCCTTCGCTTGCCTCAAAAACTTTGGTTATTATGTTAATTGGTTTTTATCTTCAATAAATCCCTCACCAAAAACTTCACGGGCGTCACTGACGATAAAAAATGCTTTCGGATCGTATTCTGATACAATTTCTTTGATCTCCACGATCTCTTTTCTGGAAACTACACAAAAAAGCATATTTTTTGTCTCATCTGAATACATTCCTTTTGCCGCAAGACCTGTAACGCCTCTTCCCATACGGATCATGATGGCATCTGAAATTTCTTTATATTTATCTGAAATAATATAAACCTGCTTGGAAAATTTCATTCCTTCAATAAGACCATCTGCAACTTTTCCCATACAGAAAATAGCGATCAGTGCATAAAGGGCAGCGCGGATCCCAAATACGGTTGCACCGGCTACTACTACCAGCCCGTCTAATACCTGCATGATCTGCGCAACGGAATAATGGGGGAATTTTGCCCGGATCAGAGCGGCCAGCATATCTGTTCCCCCTGTAGTGCAGCCTCCGGCCAGTACAAGACCTGTACCAACGCCTGTGATGATACCGCCAAAAAGAGCCGACAGCAGCAGATCATCTTCTATATACATACCTTCCGGCAGGATATAAAAGGCAACGGACAGTAACACTGTTGCATACAATGTACGTTTAATAAATTTCCATCCCATGATCTTAAAACCTGCCAAAAACAGCGGGATATTTAAAACCGTATTGGTGACCCATAAAGGCAGGTTCCAAAGTTCCTTACCAATAATGGCAATACCGGAAACGCCTCCTGTTACCATGCTGGCGGGATCAAAAATATTTTTGGTGGCCAGACCAATGAGGATGGTCCCTATGGTGATGGCACCGTAATCTTTCCATATTTTCTGCATTTTTATGTTTCCTCCTTATCTAAAAACAAAAGACAGCTGCTAAACACAACTGTCTTTCTGCTACCCATATTTATATCTGCGGATATTCTCCTGCAATATTTTAAGAGTACTTCTTATACCCTTTCTATGGTCTTTTCCGTAATCCGTATCTTGCCTTCTTTTAAGAGATGTCCAACGGCTCTCTTAAATGCGTTCTTGCTCATATGGAATTCTCTTAAAATGGTCTCCGGTCTTGCCTTATCATTAAAAGGAAGAACTCCGTCAAATTCATCGATCACCTTTAATACCAGTTCTGCGTCAGAACCCATCTGTACATAGGAACGTTCTCTTACACAAAGGTCTAACTTTCCGTCTTCGCGGACTCTCATGACTCTTGCCTTAACAGTATCTCCTTCGCGGTACTTTCCATACATCTCTTTTTTAGGGATCAAACCATAATATTTATTATCAACTGCAACGAAAGCACCAATATTTTCATTAATCTCATAAATAGTACCTTCTACCCAGTCTTCTGCCTTGTACGGAGACTGATTACTCATATGAGAGTAGACCTTCATGGTTGCAGCCAGTCTGTGGCTCTTGTCTGCATAGAGACATACCAGACATTTTTCTCCCTTGCGTACCGGATGGGTCTGCTCTTTAAATGGAAGGAGCAGGTCTTTTTCCAGACCCATGTCAAGGAATGCACCGATCTTTGCCACATCCTTTACTTCCAGGACTGCACACTGGCCTAATTCCAGCTTTGGAGTACCTGTGGTTGCGATCAGACGGTCGGAAGAGTCCTTGTAAATAAATACAGTCACCTTATCTCCGATCTTTGCTCCTGCAGGAACCTGCTTTTTAGGAAGAAGGACTGCTGCTTCATCTCCTGCTTTCTCACTTAAGTACACGCCAAATTCTTTGGTGCGCACGATCTCTAATTCCTGTGTCTTTCCTAATTCTATCATATATTTATACTCCTTTTATGCTTCTTCGTACTTAAGCCAGACCACCGCACGGATCTCTTTATCTTCTCCGGCCAACACAATGGTCCTCTCATCTTCCCCTGTTTTCGTCACTCTTGGTATAAGGACTTCCCCTAAAACAGCTGCCTTTTTATAATCCACCCGGATCTCTTTTACCTTTTTCGTACAGGTTACTGCTTCCCTTGCAATATCTACGTACTGGGCATTATTTACATGGTGGTTGGTATCTAAATGATGGACTGCAATAGTAACCGGTGTTTCCTCTTCATAATTTTCCGGAACAGCGATCTTTCTTGGTGCCTTTCCCAGATCCAGCGCTTTCCCTTCTCCGTAGGCTTCTACATCTTCCGGCATTACACGCACCGGGATCATCTTTTCCGTGTCACAGAAAAACCAGACGGACTCTGCCTTTACCAGGTAATTTCCTTCCTGGTCCATAAGTACAAAATCACGGTAACCGTAAATTCCTTTAGAAGAAGTAGCCCAGGTTCCTATTTTTATCCTTTCTCCCAGGACCGGATATCTGTCAATAACGATCCTCCAGGAAGACAACAGCCACGCCCTCTTCTTTTTTTCCAGATATTCTACTCCCAGGCCAATATCCTCTGACTGAAACGTGCTGCAGTCCTGCATATAATTGATAACTCCCAGCAAACTTAACGCACCGGTCTCATCTGTCTCACTGTAACGGATCCTGCTGTCAAATGTATACATGCATTTCCTCTGTTTCTTTTTAGTGTTTCTTCTTATTATAAATGTGTTATCATAGATAACCGCTTTTCTCCCCAAGTATAACACGGGGCGGTTACAGGTGCAACAAAAAAGTCTTTCATTTCCAAAACTCAGAAATCAAAGACTCTCTCAAACTGGGCTAGAAGGATTCGAACCTTCACAATGACGGAGTCAG
>ULQO01054130.1_pt1 | contig 9792 bp, 7 predicted proteins | sample 1954601 | NCBI WGS metagenome assembly ULQO01 (sample SAMEA4835658, study PRJEB28245) | human gut metagenome | biome: gut microbiome; material: fecal sample | place: Denmark | collected 2008
TCTAAAACAAGGAATCAGAGTTCAACTACTGATTCGCATTATTACTATTCTTTTACCAAATGCTTCCAATACTTCCAACCAATACAGAATTTTACGGCACCCTTCGATCTCTTTTTTAGACTATGCCAATAATAGGCAGAAGGAACTTCATAATAAAATTTGTGCCCACGAACCGGAGTACGCCAATTTTTCCCATACCAGAACTCAAGAATTTTCTCTGGATTTTTCACACACTTACACTGTACCCCTAAAAAATCAATATCTTGATATTCCTTAAAAAACCTCTTGGGGGTCACGCAAGTGCAAAGCCTATAACACCATGGAGTCCAAATAGAAAAGCCCAAAGAACCTAATATATAAACATCAATAAATGAATTATCTCCAACTCTGAATGAATACAATCGTTTCCTCACCATACGACAGAGATATAATCCATTATCTTGAAAAAAAGGAAGATTATTAAACAATTTTTCTTCATCATCAATAAATACATCTACATCTTCATCGCCTTTAATCAGTCCGTGGTCTCGTACTGCTCCCAGCAAAGTCCCCACATTAAGATAAAACTCAAGGCCAACTTCGTCAAAAACTTCCTTCGTTTTAAGAAGAAGTTTACGAGCCTGTTCTTCCGTTATAGCCTCCATCTTATCATATTGTATATCAGAAAGTTCATCGTTATAAACAAAAGGCTTTCCTTGAATCATTATAGTTTTTTGAATCATATGCCTAAATCGTTATTACATCATTGTTGTTATAAAAATCAGCTATTGTTTGAACTATAGCCTCTGATATTCCATCATCTATATACGAGTTGCCAGTCAACGTTTCAATACTTTTCACAAAAGATAAAATTTCATATCGAATTCCTTCGCCATCTAATTGATAAAAATACCGCTTATTATTTACAGGATTTTCAAATCGAACCTCAAAGTAATCTGTTTTCCACCAAGGAGCAGGAACGTAAATATATCCTTTTGTACCACTAACAATAAGCTCTCCCTCACTTTTAGCTCCTTTGCCAACTTTCAATGAGGCAACTGCATCCGAATATATGTAGGTAATCTTTGTAAACAAATCAAATTTCTCTAATTCTTCATCAAAATGGGATATTATATTTTTTGAACGATAATTAGCGCCTAATAGTTGATATATAGGCAACATAGCAGTTGGCCCCCATGCACAAATACTATTCCATGTATTGGACAATTCTTTCTCTTTCTTCAGTTCTAAATCGGAAAGACTGGTACAAACAGAATCCACAGAAACAATTCTACCTATTACACCACTCTTTGCTAACAAAAGCATTCTATAATAAGCTGTTGAAAAAGCAGTCTTTATAGAATCCATCAGTATACATTTATTCTCCTCTGCTAATATTCTCAACTCTTTCAGGTTATCAGTATCTATTGCGATTGGGGATTCACATAACACATGTTTGCCTTTTCGTAAAGCTTTTTTAATTTGTTCATAATGTTTCAATGGAACTGAAACAATATAAATAGCATCCACATTCTCCAAAAGGATCTCTAAGCTATTAGTTTTTACCGGCAAATTCCTTAAACATTCAGAAAGTTCAGATTCATCTTGAGTACAAACACCTACAATTTTAACTCCATTAACAAAGCTGCTTTCTTTCTCAAATTTATTAAGAATACCCGATTCCCCCACAAGACCAATGCGTAGTTCTCTTTTCTCCGCCCGAAGTTCAGAACTTGATATACCTTGGGTACGATCAAGATAAACTACTTTACAAAACTCATTGAGATATTCAAAACGTCCTTTCCAATCACTACCTATTGCAAATATATCCACACCAAAACGCCGAATGTCATCAATCTTTTGACCTTCATACTCCTCAATGACAATTTCATCAGCCAATCCGGTAGCTTTAACAGCTTCTATACGCTCCATCAATGTTTGCCGCACATTAATTTTTCCACGAGCCACATCAAAGCTATCAGCAGTTACCCCCACTATGAGATAATCTCCAAGTGCTTTAGCACGCTTTAAAAGCCTTATATGCCCATAATGCAACAAATCATATGTCCCATATGTTATAACCTTTATCATACATTCGGATTGCTTAAATCATTCCACGTTTCTGCATATCTTTTAATGCATCTACCAACTTTATATTATCCTCAATGGTCAAAGCTCCTATATGTCCCACACGAAACACTTTATCTTGTAACTCACCACCATTTGGGCAGACCCAAATATTATATTCATTTTTCAAAATGGTAAATATATCGTAGGCAGAAGTTGTAGTAGGATGTAATGGTGTTACACAATTGCTGAGAGACTCCGAAACTATCTCAAAAGGCATATCCTTAATGCGTTTACGAAAATCAGTCGCAATTGTAGCTACCTTACTTGTTTCATTTTCTACACCACCAGCACTCTCAATCTCACGTAATCGTGCATTTATTTGCCGAAGTATACCCACAGCAGGTGTCCATGGCGTCTGCCCCCGTTCACCATTTTTCAAAGCTTCTTTCAAACTCAAATACATACATTTCATAGGATGTTCCTCTACACGCTCCTGCGCCCGCTTTGATAGAACTATCAGTGATATGCCCGGAGGACAAGCTAATGCCTTCTGCGATCCCGCAATTACTACATCGACTCCCAAATCTGCCATATCAAAATCATCCGCTAAAAAAGAACTAATAGCGTCCACTACAAAGAGCATATTATTACGACGACAAAAATCACTGATTAATTTTTTATCATAAAGAACTCCCGTAGATGTTTCATCAATATTGACCAAAAATGCAGTGTATCCCTTTCCTTCAAATTCAATAAGCTGCTCTTTTTTAATGTTATGGCCAAACTCCATTTTAATAATAGAATGAGAAATATGATGCAGTTCAAGCATTTGTACAAAACGATGCCCAAATGAACCACCATCTATAACCAATACTTTATCGTCAGAAGAAAGTACATCCATTACGGTTGCTTCCATTGATGAGGTACCGGAACCTGTTATAAATACTACACGAGCATCTTTCTCTGCTTTGATAAACAATTTCACTAACCGTTCATTTTCAAGCATTATCTCGGAAAATTCCGGAGTTCTGAAATAAGGCACCTGTTCAGCACCTATGCCCCGAACTGTTTCACCGGACATCACTGGGCCAACTGTAAAATTAAGCATATATGATATGTTTCTATTTTGATAAAAGAGGATTTATACACTTCTCAGCTTCACGGTATACTGATAAACAAAATTCCCCATCAGTCTTCATATTTGTAAAAACTTCCAATAAAACAGGGCAATCATGATCAGTACGAATAAACTCACTTAACGCCACCGCAAATGATTCTTTGTCGTCTGCGCTAAGATATTTATAGTCCATTGATTCAGCCCAGCCTTGCGCCTTGTGATCGTGAGCAGCACCAATATGCTTGTCAATCGTTGGAATAGCATTACTAGAGGGGACAATATGGAATTCCGCCCCACCACCATTGTTTATCAACATAATGCGTATATTATTCTTCTTATGCTTTATAGCTATTGCATTCATTGCATAGAAAAAACTTAAATCGCCAATCACAAGGAAAGACATTTTATCTGTTGCCACTGACTGCCCTATAAAAGTAGGCAAACAACCATCAATTCCGAAAGAATTTACATTACTATATACTTTTATTGACGGATCAATTTCAAAAAATTGCATCAGTCGCGTAGCATTCAAAATACTCAAGTGCAAGATACTTTCTTTAGGAATTACTCGTGAAAACTCTTTTATAGTATAGAAATTTGTGAAAGGCATCTCTGGAAGCTTAATAGCATCTGCCAGTTCTTGCCAACGATGGCAATATGTACCATCGGTTGGAATCACATTCTTCGTAAAATAATAAAAAAAATACGCAGGCCTACATTCAAACAGAGCAGTCTGACTCTTAAACACATCACGAACTACACCTTCTTGATCTATTGACCAATGCTCGAATTTTCCCTGGTGAGCTTTTAACAAATCCTTTATACGTTCTTGAAAATTATTACCAAAAGTGATAACGACTTCAGGAAGCATCCCCTCTATACTATTCACATTGAGTGCTTTAATGACAGGTTCGGCCCAAACCATTTGAGAACAACGAAAATTACTAAGATTATCAAGTAAAATAGGCACCTGTGTATAACTACAATACTGCATCAAAGCCTGATGAAGGTTTTCATCGCCGCTGCAATCTTGTCCCATCACAATTATTACACGTTTCTTACTACTCAGAATTTTGGCCATTTGTTGCCACATTTCCGTATCATCAACTGAAACATAATTTATTTTACGTGCTTGACCATTTCTTAGCTTTTTAACACTTTCATTCCATAGCGCATTGGTATCACCTACTAAAGGTATATTTATGTGAACAGGACCAGACTGATGTTGTTTCAAACTAATAAATGCTTCATTCAATAAACGCTGACAATACCATATATCATCAGCATCTTTAATAACAGGCAATGATACAGACTTTTTTACAACACCTGTAAAAACAGCCGGTTGGTCAATCTTTTGCGTTTCAAGTTGGTGCAATGTATAAGGACTACGGTCACAAGTTATTACCAACAGCGGAGCATGGCTATAATAAGCTTCAGTTACACCTGTCAAATAGTTACTTACAGCCGTTCCACTTGTACAAGCAATAGCGACAGGTTCGTCTAATTGCTGACATAGCCCCAGTCCAAAGAATGCAGCATTACGTTCATCAATAACTGAAAAACATTCAAAATAATCATCTGTCTCTACAGCTGTCACAAAAGGAATATTACGAGTCCCAGAAGATAGTACTAGTTTTTTTATACCATACTGCTTCAGCAGTGAAATGAGCAGAAAATTACTCATATTTGTTGTTTCCATATTTTTATTGTCTTTTACTTATTCAAAATGATAACATAAATCCTCATGATAAATTAATCCAGAACCACCTGTCATATACAAGATATCCCCTACTACCATACGACACATACCACTCACTAGTACTACTGCCATATTAGCAATCTCTTCAGGAAGAGCATAACGCCCTGTTAAGTTATTCGGAAGATTTAAATCGTCAACAACACCATCTTTCATCAACATAGGAGTTGCAGTAGGACCTGGCGCAATTCCATTTACTACAATATCATAAGGTATAAGCATTCGTGCAAGCCCTTCTGTTAAACTACGGACTGCCCATTTAGACATTGTATAAGCTGAATTTGCAGGTCGTAGGCTACTTGATGAACAAACATTTAAGATATTTCCTTTAATACCCTGTTTTAACATATGTCTCGCTGCAATACGAGACAAGAAAAACACCCCTTTCATATTAGTATTGATAATAGCATCAAACTCCCCCTCTGTACAAGAATTGATATTTCCACCCTCCAATCCTGCATTATTCACAAGGATATCAATTCCTCCTACACTTTTTATTATATCTTGAAAGCCTTGTTCCAACTGATTAATTTTTGTAACATCCATTTCTATACCATGTATGTTATCCTTCCAATCTTCACATTCTTGCAACAACTTTTGGCATGCTTCATCTACTCTCTTTTGGTTACGTCCTGTTATTATCACACAGGCACCTGCGTATAAAAAAGAACGTGCTATTTGAAAACCAATACCACTTGTTCCACCAGTAATTAATGCACTACGTCCTTTCAATAATTGGTTTGGCGACAAAGACGTAACTTCAACTTTTACAACAGGGGCAAACTGACGAAGAACTCCTTTAACTATTCTTTTTATTCTCCCTATCATTCTCCAATCCTTTCAATTCATCTATAAGTACACCCAACGATTGTTCTCGTTTAAGACCTATAATTTTATGTACTTCATCATAATCAACAATATTATTCAACAACTCTTCACCGGTAATCATAGAACGATCGCCTAAATCAAGCATCTGTAAAACCTGCATATTCTTTGTATCACATTGCTCACGTGAGAAAAGAAAAAATGGACGTTTGTAAATAATACTAAAAAGCATTCCATGATAAGAATTCGTCACTATACATTCTGCGTGTTTTACCAATGAAAGAAATTCTTCTACACCTGCATCATAACGCATTATATGACCATTTGGATTACTACTACAAAGACTAATATCAACGACTTTTACACCTAGTTTTTTTGACAGACGATCTGCATAGGCTGCCATTATAGGATTAAAACGGCGCGAGTAAAGCAACACATAAGGTTCATCAATTTGACGAGGAGCTACAATAGTATCGTAATCATTGGCTGTTAATAGCAATGTTGGGTCAATGACCTGCTCAACTTCTACTCCTGTAGCTTCACGAGCAAAATCAACAAACTGATTTTCACGCAAAGCAAGATAACGAAAATTACATAATTTGGTCTTAAGGACCTCCTTATCAATTTTATCAAAATCAGTATCACCAAAACTAGCTGCATAAGCTACACTGTAACCTTCACGCATTACATCATAGTTTGCAAAATAACCATCATCAAACCCAAATTCCTTATAACAGAAAATAGTATCACTTCCACAAACAAAGCCATCAATATTTTCACGTTCACAAATTGTATTGAAATTTTGTGATGTGTACTTTTCCTTAGTATGCAAAAAGCGCTTATCGTAAAATTCCATAAACTTTTCGTAATTCTCACGTATAGCTGGCATACTAAATTCTACGCGTTTACGGGCTTCCACATCTTGATCCCACATATTTTTAAAAGGATTCAATGGGTCAAGCTTTGCCAATATGTCCGGACAATAATCTACAAACATTGCACGCCATCCCATTGATTCGCCGACCTTGTTTATCACTGTATTTAGAGCCCAAGACTGTAAAGCCGAACCGTAATTCGTAAAATTTGCATATTTATTGTAGCTGACAATGCCAAAGGTTTTCATTCTATTCATATTAATCTATTTTCTATACCCTTATGTGAAATACTAAAGATGCAACTTATCTTTAGCTATAGAGACTATCTTATTTGTTATCTTAATACGTTCATTTGTGGTAAAACCGAAAATATAAATACTGATAAATGCAGCCCAAACACTGACAAGGACTGATATTACCAATCGAGAGAAAGACTGTTCAAAAAAGAATATAATAATAACAGGAAAAATAGCGGCAATAAATGAAACAACAATTATCCTCCACACAACCTCTCGGACAAATTCTCCCACAGGAAAGTTTAGCAAACCTTTCATAATCCATAAACGGACACTATCAACACCTATATAAACACAAGCAAATACTAAATATGCAGTTTCCACTGGTGCACCTAATTTAAATGTCAACCACGTTATCGGAAATACAAGACATCCGACGGATGTTATCCAAAGCGCATAACGGCGAATTGTCCCTGTAGCCATACAAGCTGTGTAACCAGTATACCCCAAACGTTCAATCATTGTTCCAATAATGGCAAGCCGTACAAAAGCTACCGTATGTTCAGGTACCTCCTCTAACCAAAGCCCAAGTATATAATCTGTCTCTATCAAAATAGGTAAGGACAAAATGAACAATAAAAAATAGGAAAATTTCGCTCCACGTATCACCAATTTATTCATGGTGTCAAAATCCTTCATTGCATACGACTTCGTTATTTGAGGATTCAAAGCCGTAGTAAAATCATTGACAAATTTCATTATAGCAGCTTCCACTTGCATAGTAATACCACAAGCTGCATTTACCCCAACACCAAAGAACATGTTAATAAGTATATTTATTCCTTGCGTATTAAACATATAAGCAGTATTAGTAAAAAATCCCCAACCTGCAAATGATGTCATGTTTTTAATTAAGGCACGATCATAAACCAATAGGTAACGGGTTTCAACGAAACAACGATTACAATATACCCCATATACCATACGGATAATAATTGCAACTAAAACAAGAAGGCTTGAATAAACAATCAACTTATCCCACATAGAAATATAAAGTAAATAAACTATTAAAAGTTTTAGTATCACTTCTAATATGCTAATATATGCAAAAGCAGACATTTTTTCATGAGCAATAATTGCAGCATTATATGGCACACTAATAAGATTGATTATAAATGTAATCAGAGAACATTGTAATACCCAATTTGCTGCATCTAACCGTTCTACCGGAATATTCATTTTATAATTAAGAAACCAAACTCCAATTGTTTCTCCTAAGAAAAGAATAAGTAATGATATTCCTATTTGAATATTAATACTAGTAGAAAATATTCTCTTCAATTTTTCTATATCATTACGCCCTAATTCAAAAGTTATAAAACGACTAATTGAAGCGGACAACGCACCCGACACAACAGTAAACATAGCAACAACACCTCCTACAACATTATAGATACCATAATCATCAACCCCAAGTGCAGAAAGAACAACACGACTGGTAAAGAGAGATACAAGCATAACAAGAATAGTACGCATATACAACAATAGTGTATTCTTCGCGATTCTTCCATTATCTTGTTTGTAACTAAGTAGCATATAAAAAACGTCTAGTTTGTTATATTAATACGCATTTTTCTCCCCTACAACCACGTTTGCTATAGTCTTATAAATAATATATATGTCAAGCAATATTGTCCAATGCTCCATATACCAGATATCAGCCTTTACACGTTCCTCCATCTGTGACAACTCTTTTGTTTCACCACGAAAACCGTGTGTCTGCGCCCAACCGGTTACTCCAGGTTTTATAAAGTGCCGCACCATATATTTATCAATCAACCGGGCATAAGTCTCCGTATGAACCAACATGTGAGGACGGGGACCTACTATCGACATATCACCCTTAAAAACATTGATAAACTGAGGAAGTTCGTCAATATTAGAACGACGGAGAAAGTTCCCAAAACGAGTTTTTCGGGGATCATCAGCCGTAGCCTGTTTACTGTCAGCTTCATCGTTCACTTTCATAGAACGGAATTTGTAACACACAAAATCTACACCATTCAAACCTGTACGCATTTGCTTAAAGAATACAGGACCGGGAGAAGTCAACTTTATGATACTTCCTACTACGAGATAAACAAAAGGAAAAACAGTAAGCAGAAAAAGACCTGAGATGACAATATCGAACAGCCGTTTCAACATACGATTCTCCATTTTACCCAAAGGCTCATAACGCAGATTCAAAATAGGCATATTACCAACCATACTGTGCCAGATACGACGTGGAAAACCTTTACATACATTAGGAACACCATGAAAATAAAGCAAATGGTTTTCACAATGATTTATAATAGAAAAATTATAACGTCCCTCCTCCATCGACAGAGAACAAAAAACATGCTTGATTCCCGGATGTGCGGACATAAAATCTGAAAAACCGTCAGGATTACCCAAATAGGAACATTGAGAAGAAAGGGCATCATTCGGTTTTATATCAAAATAACCCACGACTTCATATAGGGAAGACGCCAGAGAACTTTCCATCTCCTCATACAATACCTGCATATTATTACCCCCTCCTATAAAAACAGCATAACGTCTATGCTTGCCCTTAGCACAATAAACTATTAGAAAATGACGAATAATAATGCGATAAATACTTAAGATGACAAAGAGGAAAGAAAAATAAGCGACAAAAAAAAGAGGAGAATAGATAGAGATTCCACTAAAAGTCATGATACATGCCCAAAAGATGGAAAAAGCTATAATATTCTTCAATACACGCAACACAAGTTGGTCAGGGCGAATTCCCCGACTATCCCAAACCCTTCCACGAGATCCGGAACAGGCCAGATAACAGAGGCTTAACGAAGTCATCATCCAGGAGACTCTACAAGAAAAAGGTAAAGAGACAAATACTTCTTCCCAAAA
>ULQO01006338.1_pt1 | contig 9615 bp, 6 predicted proteins | sample 1954601 | NCBI WGS metagenome assembly ULQO01 (sample SAMEA4835658, study PRJEB28245) | human gut metagenome | biome: gut microbiome; material: fecal sample | place: Denmark | collected 2008
TGTAGAATTTACTTTTTCATTCAAGCCGTCTAACTCATCAGGCTAAAGTACTTAAATGAAAAACTAAATTCCGGTTTTAGACCATAGTTACTGAGATAATCCACAGCTGGAATTTAGTTTTTCATTTAAGTATCAGGCTAAAGTAACGAGAATGCGATGCGCAGTTATTCAAAATTAATATCAAGCATCTTCTCTTGACAAAGTTAATTTATAGCAATTCCATAAATTACCGCTAAATATCCAGCGAAGAAAAACAGTTTGTTTCGTGTGCATTTGCAGGGATCTTAGATATTCTTAGCTGGCAGAAATCTGCGTTATGAGCCGGCTGCATCACTGTCTGAGCGAAGTTTGCAACGGAGCGAGTTTGATAAGACGGCTCATGCTTTTAGCAGATTTATGGCAGCTTAGAATATCTTAGATCCCGAAACCGCACACGAAACAAACTGTTTTTCTGCGCGTCCCTTTGAGACCTCTAATATAAGTTACAAAAAGCCCTGATATCCATATACTGAACACCAGGGCTCCCATTTCATTTATTTACATAGCAGACACTACTCTGAGACAATCACAGACTAGGACGGATCACCTTCGGTCTGCATCCTGCATCTTCCAGAGCTTTAACAATCTCATTCTTATGATCTGTACCAAAAGCCTCCAATGTGATCTTAAGTTCCACTGCCGCATTTCTATTCGTGCTTACAAACTGGTTATGATCCAGCTTGATAACATTGCCCTGAGCCCTGGCGATCACGCTTGCCACGCGTACCAGTTCGCCCGGCTTATCCGGAATGAGCACAGATACTGTGAAGATTCTGTCTCTCTGGATCAGACCATGCTGAACAACAGAAGACATGGTAATAACATCCATATTTCCACCACTTAAGATAGAAACAATCTTCTTTCCTTTCACATCCAGATGACGAAGCGCTGCCACTGTCAGAAGACCGGAATTCTCTACGATCATCTTATGGTTCTCAACCATGTCAAGGAAAGCAACAATCAATTCATCATCCTCGATAGTGATGATATCGTCCAGATTCTTCTGGATATACGGGAAGATTTTCTTTCCGGGTGTCTGTACTGCAGTACCGTCAGCAATCGTATTTACGTGCGGAAGAGTCACAACCTCACCCTTCTTCAGAGAAGCTTTCATGCAGGCAGCCCCTGCCGGTTCCACACCGATGACTTTGATATGTGGATTTAACAGCTTCGCAAGTGTGGAAACACCTGTTGCAAGTCCGCCTCCACCGATCGGAACCAGAATATAATCAACAAGCGGAAGCTCCTGAACGATCTCCATTGCAATGGTACCCTGCCCTGTGGCAACTGCCGGATCATCGAAAGGATGGATAAAGGTATATCCCTCTTTCTCAGCAAGTTCCAGTGCATGTGCACATGCCTCATCATATACATCACCATGCAGGATAACCTCTGCACCGTAACTCTTTGTTCTCTCAACCTTGATCAGCGGAGTTGTGGTAGGCATAACGATCACTGCCTTCACACCATATTTATGCGCAGCATAGGCAACACCCTGTGCATGATTTCCGGCGGATGCTGTGATCAGACCTTTATTTCTCTCTTCATCGGAAAGAGTGCTGATCTTATAATAAGCACCACGAACCTTGTATGCACCTGTACGCTGCATATTTTCCGGTTTTAAATAAACCTTATTTCCTGTAAGTTCACTGAAATAGCTGCTCTTGATCAGCTTTGTTTCCTGTGTGACCTGTTTTACGATCTCTGATGCCTGTTCAAAACTCTCTAAAGTAAGCATTGTTTTTTCCTCCATTTTGTCATAAATGTACTCCCTGAATCTTTTTGTACTTGATTTGACTCCGAAAGTACATCCTAATCTTAAGCGTCCGGGTTTTCTTTATGGTCTACATCAAACAACGCATTTACAAATGCATCTGCATCGAATTTCTGAAGATCGTCAATACTTTCTCCTACGCCAATGTACTTCACCGGAATATCCAGTTCAGACTGGATGGCAACTGCAATACCTCCCTTGGCAGTTCCGTCCAGCTTGGTAAGGATAATACCGCTGACATTTGCGACCTCCGCAAATTGTCTCGCCTGTGCAAGGGCATTCTGTCCGGTGGTACCATCCAGCACTACCAGTGTCTCCAGATATGCATCCGGATACTCCCTCTCCAGGATCCTGTAAATCTTGCGGAGTTCTTCCATAAGGTTCTTTTTATTATGAAGACGTCCTGCTGTATCGCAGAGAAGTACGTCTGCATTTCTTGCTTTGGCTGCAGCCACCGCATCATAGATAACAGATGCAGGATCTGCTCCCGCCTGTCCGCCGATGATCTCCACACCTGCACGGTTCGCCCACTCAGTAAGCTGCTCTCCTGCTGCTGCGCGGAAAGTATCGGCTGCTGCAAGGATAACCTTCTTGCCCTGGTCTTTTAATTTTCCTGCAAGCTTTCCTACTGAAGTGGTTTTTCCGACACCATTGACACCGATCACCAAAACTACGGATCTGCGGTTCTCAAATTCATACTCTGTGCTGTCCACACGCATCTGATCCTTGATCTCATTGATCAGAAGCTGTTTACATTCCATCGGTTCCTTAATATGACGTTCGGAAACCTCTTTCTTTAAATTCTCAATAATAGAAGTGGTCGCATTGATCCCGATATCACCCATGATCAGAATCTCTTCCAGCTCTTCATAAAAATCTTCATCAATACTGGAAAAACCACTGAAAATACTGTCAAATCCGGCTACGATGTTGTCTCTGGTCTTTGCCAGTCCACTGACTAATCGTTTAAAAAAACCTTTCTTTTCTTCTGCCATGTGAAACTCCTCCTGTTACTGGGTAAGCTGATTCTCCACCAGATCGACGGAAACCAGTGTGGATACCCCTTTTTCCTGCATGGTAATACCATAAAGCCGGTCTGCGGCGTTCATAGTTCCACGTCTATGGGTTATTATAATAAATTGTGTGTTTTTCGTCAACTTCTGTAAATATCCGGCAAATCGCCCAACATTGGAATCGTCCAGCGCTGCCTCGATCTCATCCAGCAGACAGAACGGTGACGGCTTCAGATTCTGGATCGCGAAAAGAAGTGCGATAGCTGTCAGAGCTTTTTCCCCGCCGGAAAGCTGCATCATATTCTGCAGTTTCTTTCCCGGCGGCTGGGAAATGATCTTAATTCCTGCCTCCAGGATATCTGCCTCTTCATCCAGCTCCAGAGTTCCTTTTCCGCCTCCGAACAATTCCTTAAATGCCTTGTCAAATTCCTTCTGGATCTCGCCGAATTTCTCAGAAAACTGTTTCCGCATTCCCTCATCCAGCTCCTGAATGATCTGTTCCAGAGTTTTCTCCGCTGTGACCAGATCCCCATACTGGCCGGACAGAAAGGTGTGTCTTTCCAGAAGTTCCTTATAATCCTCAATAGCATTTACATTTACAGGTCCCAGATTTCTGATATCATCTTTAATCTGAGCTGCCTGTCGCTTCATCTGCGAAAGATCAGTAAGTTCCTCTTTTCTGTAGGAAACAGCATTATTGGGAGTAATCTCATACTCGGACCACATATAGGCAATCCGCTCTTCCCTGTTCTCCTCCAGCTTGTCCATCTGTCCCTGCAGACGGTAACATTCCTTATCCAGAAGTCCGATCTGACCGGACAGATAATCTCTTTTCTCAAAAAAATCTTTATGCTGAGAAGTTCTGCTCTCTTTCTCCTTCTGCAGATTTTTCAGCTGCATCTGTGCCTGTTCTTCATGAAGGACAGACTCTTCCGACTCTTTTTTCAGCTGAGTGATCATCTCCTGCTTCTTTTCCATCTCTTCACTGCTGTGAGCAAGAGACTGATAAATATCCTCTTTCTCAGTCATAAAAGCTGTGATTTCTGCTTTCAGACGGCTCAGGTTTTCCTGGTCAAATTTCTCTTTCTGTTCAAGAGCGGATGACTGAAGACGGATTTCTTCTAACTCCCGGGTGATTTTCTTCTCTTCTTCTTTCCATTCATCCAGTTCTGACTGCTTTGCCTCAATAAAACTCTCCAGTTCTTTCTCATCCTGCTTTGAATTCTCCAGTTCCCTGGCAATCCGGTCATGATCCTGCCGGATTTCCATGACCTGGCGTTTGATCTCTGCCTGATCTCTGTTGATCTGCGCATATCCGCTTCGGATCTCCTCAGCTTTCTTTTCCTGCTGTTTGATATTCATTCTGGCAGTATTCTGTTCTATATATTTCTGACGGAGTTTTTCCTGAAATCCTGCAATGGCATCACGAAGCCTGTTTCTCTGATTTTTATTTTCCTCAACAGCATTCTGCATTTCGGTCAGATTCTGCTTCAGCTGATTTACTTTTGTTTCCAGTTCCTCTATTTCACGCCGTCTTCCAAGCAGATTGCTGTTGTTTCTGAAGGCACCGCCGGTCATGGAACCTCCCGGGCTTAAGGATTCACCCTCTGTTGTGACCATTCTCAGACTGTGTCTGTATTTTTTTCCTATTGCAATGGCATGATCAATGTTATCAACTACCAGCACTCTTCCAAGAAGGAATTTCGTGATCTGCTGATACTGAGAAGCTACGGACACCAGTTCGCTGGCAATCCCCACAACGCCCGGCTCTTTCAGTGCTTCTTTCGGTGTAAACTCACCTCTGGGACTTATGCTGCTCATGGGAAGAAAGGTCGCACGTCCATAACGATTCTTTTTCAGAAATTCGATCATGGTTTTGGCAGTCTGCTCATTATCTGTAACAATATTCTGAATGCTCCCACCAAGAGCTGTCTCGATAGCAATCTCATAATCTTTGTTTACCTGGATCAGATCTGCGACAACACCCTGGATTCCCGGAACACGTTCTTTTTGTTCCATAACTCTCCGGATACTGTTTCCGTATCCATCATAACGCTCCGCGATATTTCTGAGAGAATCCAGCCGGGATGCCTCTCTGTGATAGGCTGTCTGTTCTGCTTCCAGCTTTGTGTTCTGTTCCTTCAGCTTTTCCTGAATCTTCATCACACTCAGATTCAGATGTTCACATTCCTCATTGGCATTTTCAATCTGGGATGTAATCTCATCATACTGTTTCCGGGCTGTAGTCAGAATGGTCTGCTGCTCTTCCTCTTCACTCTTCAGTCTGAGAATACGCTGGCTGATCTCTGCCTTACGGATTTCTGCCTGTTCCATCATTGCATCAAATCTCTGGGCTTTACCCTTGACATTGGCGCGGCTGTTCAGAATTTCAATGATCTCATTTTTGCCATTCTCCACTTCGAGAGTACAGGCTTCCATATTCTCCTGCGCTGTCCTTAATTTCTCTTCTTCCTCAGAAAGTTTCTTACGGACAGCCTTTAACTGTGCATAAATATCCGTTTTTTCTTCTTCAAGTTTCTTCTTTGAATCTGTTCTTACTGAAAGTTCAGCCTCAATAGTCTGGATACGTCCCTTATAATGCTCTTCATTCTGTGCCCCTGCCAGTATCTGCTCATTTAATACATTGATCTGGCCTTCCAGCTGTTGTTTACGGATTGCCTGCTCCTGACCGGAAATGCGAAGTGCATCCATTTTGGAATTTAAATCTTCCAGCTCCTGTTCCAGACGTTCATATTCCACCTTGGTCCGGTCATAGGAACTCTGGGTATCCTTCAGCTGATTCTGCGCAATTATGTTCTTCTCTTCCAGTTCCTTGAGTTCTTTGGCTGCAGCAGCATACTCCATCAGGAACATATTCACATCCAGTTCCTTAAGAGTCTCTCTTTTGGAAAGATAAACTCTTGCTGTCTCTGACTGTTTCTCCAGTGGTTCCAGCTGTCTGGTAAGCTCCGAGAGGATATCTGTCACTCTGACCAGGTTCTGGCGTTCTTCCTCCAGTTTTTTGATCGTGGTATTCTTTCTTCTCTTAAATTTAACAATACCTGCTGCCTCATCAAAAAGCTCTCTTCTCTCTTCCGGTTTACCGCTTAGGATCCTGTCGATCTGTCCCTGTCCGATAATGGAATATCCTTCTTTACCGATACCTGTATCATAAAACATCTCATTGATATCTTTCAGTCTGCAGGCACTTCCGTTGATCTTATATTCACTCTCTCCTGAACGGTAAAGCCTTCTGGTAACCGTAACCTCGTTAAAATCAACCGGAAGCTTATGGTCTGAATTATCCAGTGTGATCGCCACCGATGCATAACCCAGGGGTTTTCTTGTCTCTGTACCGGAGAAAATAACATCCTGCATATTTCCTCCTCGCAGAGATCTGGCACTCTGTTCACCCAGCACCCATCTCACCGCATCACCGACATTGCTCTTTCCACTTCCGTTCGGACCTACAATACCGGTGATCCCGTTATGAAATTCAAAATTGATCTTCTGGGCGAAAGACTTAAATCCCTGTACCTCTATATTCTTTAAATACATAATTCTCCTGTTTATTTTCTGAGTACACGAATCGCCTGGTATGCTGCGGCCTGTTCTGCTGCTTTCTTTGTATGACCGCTTCCCTGTCCCATCACTTTTCCGTTTACTCTTGCCTCCACAGTAAAGTTTTTGTTATGATCCGGGCCTTCTTCTTTTGTCAGAATATATTCCACCGGCTGTGTTCCGTTTTCCTGCACGATTTCCTGCAGGATGGTCTTGCTATCATAAAAGAGCTGTTTATGTTCAATATCATTCAGGATAAAATTCAGCACAAACTCCTTTGCATTAGCAAAACCACCATCCAGATAGATAGCTCCCAGTAAAGCCTCTGTTGCATCAGAGACGATAGAATCCCTGTTTCTTCCGCCTGTCATATCCTCGCCCTTTCCAAGCAACAGAAACTGTGGCAGTCCGAATTCTCTTGCACAATAGGCAAGGCTTGGCTCACACACCAGGCTGGCTCTCTTCTTTGTCAGCTCTCCCTCCGGTATCTGGGTAAATCTTGCATACAGATAATCACTGCTGATCAGCTCCAGCACAGCATCTCCCAGAAACTCCAGTCTCTCATTGCTGCCCAGCTTCCCCAGCTTCTTCTCATTTGCATAGGAACTGTGAGTCAGTGCCTGTGTAAGATAATGTTTATTTTTAAAATGATATCCTATGATTTCTTCTAATTCTTCTGTCTTTCTATTCATTCCTCTAACCCTCTCCACATGCACAGGGCTGTCATCTGACAACCCTGCGGCATCATTTTTTGCAACTGCTCAGTGCGCCTGTATTATGCTCCTGTCAAATTTCAGACTGCCGGACAGTTACATTTTTATTTAATTGTCCGAATTGCTTCAACAGCATCACCGACTGTCTGAATCTGTTCGACAGATTCATTATCCAGCTCAATGTCATACTCCTCTTCAATCCCCATAATAATCTGAAAAATATCAAGAGAGTCTGCACCAAGATCATCTACAAATGTAGTGTCTTCTGTGATCGAATCTGCATCAATATTCAGAACCTCTGCTATGATAGCTTTTATTTTCTCCAGTTCCATCTTCAACCCTCCTTCCTGTTTCTGTTCCTGTCCTGCTCTATTCTGCTCCGGACTTCAGTACTTCCTGATCCTCCAGGATACGCTCTGCGATCTTCTCGTTGATCTTCTCCTGTTTAAACTGTACACACTGGAAAATACCATGTTTGATCTCAATGGCTTTGGCACTTCCATGCGTCTTTACCACAAGTCCTTTAAGCCCCAGAAGCGGTGCTCCGCCATATTCCGTTGCATCAAAGGATTTCAGAGTTTCTTTCAGTGCAGGCTTTACCAGAAGTGCACCAATCTTACTTCTTGTGCTGGTCATCATTCCTTCTTTGATCTTCTGGACCAGGGCAGAACCAACTCCCTCATATAATTTAAGGATCACATTTCCCACAAATGCTTCGCATACGACCACATCCGCATATCCTGCCGGGATATCTCTGGCTTCTATACTTCCGATGAAATTAATGCTTTTGCATTCTTTCAGAAGGGGGAAAGTTTCTTTTACAAGTGCATTTCCCTTCTCCTCTTCCGCCCCGTTATTTACAATGGCAACTTTTGGATTTTTAATACCAACTACGTTCTCCATATAAATAGAGCCCATCTTCGCAAACTGCACCAGATGCGATGGACGTGCATCCACATTGGCACCACAGTCGATCAGAAGGGAAACACCCTTCGTGGTAGGGATCAACGGTGCAAGAGGCGGCCTCTCCACACCTTTACTTCTGCCTACCAGTACCTGTCCGCCAACAAGAACAGCTCCTGTACTTCCTGATGAAACAAAGGCATCTGCCTCCTGTTTCTTAACCATATTCAAACCTACTACGATTGATGAATCTTTTTTCTTACGGATTGCAAAAACAGGGGGTTCTGCTGTCTCGATCACCTGGGATGCATTGACAACCTGGATCTGGTTCTTCGGATATCCGGAATATTTCGCCAGTTCCTTATCTATCACTTCCTGTTTTCCTGTAAGAATTACTTTTATGTCCTGTCTCTCTGTTACAGCTTCCACTGCAGCTCTGACAGGTTCTGCCGGGGCATTATCCCCGCCCATTGCGTCCACTACAACTCTGACCTGTTCTGCCATATTTTTATATCTCCTGTTCACTTACTGTTCACTTACAGATGTCAGAATCAAAAGATATTTTCTGTTACTGACCCGGCATCCGCAAATTGCCCCGCTGCAAAGCAGCTCCTGCAATCTTCCATAATCTGTATCATACTAAAGAACCCTCTGCAAAGTCAATAGCATCTGAAAAAAATCACTTTTCACTTTTTTGTGCCTCGATTCGCTCCGCCAGATCATTCAGATAAACCCACCTGTCCATCTTCTCATCCAGATCTGCCTGTGCCTTCTCCTTCTGCTCCATGATCTCACGAAGCTTCACAGAATTGGTGGCATTGGCCTCCATATCCTTATCCAGCTTCTCCAGCAGTTCCTCCAGCGCTGCAATGTCATCATCGATAGTTTCAAATTCCCTCTGCTCTTTATAGGTAAATTTCAGCTTCTGGGGACGATTCTGCTTCCAGTCTGCCTGAGCCGACTTCTTCTTTTCCGCACCAACTGCAGTGCTCTGTCCTTCAGATACTGCCCCGCCTTTTCTCGCCAGCGCCTCTGTATAATCCGTATATCCGCCCTCATACTGGGTCAGATGTCCATTCCCCTCAAAAGCAAAAATCCTGTCCACAATATTATCCAGAAAATACCTGTCATGAGACACTGCGATCACAATCCCTGCAAAAGAATCCAGATAATCCTCCAGAATGGTCAGTGTAGGAATATCCAGATCATTACTTGGCTCATCCAGAAGAAGCACATTCGGCGCCTCCATCAGAACCTTCAGCAGATACAAACGCCTCTTCTCACCACCTGACAATTTGGCAATGGGTGCATACTGCATGGCAGAATCAAAGAGAAACCTCTCCAGCATCATTGTTGCGGAAATCTTCCCGTCTCTGGTCGGAATATACTCTGCCACGTCGCGGATATAATCGATCACACGCTGATTGGTATCCATATCCGGCACTTCCTGTGCAAAATACCCTATGCGGATGGTTTCTCCAATTTCCACTTCTCCTGCATCCGGCTGTACCATCCCATCAATAATCTTGATGAGTGTTGACTTTCCGCACCCATTAGGGCCAATAATCCCAAGACGCTGATTGCGCAGCACAATATAATTAAAATCATCCAG
>ULQO01046026.1_pt1 | contig 9568 bp, 10 predicted proteins | sample 1954601 | NCBI WGS metagenome assembly ULQO01 (sample SAMEA4835658, study PRJEB28245) | human gut metagenome | biome: gut microbiome; material: fecal sample | place: Denmark | collected 2008
CCCCCGCTTTTCGCGGCCCCGCAGCGTCTCGGTCAGCTCAAGGTTGGCCCGTGTGACCGGCGACAGGCTCATGAACTGGGCCTCGTTGTAGGTGATGACCGTCTTGAGCCGCTCGACGCCTTTGATCTGAGTATCGTGGAGATATTCCAGCAGCGCCGCCATCGCAAAGCGGACGAGACCGTCCTCGGCCATGCCGGTCTTGGCAGGCCAGTCGCGGCCAAACTGGTTCTCGAGGGCGATGGAGACGAGGCCCGGGGCATACCGTTCCTCCTCCACCAGCTCGACGGCGCAGTTCATGTTCTTTTTGAGGTAGGCGGTGATCTCCCGGCAGTCCAGCAGACTCGGGTTCATCAGCACCTCGCTGGGGTGGTAGCGACAAAGCTCTGCGATGACCGCCGGGGCGATCTTTTCCCGCTTCAGCTCGGTGATGTGGGCCGTGCCGGTGGAGATGTCAGCAAAGCAGAGGCCCGCCGCGCCGCCCTTCAGGAAGATGCTGGCGATGTAGTTGTTCTTGTCATCCTGAAGCATACTGCTCTCGATGACGGTACCCGGCGTGACCACCCGGATGATGTCCCGCTTGACGAGGCCCTTGGCCTTGGCCGGGTCTTCCACCTGCTCGCAGATGGCGACCTTATAGCCCTTTGCGATGAGGCGGGCCACATAGCCCTCGTAGCTGTGGAAGGGCACGCCGCACATGGGCGCACGTTCCTCGAGGCCGCACTGCTTGCCCGTAAGGGTCAGGTCCAGCTCCCGCGAGGCCGTGAGCGCATCGTCGAAGAACATCTCGTAGAAATCGCCGATGCGATAGAAAAGGATCTCGTCCTTATGTTGTTTTTTTATCTCAAGATATTGCTGCATCATGGGCGAAAGCTCTGCCATGACCGTTCACCTTCCTCCCCTTGTTGTCGCGTGGGTGTGGGTTTGGCATCCAAAACCGTCTTTTGCAAGCAAAACGCGGCCCTGCATTGCACAGCCGCGTTTTGTAAGCCTTGGATGGGGATGCCTTTAGTGGCAGCCGCCGCAGGTGGAGCAGCTGCCGGTGCAGGAAGCGGAAGGCTCCTGCACGGTCATGGGGTCGCCGCCGTTCATGGCGGTGTTGATGATGGCGTCGATATAGTTCACGAGGTTCTCGCAGTCGCGCTTAGCCTCGTTGTAGGCCACCATGCCCTCGTCGGCCATGATCTTGCCGTAGAGGTCGTTCACCTTCTCGTTCAGCTCGGCGATGCGTGCATCGCTGCGCTCGGTCTTGCCGATCTCGTTGTTCAGGTCCATCCGGGCCAGATTGAACTCGCCGATGAGGTTCTGCAGTTCCTCGTCCTTATCGTTCATCTTGCGGGCCTGATCCATGGCCAGATAGCGGGGGTCGGTCTGAAGTGCCATCGCGGCACGCTTGAAAAGGTCGATGCAATCCATTGTAATAGTCTCCTTTTTTCCTTTGTTCTATATTAGGATAGTATATCCAGAATATCGTTATTCGGTCAGCTCGCCCAGCAGGACGGTGGCGCGGGCATCCGTGAGATGCACCATCGCATAGCTGCCCATGAGGGCCGGGTCGGCCTTGAACTCGACGGTGAGGTTGTTGTCGAGACGGCCCGAGAGGGTGCCTTCGTTCCGGCCATAGCCCTCCACGAGGACGCGGACAGTCTGGCCCACCTGCGCCTTGACGAGGGCCATTGCAATGTCATCCTGCAGCTTCAGCAGGCGGGTCATCCGGTCGGTCTTCTCCTTGCGGGGGGTGGGGTCGGGCAGGTCGGCGGCCTTGGTGCCGGTGCGCTTGGAGTAGATGAAGGTGAACAGCTGCATATAGCCCACCTTCTGCACCAGCTCGAGGGTCTTCTGGAAGTCCTCCTCCGTCTCACCGGGGAAACCCACGATGATGTCGCTGGAGAAGGTGATGCCGGGGATCTTCTTCCGGGCGTACTCGATCAGCTCCAGATAGTGCTCCACGGTATAGTGGCGGGTCATCTGGATCAGCAGCCGGTCCGAGCCGCACTGCACCGGCAGGTGCAGGTGCTTGCAGATCTTCGGCTGCGCCGCGATGGTGTCGATGAGCTTGAAGCTGGCATCCTTCGGGTGGCTGGTCATGAAGCGGATGTGATAGTCCCCCGGGACGGTGCAGAGCAGGTTCAGCAGGTCGGAAAAATCCACCTGCTCTTCAAGGCCCTTGCCGTAGCTGTTGACGTTCTGGCCCAGCAGGGTGATCTCCTTGTAGCCTGCCTCTACGAGGCCCTTGAACTCGGCGAGGATGTCGCCGGGCTTCCGGCTCTTTTCGCGGCCGCGGACGTAGGGCACGATGCAGTAGGTGCAGAAGTTGTCGCAGCCGTACATGATGGGCAGCCATGCGCGGAATTCGCTCTCGCGGCGGATGGGGATATTCTCCACGATGACGGGGCGCTGGGCCGGCTCCATCAGCACCCGCTTGTGCTTTTGCAGCTTCTGGGCGATGAGCTGGGGCAGGGTGTCGATGCCATCCACGCCGAAGACGAGGTCAACGTAGGGGTAACTCTGGCGCAGCTTCTCCACGACGTGCTTCTGGTTGGCCATGCAGCCGCAGAGTCCGATGATGAGGCCGCGCTTTTTCTCCTTCAGGCCCTTGAGGGCGCCCACGTTGCCGAAAACGCGCTGCTCGGCGTGCTCACGGACGGCGCAGGTGTTGAAGAGGATGAGGTCGGCATCCTCGGGCTTGTCGCACAGGCCGTAGCCGATGTCCATCAGCACGCCCTTGATGCGCTCGCCGTCGTTGACGTTCTGCTGACAGCCGTAGCTGTGGACGAAGGCCAGCGGCGGGGTGTCGTAGGCCAGCTTGACCAGCTCAGCCGCCGCGTTGTTATGTTCAAATGCTATGTACTCCAATGGAACCATCCTTCTCTGCCGCCGCGCACCGGCGGCAGACATCGTTATACTATAAAAAGCTCCTTATAGTATACCCTTTTTGGCCTTGGAGGGCAAGAGCTTATTTTTACTGTGCCTGTTTGGCGGCGCAGGCCTCGCACAGGCCGAACAGCACCACAGCGCAGTCCTCCACGACGCCCTTCTGGTGGCGCACCAGCTTCATCACCTGCTTTTCGTCCACGTCGGCGTCCACGACACCGCCGCAGCAGTTGCAGTAGAGGTGGCTGTGCCAGCACAGCGTGTGGTCGAAGCGGTCGGCCTTGCCCGGGATGGAGACGCGGCGGACGCGGCCCGCCTCCACGAGGCTGTTGAGGTTGCGGTAGACGGTGCCGAGGCTCAGGCCGGGGCACTCCCTGGCCGCAAGGTCAAAAATCTCTTCTGCGGTGGGGTGGTCGTACAGCTGCTCCACCTTCTGCAATACCAGCTCGCGCTGCTTGGAATAACGCATGGTCTTTCTCCTCTTTCTTATCGTTTTGGGTCCGGATCAAGGCCGGGGTCAGAGCTTGTCCTCCCCCTTGATCTTTGCCCAGTAGGCCCGGGCAGCCTGTTCGGTGCGGTTGTCTCCGAACGTATAGTATTTCACATCCTTGAGCACATCCGGCAGATACTGCTGCTCGACCCAGTGGTTCTCAAAATCGTGGGCGTACTTGTAGTTCTGGCCCTTGACTGCCGCATCCTCGCCGTCGAAGTGCTTGTTCTGGAGCTGGCGCGGGATAGGGCCGGTGCGGCCCGCCTGCACGTCGGCGATGGCGGCGTTGATGGCGTCGTGGGCACTGTTGGACTTGGGGCTGGTGGCCACGAGGATGACGGCATCCGCCAGTGGGAGACGGGCTTCGGGCAGACCCACCATGTTGGCGGCGTCCACCGCCGCCTTGACGATGGGGATGATCTGCGGGTATGCGAGGCCCACATCCTCACAGGCGCAGACCATGAGGCGTCGGCAGGCCGAGGGCAGGTCGCCTGCTTCCAGCAGACGGGCCAGATAGTGGAGGGCGGCGTTGGGGTCAGAGCCGCGCATGGACTTCTGGTAGGCTGAGACGATGTCGTAGTGGTCGTCGCCGTCCCGGTCGTACCGCATGGCGGTGCGGCGGGTGACCTGCTGCACCATCCCGAGGGTGACGTGCTTTTCCCCCTCGTCCACAGGGGCCGCCGTCACCACGAAATCGAGGCAGCCCAGCGCCTTGCGCAGATCGCCCCCCGCGCTCTCGGCGAGGTAGGCACAGGCGTCCTCGTCCATCGTCACGGGCTGCGGCTCGGACGCCGAGAGCTTTTTCAGGGCGTTGCGGATGCCCCGCTCCACATCGGCGGCAGAGAGAGGCTTGAACTCGAACACGGTGCAGCGGGACAGCAGCGCATTATAGATGTAGAAGTAGGGGTTCTCCGTCGTGGAGGCGATGAGGGTGACGGAGCCGTCCTCGATGCACTCCAAGAGGCTCTGCTGCTGCTTTTTGTTGAGGTACTGTATCTCGTCAAGGTAGAGCAGGATGCCCCCTGCCCCGGCCAGTGTGCCGATGTCCTTCAGCACGGCCTTGATGTCGCCGGTGCCGCAGGAGGTGCCGTTGAGCTTATGGAGGGTCATCCCGCTGTTCTCGGCGATGATGCGGGCCACAGTGGTCTTGCCCGTGCCGGAAGGGCCGTAGAAGATCATGTTGGGGATGCGGCCGCTCTCGATGGTGCGGCGGAACACCTGCCCCTCGGCCAGAAGATGCTGCTGGCCGCAGACATCGGCCAGCGTTTTGGGGCGCAGACGCTGCGCCAGCGGTTCGTTCATGGGTCTTCCCTCCAAGCATAGGATGCGGTTCGTTCTTTTTTCTAGTATAGCGCATTTTACACGCCGGGGCAAGAGAAATAATAAAAATGATTCTCAGATAATCCGCAAAGGATTTACAAATTTCGCAAAACGTGATATGCTTGTACCATTCCAGTCAAGAATCGAGGGAGAGCGTATGCGCGGAAAGACTGCTGCCGCCGAAGACCTGACGGCCAAGAAGGAACTGGCGCTGGAGGTCATCCGGCGGCTCAAGGCCGAATACCCCGACGCAGGCTGTACGCTGGACTACGACCATGCGTGGCAGCTTCTGGTAAGCGTCCGGCTGGCGGCCCAGTGCACCGATGCCCGGGTGAACGTGGTGGTGCAGGACCTGTTTGAAAAATATCCGTCGGTGGCCGCGCTGGCCGAAGCCGAGCCGGAGGACATCGAGGCCATCGTCAAGCCCTGCGGTCTGGGCCGCAGCAAGGCCCGGGACATCTCGGCCTGTATGCGCAGGCTCCGGGACGACTACGGCTGCAAGGTGCCCACCACCTTCGACGAGCTGCTGGCTCTGCCCGGCGTGGGCCGCAAGAGCGCCAACCTCATCATGGGCGATGTGTTCGGCAAGCCCGCCATCGTCACCGACACCCACTGCATCCGGCTGTGCAACAAGATCGGCCTCGTGGATGGCATCAAGGAGCCGCAGAAGGTGGAGATGGCCCTGTGGAAGATCATCCCGCCCGAGGAGGGCAGCGACCTGTGCCACCGCTTCGTGATGCATGGCCGTGCCGTCTGCAGCGCCCGGAAGCCCGAATGCGAAAAGTGCTGTCTCTCTGACATCTGCCGCTATGCGCGGGAAGAAGCGGCATCCATTGGATAAAGCAAGGAGGTTTTGCTTATGTTCACTCTGACGATCTTACTTATCCTCGCCGTTATGGTCGCCCTGTTCGGCTGCCTGATGGGGCTTTTTTCGATCATCGGCCTCTTCTTTTCCCTGCTGACCGGCATTCTGGTCGGCGCACTGGCCGGTTATCTTGCCAGCCGCTTTATGGGTACGCAGACTTCGTTCCTGCGCAATGTCGTTCTGGGCGTTCTGGGCAGCTTTGTCGGCGAGTTTCTGTTCGGGATGTTCCACATCTACGCCACCGGCAGCTTCAGCTCCTTCGTCATCTCGGTCGTGGGCGCCTGTGTCTGCATCTGGATCGACAACAAGCTGTTCCACTGAGCCGTCTGTCTTGAAAAAGCCGCAGCTTTCGGGGGTGAAAGCTGCGGCTTTTTCGTCTCAGTGGAATCGAATGTCATTTTCCGGCAAACTATGCTATAATAAGCGTTGTGTTTGAAATTGGAAAGGAGCTTTTCTCATGGAAACAACGCATGAGTCGTCGAGACAGACCCTCCGCTCCGCACAGCCCTCCAGGCCCTACGCATTCAGCCGCAAGGTGTTCTGCGAGGGGATGCGGGACGGTGTGCCCATTGCGCTGGGATATTTTGCGGTGTCCTTCTCGCTGGGCATCGCGGCCCGGACGGCGGGCTTCACGCCCCTGCAGGGCTTCGTGGCCAGCCTGCTCAACAACGCTTCGGCCGGCGAGTACGCCGCCTTCGCCCTCATCGCCAGCGGTGCGACCTATCTGGAAGTGGCCATCATCACCCTCATCGCCAACGCCCGCTATCTGCTGATGAGCTGTGCACTGGCCCAGCGGTTCGCCCCCGGCACACCGTTTTTCCACCGGCTTATCATCGGCTACGACGTCACCGATGAGCTGTTCGGCATCACCATCGCCCGGCCCGGCTACCTGAACCCCTTCTACACCTACGGCGCCATCGCGCTGGCCGCCCCGGCGTGGGCCTCGGGCACGGCGCTGGGCATCATCGCGGGCAATCTGCTGCCCCTGCGGGCCGTCAGTGCCCTCAGCGTGGCGCTCTACGGGATGTTCCTCGCCATCATCATCCCCCCGGCCCGGAAGGATAAGGTCGTCGCCGGGCTGGTGGTCCTCAGCTTCGCGCTGAGCTTCGTCTGCACCTACCTGCCGGGCATCTCCGCCCTTTCGGACGGCACCCGCACCATCCTTCTGACGGTGGCGATTTCCTGTGCCGGAGCGCTGCTGTTCCCCATCAAGACCCAGAGTGAGGAGGCTGAACAATGATCCGTAGCAACTGGCTTTACATCGCGGTGATGTTCGCGGTGTCCTACACCATCCGCATCCTGCCCCTGACCCTCATCCGCAAGCCCATCCGGAACCAGTTCATCCAGTCCTTCCTCTACTATGTCCCCTACGTCACGCTGGCGGTCATGACCTTCCCGGCCATCGTCAACGCCACCCAAAGCCCGGTGGCCGGTGCCGCAGCGCTGGTGGTGGGCATCGCTGCGGCATGGTACGGGGCCAGCCTGTTTCAGGTGTCGGTGGCCTGCTGTGCCGTCGTCTTTGTGCTGGAGCTGTTCCTTGTCCGGTGAGGTGACGGCCCGATGAAAAAGATCCTCGTGACCGGCGCAGGCGGCTTCGTAGGCGCGCGCATTCTGGAGATGTGGCGCGGCCGGTTCGAGCTTTCCGCCTTTCCGCCCGATTTTCTGCGTACCGCCGACGAGACCGCCGTGCGCCGCTTCATCACCGCAGAGCGCCCGGACGTTATCGTTCACACCGCAGCCCTCTCCAACACGCAGGTCTGCCAGCAGCATCCGGAGGAGTCCTTCCGGGCCAACGTCCTGCTGCCCGAGTGGGTGGCAGCGGCGGCAGCGGAGACCGGCGCAAAGCTGCTCTCCTTCAGCTCCGATCAGGTCTACGCAGGGGTGCAGCAGCCCGGGCCTCTGGCCGAAGCGCTGCCCCTCTCCCCCGCCAATGTCTACGGTCGGCACAAGCTTGAGGCTGAGGCGCGGGTGATGGCCCGCTGCCCGGACGCCGTGGCGCTCCGCTTACCGTGGATGTATGATCTCCCGGGCGGTCGGCTGCCCATCCGGGGCAATCTGCCGCTGAACCTTCTGCAGGCCGCGAAGACCGGCGAAGTGCTGCACTTTTCCCGCCGCGACCACCGGGGCGTGGGCTATGTGCGGGAGGTCATTGCAAACCTTCTCCCCGCGATGGCGCTGCCCGGCGGCGTCTACAACTTCGGCAGCGGGAACGACAAGGATATGGTCGATACTGCGCTGTATTTCGCGCACCTGCTCCAAGTGGATGTGCGCATCGAAGAGGCGGACTTTGTCCGAAACCTCGTGATGGACGGGCAAAAGCTGCAAAAACATGGCATCGTGTTCCGGTCTACGCAGGGGGCATTCCGGCAGTGCCTTGCAGATCACGGGATGGATATTTGATTCCAAAACAAAAAATCATCTGCAAATGCTTCTCTCGGTTTTTCGAGTCGGAGCGGCACTTGCAGATGATTTTATTTTTTACAAAATTCCGCTATGCAGAAAGCCTCTCCCCTTGGGAGAGGTGTCATCGCTTGCGATGACGGAGAGGGCAAGGAAGTTGACCGGGAAGCACACACATAGCGATAATATTGCTATAACAAAGGCCAAAAATCATGCTGTGCACAGCAACTCTTTCGAGCCGGGCTTGCCCTCTCAGGCGCTTCGCGCCAGCTCTCCCAAAGGGAGAGCCTGTCAACTTACTCCCACAATCTCGCCGCCACCAGCTCCAGCACACTTCCGGCGATGCAGCGGGCTTTGTCCGAGATGAGGAAGCAGTTTTCCAGTTCCTCGCGGCGGGGGTCCACGTCGGCCACCTTGAAGCCCATCGTGACGGGATACCCGTCCCGCAGCAGGCCCCGCAGGATACCCCCGATGCAGGTCGTGACCGGGGTGCGGGTGCCGTCAAAGGCCTCGATCTCGGCGATGACGTCGCCCGGCTCCACAACATCACCGATGGCGCGCAGCTCATGGAAGATGCCTTCCCGCGCTGCGTGGACGACCCGCTCTGCGCTGTAGCCGCCGATGACGCCGGGGACGCCGGTGTTCGGGACGGCGATGCCCTCCCGGATGATGCGTCCCAGACGATGGCCGCGCTTGGTCTCCACCACGAAATCAACGTCCTCCCCCGCAGTGAAGCCCGGGCCGAGGGCGATGGTCAGCGGGGCCATATCCCGCGTCGTGCCGAGATTTCTCTTCGCAAGGATGGCGTCCACGACAACGGCGGGCCGCACCTGCGGGATCAGCGCTCCCTTCGGGTCCACCATCACCGGTACATCGCCGCGGCACCAGACGACCACGGCCTCGTCCAGCGTCTGCACGAGGGTGGCACGCATCCCTTCTACGACCGCCTCGCCCTCATAGACGGCCTCGCTTACCGAGACCTGACGGCGGATGGCGGCGGGCCGGTCCGCTTCCAGCACGAGCACCTTCAGCCCCGCCGACCACAGCCGGTGGATGGTGCCGGTGGCAAGGTCGCCGCCGCCCCGCACAAGGATGACTTCATCACGCTTCATCGCTCTTTTCCTCCTTGAGCAGCTGCAAAAATACCTTCATGGAACCGCCGCAGGCTGCAAGCGCCGCGTCATCCTCCCGTGCGCTGGCCGAATACTCCGCCAGCTGACAGGGTGAGGCCTCGCCTGCCTGCATTTTGGATGCAAGCTGTTGGATGCGGTACTCCATGATGCCGCCGCCCACGCTGCCGACGCATTTCCCATCCGGCAGCATCAGCATCTTTGCGCCCACATCCCGGGGGGTCGAGCCGTGGCGGGAAACGATGGTCACGAGGACGGGGGGCGTCTCCTGCCCGGCGCAGACGTCCAGCGCGTTCAACAGGGCGGGCGGGAAGCCCTCGGTCTGCTGACGGCTGTTTTTCAGTTGGACGATCTCGGCGAGGATGGACAGGGCGATCTCCGGCGCGGTCTGGCCTCCGATGGCAAGGCCGATGGGGGCATGGAGACCCTCGACCCGCACGGGGTCGGCCCCGGCCTCGGTGAGCTGACGCCGGACGAGGGCCGCGCGGCTCC